>Ga0182738_1000095_pt1 | contig 161177 bp, 148 predicted proteins | sample eDN5th30CBELigMG_FD_128876 | JGI IMG/M metagenome (GOLD analysis project Ga0182738, IMG submission 128876) | Enriched Miracle-Growth compost microbial communities from Emeryville, California, USA - eDNA 5th pass 30_C BE-Lig MG (version 2)... ...
ATCACTCGGCGATCATCAACACGGTGCGCTCCGCTGCGTCCCTGCGGAAGAAGCGGCTCGATCTTCCCCCACTCCGCATCGCTCAACCACGTCAGTTGCCGCCCCATCTAAAGCCTCCACTCCAAGCAGAAGCTTTGAATCAGCACTCACCCTCTCGCGCAAGCTGATTGAGTACGGAGCCTAGTCCGCGCCGGGAAAAGCCACCAGCAGGTCATAAGCGCGCGGATCGCCCACCCCGGCGATCCGCAGCCCGCGCCGCAGAAGGAAGGCGTGGCGCACGATTTCGGCCTGTTGCTCGATACCGTAACGCTCCAGCCGCCAGCCCGGCCTGAGGCTGTAGTCATAACGGCACAGCGGATGGCGATGCAGCAGCAGATACCAGTCGCCCCGGCTCTGCGTCTGCCACACGTGAGTCATCTCGTGGATGAAATGCCCCTGGCGCAGAGGGGGCTGCGCGGCAAAATCGTCGCAATAACCATCGCCCAGCGGATGGAAATGCAGATGCCCGCGCGGGGCCATGGTCACCCTGCGCGGCTGGAACGGGAAGAACTTGCGCCGCCGCACCGTGACTTTGGCGTAGTCGATCGCCGTGCCGAATACACCGCGGGCGAGGGCGATCTCGCCTTCGGTCAGTGGCCGCTCCCCGCCGACGGGGCAGGTACGCGCCGCCTCCGTCAGCTTCGGCGTTCCATCAGCGTTCGTCACCCGCGGCGCGGACCTCGGCCGGGAAGCTGATCTTGTCCCCCCCGACGAAGGTCAGCGTCACTTCGGCGTTGCCGCCCGCCGCCACCGTATCGGTGAGATCGTTGGCCATCACATGTAGCCCGCCGGGTTCGAATTTGAGTTCGCCCTTCGCCGGCACGTCGATCTGGAAGATCTCGTCCATATTGGGCTGATTGTTCCAGGTGCCCATCTGGTGGAGCACGGCGCTGCCCGCCCCGGCCACGGACGCGGCGCGGATCATCATGTTCTTGTCGCTGTCGTTCTTGACGTCGAAATAGACCGCGCCGGGATTGCCCTTCACGGCCGGCAGCATCAGCCGGGCATTGGTCACCGAAATGCCGGCCGGCGCCTCGGGTGCGGTTTGCGCCTGTTCCGGCTTCTCCCCGCAACTGGCCAGCCCCACGCCGGCGAGACCGAGCGCCACCGCGATCCAGATACGATTCCTCATCTGCCCTCTCCCCATGTTTTCGTCGAATTTTGTAACCGTCCGTTGCTCTTGTGCCAAGCCGATGCACGCCTATATCCGCCGCATAATCGAGCCGCCGACGGGTTTTGCCCACGCGAGGGGGGACCGAGGGGCGGCGTCCAACTGTATAGAGGGATGTGGGGAAAACCATGGCCAAAGTTATCGGTATCGACCTCGGCACGACCAACAGCTGCGTGGCGGTGATGGATGGGGGCAAGCCCAAGGTCATCGAAAATTCGGAAGGCGCGCGCACGACGCCTTCGATCGTCGCCTTCACCAAGGATGGCGAGCGCCTGATCGGCCAGCCCGCCAAGCGCCAGGCCGTCACCAACAGCGACAACACCGTCTTCGCCGTGAAGCGCCTGATCGGCCGGCGGTTCGACGATCCGGTGACCAAGAAGGATACCGAGCTGGTCCCCTATACCATCGTCAAGGGCAAGAACGGCGATGCCTGGGTGAGGGCCGGGGGCGAGGATTATTCGCCCAGCCAGATTTCCGCCTTCATCCTCCAGAAGATGAAGGAAACCGCCGAGAGCTATCTCGGAGAGCCGGTGACGCAGGCCGTCATCACCGTTCCCGCCTATTTCAACGACGCGCAGCGCCAGGCGACCAAGGACGCCGGCCAGATCGCGGGCCTCGAAGTGCTGCGCATCATCAACGAGCCGACCGCGGCCGCGCTCGCCTATGGCCTCGAGAAGAACGATGGGAAGACCATCGCGGTCTATGACCTTGGCGGCGGCACCTTCGACGTCTCGATCCTGGAGATCGGTGACGGCGTGTTCGAGGTGAAGAGCACCAATGGCGACACCTTCCTGGGCGGCGAGGACTTCGATTCCAAGCTGGTCGAATGGCTGGTCGACAGGTTCAAGGCCAAGGAGAACATGGATCTCCGCACCGACAAGCTCGCCTTGCAGCGGCTCAAGGAAGCGGCCGAGAAAGCCAAGATCGAGCTGTCGAGCACGGCCACCACTGAAATCAACCTGCCCTTCATCACCGCCCGCATGGAAGGCGGCAGCACCACGCCGCTGCACCTGGTGGAAACGGTCACCCGTGCGGAGCTTGAAAAGCTGGTCGCCGGCCTGATCGAACGCACCAAGGAGCCGATGAAGAAGGCGCTCGCCGATGCCGGCCTCAAGGCCAGCGACATCGACGATGTCGTGCTCGTCGGCGGCATGACCCGCATGCCCAAGGTGCGCGAGGCGGTGAAGGATTTCTTCGGCAAGGAACCGCACACCGGCGTCAACCCGGATGAGGTCGTGGCCATGGGCGCCGCGATCCAGGCCGGCGTGCTGCAGGGCGACGTGAAGGATGTCCTGCTGCTCGACGTGACCCCGCTTTCACTCGGCATCGAGACGCTGGGCGGCGTGTTCACCCGCATGATCGACCGCAACACCACGATCCCGACCAAGAAGGCGCAAGTCTATTCCACGGCCGAGGACAACCAGCAGGCGGTGACAATCCGCGTGTTCCAGGGTGAGCGCGAGATGGCGGCGGACAACAAGCTGCTCGGCCAGTTCGACCTGGTCGGCATCCCGCCGGCGCCGCGCGGCGTGCCGCAGATCGAGGTGACCTTCGACATCGACGCCAATGGCATCGTCAACGTCAGCGCCAAGGACAAGGGCACCGGCAAGGAACAGCAGATCCGCATCCAGGCCTCGGGCGGCCTGTCGGATTCCGATATCGACCAGATGGTCAAGGATGCCGAGCGCTTCGCCGAAGAAGACAAGAAGCGCCGCGACCTGGCCGAGGCGAAGAACAACGCCGACAGCCTGGTCCACGCCACCGAAAAGCAGGTGCAGGAACACGGTGACAAGATCGACGCCGGCCTGAAGGGCGAGATCGAGGCGGCGATCGCCGAAGCCAAGACCGCCATCGAAAGCGGCGATGCGGATGCGATCAAGGCCAAGAGCCAGGCGCTGACCGACCTTGCCATGAAGATGGGCCAGCAGATCTACCAGTCGGAGCAGGCCCAGGGCGAAAGCGCGGCCGGTTCCGACGGCGGCAGCTCCGGCCCGGCCGAAGAGAACGTGGTCGACGCCGAGTTCTCCGAAGTCGACGAAGACAACAAGGGCTGATCGTCCTGGTGAAAACCGATCCCGCCACCGGTGCAAAGGATACCGGTGGCGGCTAGGTTTTCGGGGTGGGGTCGTTCTCTTATGTCGGCAATGGAACACGATTTTTACGAGATCCTGGGCGTCGAGCGGGCGGCTGACGGCGCGACCATCAAATCCGCCTATCGCCGGCTGGCGATGGAGTATCACCCTGACCGCAACGGCGGGTGCAAGGAGATGGAAGCCAAGTTCAAGGCGATCAGCACCGCCTATGAATGCCTGAAAGATCCCCAGAAGCGCGCGGCTTACGATCGCTATGGCCATGCGGCCTTCAGCCAGAGCATGGGCGGTGCCGGCGCCAACGCCGATTTCGGCGATATTGGCGACATCTTCGAAACCATCTTCGGCAGCGCCTTCGGCGGCGGCGCCCGTGCCCGTCCGCGCCGCGGGGCGGACTTGCGCTATGACATGGAAGTTTCGCTGGAAGAGGCGTTTCACGGCAAGCAGACGGAAATCCAGGTCGAAGTTTCGGTGGCCTGCGATCCCTGCAGCGGATCGGGCGCGGAGCCGGGCACCTCGCGCCGCCGCTGCGATTTGTGCGGCGGCCAGGGAAAGGTCCGCGCGCAGCAGGGCTTCTTCGTGATCGAAAGGCCGTGCCCCAACTGCCACGGGCAGGGCGAAGTGATCGAACAGCCGTGCGGCCAGTGCCGCGGGGAAGGGCGGGTGGACAAGGTCCAGTCGCTCGCGGTCGAAGTTCCGCCGGGGGTGGACAACGGCACCCGCATCCGCCTCACCGGGCGGGGCGAAGCCGGGCCACAGGGCGCGCCGCCGGGCGATCTCTACATCTTCGTCCACGTCAAGGCACACCCGGTGTTCCAGCGCGAAGGCACCGCGCTGTTCACGCGCGTGCCCATCAGCTTCACCACCGCCGCGCTCGGCGGCCAGATCGAGATTCCCGGCCTCGACGGCGAAGCCCACGCCATCGACATCCCCGCCGGCATCCAGTCGGGCCGGCAACTGCGCAAGCGCGGCGCCGGCATGCCGGTGCTGCAAGGGCGAGGCAGGGGCGACCTCGTAACCGAGATTGTCGTCGAGACCCCGACGAAGCTAACCACGCGGCAGAAGGAACTGCTGTGCGAATTCCGCGAGACCGAGACGGGCGAGGAATGCCCCGAGAGCCAGGGCTTCTTCGCCAAGCTGAAGAGCGCGTTCGGGGGCTGACCAGAAACTCCGCCATCCCTTGATCGTCACCCTGAACTTGTTTCAGGGCCCATTTCTCCTCCGGCGCGGAGCCCTCGCCTCGAACGCCATGCTCACCGCGAGGTGGCGCGAGTTCCCGATCGAAAGGCTGCGTTCCGCCGGCTTGCTCCGGGCCTGCGGCACGATGGATGCTGAAACAAGTTCAGCATGACGAGTATGAGGGCAGGCTCGTGTGCGAGTGGGCGGCGCGCCCAGCATCGAGCTTCGGTAGACAGCAAGCTTGGGAATGCGACCTAGGAGATGCTGCGGTCAGCCTGTTTCCTGTCAGCGGTAGCGGTTGCGCTCTCGGTCTTGTGATACTCTTGCGCCAGATGGAATTTGCCTTCGGAATCGTACGTCTCGTCACTCTTGCGAGAAAGCTCTTTCAGGTAGATCCAATACCTCCATGCCACGAAAATATTCCAAAGGCCAAACCAACCCCATCCAATTGCATATAAAATTGCCCATCTGCCAATCATTAGAATGGCAAGGAAGGGAATGATTGCAGGAAGAAGGAGAACCTTAAACTGCAGTCCGGCCGCTCGCCATTGACGATCAACCCAATCTCGAATGGCAAGGTATACCTTCAGGACGACATTCTCCGATACCACTTCAAGTCTGAGTGCCAGACCAGTTTAGCTTCTGCAACGGGGTGCTAACAGGTCGTCCGTTTTCGACCGTCGCGTTCTTCACGCACCGCTTGCGTTCCCCATCCGTTCCGAATACTGCCAGCCCATGGCCAAGCCAAAACGCCGCTATGTTTGCACCGAATGCGGCAGTGTCTCGCACCGCTGGCAGGGGCAGTGCGTCGATTGCTCGCAGTGGAACACGCTGGTGGAGGAGGCGCCGGAAACGGCGTTTTCGGCGCGGCACGATCTGTCCGGCGGTGGACGCGCCATCGCGCTGGAGACGCTCGATTCGCCGGTCGAGCCGCTGGTCCGGCGCGGCACGGGGCTGGCGGAGTTCGACCGGGCGCTAGGCGGCGGGCTGGTGCCCGGTTCGGCCATCCTGATGGGTGGGGAACCGGGGATCGGCAAGTCCACCTTGCTGCTCCAGGCGGCGGCGCAAGTCGCGCGGTCGGGCGCCAGCGCGCTCTACATCAGCGGAGAGGAGGCGACCGGCCAGGTGCGGATGCGGGCAGCGCGGCTGGGCCTTGCCGATGCGCCGCTGCGGCTGGCGGCGGCGACTTCGGTGCGCGACATCCTCACCACGCTCAATGCGGCCCCGCCGCCGGCGCTGCTGGTGATCGATTCGATCCAGACGATGCATTCCGACACCATCGAAGGCGCGCCGGGCACGGTCAGCCAGGTGCGGGCCAGCGCCTTCGAGCTGATCCGCTATGCCAAGGAAAACGGCGTCGCGCTGGTACTGGTGGGGCATGTGACGAAGGATGGCACGATCGCCGGCCCACGCGTGCTGGAGCACATGGTGGACGTGGTGATGAGCTTCGAGGGGGAGCGCAGCCACCAGTATCGCATCCTGCGCGCGCTCAAGAACCGCTTCGGCGCGGTGGACGAGATCGGCGTCTTCGCGATGGAGGGGCAGGGGCTGGCCGAAGTGCCCAATCCCTCCATGCTGTTCCTTTCGGGGCGAGAGGAGCCGCTGGCGGGCAGCGCGATCTTCCCCGCGCTCGAAGGCACGCGGCCGGTGCTGGTGGAAGTCCAGGCGCTGATCGTGCGGCTTCAATCGGGCGCGACGCCGCGCCGGGCGGTGGTCGGCTGGGACGGCGGGCGGCTGGCCATGCTGCTGGCGGTGCTGGAAGCGCGCTGCGGGCTCAATTTCTCCTCGGCGGAAGTCTATCTGAATGTTGCCGGCGGCTATCGCCTGGCCGATCCGGCGGCGGACCTCGCCGTGGCGGCCGCGCTGGTCTCCGCCTTGGCGGACAAGCCGCTGCCACTGCGTGCGGTGTGGTTCGGGGAAGTCTCGCTCTCGGGTGAGATACGCCCGGTGGCCCACGCGGGCCTGCGCCTGCGCGAAGCGGCCAAGCTCGGCTTCGGGCTTGGCCACGGTCCCGACGATGGCGCGCGCGGCGCCGGAGAAATGCGCTATTCCGCGCTCGCGGCACTGCCTAACCTCGTTGACCGGGTTATGGCCTCGGCATAGATTCCACGCGGATGACGGGTTTCGACATCATTGTCCTGCTTATCGTCGCGGTTGCGGCCATCGGCGGCTTCATGCGCGGATTCGTGCAGGAAGTGCTGTCGTTGATGGCGTGGGTCGTGGCGATCGTCGCCATCCGCTATCTCCACACGGACCTCACCGCGTTCATCTTCCAGTATTTCGGCGCTCCGTCCGCCGCGGCGGTGCTGGCTTTCGTCCTGCTGCTGTTGATCCCCTATGCCGCGATGACGCTGATCGCCGGGCGGGCCGGCCGGGCTTCGCGCAATTCGGTGCTCGGCCCGATCGACCGCGTGCTCGGCTTCGGATTCGGCGCGGTGAAGGGGGCGATCATCGTGGTGTTCGCCTTCTCGCTGCTGGTGCTCGGCTATGACACCGTATGGGGCGCGGCCGGCCGGCCGACCTGGATGACGACCGCGCGCACGTATCCCTTCGTCAATGCCAGCACCGACGCGCTGGTCCAGATCGTGCGGGAGCGCCAGATTCGCCTGTCGGAGGAGGAGCCGCCGATCGAAGGCGACACCCGCGACGCGCAATGAGCGCCGCCGCCCGCCTTTACACGCCCGAACTGCTCGCGCTGGCGGTGGAACTGGCGAACGTGCCGCCGCTCGATGCCGCCGACGCGCGCGGCGAAGCGCGCTCCGTAACGTGCGGCAGCACTCTGGCGATGGATATCACGCTCGATGACCAGCAGCGGATCGCGCGGCTGGGGATGCGCGTGCGGGCCTGCGCTGTCGGCCAGGCGGCGGCGGCGATCTTCGCCCGCCATGCGCCCGGCAGGGATCTGGCGGACATCGCGGGCGCGCTCGGCCTGCTCGAATCCTGGCTGCGCGGGGAAGGGGAGGCTCCGCCCTGGGCCGATCTCGATCTGCTCGCCCCGGCGCGGGTCTATCCCGCTCGCCACGGCGCGCTGCTGCTGCCGTGGAAGGCGGCGTTCAGCGCACTTTCCACGGTGGCCGCCGCAAGCTAACGACCGGCGCCGGAGGGAGGCGGCATATGGCGACCATGGCTGAGCCGATCACGGCGGAGCGCCCCAGCGACAAGGACATGCGGCTGGTCATCGCCGCGTCCTCCGCCGGCACGGTGTTCGAATGGTACGATTTCTTCATCTACGGCACGCTTGCCTCAGTCATCGGCACCACGTTCGTCCCTTCCGACAACGAGCTTGTACGCCAGCTCACCGTGTGGGCGGGGTTCGCCGTGGGGTTCGGGTTCCGGCCGCTCGGCGCGATCCTGTTCGGCTTTCTGGGTGACCGGCTGGGGCGCAAGTACACCTTCCTCATCACCGTCACCCTGATGGGCATTGCCACCGCCGGGGTGGGGCTGGTGCCTTCGGTGGAGGCGATCGGCCTGCTGGCGCCACTCGTCGTCATCCTGCTGCGGATCATGCAGGGCCTTGCGCTGGGCGGCGAATACGGCGGTGCGGCAGTCTATGTTTCGGAGCACAGCCCCCCGGGCCGGCGCGGCTTCTACACCGGTTTCATCCAGGCCAGCGTGGTCGGCGGCTTCGTGCTCAGCCTTGCGGTCGTCCTGCTGTGCAAGGCGTTCATGAGCGATGCGACATGGGGCGAATGGGGCTGGCGCCTGCCCTTCATCCTCTCTCTGGCGCTGCTCGCGATATCGCTGTGGATGCGCTTCAAGCTGGCCGAAAGCCCCGTGTTCCAGAACATGAAGCAGGACCGGGCGCTGTCGGCCAATCCGTTCAAGGAAAGCTTCACCTACCCCGGCAACAAGCGCCGGATCTTCATCGCCCTGTTCGGCATCGCCGCCGGGCTGACGGTGATCTGGTACACCGCCAATTTCTCGGTGCTTTCGTTCCTCACCGGGCCCATGCGGGTGGACGAAACCACTGCCCAGATCACCGTGGGCCTCGCCGCGCTGGTGGGCATGAGCTTCTTCCTGTTCTTCGGCGCCTTGTCCGACAGGATCGGGCGCAGGAAGCCGATCGTCTGGGGCTATGCCCTTACCTTGCTGCTGCTGTTTCCCTGCTTCTGGGCGATCGGCTGGGCGCTTGATCCGGCCTTGCAGGCCGCCGGGCCGGAAGGTCGGATCGTGCCGGACATGGCCTCCACCATGGTGATCGTCGGCGCGGTGCTGGTGCTGGCGGCCTTGGCGGGCGCGACATTCGGGCCGGTGGCGGCGCTGCTTTCCGAGATGTTCCCGCCGCGCATCCGCTACAGCTCGATGTCGATCCCCTATCATATCGGCACCGGCTATTTCGGCGGTTTCCTGCCGCTGATCGCCACCGCCATCGTGGCGGAGACGGGCAATCCCTATTCCGGCCTGTGGTACACCTGGGGCGTGGTGCTGGTGGCCTTCCTGGTATCGTGGTGGGGCTTGCCCTCCGGCCCTCCGCGCGATTTCGCCGATGATTCCTGATCTTCCGCCGCCCACCTTGCGGCTAAGGCTGGATGGGGAGGCGCTGGCCGCCAACTGGCGCGCGCTCGATCGGCTGTCGGGCTCGGCCGATGCCGGGGCCGCGGTGAAGGCGGATGCTTATGGTCTCGGCGCCGGCCGCGTGGTGCCGATCCTGGAACGGGCGGGCGCGAAGACCTTCTTCGTCGCGCATTGGAGCGAAGTGCCCGCCCTGCTGCGCCACGTGCCGGCGGCCTGGGTGTCCGTGCTCCACGGCCCGCTGCGCCCCGATGATGCGCGCTTTGCCCGCCAGACCGGTGTGCGGCCGATCATCAACAGCTTGCAGCAGGCGGCGCTGTGGCGCGATTCCGGCGGCGGCTCGTGCGATCTCATGGTCGATACCGGCATCAACCGCCTCGGCCTGTCGATGCACGAGATCGGCGATCCGCTCGTTACCGGGTTGGAGATCGAAACGCTGCTGTCGCATCTCGCTTCGGCTGACGAGGATGTTGCGCAAAACGAGGTGCAGCATAAACGCTTCGAAGAAGCCGCGCGGCTGATCCCCGCGCGCCGGCGCAGCCTGGCCAACAGCGCCGGCATCGCGCTCGGCGCCGATTATGCCTTCGACCTGACGCGTCCCGGCCTCGCGCTCTATGGCGGCGTGCCCCGGCCGGAGCTGCAAGGCGCGATCCGCCCGGTCGCCTATCCGCAAACCGCCGTGCTGCAGCTGCGCGCGCTCTCGCCGGGGGACAGCGTGGGCTACAATGCGCTGTTCACCGCCGATCGCCCCATGCGCGCGGCCACGGTCTCGCTCGGCTATGCGGACGGCTTCCTGCGCTGCTGGACGGGGAAGGGCGCGCTGCGGCATGGCGAGGTGGAACTGCCGCTGCTCGGCCGGGTGTCGATGGATCTGGTGGTGGTCGATTGCACCGCGGCGCCCACGCTTCGCGAAGGCGATTGGCTGGACGTGCCTTACGATCTGCCCGCCGCTTCGCAGCGCTGCGGCCTGTCCCAATATGAGATGCTGACCTTGCTGGGGACGCGCTTCCTGCGCGCATAGCCCCGCGCTTGTTGCGCCGCACATGTTGCGGATGCTAAGTTCTCTCTCAGCAGCAGTATTCACACTGGCGGAGAATCCTGGATGGCCGGGAAGGAAGCTCGGGGCGGCGAGACCATCATCATCAAGAAGTACGCCAACAGGCGGCTCTACAACACGCAGTCGTCAAGCTACATCACGCTCGACGATCTCTCGCGGATGACGCGCGAGGGGATCGATTTCCAGGTGGTGGATGCCAAGACCGGCGCCGACATCACGCACCAGATCCTCACCCAGATCATCATGGAAGAAGAATCCCACGGCGAACAGATGCTGCCGATCAGCTTCCTGCGCCAGCTCATCTCCATGTACGGCAATTCGATGCAGGCGCTGATGCCGCATTACCTCGAAGCGACGATGGAAAACTTCCGCGCCAACCAGCTCAAGCTCCAGGAAACCTGGCAGGCGAGCATGGGGCCGGATGCCCTGGCCCGCCTGGCCGAAACCAATATGGCGATGTTCAAGGCCGCGGCCAGCGCCTTCATGCCCGACGCGCGGCCCGCGCCGCCCCCGCCGTCAGCCCCGGCGGCGGGCGAGAACGAGTTCGAAACGCTCAAGGCGCAAATGGCGGCCATGCAGAAGAAGCTCGACGAGCTTGGCAAATAATAGCCGCTCGCGGCTCTCGACAGTAGGCCGCAGGCGCCGCTAGGGCGCGCGTTCCAGTCGCTCCAACCGTGTTCGGATAATTCATGTCCACCATTCGCCACGCCCTCAATATCAAGCGCGAGGACGATTTCGCGCAGTGGTATCAGGAAGTCATCTCCGCCGCCGGCATGGCCGAAGAATCGGGCGTGCGCGGCTGCATGGTCATCAAGCCGTGGGGCTGGGGCATCTGGGAGCGGATGCAGCACCTGCTCGATGCGCGGATCAAGGCCGCCGGGGTGGAGAACGCCTATTTCCCGCTGTTCATCCCGCTGGGCAATTTCGTGCGCGAGGCGGCGCATGTCGAAGGCTTCGCCAAGGAAATGGCGGTGGTCACGCATCACCGGCTGATCTCGGACGGCAAGGGCGGGCTGGTCCCGGACCCTGAGGCCAAGCTGGAAGAACCGCTGATCGTCCGCCCGACGTCGGAAACCATCATCGGCGACGCCATGAGCCGGTGGGTGCAATCCTGGCGTGATCTGCCGCTGCTGCTCAACCAGTGGGCCAATGTCGTGCGCTGGGAAATGCGCACCCGCATGTTCCTGCGCACCAGCGAATTCCTCTGGCAGGAAGGCCATACCGCGCACGACAGCCGCGAGGACGCCATGCGCGAGACGATGCGCGCGCTGGAGATGTATCGCGCCTTCGCCGAAGAGGATGTCGCGCTGCCGGTGATCGCCGGCGAAAAGCCGGAGAACGAGCGCTTCCCCGGCGCGGTCGGCACTTGGTCGATCGAGGCCATGATGCAGGACGGCAAGGCGCTCCAGGCCGGCACCTCGCATTATCTCGGCACCAGCTTTGCCGAAGCGGCCAATATCCGCTTCCAGGATCGCGAAGGCGGGCAGCAACTGGCGCATACCACCAGCTGGGGCGTGTCCACCCGCATGGTCGGCGCGCTGATCATGACTCACGGCGATGACGACGGGCTGCGCGTGCCGCCGGCGCTGGCGCCGCAGCAGGTCGTCATCCTGCCGATGCTGCGCGAGAACGAAGGCGATGCCGCGCTGCTGGAATACGCCCAGGCGCTGGATGCCGGGATCGCCGCGCAAAGCGCGCTGGGCGAGCCTGTGCGCGTGCTGCTCGACCGCAAGCCGGGCAAGGCGGCCGCCAAGCGGTGGGACTGGGTGCGCAAGGGCGCGCCGGTGATCATCGAAATCGGCCCGCGCGACATGGAAGGCGGCAAGGTCAGCGTGCTGCGGCGCGATGATCTGTGGAATGCCGATGGCAAGCCCGCTTTCGCCGTGCTGGGGCGGGAAGAGGCCATTGCCGCCATTCCCGGCCTGCTGGCCGAAATCCAGCGCCATCTGTTCACGCAAGCCGAACAGCGGCGCGATGCCAACATCGTGCGCGGCATCGGCAGCATCGCAGAACTGGATGCGTTCTTCGCCGAGGACAAGCGCTATCCGGGCTGGGCCGAAGTGCAGTGGTCGCGCCCCAGCGGTGCGGCGCTCGACCAGGTGGTGGAACAGCTCAAGGCCCGCAAGCTGACCTTCCGCAACGTCCCGCTGGATGCCGCGCCGGCTGACGGCCCATGCCTGTTCACTGGCGAGCCCGCCGTCGAACGCATCTACGTCGCCCGCGCTTACTAAATCCTCTCCGCTGGCGGGGAGGGGGACCGTCCGAAGGATGGTGGAGGGGGCTTGCGACCTGACGCTACGTTGCGCGAAATCGGGAGCCCCCTCCGTCAGCGGCTGTGCCGCTGCCACCTCCCCGCTGGCGGGGAGGATCGAAGCCTACTGATCCTTCGCCATCTCCGCCCGATAGGCATCCAGGCTGATATCGCGTCCCAGGAAATCGCGCACCAGCTCGGCGGCGGGCTTCGTGCCGCCCGGATCGAGCACGGCATGGCGATAGGCGAGGGCGACTTGCGCATTGCGCAGGCCTTCCTTCTCGAACCGGGTGAACAGATCGTCGGCGATCACCAGTGACCAGCGATAGGTGTAATAGATCGCCGAGTAGCCGTTGAGGTGCGTGAAGGCATCCTGGAACTGCACCCAGTCGGGCGCCAGCACGATGGCATATTCATCCCGCCACTCGCGGGTCGCCGCGCCCAGATCGGCCGGCACCGGGTTCTGGTGGAATTGCAGCGAGATGTTCGCATAGCCAAGCTGGGTCATGTCGCCCATGCCGAGATTGAAATAGCGCGCCTTGTTCATCCGCTCGACCAGATCGCGCGGGATCGTCTGCCCATCCTTGTTCACCGCGAAGCGGGCCAGCGTATCGTAATCGTAGACCCAGTTCTCCAGCATCTGGCTCGGAGCTTCGACGAAATCCCACTCGGTCGTCACGCCCGATTGCCCCATCCAGCGCTGCGTGCCGCCGAACATGCCGTGCAGCATATGCCCGAATTCATGGAGGAACGTGGTGACCTGGCTGTGTTCCATCAGCCCGGTGGAATGATCGCCGTCGGGCAGGTTCATCACCAGCGCGGCGACCGGCGGCGGGCCTCCGGGCACGCCGGGATAGAGCGGGACCATGTTGGCGTGGGTGTACTTGCCGGGCCGGGGATGCGAATCGAAGTAGAACCGGCCGATGACCTTGCCGCCTTCCACCATCTCGTAAGCTTCCACCTCAGGGTCCCACTTCGGGGTATCCCACGGGCGGATCTCCACGCCGAACAGGTCCTCCGTCAGCTTGAGGATGCCGTCGCGCACATTGTCATAGGCGAAATACTGCCGCGCCTCCTGCGGATCGTAGGCATAGAAGCGCTGCTGCACCTTGGGCGCGAGCCAGGCGGTCTGCCAGTACTCGACCTTCTCCGCGCCGGGCTGCAACTCGCGCAGCACCGTCAGGTTCTTCTCGTAATCGCGCAGCGCCGCCGGGCGCGCGGCCGCCGCCATGTTGGTCAGCAACTGCTGCACCCGCGCGGGGGTATCGACCATCTTGTCTTCGAGGATCAGCGTCGCATAGTTCGGCCGGCCGAGCAGTTCGGCCAGTTCCTGGCGCAGCGTGAGCATCTGCCGCAGCACCGCGTCGTTCTCTGGATAGGCGCGGCGATTGTAGACTTCCGACAGGCGGCGGCGCAGCGCATCGCTTTCGGCATAAGTCATCACCGGCTGGTAATCCGGCATATCGGTCGAAATCTCGACCAGACCGTCCGGCCCGGGCTTGTGCGCGGCGATGAAGTCTTCGGGCAGGCCGGCCAGTTCCGCCGGATCGACTTTGATGACCTGGCGGCCGTTGGCGATGTTGTCCTCGAACTCGGTGCCGAGCTTGGCGAGCTGCTCGTTCAGTTCCTGCACCCGTTTGCGCTTGGCTTCGTCAAGCGCAACGCCCGATCGTTCGAAGTTCTCGACCGTAAGCTTGAGGAGCAGCGCGGTCGCCGCGTCGGCGCCCGTGGCGTCGATCATCGACAGCCGGTCATATATCGGCCGCGACAGGCTGAGCTCGCTGGCCAGGGTCGAAAGCCTCACCTGGCACTGGGCGCCGGCATCGCGGCGCGGCTGATCGGCCATGACTTCCTGGTAGAGCGTGAATTCGCCGAGCCCGCCGTTGATCAGCCCGGATATCGCATCATAGCGCGCCAGCGTGCCGTCGATCGTCGCCGGCCCGGTCTCGCTTTCCAGCGCGGTCTTCAGCTCGCGGATCGCGGCGACATAGCTGTCGCACTTGGCGTCGATCGTCGCCGCGTCCGGGGCAGTGGCCAGGATCTGGCCCATGGTCTCGATCGCGTCGGCCGCCTTCACGGGCGTGCCGGACAGGATGGTCGCCGCGAGCAGCGCGGCGGCACTTGCATTACGCATCGGGCAATATCTTCCGTCACAAGGATCCTGCCGTCTTGTATCGGTTGCAACCGCATTTGCCCACCCGGTAGCGCGCCGAATGCCGATGCCGCGCGTTCCTTGCGGGCGTTCCGATAACCCGTCATAGGCTCGCCAATGCCGCCGCGCCCTCGCCAGTATGCCGGTCTGCCCTCGCGTGAGCAGATCATCCAGTTCATCCAGTCGTCCGACAAGCCCGCCGGCAAGCGCGATATCGCGCGCGCCTTCGGCCTCAAGGGCCAGGAACGAATCGCGCTGAAACGCCTGCTCAAGGACATGGCCGAAGAAGGCCTGATCGACGGGAAGAAGACCGCCTTCCATCGCATGGGCGGCGTTCCGAAAGTCACCGTGCTGCGGGTGGTGGACGTCGAAGAGGGGGAGGCGATCGCCATTCCCGAAACCTGGCAGCCCGACGAAGGCACGCCGCCGCCGCGCCTGCGCCTGATCGAAAGCAAGAAGGGCGGGGCGCTCAAGACAGGCGACCGCGTGCTCGCCCGCACCGAGGAGACCGGAGGCGGGTGGACGGCGCATCCCATCAAGAAGCTCCCTTCGCGCGGCGAAAGCCTTCTCGGCGTGGTCGAGCTGGACGGTTCGGGCAAGGGGTGGCTGGCGCCGGTGGACAAGCGCGTGCGCAACGCCTCCCCCATCGCCGATCTCGGCGGGGCGGAGCCGGGGCAGCTTGTCCTGGCCGAACCCGCCGGCAAATCGCCCCGCGCTGGGGTCAAGGTGGTGGAGGTGCTGGGCGATCCGCTCGCCCCTCGCTCCTACAGCATGATCGCGATCCACAAGTACGGCATCCCGTACCTGTTCCGCGAGGAGACGCTGGCCGAGGCTGAACTGGCCGCGAAACTGCCGCTCAGCGACGAGCATCGCGAGGATCTGCGCCAGTTGCCCATCGTCGCCATCGACCCGGCCGACGCGCGGGATCATGACGATGCCATCTGGGCCGAACCCGATGGGGCCGAAGACAACCAGGGCGGCTTCCGCGCCGTCGTCGCCATCGCCGATGTCAGCTTCTACGTCCGCCCCGGTGATGGTTCGGGGGGCGGCGCGCTGGACCGCGAGGCGCGCAAGCGCGGCAATTCGGTCTATTTCCCCGATCGCGTGGTGCCGATGCTGCCCGAAGTGCTCAGCGCCGGCGTCTGCTCGCTCAAGCAGGATGAAGACCGCGCGGCGATGGCCTGCCACTTGCGGATCGATTCGCACGGCCGGGTCAAGGAATGGCGCTTCACCCGCGCGCTGGTCCGCATCACGGAAAACATCGCTTACGAGGATGCGCAGGCCCGCATCGATTCGGGCGAGGCGGGGGAGAACCTCCAGCACCTCTGGGCCGCGTGGCGCCTGCTGTTCAAGGCCCGCGAGGCGCGCGATCCGCTGGAACTGGAGCTTCCCGAACGCCGCGTCATGCTCGACGAGAAAGGCCGCATCACCGAAATCGCCTTGCGCGAGCGGCTCGACGCGCACCGCGTGGTGGAAGATTTCATGATCGCCGCCAATGTCGCCGCGGCCAAGGCGCTGGAAAGCAAGGCCTCGCCGGTGGTCTATCGCATCCACGAGCCGCCCACGCGTGAGAAGCTGGTCGCCCTGCGCGATTACTTCGACAGTATCGGCCGCAAGCTCGCGCTTGGCCAGGTCATCACGCCCAGCCTGTTCAACCGCATGATCAAGGACATCGCCGACGAAGGGGAAAAGGCGCTGGTCATGGAAGCCGTGCTGCGCAGCCAGACCCAGGCTTATTACGGTCCCCGGAACGCGGGCCACTTCGGCCTGTCGCTCGGCAGCTATGCGCACTTCACCTCGCCGATCCGGCGCTATGCCGATCTGCTGGTTCACCGCGCGCTGGCCGATGCGTTCCATCTCGAACAGCCGAAGCCGAAGGGCAAGCTGCCGCCGCTCAGCGGCCTTTCGGCGGAAGATCGCGCCGATCTGGCCAAGGTCACCGATGCGATCAGCCAGACCGAACGCCGCGCGATGGAGGCGGAACGCGATACGATCGACCGCTACGTCGCCGCCTGGCTTTCGGGCCGCGTGGGGGAAACCTTCGCCACGCGCATCACCGGCGTGCAGAGCTTCGGCTTCTTCGCCACGATCGTCGGCCTCGGGGGTGACGGGCTAGTGCCGATCTCCACGCTCGGCCGCGAATACTTCCGTTACGAGGAGGGCGCACAGGCCCTGGTCGGCGAGGATACCGGCACGCGCTATACGGTGAGCGACCGGGTGGAACTGAAGCTGGCGGAAGCCAATCCGCTCACCGGCGCGCTCAAGTTCGAGCCGCTCGATACCGGCGGCTCGGCCATTGAACCGCGCGGCCGGCGTCCTGAAGCCAGGAAGGGCCGGCCGAAGTATCCGCAAGGCAAGCGCGGCCGCCCCGCGAATATCCGCCACCAGGGGCGCCGCAAGGGGAAATAGCGCCCCCTCCTTTCCACGCGCATACCACTCTTCGTCATCCCCGCGAACGCGGGGACCCAGTAGGCTCTTGTTGCGCAACATTGGCTCTGGATTCCCGCGTTCGCGGGAATGACGAAAGAGGGATAGGCCCTCAGCTCAGCCGATCGATTTCCTCATCGCTCAAGGCCCCGGGCACAATGAACAATGGGCACGGAAGCTGCCCCGAGAGCGCCGAGAAGTGGCTCACCAGCGGCCCCGGCGCGCCTTCCGCCGCCGCGCCCAGAACCAGCGCGGCCACCTCGGGATGTTCCGAGAGGTATTCCTTGATGACCGTCTTGCCTTCGCCCTTGCGCACGGAGATCTGCGGCATCAGCCCGCTTTCGCTCACCAGTTCGCCGGCGGCGCTATTGGCGAGGACTTCGGCGCGGTCACGCGCTTCTTCCTCTATCGTCGCCTGGATGCCGCCGAAGGCGCTGAACGCCTGCTTCGGAACCAGCGCCAGGATATGCACCGTTCCCTGGGTGTCGGCCGCTCGGCGCGCGGCGAAGCGCAAGGCGCTGTGCGCCTCCTGCGTCTCGTCGATGACCACCAGATAAACGCGCATGAGCTTTCCCCCCAAGGCGCAAAAGGTATCGCCGAACACGCCGGCGGTGCAAGAACCTTGCTCTGCTCACGCAAATTGGCTTTAGACGGCGGCACAATTCCGTCTCACAGGGATAGTCCGAAACCGCCATGCCCATCGCCATCAAGATGCCCGCCCTGTCCCCGACCATGGAGGAGGGCACGCTGGCCAAATGGCTAGTGAAGGTGGGGGACAAGGTCTCCTCCGGCGACATCATGGCCGAGATCGAGACCGACAAGGCAACGATGGAATTCGAAGCGGTGGATGAAGGCACGATCGCCGATATCGCCGTGCCCGAAGGCAGCGAAGGCGTGAAAGTCGGCACCGTGATCGCCACCCTGGCCGAAGAGGGAGAGGATGTGGCGAGCGTGAAGCCGGCCGCCGCCGAAGCCGCGCCGCCCCCAGCCGCTGCACCCGCTCCGGCCGCCGCGCCGGCTCCTACTCCCGCGCCCGCACCTGCCCCATCCCCCACGCCCGCTCGTGCTGCGCCTGTCGAAGCACCGGCCCCGGCGGGCGATCGCATCGTCGCCTCGCCGCTCGCCAAGCGCATCGCCGCCGAAAAGGGCATCGATCTCGCCGCGGTGAAGGGCAGCGGCCCCAATGGCCGCATCGTCAAGGCCGATGTCGAAGCCGCGAAACCCGGCGCGCCCGCGCCCGCCGCCGCGCCGGCCGTGGCCCAGGCCGCTGCCGGGGCGCAGGATTTCGGCATCCCGCACGAGGAAGAAAAGCTCAGCGGCATGCGCAAGACGATCGCGCGCCGCCTGACCGAATCGAAGCAGCAGATCCCGCACTTCTACGTCACGGTGGACGTGCGGCTCGACGCGCTGCTCAAGCTCCGCGCGGAACTCAATGCGGCGCTCGAAAGCCGCGGGGTGAAGCTCTCGGTCAACGACATGCTGATCAAGGCGCTGGCGCGGGCGCTGCTCCAGGTGCCGAGCTGCAACGTCCGGTACACTGGCGAAACACTGCTCAAGTTCAGCCGCGCCGACATCTCCGTCGCGGTGGCGATCCCCGGCGGCCTGATCACGCCGATCATCGTCGATGCCGGCACGAAGTCGCTCTCGGCCATCGCCACGGAGATGAAGGACCTGGCCGAGCGCGCCCGCGACGGCAAGTTGCAGCCGCACGAATACCAGGGCGGCACCGCCAGCATTTCCAACATGGGCATGTACGGCATCAAGCAGTTCGATGCCGTCATCAACCCACCGCAGGCGATGATCCTGGCCGTCGGTGCGGGCGAGAAGCGGCCTTATGTGATCGACGACTCCCTCCAGATCGCCACGGTGATGAGCGCCACCGGCAGCTTCGATCACCGCGCCATGAACGGCACGGATGGGGCGGAGCTGATGAAGGTGTTCAAGGAACTGTGCGAAAAGCCGCTGGGGCTGGTGGCTTGAAGGCGACGCCGGGCGCTTTCCTACACGGGCCCGGATGTGCCAGTGCCCTCTCGATGACGAACCGCCGCACCTCTTGCCCCGGCTCGCCGGCCTCGCTTTTGAAAGCCACGATGCGGCGTGGCTTTCCCTTTTCCGAAGTCCACGCCTCGGCGCGAAAAATCGGCCGATTTATGGATGAGCACGCCCGAAAGCCACGCAGTCTTAGGCCTCCATTGAGCGTCAACGCCTTTCGTGCATTTGCGGAGGCGGCATGAGCGGCCGGCGCGATCCCGCCATCCGCGTCGTCGCCATGCCGGCGGATGCCAATGCCTATGGCGATATCTTCGGCGGCTGGCTGCTCAGCCTGATGGACAACGGCGCGGGCCTTACCGCCGCACGCCGGGCCAAGGGCAGGGCGGTCACCGTGGCGGTTGACGCCATGGTGTTCCACGCGCCGGTCAAGGTGGGTGACGAAGTCTCGGTCTATACCCATATCGAGAAAGTGGGGCGCACCAGCATCACCATCGCGGTAGAGGCCTTCCGCCGCCACCGCAGCGAGGATACCGAAACCCGGGTGACCGAAGCCAAGTTCACCTTCGTCGCCATCGATGACAGCGGGCTTCCCCGCCCGGTGGACGTGTGATGGAAGAAGCGGTGATGTCCGGCTCGCGGCAAAAGGTACGCGGTTTCCGGTTGGCGAACGTCGGACTGGCGATCCTGATCGTGGCCGCGTTCATGCTGGCGCTATTGATTTCGCTGCTCGCGCAAGTGCTGCTGGCCAGCCCGACCAGCGGCCTCGCGCTTGTCGTACTGGCTGTGCTGGCCACTCCGCTCCTGACTTTGCTGGTGGCGATTGCGATCAGCCTGAAGCCTCATTCCCTCCAGGTTCGCTGGGCCGTTGCGGCGCTCTTCCTGGCCGGTGTCCCTCTCATCATTTTCTCCGGAGCGCTCTCATGGCTGCTGAATACGATGTAATCGTCCTCGGATCGGGCCCCGGCGGCTATGTCGCGGCGATCCGTGCCGCCCAGCTCGGGCTGAAGACCGCGATCGTGGAGCGTGAGCTGCTTGGCGGCATCTGCCTCAATTGGGGCTGCAACCCTACCAAGGCCCTGCTGCGCTCGGCCGAAATCTATCACTACATGCAGCACGCCAAGGATTATGGCCTCGTTGCCAAGGGGATAGAAGCCGATCTTGACATGGTGGTGAAGCGCAGCCGGGGTGTGGCGAAGCAACTCAATCAGGGCGTCACGCACCTGATGAAGAAGAACAAGATCGCCGTCCACATGGGCAGCGGCACGTTCAAGAGCGCCAATACGCTGGAAGTGAAGGGCGAAAAGGGCACCGAGACGCTCACCGCCAAGCACATCATCGTCGCCAGTGGCGCGCGGGCGAGGGACCTGCCGTTCGCCCCGGCCGACGGCAAGCGCGTGTGGACTTATCGCCACGCGATGACCCCGCCAGAGATGCCCACCAAGCTGCTGGTCATCGGTTCCGGCGCCATCGGCATCGAATTCGCCAGCTTCTACAACGACATGGGCGCCGAAGTGACAGTGGTCGAAATGCTCGACCGCATCGTCCCGGTAGAGGATGCGGACGTTTCCGCCTTCCTCGAGAAGTCGCTGGCGAAGCAGGGCATGACGATAAGGACCGGCGCCGCGCTGGAGGAGCTGAAGGTCTCCGACAAAGGCGTCTCGGCAAAGATCAAGGGCAAGGACGGCAAGGTGGAGACGGGCGAATACAGCCACGTCATCGTCGCCATCGGCATCGTCCCCAACACCGAGAACATCGGCATCGACAAGCTGGTGGAAATGGACCGCGGCTTCATCCAGATCGATCCCTATGGCCGCACGAAGACCAAGGGAATCTGGGCCATCGGCGACTGCGTGCCGGGCCCATGGCTGGCCCACAAGGCCAGCCACGAAGGCGTCACCGCCGCCGAAGCCATCGCCAAGGAGCTGGGCAACAAAGATGTCCACCCGCATCCGCTGGATCGCAATGCCATTCCCGGCTGCACGTATTGCCACCCGCAGATCGCCAGCGTCGGCCTGACCGAAGCCAAGGCGAAGGAAGCCGGCTACACCGTCAAGGTCGGCAATTTCCCCTTCATCGGCAATGGCAAGGCCATCGCGCTGGGTGAGCCGGAAGGCTTCATCAAGACCGTGTTCGACGCCAAGACGGGCGAGCTGCTGGGCGCGCACATGATCGGCGCCGAAGTGACCGAGCTGATCCAGGGCTACACCGTCGGCAAGGTGCTGGAGACGACCGAGGTCGAGCTGATGAACACCGTGTTCCCGCATCCGACGCTCAGCGAGATGATGCACGAAAGCGTCCTCGCCGCTTACGGCCGCGCGCTCCACATCTGATCGCGCCTCGATCGTCGGTCTCGCCCCCGCGGAACGCGCGCTTCCGGCCCGCGTTTCGCGAGGGAAGGAGCGCGTCGATGGAATACGAAATCGCCGACGAGGACGTGCTGTTCGATGACAGCGCCAACCCGAGCCAGAAGCCGAGGCGCCGCCAGGCCGTCCACAACCAGGACCCGCCGCACCCACGCGATTCCGCCGGCGCACACTGGCGCGGCCAGAAGGCCGAATTCATTCCGGAGGAGGACAATGTCCCGGCTTAGCGATCCGCATCGAGGAACGTGATGATGACCGAGCGAGAACGGGCAAGGCCAGGATGCGCTTCACCTTCTCGCACAGCCATGGTTTTCGGGGGGGCCGCATTGTCGTCGATGACGAGGGGACTGAAGGAACGGAATGCCTCGTCGAGTTTGGCGACGGCGTTACCGTCATCGGAGAATGGCTCCGCGAAGGCGACGCCATTCGACTGTCCGTCCCGGCCTATCGCACGGCGAAAGGCACGCAGGTGACGGCACGGACGTGGTGGCTCAGCCGAAGCGAGGACGGCCTGTGGCGCTCGGATCCGGTCTTACACGGCCTGTGGCGCTCGGATCCGGTCTTACGATGACGAGCAGGGAAGGACAGTTGAGATGAATACGAAGCTGATTTCCGGCACCGCGCTGGTGCTCGCCTCCACGCTTGCCGCTTGCCAGACGGGCGCGGATGGTGCCCCTTTAGGTTTCTGCCGGCCCCGGGCCGCCGAGGCCCTGAAGGGCATGGATCGTCTGACCGACCAAAAGGCAATGCAGAAAACAGGCGCGAGGGTCGTGCGCCAGATCGCCCCCGGCCAGGGCGTGACCCTGGACTACCGGCGCGAGCGCGTGACGATCGAGACCGACCCGGCCACCGGCAAGATCGTGCGTGCGGCCTGCGGCTAAGGCGGGGTCCGGCGGCAAAGCGATGCACACTGCGGCGCATGGCGGAAGCGGTGGGATTCGAACCCACGGAACGGTTGCCCGCTCGCTGGTTTTCAAGTTTGGGACACCTGACCCGGCAGTAACCCGTAGCTGCACGCAGAAGCCTTAAAATGCCTTATGAATCAATAATATAAGCTCCTTGCAAGCTCGTGGCAGCACGTCGTAGCACTGTGCCGCGTGCTAGAAATGCGCTAGAAGGAGGTCATATGGTGAAGCTCACCAAGGCGTTTATCGACAAGGTCCAAGCGCCGGAGAAAGGTTATCAGGTCCATTGGGACGAGGCGGTGAAGGGCTACGGGTTGCGGGTCGCACCGCCGGCCGAACCGGGCAAGCCGCCGCGCCGGGTATTCATTGTCATGGGACGGGTCGCCGGTAAATCGATCCAGTTCACTATCGGCGCGTATGGAACATACACTGAGGACACCGCGCGCAAGCGGGCGCAGAAGCTGTTGCAGGACATGCGCGAGGGGATCGACCCACGTGATGCCAAGAAGCACGACGCCGCCGTGGCGGTGACGCTCCGCGACGTGGCGGATGCTTACAAGGACCGACCGGGTAAATTGAAAGATTCCAGCGCGGACGTGATCGAGCGCCATGTCACCACGACATTTGAGGCGTGGCTGTCCAAGCCCATTGTTTCCATCACCGAAGATGATGTGCGGAAGCGGTATCGCGAGATGCTGACCAAGGGCCTGCGCGGGAAAGCAGGGGCACCGGGCCAAGCAAATCAAGGATTTGCCGTGCTGCGCGCACTCATCAACTTCGCCAGCCGCCGCTATAAGCGGTCGGACGGGTCGACCGTCATCACGCACAATCCGGTCGATGCACTCAAAGACGACTGGATTCAGTTGAAGCCACGCACCAGCCGCGTGCCCGACTCCAAGGTTGGCGCGGTGTGGAATGCGCTGGAACATTGGCGCGGCGAGACGCACAACCGCGAAACGCTCGCCGCCATCGATCTGTCGATGTTCCTGTTGCTGACCGGATGCCGCCTGAAAGAAGCCGCGTCCCTGACATGGGATCGCGTCAATCTGGAGGAAGGGTGGTTCCACCTGCCCGACCCGAAGAACCGGAACCCTGTGTGGCTCCCGCTGTCGTCGCAGGCGGTCGCGCTGCTGGAATCACGGGCACGGGTTGAGGACAATCCGCATGTGTTCGCATCGTGGAGCCGGGCAGGTCATATTATCGACCCGCGCGATACGCGCCGGAAGATTAGCGCGGTTGCCGGAACGAAGATCACGAACCACGATCTGCGCCGGACCTACATCACCATCGGCGTGGCGAACTGCGACCTGGATTACTACAAGGTCGAGTTGCTGACCAATCACATCCCTACCGGCGTCACCGCCAAGCACTACCTCGAAACCTCGCGCCTCCAATATCTCATGCCGGAAACCCAGCGCATTGCGGACTGGATTGAGCAGCAAGCGGCACAGGCTAACGGCGCGAATGTGGTCCCCATGCCACAGCGCGCGTGACGCATAGCTGGGGCCGCTACAGCCGGGGTTACAGCCCCTATCGCAGCGCGTCGCCGGGGTAGGGTGGCGGGATACCGATCGCGCCCACACGGCCTGCTATAAGGGGTCCGAATCGTGACCTAAGCATGTGCTTATCAAGCGAAAATAAGAGCTTGCGCGACTGGCTGCCGGTAGCATAAGGTTTTTACCGTCACTCACGGGTGACAGCGCCGCACTGGGGCGCTCCCACGAGGAAAATTCCAGAGACGCAAGCCGGCGAGGCGCAAGGGTGAAAGCCCCCTAGGCCCCGGACACCCCCGAAGCTGACTGGGGCAGGTGACGACACAAAACTCGGAGGCATGACGAACCTGCCATTGGCAGGACGCACCGGAGTTGCGTGCATGTCTGATCTATCTTTCGAACAGCTTTGCGAGCTGTTTAATTATGCGCCCAAAGGGCGTCCCCTCGATCCAAAGGAATGCGCCGAACTCATCGGCGTGTCGGTCGATACCCTCGAAGGATACCGAGGGCGCGGCATTCCCCTTCGCCATTTCGCTCCGCCCGGAACCCGGATCGTCCGATATGCGGAACGCGACGTGCTGGCATGGCTGGCGACCGGGGCGCGATACAGCACCAGCGAGCGGATCGCCGCCTGACCCTTTCCTCACGAATAGCGGCAGGACCGGGTGCCCACCATGTCCTGCCGCCGGAGTACTACCGTGAACAGCAGCAGCATAACAGAAAGCGGCAAAAGGTCGCAAACCTCAACATGTTCGGACCCATTCGGGAAATTCGCGCCGCGTAAAAATTTGCCGGATGCAGGCGGCGTTGCGCGAAAATCCAATCCTACCCCCACCGGCAGTGAGGTCCGTCATGACTGATTGGTCTCGTATCCCCGCAGAGCTTCGCGAACGTCCGCAATGGTGTCTGGCAGGGCAGAACAAGCGGCCCCTGACAGCGGATGGTCGCCCCGCCAGCGTCACCGATCCTGCCACATGGACGGATTTCGACACCGCCAGTCGCAGTGCGGCGGAGCGGGGTTGCAGCATTGGGTATGTCCAGACAGCGGACGATCCCTATTCGTGCATCGACATGGACGTGAAGGATAGCACGTCCCCGGAGGTGCTTGATCGCTTTCAGTCCATCATCGACCAGTTCGATAGCTACACCGAACATTCCCAGTCCGGGCGCGGCTTTCATGTCTGGGTGAGGGGAAAGATCGGCGATGGCAAGCGCCGCGATGGCGTGGAGGTGTATTCGCAGGCGCGATTCATGATCTGCACCGGCAATGTCGTGCGGGACAAGCCTATCGTTGAGCGGCAGTCGTTGCTCGCCAGCATGGTAGCGCAGATGCCGAACACCGCATCGGCGGCTGACCCCCTGCCGGATGGACCAGAGACGCACAGCGATACCGAAATTCTGGATCGCGCCCGGGCGGCTGGCAATGGGGCGCGGTTTGTGGCGCACTATGACGGCCAGTTTGATCGTATCGGGCACACCGACCATAGCCGCGCCGACATGACGCTCATCACCATGTTGGCGTTCTATTCGCGCAACAATGAACAGGTGAAGCGCCTGTTCCTGGCTTCAAGCCTCGGTCAGCGCGAGAAGGCTCGGAGCCGGAAAGACTATGTGGACCGGACAATCCGCGCCGTTCGCGCATCGCAGGCGGCGGGGCCGACCGTAGAGCATGGGCAGGAAATGGCATTTGCCATCATCAGCAGTGCGTTGATGGGCTACCTGATCCCACCCGTGCCATCCAGCACCGAGGAAGGCAGATCACTGCTCGACCGGCTCAGCATTGATTGGGCGGGTGATGAAGAGGCAGACGTGCCCGACATTGCGGAGGGGTTGGTCGCAGACGAGGAAGTGACGCTGCTCGGTGGTCACGGTGGCGTCGGCAAAGGCTTTTTGGCTTTGCAGACGGCTTGTGCTGTTGCGCTGGGCGAACCGATTTTGGGGTGCGCCACCCGCCGCTGCCGGGTGCTGTACTATTCGGCGGAAGATGGGCGCAAGCGCCTGACCCGCCGTCTTCGTCGCGTTACCGAAATGTTCGACTACGACACGGAGACGCTGCGCCAGAACTTGCGCGTCCTCGACGCGAGCGAGATTGAGCCGTTGTATGGCGAACGGTTGGAGCCCAGCCCTGACGGGAGGCGGTTCGCCAAGATGATGGGGCCGAGCGCCGACTTTGAAAACCTGCGCCGCATGGTGGAGGAGTTTGACCCGCAGCTTGTCATCATCGACGGTGCATCCGACACGTTCGACGGGAACGAGATTGCGCGGCGCGAGGTGCGTGCCTTCATCAAGATGCTCCGCCGGGTGCATCCAAACCGTAATGTCGGGGTGCTGCTCATCGTCCACATCGACCGATCCAGCGCCCGCGGTTACTCAACCAACGACGACGGATACGCGGGGAGCGCACAATGGCATAACTCCTGCCGCCGCCGGGTCTTCCTCCAGCATCAGGTTAAAAGGGACGAAGATGGCGCGGTGACGAGCGAAGGGTTCGTCCTGCGCGTCATGAAAAATCAGGACGGCGCGAACATGCCCGAAATGGAATTGCAGCGCGGCGAATGGGGTTTGTGGCAGTTGGGCGTTCAGATTGGTGGTGATCTTGCGCCCGGCCGCGCGACGGACCACGCCCCGACCATTCTCCGCCTGATTGGCGAGTATTACGCCCGAGGCAAATATATCAGCACTTCGGTGGCGTCGAATGCGCCAACCGGCGTTTACGCTACACTGAAAGGCGACCCTGAATTCCCACAGGGACTGAATAGGAAGCGCACGGCGGAGGTGATCCGCGACCTTGACCGGAGCGGCGCGTTGGTCGTCGAATCTTATCGGCGAGGCAACCGCACATGGGCGGAGAGGTGGGCGATTGGCCGCGACCCCAATGAGCCGTTCGAACAAGGCGCACAGCCTGCACACAGTGGCACATAGTGAACAGCGTGCCACCCGGTGCACAGTGTGCCGTGCCCGGCACGCACTGTGCGGGGGGTATATAGGGGGGACATACTGTGCAGTGCCAGTTTGTGCGCTTCCCTTGCCCACGTAGCACAGGGCGACAGCGCTGGTGCTGGGAAGCGAAACCGCGACCGCCGCCCTTGTGCACACCCCCGCCGAGCGTCAGCGCTGTAATCGCCCCATTTCGCCGCTGCGCCGTGCGCCACGTCCGGATGGAGCGAAGGGCGTCGAAATCAACACAAAGGAAACAGGGAATTATGCCCGGAAGCGATTGATAGATATGATCAATGCAGAAATTAACACATTAACGCCGGATAGCTGCTCTTCGCAATTCTGCCTATTGTTTTAAAAAGCCGCCTACGCCCGGCGTTCGCACTGCGCTGAAGGCGCTGCAAGCCACTAGGCGTTAGCCCCTAAGTCGGAAGCCGCTTGTGATTGAGTTTAGACGACGATAGACCGGTCTCGTCGATTCCGACAGGCGTGGGGGGGTAGTTGTGGAACCGGAGCCGTGGGTAACCGCAGAGCAGGTCGCGCATCACCTTGGTGTCGTGAAGGACACGGTTTACCGCTGGCGTGAACAGCGAAACCTGCCCGCCCATCGGGTGGGTAGGCTGTGGAAGTTTCAAATCTCGGAAGTCGATGAATGGGTAAGAGCTGGTGGGCCGGATCGCTTCACAACAGAACAGGGGGGCGCATCGTGAACGGGCACGCGTGTGTCGACGCCTCGAACGACTGCCTATTCGTGGGTAACTCAGGTGGTCAGTCATGATGGGCACTGAGGCTCGAATCGAGCGAGATCTCATTTCCAAGCTCCAAGAGCTTAAGTACGAACATCGACCTGACATTCGTGATCGCTTCGCCCTGGAAAGAAACTTCCGCGAGAAGTTTCAGGCGCTCAATCGAGTGCAGCTGTCAGACACTGAATTCCAGAGACTGCTCGAACAGATTGTGACGCCCGATGTGTTCGCTGCGTCACAGACGCTGCGTGAATATAGCAGCTTCCTGCGCGATGACGGTACCCCGCTCAACTTCACCTTGGTCAACATCAAGGACTGGTGCAAAAACACCTTCGAAGTCATTAATCAGCTTCGCATTAACACCGACAACAGCCACCATCGCTATGACGTGATTTTGCTCATCAATGGCGTCCCGGTTGTTCAACTTGAACTCAAAACGCTGCAAGTCAGCCCGCGCCGTGCGATGCAGCAGATTGTCGAATATAAGAATGAGCCCGGCAGCGGATATGGCCGTACCCTGCTGTCGTTCATCCAGCTTTTCATCGTCAGCAATTATGGCGACACGTGGTATTTCGCCAACAACAACACCCGGCATTTCAGCTTCAATACCGACGAGCGCTTCCTGCCGATCTATCAATATGCGGCGGAAGATAACCGAAAGATCGTCAATCTAGACGCCTTTGCCGAGAAGTTTCTGGCGAAGTGCACGCTCGGCCAGATGATCAGCCGCTACATGGTTCGCGTTGCCAGTGAGCAAAAGCTGATGGTGATGCGGCCCTACCAGATTTACGCGGTCAAGGCGCTGGTCGATTGCATCCAGCAGAACGTCGGCAACGGTTATGTCTGGCACACCACGGGCAGCGGCAAGACGCTGACTTCGTTCAAGGCATCAACGCTGCTCAAAGACAACCCAGACATTGAGAAATGCCTGTTCGTCGTGGATCGCAAGGACCTCGACCGGCAGACACGCGAGGAATTCAACCGCTTTCAGGAAGGTTGCGTCGAGGAAAATACCAACACCGAAACGCTGGTCCGCCGCCTGCTGTCTGACGACTATGCGGACAAGGTGATCGTCACCACCATCCAGAAGCTGGGGCTTGCGCTCGATGGCGCGCATAAGAAGAATTACAAGGCCCGGCTGGAGCCGCTACGCAATAAGCGGATGGCCTTTATTTTCGACGAGTGCCACCGCTCCCAGTTTGGTGAGAACCACAAGGCGATCAAAGAGTTCTTCCCGCAGGCTCAGCTTTTCGGCTTCACCGGCACGCCGATTTTCGAGAAGAACGCCAGCTACCAGCAGGTCGAGGGCGACGAGGCAAGCCTGCGCACCACTGAAACCCTGTTTGAGCGGAGCCTGCACGAATACACGATCACCCACGCGATTGAGGACCGCAACGTCCTTCGCTTCCACATCGACTATTACAAGCCGGAAGGTAAGCACCAGCCCAAGCCCGGCGAGGGGTTGAAGAAGGAAAAGGTCGTCGAGACCATCCTTGCCAAACATGACGCGGCAACAGCCGATCGCAAGTTCAACGCGATTTTAGCTACCAGCTCGATTGACGATGCCATCGAGTATTTTGACAAATTCAAAGAGATGCAGGCCAAGCGGCAGGCCGATGACCCGGACTTTCGCCTGCTGAACATTGCCTGCGTTTTCTCACCGCCCGCCGAGGGCAACAAGGATGTGCAGCAGATTCAGGAGGATTTGCCGCAGGAGCAGGAGGACAACAAGAAGGATCCGGACAAGAAGAAGAAGGCGCTGATCGCGATCATCGACGCTTACAACGCGCAATATGGCACAAACCATCGGATCGGCGAGTTCGACCTCTACTATCAGGACGTGCAAAAGCGGATCAAGGACCAGCAATGGCCCAACGCTGATTTGCCGCACGCGCAAAAAATCGACATTGTGATCGTGGTCGATATGCTGCTGACCGGCTTCGATTCCAAATTCCTGAACACGCTCTACGTCGACAAGAACCTCAAATATCATGGGCTTATTCAGGCATTCTCGCGCACCAATCGCGTGCTCAATGATACGAAGCCTTATGGCAACATCCTCGATTTCCGGCAGCAAGAAGACAATGTGAATGATGCCATTGCGCTCTTCTCAGGTGAGACGGTCGATAAGCCCAAGGAAATCTGGCTCGTCGATCCCGCGCCTACCGTCATCACTAATCTGCAAGGCGCGGTCAAAAAGCTGGGTGAGTTCATGGCCTCGCAGGGACTCTCCGCTGCGCCCGAAGACGTTCCCAATCTCAAGGGTGATGCAGCGCGCGGCCAGTTCGTCACGATGTTCAAAGAGGTGCAGCGCCTCAAGACCCAACTCGATCAATATACCGATCTGAACGAGGATCAGCGCGAGCAGATCAGCGCCACCGTGCCGCCTGAAACGCTGCAAGGCTTTCGCAGTGCCTATCTCGAAACCGCACAACGGCTGCGCGAACAACAGGCGCGGCAGGGCGACGCCGCCGATCCGGCAGTGCAACAGCTTGATTTCGAGTTCGTGCTCTTCGCATCGTCGGTGATCGACTATGATTACATCATGGAGTTGATCGCCCGATCAACTCAGCAGGGGCCGAGCAGGCTCAAAATGAGCCGCGAGGAGCTGATTGGCCTCATTCAGGCTGATGCCAAGTTCATCGATGAGCGTGACGACATTGCCGAGTATATTAGGGGGCTGGAGGCCAACAAGGCGCTTGATGAGAAAGCGATCCGGCAAGGCTATGAAAACTTTAAGGAAACCAAGAAGGGGCAGGAACTAACTGCCATCGCCACCGCGCATGACCTTGAGCCTGCCGCGCTCCAGTCATTCGTCGAGGAAGTGCTGCGCCGCCGGATTTTTGATGGCGAGCAGTTGAATGACCTAATGGCGCCGCTTGGCCTCGGCTGGAAAGCGCGCACGCAGAAAGAATTGGCGTTGATGGAGGACCTGTCACCGCTGCTGCACAAACTGGCGCAAGGACGCGAGATTTCAGGGCTCAGTGCTTATGAGCAATAATGGGGCGGGCGCGGTGACGGTTCACGCGAGCGATAGCCAAGGGTTGGTGCCGACTCTACGATTCCCGGAGTTTCGGAACGCAGGGGAGTGGGTCGCTACTCCCCTGCGTCAGCTATGCACTCCGATTTCAGAGAAGGTCGGCAATGCAAAGCTGACGCCGGTCAGCATCACCGCAGGAAAAGGCTTCGTGTCCCAAGCCTCTAAGTTCGGGCGGGACATATCCGGTGAACAGTATCGGAACTATACCTATCTACGAAAAGGCGATTTCGCTTACAACAAGGGTAACTCGACGGCGTTTCCGCAAGGATACGTATGCCAGCTCTCAGAATTTGAGGAAGCAGCGGCATCAAGCGCATTTTTGTGCTTCCAGCTTCACAAACAGCACCAGCCCCGTTTCATTCAGGCACTGTTCGATCAGAATGTCCACGGACGACAATTGGCCAGCTTCATTACCAGCGGAGCGCGTAGCAACGGATTGCTGAATATTCGGTCGGACGACTTTTATGGGGTCAAACTGCCTTTCCCACCGGAAGGCGAGGAGCAGCAGAAAATTGCCGATTGCCTGTTATCGCTCGATGCGCTGATTTTTGCCGAGACTGATAAGCTGACGGCGCTCAGGGACCACAAAAAGGGCCTGATGCAAGAGCTCTTCCCTGCCGAAGGCGAAACCACCCCCCGCCTACGCTTCCCTGAATTTCAGGATGCAGGGGATTGGGAAGAGAGGTCGCTCGGTGAAATCGCCACATATCAGAACGGCAAAGCTTACGAGCCACACATCGTAGAGGCTGGGCGGTATATAGTCGTGAATGCCCGCTTCATATCTACCGACGGTGCGGTCAAAAAGTGGAGCAACAACCCACTATTGATAGCGACTAAAGACGATATTCTGATGGTGCTTAGCGACCTCCCCAACGGCAAAGCTTTGGCGAAGTGCTATCGGGTGGATGAAAACGATAAATACGCAGTCAATCAGCGGATAGCTCGATTGACGCCTCATGCTGTGCGAAGCGACTTTCTATTCCCTGTCTTGAACAGGCATCCGTATCTCCTTGGCTTCAATGATGGGATGAACCAAACGCACTTGTCTAAAGACAATGTTCTGACGTGTCCGATTTTGCTTCCGGCAGATGAGGAAGAGCAAGTTGCAATTGCGGATTGCATCGCTTCGGTGGAGCGTCAGATTGCTGCTCAGGTCGATCTTCTCTGCGAACTCAAGGCCCACAAATCTGGCTTGATGCAGCAACTCTTTCCATCTCCTGCTGGGTCGGCTGCATGAAACCCGCCACACCCTATCCCGATCTGACGACCTTCGCCGCACATCTGCGAACCTTGCTCGATCCCGATCAGGGCAACAAGAAATGCGTGCTGCTCTATGCCTACAACGGCACCGGCAAAACGCGCCTGTCGATGTCGTTCAAGGACCTTGGCAAGCAGGGCGATGCCCGCGACACGCTCTATTTCAATGCTTTCACCGAAGATCTGTTCTCGTGGGACAACGACCTTGAAGGCGACAGCGACCGCAAGCTGAAACTGAATACCAACTCGCGCTTCTTTGAAGGGCTAGATCAGTTAGAGATGGAATCAAAAATCGGACCGCTGCTGGAGCGTTACGCCGATTTCACCTTTCGGATCGACTACGCCGAAGCGAGTGTCACCTTCTCCCGCGACGTCACCGCCACCGCGCCCGACGGCACCACCACGACCGAGACGCTGGACAATATCAAGGTGTCGCGCGGCGAAGAGAATATCTTCATCTGGTGCTTCTTCCTCGCCATTGTCGAGCTCGCAATCGAAGGGGCAGAGGCCTATGATTGGGTTCGCTATGTCTATGTGGATGACCCAATCTCATCGCTCGACGAGCATAATGCGGTCAATGTCGCTTGCCACATTGTCCAGGTTTTGAATGGTCAAGATCGTGTTAAATCGGTTATATCAACGCACCACACCCTATTTTTTAATGTGCTTTGCAACGAGCTGAAGAGCACAAAGCGCATAGCCCAATGTTTCTTGACCAAAGACGGTGACGGCTATGCTGTGCGTGATACCGGCCCAACGCCGTTCTTTCATCATGTCGCAATTTTAACGGAGCTGCAAAAGGCGGCTGATAGCGGCGCGCTATACCCCTTTCACTTTAATATGCTGCGCACAGTGATGGAGAAAACTTCCAGTTTTCACGGCTTCAAGGGCTATACGGCCTTCATCAAAAAGGAAGACGATGACTCAGAGGGGGTCATATACAACCGTCTCTTGGGTATCATGAACCACGGGGATTATTCGCTATTCGAGCCCAAGGAAATGGTACCGGAAAACAAGGACTATTTCCGGCGCATGTTGGCTAGGCTGCGTGATACTTACCCCTTCAATCCCGAACTCTTCGTTGAAGAAGCACAGCAGGCAGGCGCCCAATGACCGAACAAGAACACAAAAAGCTGGGCCAGACCCTTTGGAACATCGCAGACCAGCTTCGCGGGGCGATGAATGCGGACGATTTCCGCGACTACATGCTGGCATTTCTGTTTTTGCGTTACCTGTCCGACAATTACGAGGCCGCTGCGGCCAAGGAATTGGGGCCTGATTATCCGACACTGGACGAAGAGGACCGCCGCGCCCCGCTCTCAGTTTGGTATGCCGCTAACGCCGATGACACGGACGATTTCGAGCGGCTGATGCGTCGCCGCGTTCATTATGTGATCCGCCCGGAGCATTTGTGGACCAGCATCGCGGAAATGGCGCGTGTTCAGGATAACGAACTGCTCAGCACGCTCCAGACCGGCATGAAATATATCGAGGAGCAGTCGTTTGAGAGCACGTTTGGCGGGCTGTTCTCCGAAATCAATCTGTCCTCGGAAAAGCTGGGCAAGACCTATCCTGACCGCAACGCCGCGCTCTGCAAGATCATCGCTGAGATTGCCAAAGGGCTAAAATCCTTCTCCACCGATAGTGATACGCTGGGCGATGCCTACGAATATCTGATCGGGCAGTTCGCCGCCGGATCGGGCAAGAAGGCAGGCGAGTTCTACACCCCGCAATTTGTCTCCGACATCCTTTCTCAGATTGTCGCGCTCGACGGGCAGGAACCCGCCACCGGCAAGCGCAAGCATATCGACAGCTTGATGGACTTCGCCTGCGGCTCCGGTTCGCTGCTGCTGAATGTCCGCCACCGTATGGGCGCGCACGGCATCGGCAAAATCTACGGGCAGGAAAAGAACATCACCACCTACAACCTCGCGCGCATGAACATGCTGCTGCATGGGGTGAAGGATACCGAGTTCGAGATTTTCCACGGCGATACGCTGACCAACGATTGGGAGATGTTGCGGGAGTTGAACCCGGCGAAGATGCCGCGTTTTGACGCCGTGGTCGCCAATCCGCCGTTCAGCTACCGCTGGACGCCGACCGATGCGCTGGCGGACGATGTTCGGTTCAAGAACTATGGCCTAGCGCCCAAGTCCGCCGCCGATTTCGCCTTTCTGCTTCACGGCTTCCACTTTCTCAAGGACGATGGCGTCATGGCCATCATCCTGCCGCATGGCGTTCTGTTCCGGGGCGGGGCCGAAGCGCGCATACGCACCAAGCTGCTCAAGGACGGCCATATCGATACGGTGATCGGTCTGCCTGCCAACCTGTTCTACTCGACCGGTATCCCCGTCTGCATTCTGGTGCTCAAGCGGTGCAAAAAGCCCGATGACGTGCTGTTCATAAATGCGGCGGAACACTTCGTCCGGGGCAAGCGGCAAAACTTCCTAGGTGACGGCACGGACGGCAAGCCGGACCATATCGGCAAGATCGTCGCGACCTATCAGCACCGCACCGAAGAGCCGCGCTACTCGCGCCGGGTGCCGGTGGCCGAGATTGAGGAAAACGACTTCAATCTCAATATTTCTCGCTATGTCAGCACGGCGACGCCAGAGGAGGAAATTGACTTGGTTGAAGTGAACGCCTTGCTTGTCGACATCGAAAGGCGAGTGAAGGCGGCAAAGGCCCAGCATAATGAATTTTTGAGGGAGCTTGGTTTGCCGCTCCTACCGTAAGGGGGGCGGCGGCTGGCGGAAGAGGTGGGATTCGAACCCACGGACGGGTTGCCCCGTCGCTGGTTTTCAAGACCAGTTCCTTAAACCACTCGGACACTCTTCCATACCGTTTCAGCGGCGCGGCTAGAAATCTGCTAGATGACGGCGCTGCCGCTCCTTTTAGCTATTTCCCGATCCGCCGCTAAGCGATTCTAACCACGCTCCTTTTTCACCGTTCCATGCCTCCGAGCGCCGAAACCCCCGTTAGCTTTCAAGACCAGTTCCTTAAACCACTCGGACACGCTTCCATGCCGCTGCAGCGGGTGGCTGCACGGGCGCTAGCTTCGAACGCGGGCGCTGTCACCCCGTGACTCCACGGCGGCCTTGCGATAGTCAATTCGAGAGCGCTCTGGCGCCGACATAGCCCGTATCCAGAGAGGGGAGCAGAACACCATGAAACGTTTCGCCATCGGCGCGGCAGCCGCGCTTGCCACCGTGGCCGTCGCCACGCCCGCCTATGCGCAGGCCGGCCGCGGCTGCACGCGCGAACTGCTGCAGGAAAAGGCCGATCAGTACCGCGCCGCCCAGGCGGACGGGCGGGCGATCATGCACATCCGGCCGATGGGCGAATGGGTCAATTACTACGAGAATTTCGAGCTTTCCTCGATGTCGTTCGGCGGCGTGATCGCCACGCCGCAGAAGATCGACTGGGATCGCTCGTTCTACGACACCACGGCCTGCGCGGTGTATATCGAAAGCATCATCACCAATCCCGAGCATCCCTATGTGCTGGCCACGGTGATTCGCGCCAGCGGCGGCCCCGGCTCCGGGCCCGGCACGGTCAGCAGCCTGGACGTGATCGTGGCCGACAAGGACGATTGGCTGTTCGATGCGAACAAGACGCTCTACTACGCCCAGCGCGAGGATTGGAGCGAGATCCCCGAGGCCAAGCGCAACACGCGCGAGGAACTGCAGGCCGCGGCCGACGCCTATCTCGATCTGTTCAAGGACAAGTCGGTCAAGGTGCCGTGGGGCACGCCCTGCGCGCGGCTTGAAGGCAGCGCCTATACCGGCAAGGGCAAGCCCGACGACAGCTGCAATGTCGGCGTGCCGGAGAACATCGAGATGGCCGATCGCCGCTATGTGATCGATCCGGTGGTCGGCTCGGTCGCGGTGCTGCTGCGCATGGGGCCGAGCCAGCGCCCCGATGCCCACGTGTTCCGTATCGAGGACGGCAAGATCCGCTACATCCACACAATCACCAACTGCGGCGATCAGGTGAACTGCGGCTTCGATCCGCTGCCGAAGATGCTGGAGAAGAACCCCAATTTCTATCCCAATCTCGATCACGTCGCGGTGGTGACCAGCCCGCAGAAATAAACGCGCGACGCCCTCGGTTCATCGAGATCGGAGGCCGCGGGGGATTCACAGGCGGCGCGCGCCATGCCACAATCACGGCATGATCGCGCGCCGCTTGCTTTCCACGCTCTCCGCCCTGGCCATGCTTTCGCTCGCCGCCTTGCCGGCTTGCGCGCAGGATGGCTCGTTCGATGCCTACATGCGTCAGGTCGCGGCCAAGGCGCGGGCCGAAGGGGTGAGCGAGGCGACGATTTCCGCCATGCTCACCGGACTGACTCCGAATGACCGGGTGGTCGCGCTCGATCGCGGAAACCTCTCGGGCAGCGATACGAGCGGGTTTCCACCGCTCGCGCCTTATCTGCGCGATCACAACACGGCCGCCCGGATCGAGGGCGGCAGGCGCGCCTATGCCCGGTTGAGGCCGATCGCCGCCGACGTGGAGGCGCGCTATGGCGTGCCGGAGCCGATCGTGCTGGCGATCTGGGGGCACGAGACCAGCTATGGCGCGGTGAAGGGCAATTTCGACCTGGTTCGCTCCCTCGCCACGCTTGCCTGGGAAGGGCGTCGGCGTGCGCTGTTCGAACCCGAATTGATCGACGTGCTGAAGATCGCCGACACTGGTGTCCCGCGGTCCGAGCTTGTCGGAAGCTGGGCGGGGGCCTTCGGCAATCCGCAATTCCTCCCCAGCGTTTACCTGCGTCTCGCCGTCGATGGGGATGGCGATGGCAGGCGCGATATCTGGAACAGCGAGGTCGACACGCTGCATTCGATCGCCAACTATTTTCGCGATGCCGGCTGGCGGCGGGGCGTGCCCTGGGGCGTCCGCGCCTATGCGCCCAATAGCGTGAACCGCGCCGCGATCGAGACGCGGATGGCTTCGCCGGCGTGCCCGCGCGTGCATGTCCGCCACAGCCAGTGGAAGACGGTGCGCGAATGGCGCGAGTTGGGCGTGATCCCCCAGGGCGCGATTTCCGACGATACCCTGGCCGCCTTGTTCGAGCCCGATGGCCCGGCCGCGCCGAGCTATCTCCTGACCCAGAATTATAGGGTCATCCTCGAATACAACTGCTCCAACTACTACGCGATGAGTGTGGGCCTTCTGGCGGACGAGATCGCGCGGTGAAGGTGCCGCTTTCGAGCTTCTCCATCGGCTGAGCCTGGCCGGGTTCGGTCAGTCTCGCCGGTGATATTTCCCCCGCGTGCACGGCCCGTTTTCGTCCTCCGAAGAAGCCGATGCCTCGCTCGCCAAGGTTCGCACCGCGGGTTATACCGATGCCCGAATCTCTGGGACCGGCTGATCGTTCCGGCGCCAGTCGCGCCGGCGGTGGGAGCGAACTTGACTATCAAGACCATGGTGATGGCCTCGCTGGCCGTGCTCACGCTCGGGGCCGCCCCGGCGCCTGTTCCTATGGCACCGGCCAAGGCTGCGCCGGCAGCCGCCTCTGCCGCGCCGGTCGATCCGGCGATCCCGGTCGCCCTGCTGATCGATCTCTCCAGCGGGCAGACGCTTTACGCGCGCGATCCCAGCCGACGCTTCGTGCCCGCCTCGGTGACCAAGGTCATGACGGCTTATACGGCCTTCCGCCTGATCGAGGAGGGGAAGCTTTCGCCCGACACCCCGGTCACGGTCAGCAAGGAAGTGGCCGAGCTGTGGTCCGGCGAAGGCTCCACCATGTTCCTCCAGGCGGGTGACCGGCTGACCGTCGGGGAACTCATCCTCGGCGTCACCACGGTTTCCGCCAATGACGGCGCGGTGGCCCTGGCGGTTGCCGCCGTGGGATCGCAGGACGCCTGGCTGGCGCTGATGAACCGAAACGCGGCCGAGCTGGGCATGGAGGATACCCATTTCGGCACGCCCAACGGATGGCCGGACGAAGGGCGGACTTATACCAGCGCGAAAGACCTGGCGATCCTCGCCGAAACGCTGACCACCCGCTATCCCGGCCTCTACCGCCGATATTTCGGCCACCGCGGCATGCGCTATCGCCAGATCGCCCAGGACAATCACGATCCGATCACCGGCGTGATCGCCGGCGCGGACGGGATCAAGACCGGCTACACCCGACAGGCAGGCTATAATTTCCTCGGTTCCGCCCAGCGCGGCTCCCGGCGGCTGGTCATGGTCATCGCCAGCGCGCCCACTGCTTCGATCCGCAACACCACGGCGCGCAAGTTGCTGACCTGGGGATTCGATGCGTTTGAAAGCCGGCCGGTGCTCCCGGCCCACACCCCCGTCGGCCAGGCCCGCGTGCAGAACGGCAACAAGCGCCAGGTCGGCCTGCGCACCGATGGGGAGGTTCTCGCCAGCATGGCCCGGGGAACCAACGCAAAGGTGAAGCTCTCCGTGCGCTATCGCGGCCCGATCGAGGCGCCGATCACCGAAGGCCAGCCGATCGCCTTCCTCCACGTCACCGTCGACGGCGAAGCCCCGCATGACGTGCCGCTGGTCGCCGCCGAATCCGTGTCGCGCGCCAATCCCGTCATGCGTTTGTGGAACGGCGTGCTGGGCCTGCTGACGTGACGCGCGGGCGCTTCATCGCGCTGGAAGGCGGCGAGGGGGCCGGCAAGTCCACCCAGGCGCGGCTGCTCGCGGAAGCGCTGCGGCGGCAGGGGCACGAGGCTCTGCTCACGCGCGAGCCGGGCGGCACGCCGGGGGCGGAAGCCATCCGTTCGCTGCTGCTCCATCCGCCGGGCGAGGGCTGGAAGGTGGAAGCCGAAGCCCTGCTGTTCGCCGCGGCCCGCGCGGATCATGTCGCCCGGGCGATCAGGCCGGCGCTGGAAGCCGGGCATTGGGTCATATGCGATCGCTTCCTCGATTCCTCGCGCGCTTATCAGGGCGGGGGAGGGGGCATGGCCGACGCCGACCTGCTCGCACTCCATCGCATCGGCTCGGGCGCGCTGCTGCCCGATCTCGCCCTGCTGCTCGAAGCGCCGGAAGAGGCCGTGGCCGCGCGGATCGCCCGGCGCGACGGGGACGAACTGGACGCGATCGGCGGGCGCGACGCCGGGTATCACCAGCACGTCGCCCAGGCCTTCCGCCGCTTTGCCGAGGAAGAGCCTGCTCGCTTCGCCCGGATCGACGCCTCCGGCACGCCCGAAGCGACGCATGAGGCGATCATGCAGGCCCTGGCCACCTTGCTGGGGCATGAGAGGTGACCCTGTCCGGCCATGACGAGGCCTGGCGCCAATGGCACGCCGCCGTGGCCGGGCCGCGTCTGCATCATGCCTGGATGCTTGCGGGGCCGCGCGGGCTGGGCAAGGCCGCCTTTGCCATGCACGCCGCGCGCGAGCTCGTCACGGAACCGGGCGCGGCACGCATCACCGGCGACCACCCGGACGTGATCGTGCTGGAACCGCTGCCCGCCACCGCCGATGACGAGAAAAAGCGCGACGAAGGCAAACCTTACCAGACCAAGCGCAACATAACCGTCGATCAGATCCGTGCGATGCAGCAGCGGCTGACTACCCGGCCCACGCTCGGCTCGCGGCGGGCGATCGTGATCGATCCGGCCGACGATCTCGAAAAGGGCGCGGCCAACGCCTTGCTGAAAAGCCTGGAGGAACCTCCGGCCGGCAGCTTCTTCCTGCTCGTCGCCCATCGGCCGGGGCGGCTGCTCCCGACCATCCGTTCGCGCTGCCGCATCGTGCGCTTCCCCCGGCTGGACGATGCGGAAATCGACGCGATCCTGCGGCGCGAGGCACCGCGGGCGGATGACGACGTCAGGCAAGCGGCGATTGCCGCCGCCGGCGGCTCTCCCGGCGTTGCGCTCGATTTCGTGGAGCTGGACCTGGCAGAGCTGCATCGCCTGATGCGCGAGATCGCCGATCAGGGCGATCCCGACTTTGCCCGCCGTGGGCGGCTGGCCGAAGCGATCGGCGCGCGGCCCGATCGCCGGCGCCAGCTCGCGGCGATAGACCTCGCCCGCGCGGTGGTCGCCGGGCGGATGCGGGCGACGGAGGTCGCGGTGCTTCCGGCGCTGAGCGAAGCCCATGCCCAGCTCGTGCGGCTGGCGGCCCAGGCCCCCACTTACAATTTCGATCCCGGCTTGCTGGTGATGGAAATCGGCACCTTGCTCGCCTCCGTCGCCATGCCTAGGGAACCGGTCCATGGCTGAGCCTTATTACCTGACCACCGCGATCCACTATCCCAATGGCCGCCCGCACATCGGCCACGCCTATGAGACGATCGCCGCCGATGTCATGGCCCGCTTCCAGCGCCTGCAAGGGCGCGAGGTGCGGTTCCAGACCGGCACCGACGAACACGGGTTGAAGATGGCCCAGAAGGCGCGCGACCTCGGCGTGACGCCGCGCGCGCTGGCGGATGAAATGTCGGGCTATTTCCGTGTGTTGTTCGACAAGCTGAATATCTCGTATGATCGCTTTTTCCGCACGACCGAAGATGCGCATCATCGCGCCAGCCAGGCCATCTGGAAGGCGATGGAGGCCAATGGCGACCTATACCTCGATCGCTACGAAGGCTGGTACTCGGTGCGGGACGAGGCTTACTATGACGAAAGCGAGCTGATCGCGGGGGAGGGGGGCGAAAAGCTGTCTCCCCAGGGCACCCCGGTGGAATGGACGGTGGAGGAAAGCTGGTTCTTCCGCCTATCGCGCTATCAGGAACCGCTGCTGGCGCTTTATCGCGACCACCCTGGGTTCGTTCGCCCGGCGACACGCCTCAACGAAGTCCGCAGCTTCGTCGAAGGCGGGCTGCGCGATCTTTCGGTAAGCCGCACCAGCTTCGATTGGGGCGTAAAGGTTCCGTGCGCGGAAAACCACGTGATGTACGTATGGGTCGATGCGCTGACCAACTATCTCACCGGCGTGGGCTATCCTGACGACACGGAGCAATTCGGCAAGTTCTGGCCGGCCGACCTGCACCTGATCGGCAAGGATATCGTGCGCTTCCACGCCGTCTACTGGCCGGCCTTCCTGATGAGCGCCGGCCTGGCGCTGCCCAAGGCGGTGTTCGCGCACGGCTTCCTGCTCAACCGCGGGGTCAAGGAATCGAAAACGCTCGGCAACGTCACCGATCCCGGCGAGCTGGCCGATCGCTATGGCGTGGATACGCTGCGTTATTTCCTGCTGCGCGAATTCAGCTTCGGGCAGGATGGAAGCTGGTCGCACGAGGCGATCGTCAATCGCAACAATGCGGAACTGGCGAACAGTTTCGGCAACTTGGCGCAACGCACGCTGTCGCTGATCTACAAGAACTGCGAGGGCGTGCTGCCGCCGATCCTCAAGCAGACCGACGAGGATCTGGCATTGTTCGCGCTGGTGGACCGCACGATCGCGCAGGACATGCCGGCGGCGTTCGAGCAGCTTGCCTTCTCGCAGGCGCTGGAAAGCTGGATGGGCGCGGTGTTCGCCTGCAACGCCTATATCGACGCGCAGGCGCCCTGGGCACTGAAGAAGACCGATTTCGAACGGATGCGCACCGTGCTGGCGACCCTCTATATCGTCATCGCAGAGCTGGCCGTGGCCGTCAGCCCGGTCATGCCCGATGCGGCGCGCAAGCTGCTCGAGGCGATGGGCGTGGCGGAGCATCTGCGCACGTTCGAAGGCATCCGCTCAAGCTGGTATTCGCCGCTGGCCGAAGCCCATTACCGGATCGACCAGCCCGTTGGCCTGTTTCCCCGTCTGGAGCTACCCCAAGAAGCCCCTGAAGAGGCTGGCGCCTGATGCTGGTCGATAGCCACTGCCACTTGAACTACGAAGGGCTGGTCGAGCATCAGCCCGCCGTGCTGGCCCGCGCGCGGGAAGCCGGGGTGGGGGCCTTCCTCAACATTTCCACCCGGCGCAGCGAATGGGAAGCGGTGGTCGCCTCGGCGGAGCGGGAGCCCGATGTCTGGGCCAGCGTCGGCATCCATCCCCATGAGGCCGAACAGCACGCCGATCTGGGCGAGGCGGCTCTGCTCGAGGCCACCGCGCATCCGAAAGTAATCGGCCTGGGCGAAAGCGGGCTCGATTATTATTACGACAAGTCCGACCGCGCCGTGCAGCGCGCGCTTTTCCGCAGTCATATCGCGGTCGCCCGGCAGACGGGCTTGCCGCTGGTCATCCATACCCGCGACGCGGAAGAGGATACTGCCGCGATTCTGGCCGAGGAGATGGAGAAGGGCGCTTTCCCGGCGCTGATCCACTGCTTCACCGCTTCGGCCGATTTCGGGCACAAGGTGCTGGAACTGGGGCTCACGATCTCGCTTTCAGGGATAGTGACTTTCAAGAATGCCCGCGAATTGCAGGATTTTGCCCCGGCGATCCCGGCGGACCGGCTGCTGGTGGAAACCGATAGCCCCTTCCTCGCGCCCGTGCCTTATCGCGGCAAGACTTGCGAGCCAGCCTATGTTCGCGCGACCGCCGAGTTCGTCGCCGGCCTGAGGGGCGAAAGCCTGGAGATGCTGGCGGAGCGGACCACGCGCAATTTCTACAACTTGTTCCGAAAGGCCGTTCCGTGAAGCTGCTGATGCTCGGTTCCGGAACATCGACCGGCGTGCCGCGCATCGGCAATGACTGGGGCGAGTGCGATCCGAACGAGCCCAGGAACCGCCGCACCCGCGTCTCGATCATGGTCGAAAGCAACGAGGGCTCCCGCCTGCTGGTCGATACCTCGACAGACTTGCGGCAGCAATTGCTGGCCAACGACATCGAGAAAGTGGACGGGGTTTTCTGGACGCACGACCACGCGGATCATTGCCACGGTATCGATGACCTGAGGCCCATGCGTTTCAGCCGCAATGCACCGTTGCCCGGCTTCGCTTCCGCGGAAACGGCGCGCAGCCTGCGCCAGCGTTTCGGCTATGTCTTCGCCGGCCGCTATGGCTATCCGACGATCGTGCAGCTCGAAACGCTCGACGTGGTGAAGATCCATGCGGGCTTCGCGGTCGGCTCGGTGGAAATGCCGCATGGCCCCACGTCCAGCACCGGCTATCGCTTCGATGCCGACGGAAAATCAATAGCTTATGCGACAGACTTCAGTGAAGTTACCGATGCGATGCTGGCCCTGTTCGACGGCATCGACATCCTGGTGACCGATTGCCTGCGCCGCGAGCCGCATCCGACACATGCCAGCCTGGCGATGGCGCTGGACATGGCGCGCCAATGCGGCGCGCGGACCACGGTGCTGACGCATCTCGACAAGAGCATGGATTACGCCACGCTTTCCAGCGAACTGCCGCCAGGTGTCGTGGTCGGCTATGACGGCATGGTGCTGGTCGCGTGACCCAGATCAGCTGGATATCGTTGGTTGCGCTGGCCGGATGGCTGATCCTGGCTCTCAGTGCCTTCCGGGCCCAGCGGATCGACATGAAGAAGACGTTGATGATGGCGCTCGCGTGGGCAACGGTGTTTCTGGTGGTGGCCGGGGTTTTCGTTGCGATAGGGCACTGATCCCACGGAACAGCTTCTTTTATTTAACATAATATCTATTATCATCCTAATATGTCCGAACAGCTCGACCGCCTCCTCCGCATCATGGCCCGGCTCCGCGATCCGGTGGGCGGGTGCGAATGGGATCGCGCGCAGCGGTTCGAGACCATCGTGCCGCACACGATCGAGGAAGCCTATGAAGTCGCCGATGCGGTGGCGCGCGGCGATATCAATGACATACGCGATGAACTTGGCGACCTTCTGTTCCAGGTGGTGTTCCAGGCCCGCATTGCCGAAGAAACCGGCCAGTTCGCCTTCGATGACGTCGCCCGGGCGATTTCGGACAAGCTGGAAGCCCGCCATCCGCATATCTTCGGTGACGAGCCGCCGCCCGGCGAAGCGCGCGATCAACGCTGGGAAGCGCTCAAAGCCGCCGAGCGCGCGCAGAAAGGCGCCAAGAGTGCGATGGACGGCGTCGCCCGCAGCCTGCCGGCGCTGCTTCGGGCCGAGAAGCTGCAAAAGCGCGCGGCGCGCGAAGGATTCGACTGGCCCGATCCCGCCGGACCGACCGCCAAGCTGGCTGAAGAGGCTTGCGAGCTTCAGGAAGCTTCGCCCGACAAGCGCTTGGAAGAAGCCGGGGATTTGCTGTTCGCAGCGGTCAATCTCGTGCGCGCTTACGGCATCGGCGCGGAAGAAGCGCTGCGCGCGGCGAACGACAAGTTCGAGCGCCGTTATCGCGCCATGGAGGATATGGCGGAAGGCCGGTTCGCGGATCTGCCGCTGGATCGGCAGGAAGCGCTTTGGCAGCAGGTCAAGCGCGAGGAAGCCTGAGCCGGCGCCTCAGCCGGATGGTTCGAGCGCTTCGAAGCGGCCCCATTCCTTGTCGGTAAGCCGCACGTCGATGCGCCGCAGCGGGCCTTCGTCGCCCTCGCCGGCTTCATGGTCGGCCAGCACCTCGCCATGCTGGTGCAGCCAGGCGATGCGTGCACCGTCGCTTGCCGGAACGGTGATCGAATGCAGCCGAGCGCCGCGTGTAAGCCGTTCCCCGAGCAAGGCGCGCAAGGCGTCCACGCCATATCCCGTCTCGGCCGAGATCGGCAGCACATCGGGATCGCCTTGCGCGATGGCCTCGAGCTCCTGACGGCGCTGGGGGTCGAGCAGGTCCCACTTGTTCCACAGCTCGATCACGGGGATCGTCGGCTCGGCCCCCTCCCCCTCGATGATGCCGAGCGTGGCCAGCACGTCCAGCACTTGCCGCTTCTGCATGGCGCTGTCGGGATTGGCGATGTCACGCACATGCAGGATCACGTCGGCCGCCGTCACTTCTTCCAGCGTGGCGCGGAACGCCGCGACGAGTTGCGTCGGCAGGTCCGAGATGAACCCCACGGTGTCCGAGAGGATCGCCTTCTCCACCCCCGGCAGCTCGATCGCGCGCATTGTCGGATCGAGCGTGGCGAACAGCAGGTCCTCGGCCATGACGCCGGCCCCGGTCATCCGGTTGAACAGCGTGGACTTGCCCGCATTGGTATAGCCGACCAGCGCGATCACCGGCCAGGGCGCCCTGCCCCGCCGCTGACGATGCAGCTCGCGAGTCTTGCGCACCTGGTCCAGCTCGCGGCGCAGCTTGCCCATGCGTGCGCGGATCATCCGCCGGTCCGCCTCGATCTGCGTTTCGCCGGGGCCGCCCAGGAAGCCGAAGCCGCCGCGCTGACGCTCCAGGTGGGTCCAGCTGCGCACGAGCCGGCTCTGCTGGTAATCGAGATGGGCCAGTTCCACTTGCAACCGGCCTTCCGCCGTCGCCGCGCGTTCCCCGAAGATTTCCAGGATCAGCCCGGTCCGGTCGATGACCTTGCGGCCCAGCTTCTCCTCCAGATTGCGCTGCTGGATCGCGGTGAGCGCGCCATCGACGATGACCAGCTCCGCCTGTTCCTGCTCGCATTCCGTGGCGATGCGCGCGATCTGCCCTTCGCCGAACAGCGTGCCGGCACGCACATCGCGCACTGGCACGACGAAGGCGTCCGCGACCACGATGCCGATCGCCTGCGCCAGCCCCCTGGCCTCTTCAAGCCGCGCCTCCGGGTCCTGCGCGCTACGGCGCGAGCGGATGTCGGGACAGACGACGAGGGCCCGCGCGCCGCGGCTGACTTCGCCTTCGATGTCGTCGCCGTTGGTCAGGCGCCGTCACCTTCATCGTCGCCCAGATCGGCCGTCAGGTCCACCGGGGCGGCGGGCTGGATCGTGGAGACCGCGTGCTTGTAGGCGAGCTGAACGAAGCCTTCGCGTTCGAGCAGCATGCAGAACAGATCGTAAGCGGCGATACGCCCCTGCAGCATGACGCCGTTGACCAGGAACATCGTCACCTGGACCCCGGCATCGCGCACGCGCGAGAGGAAGATATCCTGGAGCAGGCGCTGCTTCTTGCCGCCATCACCCCCGGCGCCGAACTGCTCCGCATCCACCGGCACGCCGGGCATGATCGTGGAGATCGCGTGCTTGTAGACAAGCTGCGACTGGCCATCGCGCCGCAGCAGGATCGAGAAATTGTCGAACCAGGTAACGATACCCTGGAGCTTGACACCCTTGACCAGGAACATCGTCACCGGCGTCTTGTCGCGACGAAGCTGGTTGAGAAACAGATCCTGCAGATTGGCGGGCTTGCCGTTGCCCCCGTTGCCGGCAGGCGGCGGGGCGGGCTCCGGTGCGGGACGGGCGCGAGCCGTCAGGGTTCCCTTGGTCATTCAACTGACTCCTCATTGTTGGCGGGCCGCATGCGCGATCCGCATTCTGGTGCCCGGATGCGACAGCAAGCGGACAACCGACGTCTGCCCCGAACCTAGAGTCTGGCTCGTCCTTCGGCAAACAGGAAATGGAACGACTGGTTCCCGTGGCTCACTCTTCGGCCGCCACGCCCCGCTCGCTCATGCCAAGGAGCTTGAGCTTGCGATGCAGGGCGGAGCGTTCCATGCCGATGAACCCCGCCGTCTTGGAGATATTGCCCGAGAACCGGCGTATCTGGATCCGCAGGTATTCGCGCTCGAAGCTTTCGCGAGCCTCGCGAAGCGGGACGCCCATCAGCGCGGAAATGCCGACGCCGTTGTCCGACGAGGCGCCGGTGATCTCCTCCGGCAGCATGTCCGGCTCTATGCGCCCCATGCGGTCGCGCGGGGCGAGGATCACCGTGCGTTCGACCACGTTGCGCAACTGGCGGACGTTGCCGGGCCAGTCATAAGCCTGGAGCGCCGCCAGCGCCTCGGGCGACAGCTCCGGCGCGGACAGGCCCTGCTCCCGCGCGTAACGGGTGAAGAAATGATCGGCCAGCGCCGGAATATCGTCACGCCGCGCGGCGAGCGAAGGCACGGCCAGCGGAACGACGTTGAGCCGGTAGAACAAGTCCTCGCGGAAGCGCTTCTCGGCGATCTCCTTCTCCAGGTTGCGGGCAGTGGAGGACACCACGCGCACGTCCACCCGGATCTGCCGGTTGCCGCCCGCGCGCACGAAGCTCTGTTCCGTCAGCACGCGCAGGATGCGGGCCTGGGTGCTGAGCGGCATATCGGCGATCTCGTCGAAATAGAGCGTGCCGCCATCGGCCATTTCCAGAAGCCCGGGAAGCACCAGCTTGCCGTCGGCTTCCTCGCCGAACAGTTCCTGCTCGAAGCGCTCGGGCGTGATACGCGCCGAATTGACGATGACGAAGGCCTTGTCGACCCGCGGGCTCCAGCTGTGCAGCAGCCGTGCGGCGACTTCCTTGCCCGATCCCGCCGGGCCGGAGATCAGCACGCGGCTGCCGGTATTGGCCACGCGCTTCAACGTGGCTCGCACGGTGTTGATCGCGCTGGAATTGCCGGTGAACTCCTCCGCCGAGCCGAAGCCTTCGCGCAGCCGGGCGTTCTCGCGCCGCAGCCGCTCCGTCTCGGTGGCGCGGGCGACCAGCAGCAGCAGGCGCTCCGCCTCGAACGGCTTCTCGATGAAATCCGCCGCCCCGCGGCCGATCGCGGAAACCGCGGTGTCGATATTGCCGTGGCCGGAAAAGATGATCACCGGCAGCTGCGGTTCGCGCACCTTGATGGCATCGAGCACTTCGAGCCCGTCCATCGCACTGCCGTGCAACCACACGTCGAGCAGCACCAGGCTGGGCCGTCGCTCGTCGATCAGGCGCAGCGCCGTGGTGCTGTCGGCCGCCGTGCGGCAATCGTAGCCTTCATCGCTCAGCACGCCGGCGACGAGTTCCCGGATGTCCTGTTCGTCATCGACGACAAGGATATCGAGCGCCATCAAATCAACTCCCATCGAAACGAAAAGGCAATCATTCGGCCGCCTCGCTGCCGGCGCCGGCCGCCAGCGGGTCGCGGGCGAAACGCAAGGTCGCGCAGGTGCCCCCGCCCGGCGCGGCGGCGAAATGCAGTTCCCCGCCGTGCTCCTCCACGATCTTCTTCACGATCGCGAGGCCAAGGCCGGTGCCCTTCTCGCGCGTGGTCACATAGGGTTCCATGATGCTCTCCCCCCCTTGCGGCAGGCCGACGCCGTTGTCGGTGACGGAGAGGGTCAGGAATCTGTCGTCCACTTCGGCGGCCACTTCGATCCGCCCGCGGAAATCCAAATCCGCTTCTCGCGCGCGGGCTTCGATGGCTTCGGCGGCGTTCTTGAGCACGTTGGTCATCGCCTGGCCGAACTGATGCCGGTCGCACCCGATCGGCGGCACCGCCTCGGCAGCGGAAAAGGTATAAGTGATCTCGGGATGCGCCACTTCCTGGAGGAACATCGCCTGGCGCACCAGGTCGACCGCGTCCTCCTGCCGGAACACCGGCTTGGGCAGCCGAGCGAACGAGGAGAATTCGTCCACCATCTTCCTCAGGTCGCCCACCTGGCGCACGATCGTGCCGGTCAGTTCCTCGAACAATTCGCCGTCCTGCTCGATCTGCTTGCGATAGCGGCGCTTCAGCCGATCGGCCGCCAGCTGGATCGGGGTCAGCGGGTTCTTGATCTCGTGGGCGATGCGCCGGGCGACATCCGACCAGGCGGCCTGCCGCTGATCGAGCAGCTGGCGGGTGATGTCCTCGAACGTGATCACGTGCCCTTCGGTAACGGACGCCACCTTGACCGCCAGCGTCAGCAATTCGCCATGCTTGCTGTACTGGACGATGCCGCTGCTGGCACCGCTGCGGACGAGCGCGGCGATCTGCGGCGCGGCCTGCTCCAGCTCCAGGCCCAGCGGAGTCGGTCCGGTCCGTTCGAGAAGCAGCTGCTGGGCCGAATTGTTCATCAGCAGGATCCGGCCTTCCGGATCGACTGAAAGAATACCCGCGGTGATCGATTGCAGCACCGTCTCGATGAACGCGCGCCGCTCCGCAAGCTGCTGGTTCGCGCCGATCAGCGCATCGGTCTGCCGCTCGATCTGCGCGGTCATGCGGTTGAAGGCACGGTTGAGCAGGCCGATCTCGTCAGCCCCGGTGCGCCCGCCCACGCGCAGGGCGTAGTTGCCGCTGCCCACCTCGCGCGCGGCGGTGACCAGGTCGGCGAGCGGCTTCACTTGCCGGTCGGCGAAGCGCAGCGCGAACCACACCGCCAGCCAGACAAGCGCAAGCGAGGCGCCAAACAGCATCAGGTTGAAATTCAACTGCAGCTTGCGCGCGCGCTGGGTCAGCCCTTCGTAATCCTTCAGGACGGTGCCCGCGTTCCGGTAAAGCGAGAGGGCTTCCGGGTTCGCCTGCCGCGCATTGTACAGATAGAGCCGCGCCTGCCGGTCGATCAGGGTTATCGCCTCGATCCGCTGGAAGCTGCCGGTGATGACGACTTGTTCGCCCTGCCTCAGGCGGTTGAGCGTTTCCGGCGTGATGCGCTGCCGCGCGGTATCTTCCGCCGGATCGACGATCGCCACGATGCGCATTCCGCCATCGGACGCCTGTTGGAGGATCGCGCTTTCGCTGAAGCCGCGATAGACGGCCTGATAGCCGTAATTGTCCCGAAAATCGATGCTGGCGATGCTGACCTGGCGCAGATAGTCGCGCAGGTCGTCGGCCATAATCTCGGTTTCCAGACGCACGTCATCCTGCGCCTGCTCGTAATAGCCGCGTGCGAGCTGGTTGGCGCTTTCGAGGAGCCCGCGGGAATTGGACCAGAAGCCGAGGCCCGATTGCAGCAGCACGCTGGCGAAAACGGCCACCAGCAGCGTCGGAATCGCCGCGACGAGCGAGAAAAAGAACACCAGCCTGACATGCAGCCGCGCGCTGGTCCCGCCTGCGCGGCGGATCGCGATACGGCGGCCGGCCAGCACGATCAGGCCCAGCGCGGGAATAAGCGTCCCCACCAGCATCGCCGCCGCCTGGATCGACGGAACCGGCTTGTTCGGTTCCGGCCCCTCGGCCAGCACCAGGTACGAGCTGATGAGCATGACCACCAGGGCGGCCGCGGCGGCAATCTCCAGCGCGCGGTAGAAATTCAGCCTGCGCGAGGCGACAAGCGTCCGGCGCCACCAGCGGGGAGTGCGGCGAGAGGTTTGTCGAATTGGCTCGGGGGAAGAAGCCATCGTTGCAGTGTTACAACAACGCTGTTGCAGGATTGCAAGGCAATTTCGGCCACAAGATGCCGAAAGCCGGGGACAACGCGCTGCGCCTCAATGTCGGGCGTCAATAAAGCCCCGATCGCGCGAGCGCGGACTTGCGCGCCTCGGGCTCCACCGCCGGTTCATCCGGTGTCGAGGCCGCCATGGCGGCCGTGGCGTCTTCGGCCGCCTGCTCGGCCTTGCCGGCCGCCTCGAACGCATCGTCGGACGAGGACGGTTGCGCGAAGTCGGCATCGTCCGACGCCTCGGGGAAAGCCCACTCGGCGCCGACGACGGCATCATAATCGAGGTTCGGGCGGTAGCTGGCCGAGGCATCCGGCGCGTCGGAACCTAAAGCGGGCCAGCCTCCGTCCGCCGGGCGCGTGAACGCGGACGAGGAACGGAGAGCCGCGTCTCCGCCGGATTCGGCGCGTTGCTTCATCATCGGATCGGCGGCCGAGCCGAGCAGCCAGCCGAGCGCCATTCCAGCCACGACCACCGCCGGTGCGAGTTTCGCGATGATCGGTATGCGGGTGCGCCTTGTCCGTGCCATGCCTGCCCTCTCCCACCCGACAACGCCTCCGCTTGCGGGAACACCCGAATGCGGCAAAAGGTTGCCTTGCCATGACATCATGCCGATCCATCCTCGCCACGGCAATCCTTCTGCTTGCCGCCTGCCACCAGCAGCCGAACGGAGCGCCGGCAAACGGCGCGGCGGACAACAGCCAGCCCTATGACGGCATCACCGCCAGCGAGACGCTCCATTTTGTGGGGACAGAGCCTTTCTGGGGCGGGCAAGTGACCGGCAGCGCGCTGACTTATACCACGCCGGAGGACCAGGCCGGCCAAGCCGTTCAGGTGGAACGGTTCGCCGGGCGCGGCGGGGTTTCCTTCACGGGAATGCTCGGCGGCGAGGAATTCGTGATGATGGCCACCCCGCTTGCGTGCAGCGACGGCATGTCCGACCGCAGCTATCCCTTCACTATCACCCTGGAGATCGGCAAGGATACCCGCGCCGGCTGCGGATGGACTCAGCGCCAGCCCTTCGAGGGGGCGGACCAACCGTGACCATTGGTATCGGTGCGGATCGCCTCTAGAGAGCCGGCATGCCCGATCGTCAGCCCAGCCTGTTCATTCCGCATGGTGGCGGACCCTGCTTCTTCATGCCCGATCCCCAGGGGATGTGGTCGCGGATGGAGGCCTATCTGCGCGCCCTGCCCGCCAGCCTCCCCGAACCGCCCCGCGCGATCCTGGTGATTTCGGGCCATTGGGAAGCGCCGGCCTTCACGTTTTCCGCCATGGAAGCGCCTTCGCTGATCTATGACTATTACGGATTTCCGCCGGAAACCTATCAGCTCACCTGGCCTGCGCCCGGCTCGCCCGCGCTTGCGAAACAAGCGGCGGACCTGACCAGCGAGGCCGGGCTGCCGGCGGCGCTCGATCGGGAGCGCGGCTTCGACCACGGGGTGTTCGTCCCGCTCAAGGTCGCCTTTCCCGACGCCACGATCCCGGTGGTGCAGATGTCTCTGCACGCCTCGCTCGATCCGGCGATACAGCTGGCGGCCGGGCGCGCGCTGGCCCCGTTGCGCGACGAAGGGGTGCTGATCCTCGGCTCGGGCATGAGCTTCCACAACTTGCGCGCCATGGGCGATCCGCGAGTGGAAGCGCCTTCGCGCGAGTTCGACGCCTGGCTCACCGCCGCCGCCGAAGCCGAGGCGCCGGAACGCTCGGCACTGCTTTCCCGCTGGGAAAGCGCACCCTGGGCGCGGCTGTGCCATCCCCGCGAGGAGCATCTGCTGCCATTGATGGTCGCCGCTGGGGCATCGGATGCGCGCGGCACGCACGATTACGGGGAAGTTGTCCTGGGCGGGATGGTGTCGGCCTTCCGCTTCGCCTGAGTTCAGTGGCGCTTGAAGTACTGCACCTCACGCTCGTGCTTCTGCGCGGCTTCCTTCGTATCGAACGTCCCGAGATTGCGGCGCTTGCCGGTGTCCGGATCCTTCTTGCGCGAATACAGGCGATATTGGCCCGAGGCCAGCTTGCGGATCATCGCGCGTCCTCCGCTTCGCGCCCGAAGGCCTTCCGCAGCTCGCCCTTGGCATCCTCGAGCACCTGCTTCTGCTTCTTGTCGAGGTCCTTGCCCGCACGGTTGATGTAGAAGGTGAGCATCGACATCGCCGAACGATAAGGATCGGCCTTGCGGCGTTCGCTGTGCTCGGCCGATCGCTTGAGAGACCGGGCGATCTCGGCCGGATCGTGCTTGGTGAACACCCCATGCTCGAGATCGAGGGCATCGGAATGGTCGGTCACCTCCTGCGACCATTTGCGCTGGGCCATGGAACGAACTCCGCTATCCCGCCCCCGAACCAACGGGCCGCGGTGGAGCGTGTTCCGGAAATCAGAACGCGCCGGGCATCTCGCGCTGCGGCGTGCTTTGCGGCGCGGCGCGGATGAGCAGCGCCTTGCCCCCGCCCGTCTTCACGCCGCTTATCGACGCGCTCGCCGTGGCGGCGAGGATCGAGGTGCAGCTGCGCCCGGCGAGGAAATCGAGCGCCACGCGGGTCATCCCCTCCTCCGGATCGCCCAGCGGATGCGAAATATCGTCGGTAGCGCTGCAGGTGACCGGCACGGTAGTGGCCAGGCCGTTGTAGTATTCGCCCTGGTGATCGGCATTCTCCGTCTTCAACGCGACCACGCGCAGGCGATCGTCGCATTCGTCGCGATCGACCCCGACCTGCCCCACCGGCTTGCCATAGGTATTGGTGCCAACGAGCGCCATCTGAGTACCCAGATGAGGGACCATCCCGTTCACCACCAGTTCGCTGGCCGAAGCCGTCCCCTCGGTGGCGATGAAGGCGACTTTCGTCGGTGCGATCGCTTCCGGCAAGGAGCGGAAGCTGTGACTTGTGTTCAGGAAGGCTTTGGACTCCCGGAAGGTCGTATAATCGAACACCTGCCCGGTGTGCCCCTCCCCCATCAGGTCGCCCAGGAATTCCGCCACCGAAATCAGCCCGCCGCCGTTATAGCGCAGGTCGATGATCAGTTCCGTGACGCCCTGCGCCTTGAAGTCAGCGAAGGCCGCCCGCAGATCGTCATTCGCCGGGCCTATGAAGGTGCGCAGGTTGATGTAACCGACCTTCCTGGCCCCATCCAGGATGACCTTGGCGCCATAGCGGTCTGAAACCGGGTCGAGCGTGAATGTGCTCTTCGCCAGGGTGACCCTCCGCTCCACCCCCGCCTGGTCGCGGAGATGGAAGACCCTGGTCGTGCCGCTGGTATCGGGGCCGAGCGCATTGACGAGGGCCGCCGTGCCGCCCGATGCCAGGATGCTGGAAACGCTGCGGATCTTGCTGCCGTCCGTCCCGATTCCAAGAATCTCGACCCCGCGATCAATCCCGTTCGCCAGCGCCGGCCCTCCCTCGAACGCTTCGTTCACGAGCAGCCGGCTGCCGAAATCGAGCATGAACCGCATCCCGAAACCGGCGGTCGCGCCCTGCCCGTAATAAGCCTCCTCCTCGGCTATCGAGGTCAGGTAGGTGAAATAGCGGTCACGGTTCTGCGCCCGCGCCGGGGCAACCAGGGCATCGATATAGGCGTCAACCGTCGAATAGGCCGCGGCGTTCGCCCCGGTATTGAGCAGGCTGGGGAAAAGATACCATTCCTGCAACTGAGCCAGCGCCCAGTTCCGCCGCGCGGTCAATGAACAGGCGCTGGTGGTGGGTGTGGCGCTGGGCGTGGGCGTTATCGTGGCGCTGGGCGAAGGCGTAGCCGCTTCCCCGCCCCCGCAGGCAGCGAGCATGGCAAGACAACCGGCGACCAGCGCGGAATGGGCCGCGCGAGTCGAAAAAGCGAAGTCCCGCAACACCCTGCCCCTCCGAAAATCCGGTGCAGGCTATATTCCGGGCGCCCGGCTAGGCAAGCGCCCAGGCGCCTGGGCTCCACATCGTTGTGGAAGATGCGGCAAAAGGAGCCAATCCGTCGACAGATACGCAGGGGGCCTCCCTTGCCAATATCGAGGGCGCTTGGCACAGGCTGCAAGAACCGCAGGCGTAAATCATTCCAAAGGCCAAAATGCTCGAACACGTCCCGGATTGGCTTGGAAAGGCCCTGCGCAACGTCCGTTCCGGCCATGGGAAGCTGGCGCTCGCCCGCCTGGGGACGGAAGCCCTCCTCAATCGGGACGGCTTCGCGATCCGTTCGGCCGCCTTCAACGATGGAGAAGAGCTCGATCCGTGCTTTACCGCGGACGAGGATGACGCCGTGGCCCCGCCGCTGGATTGGACTGCCCCTCCAGCCGGAACCGCGGAACTGGCGCTCATCGTCGAAGATCCCGATGCGCCGACGCCCCAGCCCTTCTGCCATTGGCTCGTCTGGGGCCTCGCCCCCCAGCGCGGCCAGCTGCTGGAAGGAGAGGTGCCGCCGCGCGTGGGGAAAAATTCATTCGGCAACTCCGAATGGCTTCCGCCCGACCCGCCAACCGGCCATGGGCCGCACGATTATGTGTTTCAGCTCTTCGCGCTCGACATTTCGCTGGATTTAATGCCAGGTGCCGGCCGCGGCGACCTTATCGAGGCAATGGAAGGGCACGTGCTTGCCGCCGCGACGCTGACGGGCACCTATGCTCGCGGGGGAGATGAAGACGATCTCGATTGGGAAGACGACGACGGAATGTGATCCGCCGTGCGCATTTTATGGAGAAAGGGAGAATACGAATGGCCGCTAAGAACAACGCGCTTAACAAGCCCGTGAACTTGTCGGGAGACCTCGAGAACGTGATCGGCAAGGGTCCCATGACCCGCGCCGAAGTGACCTCGAAGGTATGGGACTACATCAAGGCGAACAGCCTGCAGGACAAGAACGACAAGCGGCAGATCAATCCCGATGCCAAGCTCGGCTCGGTCATCGGCAAGGATCAGATTTCGATGTTCAAGATGACCGCCGCGGTTTCCAAGCACTTGAGCTGAGCCAGGCGCCCTTCCCCGTTTCGGGAAGCGAAGTTTCGGCGGGCGGAGCGGCGACAGCCTCTCCGCCCGTTTCATTTCGGATATGCGAAACCTTCGCCTATGTGGAAGTTGACTTGCCGCAAGCCTCTTCCCCATGCCATACTATAAGAAAATCGAGCATTCTCGCGCAGCCCTGTGCGCGGGATGGAAGGAAAGGCCCGCATCATGGCAACCATCGTTGGCGGTATCGCCACGTCGCATACCCCCACCATCGCGTTCGCCAAGGATGCGAAGAAGTTCGAAGATCCGGTGTGGAAGCCGATCTTCGAAGGCTATGAGCCTGTGCAGCAATGGCTGCGCGACAAGAAGCCGGACGTGCTGGTCTATATCTACAACGACCACATGACCGCGTTCTTCGACCATTACAGCCATTTCGCGCTGGGCGTGGGCGAAAGCTACGGCCCGGCCGACGAAGGCGGCGGTCCGCGCGATCTGCCGCGTATCCAGGGCGACCCGAAGTTCGCCCAGCATATCGCCAAGGCCATGGTCGCCGACGAATTCGACTTGTCCTATTTCCAGGGCAAGAACCTGGATCACGGCGCCTTCTCCCCGCTGTCCGTCCTGCTCGATCATGACGACAAGGGCTGGGCCGCCCGGCTCCTGCCGATCGCCTGCGGCGTGCTCACCGTGCCGCTGCCTTCGGCGCGGCGTTTCTGGAAGTTCGGCAAGTCGCTTCGCCGCGCGATCCAGTCCTACCCCGAAGACATCAAGGTGGCGATCTGCGGCACGGGCGGCCTCAGCCACCAGGTCCACGGCGAACGCAACGGGTTCAACAATACCGAGTGGGACATGGAATTCATGGACCGGCTCGAAAAGCACCCGGAAACCCTGCTCGACTATCCGATCGCCAAGCTTGCCGAGCTGGGCGGCTGGGAAGGCGCCGAAGTGGTCATGTGGATGATGATGCGCGGCGCCCTGTCGGAAGAGGTCGAATGCACGCACAAGGCCTATTTCCTGCCTTCGATGACCCCGATCGCCACGATGATCCTGGAAGAAAAGCCCGAGCCCACGCCGCCCGAAAGCGATGAAGCGCTGCGCGAGCGCATGGATTGGAACTGGGACGGGGCCGAGAGCCTGGAGGGAACCTATCCCTTCACCATCGAGCGGTCGGTCAAGGGCTATCGCATCAACCACTTCCTGCACTCGCTGATCGATCCGGAGGTGCGCAAGGCCTTCCGCGAGGACGAGGAGGGCACGCTGGCCGCCGCCGACCTGACCGACGAGGAACGCGATCTCATCCGCCGGCGCGACTGGATCGGCATGATCCGCTATGGCGTGATCTTCTTCATGCTCGAAAAGCTCGGCGCGGTGACCGGCGTCGGCAACATCCACATCTATGCCGCGATGAAGGGCATGAGCGTGGAAGACTTCCAGAAGACCCGCAACGCCGCGATCACGTACGGCGTGGGCGGCAAGGAGAAGTAAGCCCGCCCCCTCCCTTCGTCATTCCCACAGATGCGGGAACCTAGCGAGGCTGCGCCCTGATCACCTACTGAATCGTCATTGCGAGCGTAGCGAAGCAATCCAGGGGCGTCGCGCAACTGCCCTGGATTGCTTCGCTACGCTCGCAATGACGAGTGTTTCAACTAAAGGCGATCATGCTCTAAAGGCGCGCGCGGCGCTCAAAATCCGGGTTCCCCATGCGGAAATGGCGAAGCGCTCATCCCCGGGCGAAAACCTCGGGGTCTATTGCGAGATCGTCGAGCCGCTTGCGCAAAGTATTGCGATTGATCCCCAGCAGTTGGGCGGCGCGCAGCTGGTTGCCCCCGGTTTCGCGCAGGGCATGCTCGAACAGCGGGCGTTCGAAGGCGGCCAGAGCCTCGTGATAGAGCGTCCCCGATGAAGGGCGTGCGGCGCCAAGCCAGCTTGCCAGTGCCCCGCTGAAGTCACCGGTGACGGGCGCTGCCTCTGCCTCGCGGCGATCGGCGAGCAACTGGCGGATCAGGGGCGCGTCAATCGTATCCTCTCGGGAAAGCAGCACCGCGCGAAACAGGAAGTTGCGCAATTCGCGCACGTTGCCGCGCCACCGCTGCGCTTCCAGCAAGGCCACCGCTTCGCGTGACAGCGCCCGCTGAGGCAGCCCCTCCTTCGCCGCGAGCCGCAGGAAATGGCGCGCCAGCGGCTCCACGTCGCCTTGCCGCTCGCGCAGGGGCGGCAAGTGGATCGGCACGACGTTGAGCCGATAATAAAGGTCCTCACGGAAGCTGCCATTGGCGATCATCGGCAGAAGATCGCGATTGGTCGCGGCCACGATCCGCACGTCGATGGCGATCTCCTCACGCCCGCCCACGCGGCGGATGCGGCCCGATTGCAGCGCGCGGAGCAGGCGTGTCTGCGCCTCGGGCGGCATGTCGCCGATCTCGTCGAGGAACAGGGTGCCGCCATGCGCCTGCTCGAACTTGCCGATATTGCGGCCGACCGCCCCGGTGAACGCCCCCTTCTCGTGCCCGAACAGCTCGCTCTCGATCAGCTCACGCGGGATCGCGGCGCTGTTGACCGCCACGAAGGGCCCGCTTTTGCGCGCGCCGAGCTGGTGGATGGCTTCGGCCACCAGTTCCTTGCCGGTGCCGGATTCGCCGAGGATCAGCACCGTCAGATCATTGCGCAGCACGCGGGTGATCATCCGATAGACGTCCTGCATCGCCGCGCTGCGGCCGATCAGCGGCAGGCCCTCTCCCGGCTCGCTCGTTTCCGCGCTGGCGCCGCCGCGGGAATCGGCCGCCTGGCAGGCCGCGCGGATCAGTTCGTCGAGATCGAACGGCTTGGGGAAATACTCGAAGGCGCCGGTGCCGGTCGCCCGCACCGCCGTGTCCAGCGTGTTCTGCGCCGACAGGATGATGACCGGCATGTCGGGATAGGCTTCGTGAACTTGGCCAAGCGACGCGATCCCGTCCCCATCGGCGAGCACCACGTCGGTCAGCATGACGTCGAACGCGCCTTCGGCCAGCAGCCGGTCGCGCCCGGCGATGCTGTCGCATCGGCTGACGCTGAACGCCTCGTCCTCGAGCGCGGCGGTGATGACCGTCGCGATCGCGGCGTCGTCCTCCACCAGCAGGGCGCGTCTTGCCATTCGCTTCTCCTACTTCACCATCGGCAGATGCACGCGAAAATGCGTCCACCCGCCCGCTTCGTCGCGCTCGTGGCCGATGCGCCCGTTCATGTCCCGCACCAGCTTGTTGACCAGCGCCAGGCCGAGCCCCTGCCCATTCTTCTTGCTGGAGACGAAGGGTTCGAAGATATGGTCCCGCAGCGCCGGATCGACGCCGGGGCCGTTGTCGCTGACCTGGACCTCGATCGGCAGCTTGATCGGTCGGCCCAGGCGGATCACGTTCATCACCAGCCCGCTGACGAACCGTGTGCGGATGACGATCTCGGGCTTCTCCGCCTCGGCACAGGCGTCGCGCGCGTTGCCGATCAGGTTGATGAGCACCTGGACCAGCGCGCCTTCGTTACCCAGCACGGGCGGCAGGGACGGATCGAACTCTTCACGCAGGGGAAGCGGCGCGGATGAAGCGGCGTTGACGGTCTCGCAGGCACGGCGGATCGCCGCATGGAGGTTGATCGGCCCCACCGGTTCGGGCTGCTCGCGGCCCAGGCGCTGCATCCGGTCGATCAACTGGGCGATCCGGTCCACCTCGTCGGTGATGAGATCGGTGAGCGCGCGGTCGCTTTCCCCCAGCTTGCGGGCGACGAGCTGCGCCGCGCCGCGGATCGCCGAGAGCGGGTTCTTGATCTCGTGGGCGAGCACGGCCGGCCCGCGCAAGGCCCCTGCCCGGTCTTCCTCGCTGAAGCGGTCACCCTGGCGGGCGTCGGACAGCGTGACCACGCGCCACCCCGGATGCGCTGCCAGGGTGGACACGGTCATGTTCACCAACTGGGCACTGCCATCGACCCGGATCATCAACCCGCGTGCGACAAGCTGCGCCTCCTCCCCCATCAGCCGGTCGATCATCGCGCTATCGTCGAAGCCGACGACGTCGAGGAACCCGCGTCCGACGAGCCGGCGGGCCGAACGGCCGATCAGGCTTTCGGCCGCCGGATTGACCTGGGCGATGACATGATCGGGCGTCAGGAGGACGAGAGCGAAAGTCAGGCCGGCGATCTGCTCGCGCGGCGCGGGTACATTGCCGGCGGCGGCTTCGTTCACGCGGCCCGTCGCCGCAGGAACGGCTCGTAGAAGCGTTCCAGTTCCCCAAGGACCTGAGCCGGATCGTCGATGAAGTTCACCCGGTTCCTGAACTCGGCCGAGGCGGGCAGCCCCTTGGTGTACCAGCCCAGGTGCTTGCGGGCGACCTTTACGCCCACATCCTCGCCATAATGCGCCAGCATCGCGCGGTAATGCTCCACGAGCACGGCGTATTGTTCGTCCATGGCCGGATCGGGCAGGCGCTCGCCCGTGCGCCACCAGTGCATGACCTGGCCGAGCAGCCAGGGCTTGCCGTAAGCGCCGCGGCCGATCATCAACCCGTCCGCGCCGGATTGCTCCAGCGCGCGGGCGGCGTCCTCGATCCCGCAGATGTCGCCGTTGACGATCACCGGGATCGCCACTGCCTGCCTGACCTTGGCGACGAAGGCCCAGTCGGCCTCGCCCTTGTACATCTGGTTGCGGGTGCGGCCATGGACGGTGACCATCTTCACGCCGAGATCCTCGGCGATATGGGCCAGTTCGGGCGCGTTGAGGCTGTCGTGATCCCAGCCCATCCGCATCTTCACCGTGACCGGCACCGAAACGGCCTTCACAGTGGCTTCCATCAGCCTGGTCGCCAGCGGCACTTCGCGCATCAGGGCGGAGCCGGCATAGCCGTTCGTCACCTTCCGCACGGGGCAGCCGAAGTTGATGTCGATGATCGCCGCGCCGCGATCCTGGCTGAGCTTCGCTGCCTCGGCCATGGAAACGGGATCGCAGCCGACGAGCTGCATCGAAACCGGCTCCTCTATCGCATCCCATTCGGATTTCTGCAGGCTCTGGCGCGTTTCGAGGATCATCGCCGGGCTGGCGATCATCTCTGTGACATTGAGCCCCGATCCGTAACGCCGCACCAGCGCGCGGAACGGCCGGTCGGTCACGCCCGTCATCGGGGCGAGGACGACCGGGCAATCGATCCGCTCGGGACCGATTTCGATCGGCCGAAGCGGCGGTGGAACAGGAAGCGAAGCCATGTGCGGATATGCCTAAAAATTGGGCAGCCCATAATGGATTGCCCGTGGCCCTGCAAGGCGCTAGCGCCCCATGGGCCATGGCGAGTTCCCCCCATGACCGGTTCGCAGCGGTGATCGTCGCCGCTGGCCAAGGCCTGCGTGCAGGACAGCCGGTGCCCAAGCAATTCGCCAGATGGCGCGGCAAGCCGCTGGTGCGGCACGCGGCCGAGGCGATGATTGCCGCCGGCGCCGCGCCCGTGGCCGTCGCCATCCCCCAGGGCGCCGAAGACCTGGCGCAAAGTGCCCTCGCAGGCCTTCCCGGAATCCGGCTGGTGACGGGCGGCGCCTCGCGTCAGGCTTCGGTTCGCGCGGCGCTGGAAGCCCTCGCCGACGCCGGCCCTCGCCTGGTCCTGATCCACGATGCCGCGCGCCCGTGCTGCCCGGCGGCGGTGATCGACCGCCTGCTGGAAGCGCTGGAGAGCGGCCCGGCCGCGATCCCGGTGCTGCCGGTCGTGGACAGTCTCGCCCGCGCAGAGCACGGTATCATGGCGGGAAGCGCGGACCGCGAAGCCCTGCGCCGGGTACAGACGCCGCAAGCCTTTCGCTATGCGGAAATCCTGGCGGCCCACCGCGCCTGGTCCGGTGAGCCCGTGGCCGGGGACGACGCCCAGGTCGCCCATGCCGCCGGGCTTCCCGTGACCCTCGTCGATGGGGACGAGCACTTGCGCAAGCTCACTTTCGCGGGAGATTTCATGGAATCGCCACCAGCGCCGCGCATCGGCACGGGCTTCGATGTTCACCGGCTGGCCGAGGGCGAGGAGCTTTGGCTCTGCGGCTTGCGGATCGATCACCCGCGCGGCCTTTCCGGCCACAGCGATGCCGACGTGGGCCTGCACGCTGTGGTCGATGCGATCCTGGGCGCGGCGGCGGCAGGGGATATAGGGCAGCATTTCCCGCCCAGCGATCCGCAATGGCGCGGCGCGCCTTCCAGCCGGTTCGTCGAACATGCGGTGGAACTGGCCCGCGCGGCCGGTTTCGCAGTGGGCAACGTCGACCTGACGCTGATTTGCGAAGCGCCCCGGATCGGCGCCTATCGCGACGCCATGCGGGCAAGGCTTGCCGAGCTGCTGGGGGTGGGGATAGAGGCTGTCAGCGTGAAAGCGACCACCACCGAGCGGCTCGGCTTCACCGGCCGTGGGGAAGGTATCGCGGCCCAGGCGGCGGCAACATTGATCCCGCTCGAAAGGATATGACGTGACCGGTTCGCAAACCCGGCCGGCCGCCCCGGCCGCCGCATCAGTGGCTTTGCCGCGCGTGGGCCGGCCATGAGCGCATCCCTCCTTCCCCGCGAAGTGGTCGACCTGGCGCGCCGGGTGGTGGACGAAAACGCCGCCATCGGGCGCAAGGTGGTCGTCGCGGAAAGCTGCACCGGCGGGCTGGTGGCGGCGGCGCTGACCGAGATTCCCGGCTCCTCGGCGGTGCTCGATCGCGGGTACGTGACTTATTCGAACGAGGCCAAGACCGAATCCCTGGGCGTATCGTCCGATATCATCGATGCTTTCGGCGCGGTTTCGATCGCCTGCGTCTATGAGATGGCCCAGGGCGCGCTGGAGCGCAGCGAGGCCGACGTGGCGGTGGCGATCAGCGGCATCGCCGGGCCGGAAGGCGGGACCGAGAGCAAGCCCGTGGGCACCGTGGTCTTCGCCCGCGCCATCCGCGGTCAGGACAAGCCCGAAGCGGAGCTCAAGGTGTTCGACGCCGCCGATCGGGCGGACGTGCGGCTTCAGGCCACGCTTTGCGCGCTGGAGCTGCTGTTGCCGTAGAGTCCGGCCGCGCGATCTTCGAAGGCGGTCACCATCTTGCGGAACGCACGATCGAAATACTGCCCCGCGAGCATTTCGAACATCTTGTTCCTGAAAGAGAAATCGACGCAGAAATCGACTTCGCACCCGCCGCCCTCCGCCGGCCGGAAGTGCCACACATTGTCCAGATCGCGCATCGGGCCGTCGATGTAGATCACTTCTATCCGGTTCGGCCGGTCCTTGATGACGCGCGAGGTGAACTTTTCGCGCAGCGCCTTGAAGCCCACCAGCATGTCGGCGACCATCTCGTGCCCGTCATCCGAACGCACGCGGGTGGCCACGACCCAGGGCAGGAACTCGGGATAGCGGCCGACATCGGCCACCAGGTCGAACATCTGCTCCGCCGTATAGGGAAGCCTGCGGGTTTCGCGGATACCAGGCATCAGCCGCGCTGTTTGGCCAGTTTCGCTTCGCGCGCGGCCTTCATCTCGGCGAAGGCGTCACCCGCGTGATAGCTCGATCGGGTCAGCGGGCTGGATGCCACTTGCAGGAACCCCTTGGCCCGGGCGATCGCGCCATAAGCGCTGAACGTCTGCGGGGTGACGAATTCCGCCACCTTGGCATGCTTCGGCGTGGGTTGCAGGTATTGCCCCATGGTCAGGAAATCGACATCGGCGCTGCGCATGTCGTCCATCACCTGGTGAACCTCCAGCCGCTCCTCCCCCAATCCCAGCATCACGCCGGACTTGGTGAAGATCGCCGGATCGTGGCGCTTCACTTCCTCCAGCAGGCGCAGCGAGGCGTAATAGCGCGCGCCGGGCCGGATGGTCGGATACAGCCGCGGAACGGTTTCGAGGTTGTGGTTGTAAACGTCTGGCTTCACGGCACAAATCGCCTCCACCGCGGCGCGCATCTTGCCGCGGAAGTCAGGCGTGAGAATTTCGATCGTGGTCGACGGCGTCGCCCGGCGAATGGCCTCGATCACCTTCACGAACTGCCCTGCCCCGCCATCCGGCAGATCGTCACGGTCCACCGAGGTCACGACGATATGCTCCAGCCCCAGGCGCGCCGCGGCCTGCGCCACGTGCTCTGGCTCGAGCGGATCGACCCGGCGCGGCATCCCGGTCTTGACGTTGCAGAACGCGCAGGCGCGGGTGCACACGTCACCCAGGATCATCACCGTGGCATGCTTCCGGGTCCAGCATTCGCCGATATTGGGGCAGGCCGCTTCCTCGCACACGGTGTTCAGGTTGAGCTGGCGCATCAGCGCGCGCGTTTCCTGGAAACCCTTGCTGACCGGTGCCTTGACCCGGATCCAGTCGGGCTTGCGCTCGCGCGGCACGCGGGGGGCTGCCGAAAGATCGTTCATGCACGCCACTTAGGGAAGCGCCTTGCCAGTGGCAATGGCAGGTTGCATGGCCCCCGCATGACCATTGCCCCGAGTCTCGAACTCGCCAGCCTTATCGAGGGCTACCGTCGTTTCCGCGATACCGGCTGGGTCCCGCGCCGAGAGCGCTGGGCCGCCCTTCGCGATGGGCAGGAGCCGAGGGTGATGATCATCGCCTGCTCCGACAGCCGGGTGGACCCGGCGCAGATCTTCGATGCCGCGCCGGGAGAGATCTTCGTCGTGCGCAACATCGCCGCGATGGTGCCCCCGTTCGAGACCACGCCCGGCCGCCACGGCGTTTCGGCCGCGCTGGAATTCGCGGTGCAGGTGCTCAAGGTGCGCGAGATCGTGATCATGGGCCATGGCATGTGCGGCGGCTGCAAGGCGGCGCTGACGCAGGAACTGCGCGGCGCGGAGCCCGGCAAGGGCGGCTTCATCGCCGACTGGATCGCCCTGCTGGACGAAGCGCGCGATCCGATCGCACGGGAATACGGCACCACCGGGCGTACGGCCGAACGGGAAATGGAACACGCGGCGGTCAAGGTCAGCCTGGAGAACCTGCGGACCTTCCCGTGCGTCTCGCAGCTCGAGGCACAGGGCAAGCTGCGGCTGCGCGGGGCGTTCTTCGCCATTTCGGAAGGGGTGCTGCACCTGCTTGACGAAGATACCGGCGAATTCGTTTCGACCAGCTAGCTTGCAACCCAACCTTCGCGCGGGCATCACGCGCGCCATGGATGAAGACCCGCTCAAGAACATCGCCCTACTGATCGACGCCGACAATGCCAGCCCGGCGGGGATCGACCCGGTGCTAACCGTGCTCGCCGAACTCGGCCAGGTGAACATCCGCCGCGCTTACGCCAACTGGGCCAAGCCGGCGCTCAGCAAGTGGAGCGAGATCACTCACCGCTTCGGCTTGCAGCCGATCCAGCAGTTCGACCTGACCAAAGGCAAGAACGCCACCGACATGGCCATGACGATCGACGCCATCGACCTGCTCTATCGCGGCAAGGTCGACGGGTTCGGCATCATGAGTTCGGACAGCGATTTCACCCCCCTGGTCACGCGCCTGAGACAGGATGGGCTGATCGTCTACGGCTTCGGCGGCGAGAAAGCGCCGCGAGCCTTCCAGACCGCCTGCACCCGCTACATCGACGTGGACAAGCTGATCAGCACCGCGACCGAGGAAGAGCCGGCCGAATCGGGCGACGGGCAGACGGCGGGCTACCAGGAACTGATCGAACTGCTCGGCGCAGCGTGGAAAGCCGCCAAGCGGGACGAGAACGGCTTCGCGCTGCTCGGCGAAGTGGGCAACCTGGCGGGCAACCGATCGAGCTTCGACGTTCGCAATTACGGGTTCAAGCGGCTGTCGGACCTGTTCCGCGCCGACGATCACTTCCGGGTCGAGACCCGCGACGGCCGCACTTACGTGAAACGCGTCCGCTAGTTGCTCTTGCACTGGGCGACGCCGGTTCCCTCGTAAACCACCCGGCCATATTCGTCGAACAGCTGGACCGAACCTTCGTAGCCGCCTTCGGCCCGCTCGCCCGCATCGTCATCCTCGTTGACTTTCAAGCGCAGGGCATAGTTCTTGCTGTTGTAGAGAGAGCGGGTGTGCATCGGCAGCTCGCGAGAGCCGGGATCGGCCGCAAAGCGTTCGATCTGGCCGTTGATCTTCACGAAGGCATCCGCCTCGCGGGCGAACACCCGCACGCCCAGGCTCGTCCCAGGCGCATAACTGCACGCCTCGCCGTATAGGTCGTAGCGTTCGATGTCCGGATAAAGCAGGGGTTCGGGCGTCACCTGCCGCAGTGGCGGCATCGCGCGATTGGCCTTTTCGACCAGCGCGATATCGCGCTCGTTCCGGCGCTCCTGCTCGTCCGGAGACACTTCGTCGCCGCAGCCCGCGAGCGCTGCGGCACCGAGGCCCAGCCCCAGCGCAAAAATCCCCCGCCGCATCAATGCCTCCCGAACAATTTCTCGACGTCGGCCATAGATAGCTTGATCCAGGTCGGACGGCCATGGTTGCATTGACCCGAGCGCGGCGTGCGCTCCATTTCCCGCAGCAGCGCATTCATTTCGGGCACAGACAGCGGCCGGCCTGCGCGCACCGACCCGTGGCAGGCCATTGTCGCCAACACGTGCTCTATCCTTTCAGCCAGCAACAGGCCGTCGCCGTGATGGGCAAGATCATCCGCCACGTCGCGCAGCAAGGCCGCGGGCTCCGCGCCGGCCAGCATCGCGGGCACGGCGCGCACCAGCATGGCGCCGGGGCCGAAGCGCTCGATCGCCAGGCCCACTTCGGCGAAGCGTTCCTGCTGCTCCTCCAGGCGATCGCAATCGGGTTCGTCGAGCTCGACCACCTCCGGCATCAGCAGCGCCTGGCTGGCCGCCTGGCCGCTCGCCTCGCGCGCGGCGCGCAAGCGCTCCAGCACCAGCCGCTCGTGCGCCGCGTGCTGGTCCACGATCACCAGGCCGTCTGCCGCTTCGGCCACGATATAGGTCAGCGCCACCTGCCCCCGCGCCACGCCCAGAGGATAGCTCTCCGCCTCCTCCGGCAGCGGGGTGGACGCCTCTGCCCGGCCCGCCGGCGGATCGGCCATGCTCGCCCCCTCCGCGCCGCGCCAGGCGGGGGCCGGTTCGCGCACAGGCTGCGACACGCCGGCCCAGTCCCGCGCGGAGAAGATGGATCGCAGCGCGGCGGCCGGTTCGGCGGCGCGTGCCGGCTCCGTCTGCCAGCGGCTCATCGCTCCGGCATCGGGTGTCTGCGCGCTGCGTTGGTCGCCGGTCGCCAGCGCCTGCCGCAGGCCCGAGACGATGAAGCCGCGCACGCCCGCCGCATCGCGGAACCGCACCTCGGTCTTGGCGGGATGGACGTTCACGTCTACGTCCTCTGCCGGCAGGTCCAGGAACAGCGCCAGCACCGCATGGCGGTCCCGCGCCAGCATCCCGGCATAGGCGCCGCGCACCGCGCCGGTCAGCAGCCGGTCCTTCACCGGCCGGCCGTTGACGAACAGATACTGGTGATCGGCCACCCCGCGATTGAAGGTCGGCAGCCCGGCGACACCGCTCAGCCGCATGGCGCCGCGTTCGAGATTCACCGGAACGCTGTTGTCGGCCAGCGCGCGATCGACGATCCCGGCCACGCGCGCTTCCAGCTTCTCCCCGGCCTGAAGGCCCAGGATACGCCGCCCGTTGTGCTCGAAATGGAAGGAAATATCCGGCCGGGCCATCGCCAGCCGGCGCACGACATCCAGGCAGACGGCATATTCGCTGCGCTCGCTGCGCAGGAACTTGCGCCGGGCCGGCACGCGGGCGAACAAGTTCTCGACCCGCACGCGCGTGCCGGGCGGCAGCGCCGCCGGCCCCTCGCTGGCGAGCACACCGTGATCGACCGTGCGGCTCCACCCCTGCTCCGCCTCGCGCGGGCGGCTTTCGAGCGTCAGCCGGGCGACGCTGGCGATCGAAGGAAGCGCCTCCCCACGAAAGCCGAGGGTGACGACCTGCTCGATCGCTTCATCGGGCAGTTTCGACGTCGCATGGCGTTCCAGCGCCAGGGCGATGTCGTCCGGGCTCATCCCGCAGCCATCGTCAGTCACTTCCAGGCGCGAAAGGCCGCCATCGGCGATGCTCACGCCGATCCGCGCGGCCCCCGCGTCGATCGCGTTTTCTATCAGTTCCTTGAGCGCGGAAGCCGGCCGCTCGACCACTTCGCCTGCCGCGATGCGGTTGACGAGCGTCTCGGGAAGGCGGCGAATTATGGCCATATCCGCGCTCGTAACGCCCAAGCGCGACCATTTCGAGCCAAGCGGTGCAAAACCCTGCCCCTATCGACACAAATTTTTAGCCATTCCGCGAAGATTTGGTTAGGGCCTCCGGCATCACCCGGCTGGCGCCGCCGCTCGCTCGCCGGCTTTCCTGTTGCCACGGTTAGACACGGATCAGTCGATGAGTTCAGTCTTTTCGAAATTCTTCAAGCTTGGCTCGCCCAACATGGCGATCGATTTGGGCACGGCCAACACCCTGGTCTACGTGCAGGATCGCGGCATCGTGCTGAACGAGCCGTCGGTGGTGGCCATCGAAACGATCAACGGCATCAAGCGCGTCAAGGCCGTGGGCGACGACGCCAAGCTGATGATGGGCAAGACCCCCGATTACATCGAGGCCATCCGCCCGATGCGTGACGGCGTGATCGCCGACATCGAAATCGCGGAAGAAATGATCAAGCATTTCATCCGCAAGGTTCATGGAAAGAAGAGCCTGTTCCGCTATCCCGAAATCGTCATCTGTGTGCCCTCCGGCTCCACCTCGGTGGAACGCCGCGCGATCCGCGACGCGGCCAGCAACGCCGGCGCATCGGAAGTCTTCCTGATCCTGGAGCCCATGGCGGCGGCGATCGGCGCCGACATGCCGGTGACGGAGCCGGTCGGCTCCATGGTGGTGGACATCGGCGGCGGCACCACCGAAGTCGCCGTGCTGTCGCTGCGTGGCCTGGCTTATACCACCTCGGTGCGCACCGGGGGTGACAAGATGGACGAGGCGATCGTGTCCTACGTCCGCCGGCATCATAACCTCCTGATCGGCGATGCCACGGCGGAACGGATCAAGAAGGATTACGGCATCGCCACCGTGCCGGAAGACGGCGTGGGCGAACAGATCATCATCAAGGGTCGCGACCTGGTGAACGGCGTGCCCAAGGAAATCACCATCAACCAGGCCAATATCGCCGAAGCGCTGAGCGAACCGATCGGGGCCATCGTGGAAGGCGTGCGCATCGCGCTGGAGAACACCGCCCCGGAATTGGCCGCCGATATCGTCGACCAGGGCATCGTCCTGACGGGCGGCGGCGCGCTGATCCGCGGGCTGGACGATCATCTGAAGGAAGAGACCGGCCTGCCGGTCAGCGTTGCCGAAGACCCGCTGTCATGCGTCGCGCTGGGTACCGGCCGGGCGATGGAGGACCCGGTGTATCGCGGCGTCCTGATGACCGCTTGAACATCGTGATCGAGTAAAGAGGGGACAGGGCGGTATGGCGTCGCCCGCGAACCGCCGTTCCGGAAGCAACAAGAAGGCGCAGCTCGGCGTCTTCACCGGCTATGTCCTGGCCGGCGCCGGGGTGTTGCTCGGCGCCGCGCTGCTGGCGATATCGCTGCTGCGGCCGGGCACGTTCACGGACCTGCGCACCGTGGCGGGCGATGCCGTCTCCCCCGTGGGCGAAGCCGGGGCCGAGGCGCGGACCGGCAGCCGGAACGTGTTCGAAGCCGTCGCCGCCTATTACCGCGCGGGAAGCCGCAACGCAGCGCTCCAGGAAGAAATGCGCGTCGCGCGCGTCCGGCTCGCCGAAGCGGAAGCCCTGCGCCAGGAAAACGTGCGGCTGAAGGCCGTGCTCGGGCTCACGGAAGAAGACGCGAAGCCCGTCGCCGTTGCCCGGCTGATCGGCTCCACATCCTCCAGCGCGCGGCGGATCGGCTATCTTTCCGCCGGCCGCGCGGACGGTGTGCGCCGGGGCATGCCGGTGAGTTCGCCGATGGGCCTCGTCGGGCGCATCCTCGAAGTGGGGGAGCGCAGCTCGCGCGTGCTGCTGCTGACCGATAGCGAGAGCATGGTGCCGGTGCGGCGCGCGACCGACAATGTCATCGCCTTCGCCGAAGGCCGCTCCGACGGCTCGCTCAGGCTGCGGCTCGTCAACCTCGGCATCAATCCGATAAAGGAAGGTGACGTCTTCGTCACGTCCGGTTCCGGCGGGTTGTTCCGGCCGGGAATCGCCGTGGCGGTCGCCACCGAGATAACCCGCGACGGCGCCATTGCCCGCCTGCTCAGCAATCCGGCGGCCACCGATGTCGTGGTGGTGGAGCCGATCTGGCAACCCGATGCCGCCGCCGTCCTCGGCACCGCGCCGCCAGAGCCGGGCGAGGCATCCGGCGGCGACTGATGGAACAGCTCAACCCGCGCGCCCGCCGTGATCCCTTCGGCAGCCGGATCAATCGCACGCAGTCCTCGCTGCTCGCCTATGGGCTCCCCTGGGTGACCATCATGCTCGGCTCGCTGACGCCGTGGCTGCCGATCATCGCGCCCGCCCCGCTCCTGCCGCCGCTCGGCTTCATGCTGCTGCTGGCGTGGCGGCTGCTGCGGCCAGGGTTGCTGCCGCTGTGGGCCGGCCTGCCGCTGGGCCTGTTCGACGATCTCTATTCCGGGCAGCCCCTGGGCAGCGGCGTTCTTCTGTTTTCGCTTTCGCTGTTCGCCATCGAAGTGATCGAGGCGCGCTTTCCCTGGCGCAATTTCTGGCTCGACTGGCTGACCGCATCGGCCATGCTGACCGTCTATATCGCCTTGGCCGCCCTGTTTTCAGGCGCGGCGCTCACACTGGTGCAGTTTACGGTCATCATCCCGCAGCTATTGCTCTCCATCGTGCTCTTTCCCATCATCGCCCGCGCCGTCGCCATGCTGGATCGGCTTCGCCTGATGCGCGTGCGGCGCATCGACTGAGATTGGGATGCGTCCGAGGTTTTCGCCCAGCACACTCGCCCAGAGCTTCGATCGCCGCAGCTTCGTTGTCGGCGCGATACAGGGCGGCGTGGGCCTGCTGCTGGCCGCCCGCATGGGCTACATCGCCGTCGCCGAAAACGAAAAATACAAGATGGAGTCGGAAAGCAACCGGGTGAACCTGTCGCTGATTCCGCCCCGGCGCGGCTGGATCCTCGATCGCAACGGCTCTCCCCTCGCCTCCAACCGGGCCGATTTCCGCATCGACATCATTCCGGACCGCCTGCAGGACCCTGATCGCGAAGTGACCGAGCTGGCTCGCCTGCTCAAGTTCACGCCCGTGGAATTGCAGGACTTGCGCGACAAGATCGACAAGGCCGCCGGCTTCCAGCCGGTGCCGGTCGCCGATGGCCTCGATTACGATACGTTCGCTGCGGTCAGCGTCCGCCTGCCGGAGCTGGCGGGTGTCGTCCCCCAGCGCGGATATTCACGCTATTATCCCACCGGGCCCGCGGTCGGCCATCTCATCGGCTTTGTCGGCGCCGCCTCGCGTGAAGAATACGAGAAGGAGCCGATCCCGCTCCTGGTCACACCCGGCTTCAAGCTGGGGAAGGACGGCATCGAGAAACAGTTCGAGCAGACCTTGCGTGGCCAGCCTGGCGCCCGTCGGGTGGAAGTCACCGCCACAGGGCGCATCGTGCGCGATCTCGATACGCGCGAGGACATCCAGGGCAAGCCGGTCCAGCTCACCATCGATGGGCCGTTGCAGGATTACGCCGCGCGCCGCATCGGGTTGGAGAGCGGTTCGGTCGTGGTCATCGATTGCCTGACCGGCGACCTGCTGTGCATGGCCTCGATGCCCAGCTTCGATCCCAACAGCTTCTCCGACGGTATCGGCCGCGTCGAATACCAGATGCTCAGCCAGAACGAGCGCGTGCCGCTGCGCAACAAGGTTCTCAAGGGGCTCTATCCGCCGGGCTCCACGGTCAAGCCGATGGTGGCGATGAGCTTCCTCGAGGCTAACCTCGACCCTCATGAGACGACGACCTGTGCCGGCGGCCTAAGGGTCGGCAACCGCGTGTTCCACTGCTGGAACCGCCGCGGCCACGGCCGGGTGGACATGGCCAAGGGCATCTACCAGTCCTGCGACGTCTATTTCTATCACTTCGCCCAGCGGCTGGGCATGGACGTGATCGCCCCCATGGCGCGGCGCCTGGGCATGGGGCAGGAATTTCCGCTGCCCGTGGCCAGCCAGTTCTACGGCACGGTGCCCGATCCGGCGTGGAAGCTGCAGAAATACGGCAAGGCCTGGCAGAACTTCGACACCGTCAACGCGACGATCGGCCAGGGCTACATGCTGGCCAATCCGCTGCAGCTGGCGGTGATGACCGCGCGCATCGCCACCGGCAACAAGATCATGCCGCGCCTCACGCTCGACAAGCGCAAGCCGGGCTTTGAAAGCATGAACTTTCACGGCGATCACGTGCAGATAATCCAGACCGCGATGAAGGACGTGGTCAACGGCCCCGGAACCGCGGGGCGCGCGCGCCTGCCGATCGAAAACGTGCTGCTCGCCGGCAAGACCGGCACGGCTCAGGTCGTCAGCCTCAACGTGGGTAGCGGCAAGGGCGGCCCGTGGAAATATCGCGACCACGGCCTGTTCATCTGCTTCGCGCCGTTCGACAATCCCCGCTATGCCTGCTCCGTGGTGATCGAGCATGGCGGGGGTTCGGGGGCGGCCTATCCCATCGCGCGTGACGTCATGACTTATCTGTTCGATCCGGCGAAGGGCCTGGAGGCGCTCCACGCGCTGGAGAAGCAGTGGGGTGGAACTGCGCAGCAGCGCCTCGATGCAACCTATGCCGCCTATGCGGCGGCGGCCGGCGTGGATGTTCCCCCTGCCCCCGCCGATCCTGCCGCAGTGGCGCGCGAGGTGGATGCGGAGGCGCGAGCCGCTGCGGCCCAGCCCACGGCCGCCGCCACCGAAGCCGTCGCGCCCGCGCCGGAGCCGGATGGCGCCTCCTCCGCGGACAACGCCCGATGAAGCTCGCCGTCCTCCCCGCCCCGCTCGCCGGCATTCCCTGGCGAGTCATCCTGCCGCTCACCCTGCTGGTCTGCTTCGGGGCGGCAGTGCTCTACTCCGCCGCCGGGGGCTCGCTTAAGCCTTATGCGCTGTCCCATGTGACGCGCTTTGCCCTGTTTCTCGTCATGGCGCTGGTGCTCTCGCACTTCCCGCGCGATCTGGTGCGGATCGCCGCCTATCCGGCCTATGCCGCCGTGCTGCTCCTGCTCATGGCGGTGGAAGCCATCGGCGCGATCGGCGGCGGCAGCCAGCGCTGGCTTACCCTGGGCCCGCTGGTGCTCCAGCCTTCGGAATTGATGAAGCCCACGATCGTGCTGGTGCTGGCGGCGTTCTATCATTCACTCCCGGCCGGATTGGTCACGTCCTGGCGCGCGCTGGTCCCGGCCGGGGTGCTGATCGGCTTTCCGATGGTGCTGGTGCTGCTGCAGCCCGATCTCGGCACCGCGCTGGCGATCGGCTTCGGCGGGGTGGTGATGATGTTCCTCGCCGGCATTCCGGCCAAATGGTTCGTCGGCGGCGGCCTCGCGGCGCTGATCGGGGCGCCGCTCGCCTATTTCTTCGCGCTCCACGACTATCAGCGCAAGCGGGTGACGACGTTCCTCGATCCCGAAAGCGACCCGCTGGGCGCCGGTTATCACATCACCCAGTCGAAGATCGCGATCGGCTCGGGCGGCGTGTTCGGCAAGGGCTTCGGCCAGGGTTCGCAAAGCCACCTCAACTACCTGCCGGAACCCCATACCGATTTCGTCTTCGCCACCATGGCCGAGGAATGGGGCCTCGTCGGCGGCCTGTTCGTGCTGCTGGTGTTCGGCATCGTGCTGCGCTGGGGCTGGACCGTGGCCCGCCGCGCGCCCGACCGCTTCTCGTGCCTGCTCGCCGGAGGCATGACGGCGACGATATTCTTCTACGTGGCGATCAACCTGATGATGGTCACCGGCATGGCGCCCGTCGTGGGCATCCCCCTGCCATTCATGAGCCACGGCGGATCGTCGATGATGACCAACATGATCTGCATCGGCACTCTGATGATGGTCGAACGCTGGACGCGCAAGGCGGGCCACTCCGGCTTGGCCACCTAAGCCCGATCTCCCCCTTTTCAGCGCCGCGACAACCGCTATATGGGCCCCTCCCGCGATTCGCGGGCTCCACGGTCCAAACACCAATCGGCCGCCGGATGGACGCATAGCTCAGTTGGTAGAGCAGCTGACTCTTAATCAGCGGGTCCTAGGTTCGAGCCCTAGTGCGTCCACCACCTTTTCAATGACTTGGATGTGACCGCGCCGGCGAATGATCGAGCTGCGAGCCAGAAGAGCCTGAGAAGACCGGACATTTCCCCTTAGCCAAGGCGATAGATGTCCAGCGTCCGCTCGCCTTGCATCAGGCGCCTACATATCTCGAGCTCCTGGGCGTCACGCGCCCTGGACGCGTCGACCACTTCGCTGGCGCGCGTTTGCGGTACCACGACGACGCCGTCATTGTCGCCGATTACCAGATCGCCCGGGCTCACGATCAATCCTTCGAATGACACGGGTTCGTTTACGCATCCCATCGCGTGCGGGTCCTTGTCGGTGCCACGGATGCACAAGCCGCGCGCGAAGACCGGAAAGCCGACCTCACCTAGCAACTGCTGGTCGCGCACGCAGCCATCCAGCACGAGGCCGCCCAGCCCCCGTGCCACGGCTGCGGTGGACATTACCTCGCCCCAATAGCCGTGATCGAACGCGCCGCTGCAATCGGCGACGAGCACATCCCCGGGCTGCGCCGCATAAATCGCGTAGTGAAGCCACAGGTTGTCGCCGGGCGGGCCGTGGATCGTGACCGCGGGGCCGCACACGCGGAAATGCGCGTGCACCGGTTTGATGGCCGATGGCATCACACCGATCTTGCCGCCAGCCTCATGAACCGTCGCCGATCCAAGACCGCGAGCCGCTTCGATGACGCTTGCCGCTACCCGTTCGAAGCCTGTCGTGTGGATGCGGGATTTCGAATTAATCCCGGCGCTTTTCGGATCGATCATTGGGCCGTGAACCTAAGCGCGAATGCCGGAGGTATCACGTTGCCACATGGCCGGGCGAATGCGGGTGAAGCTGCCATCCTCGCCAAATTCGTAAAGCACGAAAGTCGTCACGACATAGATGTCGCCGGCCTTGAGAGGCCGCGCCTTGAAGTCCGGATAGTCGCGGTGCGCCGTGAAGCGGGTGTAGAGCTCGGCGGCGAGGCCATGCTCGTCGGCGATCAGCGTATCGATCCGCAGCCATTCGGTGAGGAAGCCGAAGGAATGGCGGTAGTGCGCCACGATGGCGTCGGGGCCGACCAGTTCCCGTCCCGGCAGGTAAAGCACCACGTTCGGCGCGAAGAACGGCACGAGGTTCTCAGGCCGACCACTATTGAATTGTTTAACGTAGCGTCCGAACCTTTCCCGCATCGCCGCACCGGTCGGCCGTGTGGCCGCGGCCGTCGCCTCGCCGCCCGCGAGCATGAGCCCGGCCGCTGCGAGGGATCCCGCCGCCGCGCGCCGCGTCAGACTCACGACGCGGCTCTTGCGATATCGAGATTGAATATCCGCGCCGCGTTGTCTTCGAATATCATCTTCTTCTCTTCGGCACTAAGCCAGTCGAAGCCGTGAATGCAGGGCGCGATGTCATCCATCTGCCGGCCGGTTTCGGGATGGAGGTGCGAGCCGACGCCCGGGCATTCGCTGCCGAACAGGCAACGGTCGGCACCCACGGTCTTGATCAGCAGACGCAACGCCTCTTCGGTGTAGAGCACGGTATCGAAGTACAGCTTTCGCATTCGCTCGGAGAAGCGGTGCTTTTGGCGCAGGGATCCCGCTTCGAAACGCCCGAATTGATACGGCATCGCCCCGCCGCCATGGCTGACCACGATCTTGAGCTCGGGGAAATCGTCGAGGACATCCGACGCGCACAGGTTGTAGACCGCGATGGTTTCCTCGTTGATGAAGTGCAGCGAGTACGGAACGCGGTCTGAGCGTGAGCCGGTCGCGTGGATGTGCGCCGGCATGCCCAGCTCGCACAGCTTTTCGTAGAGCGGATACCAGTAGCGCTCGCCCAAGCCCGGCGGCTGGACGCCGGTATTTTCGTACGGATCCGGGTTGAGCAGGACGCCCTTGAATCCGAGCGAAACCATCCGGTCGAGTTCTCCGAACACATTCTCGATCGGTTCGCCGGCCACTTGCGGCAAGCCGCCCACCGGAATGAACCGGTCAGGGATCAGCTGGCACTGGCGATGGATGATCGTGTTCACCTCCTCGCAGAACCAGTGCACGATGCGCCCTGGCTCGAACGAGTTCATCATCTGGAACGGCCGTGGGGAGATCAGCTGCAGATCGGTGCCGTGATCATCCAGCAAAGGGATGTGCCCCTTGGGGAACGCTTCCTTGCGGTGAGCCGCCTCGATAATCTGCTCGTCGCTGACCCGCACGCCACCGCGCCCGTGCGAGCCGCGATGCGCAAGGATATTGGCCTTGTAGGCCCACAGCTCGACCGGCGCGCTAACGTGGCCGTGGCAATCGATGATCATGGGTTTTCCGCCCGGGTCTGGAGTTGGTGGTAGCGGTTGGCCTTGCGGGCATCGTCCAGGCGGGCGCCCTGACGGACCGCCTGGCGGATCGCTTCCTCCACCGCGTGGATTTCCTCCGCCGCATCGAGGATCGCGTCTTCGTGATCGTGCGGGAGGACGACGATTCCATCGGCATCGCCGACAATGATGTCCCCCTTGGCGACGCGCGCTTCCCCGATCGTCACCGGCACGTCGTAAGCCTCGACCTGCACCCGGTCCTTGCCCGTGCGCATCCAGTGATTACGCGCAAAGACCGGATAGCCAAGCGCGCGGCAGCAGGCCACGTCGCGGCAGATTCCGTCGATCACCGTTCCACCAAGCCCCCGCCGCGACGCGATCTCGGTAAGGATGTCGCCCCACACGGTGACATCCTCGCGCCCTCCGTTGTCGAGCACCATCACTTCGCCGGGCATGATGTCGTCGATATAGTCGCCGACCGTGCCCGCTGGCTTTGCCGCCGGTCCGTAAAGAAGGGTCCGCGCCCGCCCGACAAGGGTGAAGCCGGGATCGCGCGGATGAATGCCGCGGCACTGGCCGACGATGCCGAGCCGGTCCAGCGCGTCGCTCAACGTCGCGGTCTCGAGCTTGCGAGCGCGTTCGAGGTTTGCATCCTCCACGATCAACTGTCCTTTTTCAGCATGTGCTCATAGTTCGCGCCGAGGACCGTCGATGCGCTGTCGCCGGCTTCGAGCCGCCGGATCATCGCCTCCTCGCGAGCGGCAATTTCACCGGCAGAGGCAAGCACCCGCTCGGCATCCGCCTGCTGGATGAAGATCACCCCGCTCAAATCCCCGATTACGTAGCTTCCCGGCGCGACCGTAACGCCGCCGATCCGCACCGGCTCGTCGGTCGCGGCCTCGTGCACGCGCCCGCGCGCTGTCCGCGCGGTGTAGCCACGGCTGAACACCGGCAGCCCGAGCTCGCGAATCTCGTCGATATCGCGCACCAGCCCATCGGCGACGATCCCGGCTATACCCTTCAGCGCTGCGGCGCGGCTCAGCAGCCCACCCCAGCAACCGGCATCGATCCCATCAGGCTGCTCGACCACGACGATCTCGCCAGGAGAGGCCGCGTCGATCGCGGCGGCGCCGAGATGGCGCACTGGCGCGCCGGCGGGGGGTGGACCTGCGGCGAGCCTGACCGTGCGCACGCGGCCGGCGATACGCCGGCCGGCGTAGTCGGCGATCAGCCCGCTCACGCAGCCGCCAAGGCCGAGCCGGTCGAGCGCGTCGGATAGGGTGCAGCAATCGTAAGCCGCTAGCCGGGCGGGAAGCTCGTTGGTCATGGCGTCAGGCCCAGGCGACGAAGCCATTGGCCGTTCCGGTTCCCGCTTCGGAGCGGTAACAGGGCTCATAGCCGATGACGCCGCCCTGAAGATCGGTATCGAACAGCATGCCGGCAGCCATGATCCAGGTCTTCAGTTCCGAAGTACCGGACTGCAAATAGGCTTCGTCGAGCCCGCACAGCGCCTCGCCGTTGCGACTGGCGATCGCTTCGAAAATCAGCCGGTCGAAGTCCTCGTCGACAACGAAGTGACTCATCCCGCCAGAGCCGAACACCGCAATCCGTTCCGCCCCCGGCCAGTCTTTGAGCGCACGGCCCACGGCCCGACCGAATTCGAAGCAGCGCCGGGCGGTCGGCTGGTTGGGTGGGAAGAACGTGTTCACGAACACGGGAACATGCGGAATCACGCGGTCACGCATGATCTGACGATAGATGAAGCCGCACGAATGCGGCGCGCCGCTGTGCCAATGGGCCGGATGGCTCGGCACCTTGCCTGATACGGCGATGTCAAAGCCCGCGCCGACGACCGAGCGGCTGATGTGCAGCGCAAGCTCGCGATGGGCGGGATATTCACGATACTCCGGCGGCGAGTGGCCTGCCTCGGCCGCATGGATTCCAGGCGACATTTTCGCTGCCTGCTCCTCGGTCGCCGGCTCGTCCCACATGGTCTCGCCAGTGAAGACGGTGATCGCCGGCGTGAGGTCCTCCAGAAACAATTCACGCTGATCATTGCCGAAAATGATGGCGATATCGGGCTGAACCTCGGCGAAGCGGTCGGCCAGCGTGGCGATCGCCTGGTGACAGCGGTCATGCCGCCTGGTCCGCTCCTCAAGCGAGCTCTGGAAGGCGAGGTTCTCGCCCGCCCGCAACCGCGCCAACTCATCGAAGGTCAACCTCTGGCCGCGAAACGGGTGGATGTTCTTGCGGTCGAACGGCAGGCGCAACGTCCATTGTTCGGGCGTGGTGGACAGGGTCGGCCCATGCGAGGTCCAGATGCCAAGCACGATCTCGCTCATCGGCTATTCTCCTCGGCAACGAAATCCGGCGAGACCGCTTCCGCCCTCCGCCCGATCATGGCTTTTGTCCCGGCCGCTCGGGACGGCCCGCCTTCTGGTTCCGCGCCAGTTCCTGCGAGTGATGTCCGACGTATGCGCGGATTGCTTCCGCGCCGTCTGGAGTGACCTTGTCGGCGAAGCTCATCATGCCGAAGTCCGACAGCGAGCCGTCGATCACCACGGTGCGCCAGGCGCGGCTATCGACCAGATAGCTGGAGCGCCGCAGATCGGGGAGGATGTTCGAGGCGCGCTCGATCGGGCGGCCGTGGCAGCGGCTGCAATTGGTCGAGTACAGCTCCTCACCCTTCGCGACGAGCGCGCTTGGGAACGTTTCCGCTGGCGGATTGGCCGGGCCGGCAAGAGCCGAAGGCTCGGGCATCTGGGCCTTGCCGCCTATTTTGAAGGCGACCAGCCGCACCGGCGTGCGCTCACGCGGCGGCTCCTGCGAGCCCCACAACAGCGACGGCCCGCCCGCCCCCATCGCGACCACCACATATTGCTCTCCGTTTATCATATAGGTGACGGGCGCGGCCATCACCTGGCTTGGGGTCTTGATCCGCCACAGGACCTTGCCGCTGTCGGCCGCCATCGCGAGCAGTTCGCCGGTCACTTCGCCGCGCCCCTGGAACACCAGATTCCCTGCCGTCGCGAGCACACCGCCGCCGCCGGTGTCGGTGCGATAGCCCTCCACCGGCACTTTCCAGCGCGTCTCGTGAGTCACCGGGTCCCACGCCTGAAGATAATTCTCCGGCACGGGAAGACCGCCCAGGTTCCGCGGATCGGGCGAGGCATGCGTGCTTTCGACGCTGGCCTTGAAACGCTGCGCATTGGTCGAGGTCGGCAGATAGACCAGGCCGGTGTCCGGGCTGAACGCCATCGGCTGCCAGTTATGTCCACCGGGCGGCCCCGGCATGTTGACGAAGGGAGCGTCGATGTAACGGGCGTCGGGATTTTCCACCGGGCGCCAGGATTTCGGATCGATCCGCGACGCCCACCGGGGGTTCGGCACGAATGGCTCCGCAGAGATCGGCTTCCCGGTCTCCCGATCGATCACATAGAAGAAGCCGTTCTTCGGTGCCTGCATCAGCACCTTGCGCGGCTTTCCGCCGATCTCGAGGTCGGCCAGGATCATAGGCTGCACGGCGGTGTAGTCCCAGCTCTCGCCGGGATTCACCTGATAGTGCCAGAGGTATTTGCCTGTGTCCGGATCCACCGCGACGATCGATGCAAGGAACAGGTTGTCGCCCTTCCCCTGCGAACGCTCGTAATGATTATGGGGGGCGCCATTGCCGGTGCCGATGTAGAGGCGATCGAGCTCGCGATCATAGACGATCGCGTCCCACGCGGTGCCGCCGCCGCCGTTCTTCCAGTAATCGTCACCGAACCAGGTCGGCCGCGCGAGCGTCTCCAGCGTGTCGTCCGAAGGCTCGCTGTCCTTCACGCCAGGTTCGCCGGGCACGGTGTAGAAGCGCCAGACCTTGTTGCCGGTGTCGGCGTCGTACGCGGTGACATACCCGCGCGTGGGATATTCCGCCCCGCCGTTGCCGATCACCACCTTGCCCTTGAACACGCGCGGCGCGCCGGTGATGGTGTATTTCTTGCTGCGGTCGATGGTGTTGACCGCCCAGCGTTCCCTGCCGGTGGCGGCATCGATGGCGATCAGCCGGCCATCGTAACTGGCCAGATAGACCTTGCCCTCATAGAAGGCGAGGCCGCGGCTGACGACGTCGCAGCAGCCCTTCGCGCCCCATTCGCCGGGAACCTTGGGGTCATAGCTCCACAGCGTCTTGCCGGTCGCGCCGTCGACGGCGTGCACTTTGGACCAGGCGGTGACCACATAGACAACGCCATCGACGACCAGCGGCTCGCCTTCCTGCCCGCGCGCGACGTCGAAATCGACCACCCAGGCTGGGGCGAGCTGGGCCACGTTGTCGGCGTTGATCTGTTTGAGCGCCGAATAATGCTGCTCGTCATAGCTGCCGCCAACCATCAACCAGTTGTTCGGGTCGGCCTGCGCCGCCAGCAGCCGCGCATCATCGACCTCGCCGCTCCCGCCGCCGCCGGAGCAGCCCGAGACCAATAGTGCCGCGGCGAGCGCCGCGCTAAATTTTCCGAGCATCGGAAATGAGCTCCTTGATCCCACAGAGAGTTCGTTCGTCGTGATGAGCGCGAGGACGGCGGTCAGGCCGCTTCGGAGCGCAAGGCGGGAAATTCCTCCGGCGTCAGCCACTCGCAGTGGATCTGCGCCGACGAGCGGAACGGCAGGATGACCCGCGCCAGCTCGCCCGCGGCAAGGTTGGCGGCATCGGCGATGATCAGCTCGCTGCACCTTTCCGTGAGATTGTTGGCCACACCCAGCAGATAGCCGTCGCCCTCCGGCGCATGGGGGGAACGCGGCACGAACTGGCATTCCTGGAGGGAGTGGTTTTCGCCTGCGAACAACGACTGGACTTCGCCGGTCGTCATGTCGAAACGGCCGTAGGAGTTGCGCACCGTACCCTTGGCGTTCCCGCCCTGCCCGGCGTCAGCGTTAAGCGCTTTCGACGCATCGAAATACTGGGTGTAGGCATAGCGGTAGGGTTTGGTGCGAAAACGATTGTCCATCCGCACCAGATCCGCGACCGGAGTGTCGAACATGACTTTCTCGGTCCAGCCATCCTCCGCCGATCCGAGATCGAAGGTCTGGCGCGTGAAGTAGGCCTTCGCGCGGTTCACATCCCATGGCGAGCCGTCGATCGGAGGGAAGTCCGGGAAAGGCGGCCCCATGAAGATCGCGGCGTCCATGTGGATCCGGTCGCCGTCCTCCCACGCATTCACTGTGTGAACCGTCGCCCGGCCGGGAGGACCCTTGAACCAGCGTATATCCGATGCCTCGCCATTCCGCGGGAGCACCCCCACGTAAGCTGGCGCGGAATCGTCCCACCCCCAGTGCACCGCGCCGGATTTAAGGCGCTCCATGCTGGTCACGTAACCCCATACCGGGATCAGGATGTAGTTCTCGGTGATCGCGATATCGTGAACCATGCTGACATAGGGGACTTTGAGGCGGATTTCCTTCCGCACCTTGCCCCCGCGGTCCACGATGTAGACGAACAGGTCGTCCGACAGCAGGCCGGTCGCTTGGGAGCCGTAGCAGATCAACTCTCCGGTGAAGGGGTCGACCTTGGGATGCGCGGTGAACGTCTCGCTCTTGTAATCGCCGTCGAAATCGTATCGGCCGACCGTCTGCAGCGTCATCGGGTCTATTTCATAGGGAAGGCCATCCTCCTTCAGCGCGAACAGCTTGCCGTGATGGGCGACAGGCGCGGTGTTGGCCACGGTGCGATCCATCCCGGCGACCGAAGGATCGTCAGTGAAGGGATTGCGATAAACGCCGAACAGCTCGCGCTTCGCCTTGCGATTGGCGAGCATGCGTTCCGTGCGCACATAGCGCCCGCGATAGTGGACAGTGCCGGAATCGAAGCGGAAGGCGCTGACGTAGCCGTCCGAGTTGGCGGTCGAATCTTGCTCGAAACGGCGCGGATAGAGCGGATCGCCGCCCACACGCACGAGCATGCCGTCCAGATCGGCGGGAACGGTGCCGATCACCTCGCAATCGAACACCTCCGCTTCGAAGCGCTGCGGCGCTGCAAACCCCTTGCGGCGCGCCTTCGAGAAATCGACCATGATGACTGTCGCTCCTAAGAAATATCGGCGCTGAGAAACTGGGCCAGCGCGGCATTGAAGGCGTCTGGGCTCTCGAGGTTGGACAAGTGCCCTGCCCGAGGAACCTGGACGAAGTCGGCATTCGCAATTGCGCCGGCGAGGCGGGCAGCCGCGGAATCTTCCGGGCCAGCTCCGCCGGCGCCGATTACGAGGGTCGGGCTTTCGATCAGGGCGAGGCACGCGCGGAGATCGACGTCGCGCAATACCGCGCACATGCCTGCGAACCCGTCCGCCGGCGTTGCACGAAGCTGCGCGGCAAGTGCGGCGGCCTCCCCCGGCCGCTCGGCCTTGAAGGCGTCTGACAGCCAGCGCGAGACCGTGGCTTCGGCCACCGCGTCCATGCCGCCTTCGCGAATCTGGGCGATGCGCGCGGACCACATGTCGGGCCGACCAATATGCGCCGTGGTATTGGCCAGGATCAGCCGCTCCACGCGCTCGGGATGCGTCGCCGCGACCCACATCGCGGTCATTCCGCCGATCGAAGAACCGATCACCGTCGCCCGTTCGACGCCAACCGCGTCAAGCACGGCGAGCGCATCGCGCCCCAGCATCTCAATCGCGTATTCGCCGCCCGGCACGTCGGATTGACCGTGACCGCGGCTGTCGTAGCGCACGGTGCGATAGCGTCCCCTGAGCGCTTCGGCCTGGCTGTTCCACATCGAATGGTCGAGGCCGATCGAATTGATGAACAGCACGGGGGCAAGCTCCGGGGCACCCTCGGCAACGATGCACAATCCGCAGCCGTCGAAGCTGTTGCCGCGCGTCATCGAGAAAGGGTCGAGAGACGATGCCATCGTCAGGCCTCGGCACGCTGGGTATCGGCGACGATGTATCGTGCGCCAAGGAAGAAGAAGACGCCGGCCAGCGACGCGGTCACGGCACCGAAGATCATCGAATAGCGGATCGCTTCGTCGCCGTGGCCCGCGAAGATCGTGTCATTGAGCGCCCCGATCGTGACCGGGCCGACCATGTCGCCGACGAGGTTGATCACGAGCAGGAAGAATGCCGTTGCCGTGGCCCGCATATGCGGCTTGGCTATGTCCAGGCACGCGGCGAAGATCGGGCTCATCTGCATCATCCCGAAGAGGCTCGTGAGGGCGAGGCCGGTCATCCACACGCCGCTCGTGGTGCCGAACAGGAAGGCCATCTCCATGGGTCCGACCGCGAGACATGCGGCGGCCGGTAGCAACATCCGCCAGCGTTCGTCACGCCGGCTCAGGCGATCTGTCAGATAACCGCCGAGCAACCCGCCGGCGAAGGCCATCGGCTGCCGCAGAAAGCCCTGCAGCTGTCCGACCTGAGCAGGATCGAGATCATGCACCCGCATGAGGAACGCGGAGCTCCAGGTTCCATTGGTGTGAACGGTGGTGGCCATGCACACACCGCCGATGATCATGAAGACGAACGACCGGCTGCCGAGCAGGAACTTGAGCGCCTGCTTCCATGTCCCGGCATTCATCTTCTTCGGACCGCCTGGATCGGCTGCGCCGCGCACGGGCTCCCGAACGGTGAGGACCAGCAGCGGCGCCAGCACCAGCGCGGGCAGCGCCATCATGACGAAGGAGGCGCGCCACCCGTAGTGCAGCGTGATCCACCCGACGAGCGGGAACAGCACAATGCCGCCCAACGCGGCGATTGCCCGATAAGTACCCATGCCCAGACGGCGATTGGCCTTGGTGAACAGGTCCGCCACCATCGCGTTGGGCGGGGCGAAGCCGGTGGATTCGCCGGCCCCCATCAGAAAGCGGGTCAGAGCGAGTTGCCAGGCATTGGTCACGAAGCCGGTTGCCGCGGTCATCGCGCTCCAGAACACGAAGCCGATGGCGAGGATCTTCTTTCGGCTGAAGCGATCGGCGAGCCGCGCCACCGGCAGCCCGAGCAGCGAATAGAACGCAACGAAAACGATGCCAGAGATGATCCCCAACATCGTGTCGGAGATCGCCATCTCATCCTTGATGAGCTGAAGGTTCAACCCGAAGACGCTGCGGTCGACGAAATTGAATGCCGAGATCACCCCGAGCAGGGTTACGGTCCAGATCGTCGAGGGGGTCCAGTCCCGTCGCGCGGGAGGGACGGTGTCGGTCCCGCCGCCCGTTTGTCCCGCTGTTCCTGCTGTCTGCATGCTCGGCCCCTCTCCGCCCCTCACGCCATTGCTGGCCCGACGTTCAACCCACGACGAAGTAGGTGAACACCATGTTGTTGCTGCCATCCGGCCCGGGCTTGCCTGTGCCGGCGATCAGAGTGTCGTTCAGCCAGGCGTGCGGACCTTCACCCTCGGCATCGAAGTATGCGGTGAAGCGAAAGTAACCGTCCGCATCGCGGCGGATCCCGGTGTGCGTGACGTAGAGCATCTCGCCGTGCTCGGTCCGGGCCATGAAATGGGTATTGAGCTCGATGGCGCCGTCGGCACGGCCAAGGCCGAACTCCCCGCCGCTGCGCGGATGGAGCGTGCCGTTGAGCAGCGGACCGGAGATCGTGCCGCCGAGGATGCGCTGAAACAGCCGATCTCCGCGTGACGTCGTGGTATCGTGCTGCTCTTCCACTTCGGCGTCGATGCGAAAGGCGAACTGCAGCGTGATGTCGCCTACCTTCTTCGTCTGGGTTTCGGGGACGGTAAAATCGGTCATGTCGGTGTCCTGAGTTCAAGCGCTGGGAGAGCGGGCCGCACGTCGGCCTAGAGAACCTCGTAGTAGGTGAAGATGCTGTGGTCGGGATCGGCGTAGCGGTGGCCATGGCCGATGAAGACCGTGCGGTTCATCCAGTCGTGCGGCCCTACGGGCGCGTCGAAAAACGGGGCGACACGCATCGTCCGCCGAATTGGATGGTCGGGGTTTGGCGCGGTGGGCGGCAAGGCCTCCCCACTGTCGAGATCCCAGCGCCGCATCAGTCCGCGATTGCGGATATAGATGAGCGACCCGTCATCAGCCTGGAGCATGTAGTGCGCGTCGAAGCCGCGGCTGAAGCCGTAGTCTGCGCCGGCGAGCGGCAGAACCTTCCCCTGCAGGCGCGGACCGAACACTTCGCCGCCAATCGGCGCGACATAGGATCGGTGGGTCCGCGCGCCGCCGTACGCGGATTCGATACGAATGCGTTCGTTGAAGAACAGCGAAAGCGAGAAGGCGTGGCGGAGCCTGATGGTTTCGCCCGTGTCCGATGAGGCAGATACTTCAACTGGCGTGTTCATACTGATCCTTCTCTTCGCAGGCTCGGCAGACGTGCGGGATCCATCGGTGACGTGCCCGGCTCAGAAGCCGTAGCGGAGGCCCACGCGATAGCTGCGGCCGATCATGTCATAGTAAACCGGGTTGGTGACGAGGCTCTGCGCATTCGGCACCGGCGGCGGAGACTTGTCCAACAGGTTATTGATTCCACCGAAGATTTCGATGTCGCTGGTGGCCTTGTAAGCCATGTTCATGTCGGCATAGACGACCGCGCCGATATCGTTGTCGTTGATCTGGACACCCGATGTCCATTCGTTGTTGTAAGTGCCCTTGCCGATGTAGCGCAGCTGGCCGGAGAGGCTGAATGGGCCGTGCTCGACACCTGCCGAAAGGGTGAAGCGCAGCTTGGGGGAGGAGCCGGTGGCAAGACCGACCGCCCGTTTGGAGCCGATCTCTCCGGCGCGGTCGACCACCACCCCGGTGCCGGGATCGACCTTGGCGTGAAGGTTGTAGTTGGCCAGGCCGCTGATGAAAAAGCGGGAGTCCGTCCCGATCGGTGTGCTGTAGCTCAGGGCGAAATCCAGGCCCTCCAACTCCACCGAGGCGAGGTTGACGTAAGTCGACAGGGCCGACACCGGCACGCCATTTCCATCGAATGTAAGGAACGAGCAGTACTGGGTCTGTCCGGTCCGGCAGGCATCCGCCACGGCCTGGGTACCGAGTGAACTCACCAGATCGCGAACCTGGATGCGGTAGAAATCGACCGACATCTGCAGACCGGATACGAAGCTGGGACGGTATGATGCCCCAAGCGCGAGCGTATCGGCCTTCTCCGGCTGCAAGTTGGGATTGCCGGCGAGATAGCTCGTCACCTGCACCTGGTACGGCTGATAATTGAGAATGATCGAATTGGGTACGCTGAGCAGGTTTAGCTCATAGATGCTGGGCGCGCGGATATCGCGCGAGCGAGTGGCGCGGAACAGAAGGCCTTCAATCGGCTCATAGGTCGCGCCGACCTTCCAGGTCACCTGGGTGCCGGCGGCAGTGCTATAATCGGCAACGCGGACAGCCCCGTTGAGATCGAGCGAGCGGGCCCACGACACGTCCGCCGCCAGGGGCACGACAGTCTCGAGATAGCCTTCGAAGACATGAAAATCGCCGCCGTACGAACGCGAGTTGTTGGCTTCGAAGTCCCCGGCTTCCGCAATGGGATCTGCGATTGTGGTCTGCTTCTCGCTGCGGAATTCCACGCCCGTCGCGATCGAGACCGGCCCCGCCCAGGTGGCAAACGGGTTGCCCGCGAGGTTGAGCGCGGCGGCATGCTGCTCGTAGTCGGTCCGGCCTTCAGTGGTACCGGTGACGTATGCGATCGCCTTTGCTGATGGAGCACCCTCGCCGAACAGGTCCAGCGGAACGCACCCATTGCCGGGATTGGTAAGGGTCGAACGGCAGACAGCTTCATCACCATCCAAGACCGCATCGGCGGCAAGCGCGAAGCGTGAGCGGATGCGGTTGCGCAGCACCAGCTGCTCGTTCACGTTCTTGCCGTATTGGTAGTAGCCGTCCCACCGCCAGTTGCCGCTGTCGGAGAGATCGCCGCTGAAGCTTACGACCACTCGGTCCGTGGTGTTGGAAACATCGGATTCCGCAACCCCGATGTCGTAACTCATCCGGCCCAGGTTGAACGACTGGATGTTGTTGGCGACCATCAGGTCATAGACCTCTTCCGGCAGGAAGGCGTTGTCGCGCCGGATCGGGATCGCGGTGTCGCGTGCGGGCAACGTCATGCCGCCCCCACGGGTCCAGGCGTGGGAGTATTCGAGAGCTCCAACGAAGGCCGAAGAGAATTCGTAGCTCGCCCGCCCGTAGGCTGCGATCCGCTCCAGGGCCGGCGCGATGTCGACGCCCGTGTTGATATTGTAGCCGGTGTTGCTGCCGCCGACCATATTGGTCGCGCCAACGTACTCGCCGTAGGTGAACGGCAGCATCACGCCGCCCGGTCCGAACTGGGTGCCGCGCAGCGAGGTGTTGTTGATGACGCCGCCCGGCGCAACGGTAGAGAACTGCACGTTAGGCAGGATCAGATTGGCGGGTTTTGCCCCGGCCGTGGGGTTGGTGACGATCTGATAGCCTTTGCGCCCCCAATCGCGGGTGTAGACGTCGCCGACGCCGCCATTGTTCACGTAGTCGGCGGCGATCTCGAAATGGCCGCGACCGTCAGCGAATGAGGTACCGAACAGTGCGCCGAGCCGGTATTCCTCGTTATCGCCCTCTTCGGCGATGCCGTACTGGGCCACAGCCTGAATGCCCTCGAAGTCCTTCTTGAGGATCAGGTTGACGACACCGGCAACGGCGTCCGAACCCCATTGCGCCGAAGCACCGCCTGTCACGACCTCGACACGCTGGACCAACAACGAGGGAACCTGGTTGAGATCGACCTGGTAGCCTTCCAGAGCATTGATCTGCGGCGGGAAGCGGCGGCCATCGACCAGCACGAGGGTGCGGGTTGACCCCAGGCCGCGCAAATCGGCGAAATTGGCGCCCGGCGCCACCGAGCGCACCCCGGTGGTCTGCGGATTGGAACTGGACTGGAAGGCCGGCGTCTCGCTCAGGATATCGGCTACGTTGGTCGCGGCCCGGCGATCGAGCTGATCGGCATCGATCACGGTAGTCGGCGTGGGCGAAGTGAAACCCGAACGGACCACGCGCGAGCCGGTCACGACGATCGTATCGCCATGCTCGATATTGCTGGTCGCAGCGGAGCTGTCGTTCGCCCCCACTTCCGCGGCAGATCCCTGCTCCGCCGCCTCGGCATCATCGGCAGCCAGCAACGGCAGGCTCCAGAACGCCCCCGCACAGACCCCCGCCAACATTGCCCCACGTCGAAACGTTAAACGCGCGTCGCAAATCCCAAATCGAGCCATTTCGCTGTCCCTCTCCATCCCAACCCGGATTCTTCGCCCCTTTGGGGTCGCTACCGAATTGTGTCCGACGCGATTTCTGTTACGAAATCATCAGATGTCTTTCTAATTGGTGCTTAGGGAGAGACGCACTCCGATGGCAAGGAGCCTTCAGGCTAAAAATATATAGGCGAGAGGCTATCACCCCGCGATGTCCAGAATCACATTCCGACAACTCGAAATGTTCGTCGCCGTCGTCGAAGCGGGCAGCTTCCGGGAGGCTGCCGAGCGCTTCAGGATCAGCCAATCCTCGGTAAGCAATCATGTATCTGCGCTGGAAAGTGTTCTGAACGCTCGGCTTTTCGCCCGGCAACGCGGAATGTTCGCTTCCCCCACGGAACGGGGCGTGCTCGCTTACAAGGAAGCGAAGATCCTGATCGATCGGTTCGAAAGTTTCGCGCACCTGTTCTCGCAAGGCCTGCATGCGGGGAAGAGGCTGAAAATCGGCGCCCACACTTTCGTGGTCAATCTGATCGGCGATGCGCTGGCGCGCTACGCGGCGGAACATCCCGACCTCGCCTTCGGCGTCGAAGTGGGGCCCTTCGAATTCGTGATGGACAAGATCCAGCGCGAGGAGCTTGATCTCGGGCTGGTGTACACCACCGGACCTATTCCGGGTGTGGAATCCAAGCCGCTCTGGCTCGAACCGCTCGCGCTCTATGCGTCGAAGGATCACGAGATAGCCCGGCTGGCCGATCTGACGGCCAACGATCTGCGGCGCTTTCCGCTCATCACCGTGCCCCGCCGCACTCAAATGCGCACCGTCCTCGACGAGACGCTATTCAAGATGGGTATCGTCGATTGCCCCGTGGCGCTGGAGGCGGACAGCTTCGCGGTGGTCAATCAATCCTTGATCCGCAATGTCGGCTTCGCGCTTCTGTTCAGACGGCCGATCGAAGCCTCACCTATCCATCAGCACCTTGTCGAAATCCCATTGCCGGTCCCCCCGGTGGAGGCGCGCCAGGTCATTTCGAGATCAGCCAAGAACGATCCCACGCTGCTCGATTGCGTGGATTTCATCGTAAAAAACGCGCCGTCGGTTGAACTTGTCTAATCATTTGTCCCACGCATCCGCCGAGAAGAAACGCCATGAGCAAGCCTAGAAACAGCGCCGGCCTTGCCGATATCACTGCCGAGGAACAGCTCGAAGCACTCTACAATCGGCCCGGTTTCCTCATTCGCCGCGCCCATCAGATCGCGCAGGCCCTGTTCGAAGAAGAAGCCGAAGACGTCGGACTGACCGCAAGCCAGATGGGCGCCCTCACTGTTGTACACGCCCGCCAGCCGCTGGATCAGATCGGCCTGGCACGGGCGATGGGGATCGATCGGTCCACTGCCGGGCTGGTCCTCTCGAACCTTGCCCAGCACGGTTACATTAAACGCGTTTCCGATCCCGACGATCGCCGCCGCAAGCTGGTCACCATCACCGATGTTGGCCTGGAGGCGCTGCGCGGCGTGCAGCCTGCGGCGCTAGCCGTGAAGGCGCGTCTCCTGGCCATCTTTACCCAGGAAGAAGCCGACGACCTGATGCGTCTGCTCAAGAAGCTGGTGAATGCGATGAACACCGAGGTGCGGACCCCTCTGTTCCGCGACTGACGTCCGCCCAGCGGTCAGGAGGCCGCGGGCGGTGGCATCGGAGTGCCGGCGCCGCGTAGCAGATCGATCAACAGCCCCACGTCTGCTGGCAAGTCGTCCCCCCGCCAGGCGACGTGACGATCGGGCCGGCTGACGAGCAGGCGTGTCTTGTAGCAGGACGGCGCCTCCTCGCCGGCAAGGTCAAGCAAGGAGATGGGAAGCCCTGCTTGCCGGGCCGCTTCAAGCAGTCCGTCGACATCGGCCGCCGGGTCGAACCGCAACAGGGTGTAGTCCTGGCCCATTCGATCGTAGAGTGAACTTCCGTCGCGCAACCAGAAATGCGGCGTGCGGCATCCCGGCACCGTGGATTCCGTATAGTCCGCCATGGTATAGCACGGCTGGCTCTCGCCGTCATAGGCGATGAGCGGCGACTGATCGTAGTAATAGCCGTAGTTGAGGCCGGCGCAGGCGAACTGCTGGACGTTGAGCTCATAGGTCGCCTTGCCCACGGCCTCGCGCGCGGCCTGGCCCGCTGCGCTGTCTTCCTCGATCTGCGGCGGGACGCTGGTTCGTTCGCCGATCGCACCCATCGCGTGCTTCATCGCGAACCGCGATACCTGCTCGGTGATCGGCAGGCGCTCGGCTTCATAGGCATCGAGCATGCCCTCGCCGGCCCAGCCTTTGACCACGGCGGCCAGTTGCCACGAAAGGGTCATCGCATCGGCAATGCCCGCGTTCATGCCATAGCCTGCGTAGGGCACCCAGAGATGCGCGGCATCCCCGCACAGGAAGATGCGGCGGTCGCGCAAGTGCGATGCGACAAGACGCCGGCCGATCCAGTCTTCCCGCTGAAGAAGTTCGTACTCGAAGGCCTCATTTACGCCGAGCAGCAAGCGGATGCAGGCGTCGCGATCGACGCTTTCGAAGTCCTTCTCGTGCGCCAACAGGTAATTGTGCACGAGCCAGGTTTCCTTGCCATCGATCGCGATGAGGTTGCCCGCGCGGATCGGATTATAGATATAGCTCATCCACGCCCGGGGCGGCGTAATCAGATCGATCAGGCCGGGCGCGCGGATATAGCTGGTCTGGACCCGCTGGATGACCGCGTCACCGCTCAGGCGAGCACCGATCTTTCGGCGGATGACCGATCGGCCGCCGTCACAGCCAACCAGATAATCGGCGTGGATCGCGAAGGCCTCTCCGGTGTCGAGGTTTCGTGCTTCCGCTCGAACTCCATCGCCATCCTGATCCACATCGCGAACCTCGCAGCGATTGAGGATGGTGAGACCCGGGAGGCGCTTGGCAAATTCGAATAGCACGGGTTCGAAATAGATCTGATTCACCCGATGCGCGGGTTCCGGCGTCGGCCACCAGCCATCGGGACCGCTTCGGTCGGTGAAGCGATCCGCCCGGCAGGGAATGTGGATGCGCGCCAGTTCGTAGCCGGTTGCGCTGGTGCGGACGACCACGTCGTTCGGATAGTCATCCGGCAGCCCCACCGCGCGCACCTCGTCCGCCACGCCGAACCGGCGGAAAGTTTCCATCGTGCGGGAAGAGATGTGGTTGCACTTGACGCTGGGGGGCTGTCCCGCCGGCCGGCGCTCTATGACGACAACTTCGACTCCGCGCATCGCGAGGTCGATCGCACAGCACATTCCAACGGGGCCGCCCCCCACAACGACAACGGATGATGAGATAACGTCCATAACGCCCTACGATGATCAGATGTCTGATGATTAGTGCCTACAGCTATCTGGCCTGGGCTGTCAAACGCTCCCGAAGAGAAAATGTCGGCGTTCCCACCGTTGCCGCTGGGAACGCCTGATCTTTGCGGGCCTGATTATTGCGCTGGGCGCTGCCTGCCACGCAGCAGAAGGTGGCTGATCGCCGGAAGCACGAACAAGGTCAGCAGTGTCGAGGTGATCAGGCCGCCGATGACGACCACGGCCAGCGGCTTCTGCACTTCGGCCCCGGTGCCGGTGGCCAGCGCCATGGGAACGAAGCCGATCGCCGGAACGATGCCGGTCATCAGCACGGCCCGCACGCGCTCCATCGTCCCTTCGGCCACCGCTTGATCGACCGGCACGCCGGCAGCGAGCCGCTGGTTGATGCTGGTCATCACCACCAGCCCGTTGAGCACGGTGACGCCCGAGAGAACGATGAACCCGACCGCCGCGGAGACCGAGAACGGCAGCCCTGCGAGCAGCAGCGCGAACACCCCGCCCGCCAGCGCGAGCGGGATCGCTGAATAGACCGCCAGTGACTGGCGCAGCGCGCGCAAGGCCATGAACAGGATGCCGAAGATCGCCGCGAAGACCAGCGGAATGACCAGCGACAGCCGCCGGGAAGCGGCCTGGAGGTTCTCGAACTGGCCGCCCCATTCGATGAAGCTGCCCGAAGGAAGTTGCACCTCGCGGCCCACCTTCTCCTGCGCCTCGGCAACGAATGATCCGAGGTCGTTACCCCGCACATTGGCCTGCACGACGACACGCCGTTGGCCGTTCTCGCGGCTCACCTGGTTAAGCCCTTCCGAGAACTTGAAGCGGGCCAGCTCGCGCAGCGGAACCGAGGCGCGATGGGCATCTTCGCCGGGCAGCATGACGGGCAAGGCGCCGACGGCATCGAGATCGTTGCGAGTCAGCGAGTCCAGCCGGACCACGATGTCGTAGCGGCGATCGCCCTCGAACACGATGCCGGCCTCCCGGCCGCCCATCGCCGCGGAGAGTGTATCGCTGACATCCCGCAGGGTGAGGCCGTAGCGCGCTATCGCATCACGGTCGAACTGGACGTCGAGCACCGGGAAGCCTTCGGTCTGCTCGACCTTCACATCCGCAGCGCCGGGCACCGTGTTCAACACGGCGGCGATCTGATTCGCGGTGCGCCCCAGGGCTTCGAGATCATCGCCGTAGATCTTGATCGCGATGTCACCGCGAACGCCGGCGATCAGTTCGTTGAAGCGCAACTGGATCGGCTGGCTGATCTCGAAGGCGTTGCCGACCAGCGGCTCAAGCGCCTTCTCGACCCGCTCGATCACGTCGTCCTTGGTCCGAACACCATCGGGCCATTCCTCGCGCGGCTTGAGGATGATGAACGAGTCGGAGGCATTGGGCGGCATCGGATCGCTGGCGACCTCTGCCGTGCCGGTCTTGGAATAGACGAAGGCGACTTCGGGCAACTTGGCGACCGTGCGCTCCACTTGCTCCTGCATCCGTGTCGACTGGGCGAGCGAGGTGGAAGGGATGCGCACCGCCTGCATCGCCAGGTTGCCTTCGCTAAGGACAGGCAGGAACTCGCTGCCGAGCATGGAGAAGACAAGCGCCGCCGCGGCAAACGTTCCGGCACCGGCGCCGACCCAGCGCCACGGCCGGGCGATGACGTGTTGCAGCAGGGGTTCGTAGCGCCGCTTCACCCAGGCCACGGCCCTGACGTCCTTTTCAGCGACCTCGCCACGGATCAGCAGCGCGATCATCGCCGGAACGAACGTGAGCGAGGCAACGAATGCGCCGGCCAGCGCCAACAGCACCGTGATCGCCATGGGCGAGAAGGTCTTGCCCTCCACCCCGGTGAAAGTAAGCAGCGGAACGAAGACGAGGAAGATGATCGCCTGGCCGAACAGGGTCGGCCGGACCATCTCCTTCGAGGCTTCGAGCACTTCGTGCAGCCGCTCGTCACGGGAAAGAACGCGGCCCTCCAGATGCTGCCGATGGGCAAGGCGCCGCAGGCAGTTCTCGATGATGATGATCGAACCATCGACGATCAGCCCGAAGTCGAGCGCGCCCAGGCTCATCAGATTCCCCGAGGTGCCGGTCAGGTTCATGCCCGTCCCCATCACGAGGAAAGAGATCGGAATGACCAGCGCCGCGATCAGCGCGGCGCGAAAGTTGCCGAGCAGCCAGAACAGCACGGCGATCACCAGCAGCGCGCCGAACAGCAGGTTCTCCTCCACCGTGCCGATCGTCGCATCGACGAGGTGCGAGCGATCGAGCACGGTCCGGACGTGGATACCGGGGGGAAGCGATTTCGCCACCGCCTCGAGCCGTTCGGCAACCGCCGCCGCGACGATCCGGCTGTTGCCTCCCGCGAGCATGAGCGCCGTGCCAACCACGACCTCGTTGCCGTTCTCGGTCGCCGAGCCGGTCCGCAATCCGCCACCGATGCTGACGGCGGCCACATCGCGGACCTGCACAGGAACACCGCCACGCGTGGCGACGGTCGCCCGCGAGATCTCGTCGAGCGTGCGGATGCGGCCATCGGCGCGGACGAGGAACGCCTCGCCGCCGCGCTCGACATAATTTGCGCCGACCGAGATGTTGGCGGCCTCCAGCGCCGCGGCCAGTTCCGAGAACGAGATGCCGTATGTCGCCATCCTTGCGGCGTCGGGCTGCACCACGAACTGCTTCTCATAGCCGCCGATGGAATCGATCCCGGCGACGCCGGGCACCGTGCGCAGTTGTGGGCGGATCACCCAGTCCTGCACCGTGCGCAGGTAGCCTTCCTTGGCGACATCGTCGGCCAGGATCTCGCCGGCCGGCGTCATGTAGGAGCCGTCCGGCTGAAAGCCCGGGCGGCCGGCGACGCGTGGATTCTCCTTCGTCCCGGCCGGAGCGAAATCAACCACATACATCAGCACTTCGCCAAGACCAGTGGAGACTGGCCCCATCTCCGGCTCGACGCCTTCAGGGAGCGTACCCTTCGCCTGGTTGAGCCGCTCGGCCACCTGCTGCCGTGCGAAGTAGAGGTCGGTATGATCCTCGAACACCACGGTGACCTGGCTGAACCCGTTGCGCGAGATCGAGCGCGAGCTTTCGAGGCCGGGGATGCCCGCCATCGCGGTTTCCACCGGGAAGGTGACCAATCGCTCCATGTCGAGCGGGCCGAGGTTGGGCGCGATCGTGTTGATCTGCACCTGCTTGTTGGTGATGTCCGGCACCGCGTCGATCGGCAGCTTCAAAAGCTGCGTGACGCCATAGGCGGCGACGATCAGCGTGGCGATGACCACACCCCAGCGGAAGCGGATTGAGGCGGCGAGAATGCGTGCGATCATCTCAGTGCTCCGCCTCGCCCTTGCCGAGTTCGGCCTTGAGCAGGAAAGCACCGCGCGTGGCGACCACCATGCCGGGCGTCAGCCCCTCGACGATCTCGATGCGCCCGCCACTGCGTTCGCCGGTGGTGACAGGGGTTGCCTGGAAGCCGCTGGCGGTGCGCACGAACACGGCATCGCGGCCTTCCACGCTTTGCACGGCTTCTTCCGGCAGGACGATGCGGCCGGAATCGCCGCCGCCATCCGGCCTGATGCGGACACGCAGCCCTTGGCCTTGCGTCAGACCGCCAATGCTCGCCGGTTGCAGCACCACGGTGGCCGCCTTGCTCTCGGGATCGAGGCTTGGTGTTACCGATCGCACCACGGCATCGCGTGTCTCGCCGGTAGCAAGCTCAATCACCGCCGCATCGCCGGGCCGGATGCGCCGCGCATCCGCCGCCAGGACCGAGACGTTGACCTGGATGCTGGCCGGATCGGCCACCCGGAACAGCTCGGTCCCTGCGGTGACGTAAGAACCGAGCGTGGCGTTCATGCTGGTGATGCGGCCCGAGATCAGGCTCACCACGGCAAGCGTGCGGCCGTCGCCGCCAACCTGCGAAGCGCTGGCCGCCGATCGTGCCCGCCGGGCCTCGGCTTCAGCCTCGGCGAGCGCGGCGCGTGCCCCTTCGAAATCCTGCCTCGCGGTCACGTTGGCCTCATAGAGCCGCTCCTCACGCGCATAGGCTGATCGGGCCAGGGCAAGCCGGGCCTCGGCGGTGCTGCGTTCCGACGAGAGGGCGGCAGCCTCCCGGCTTTCCATCGTGGCGACGGATTCGCCGGCACGCACGTAATCGCCCAGGCGCCGATGGATGCGCACGACGGCGCCATCGGCCCGCGCCGTGAGAACCGCTTCGCCGGCCGGTGTCGGTGCGACCGCGCCTTGGGCCAGGATCTCGGCATCGAGACTGCCGCTTCGGACGGTTTCCATGGCGATGCCCGCCGCTTTCGCGCGTTCCGCCGTCAGGGCGACAAAGCCTTCGGGCCCGTGCTCGTCTTCTTCGGCATGCTCATCCGTGGCGGCGGCGGTTGAAAGTGTCGGCGAAGCCAGGCGGCCGATGAAATAGCCGCCGGCAGTCAGTGCCAGGGCGCCAGCAGCGGCTGCGGCGATCACCTGGTTCCGGCTCAAGGGAAGTTCCATCAGAGGGTATTCCTTCTTGCGCGCAAGGCGCGCGAATGGGTCAGCGTGCGGCCAGCCGGATCAGCAGCGCTGCGGCCTTGCCCTGCGCTTCGCGGGCATCGATCAGAGAGCTGCGGATGTCGTCGCGTGCCTCGGCGGCGGACAGCACTTCGAGCAATTCGAACTTGCCGTTGCGGTAGCCGATCTCGGCGAGCCGCAGCGCCTCCTCGGCCTGCGGCAATGACCGGGCTTCGAGAGTGTCCGCCTTGGCCTCGGCGGCGAGATAGTCGGCCCGCGCCTCGGCCACTGCCTGCCGGTAATCCGCCAGCGCCACGGCTTCCCGCGCCGATGCGGCACGGGCCTGGGCTTGCGCAGCGGCGATATTGCCCTGGTTGCGGTTGCGGAACGGCAAGGGGATCGAGACACCGACGACGAATGCCTGGTCGCCGCTTTCCTCGAACCGCCTGACCCCGGCGGAGACCACCGGATCGGGCACGCCAAGCGCCCGCTCGCGCCCGATCGCTTTCTCGGCGGCGATCCGTTCCGCGGCCGCCAGCCGAGGCGCGAACCCCTGATAGTCCGCCAGCACCTCGTAAGGCGGCTCCAGCCGGGGGAAGTCGTCGAGTGGCAGGGGCGCCGGTTCCGCCGACCACAAGGCTCCCAGCGCGAAGCGAGCGGCCAGCGCTTCGGCTTGCGCGGCCTTGAGCTCAGCCTCTGCCCCGGCGAGCGCCGCCTGCGCGCGAAGCGATCGCAGCGGAGGTTCGCGGCCGGCTTCGACGAGTTCACCAGCGATCCGCGCGAGTTCGCGATTACGCTCGATCACGTTCTCGGCCAGGGCGACGCGTGCCTGCGCGGCAACCGCCGCCACATAGCGTTGGCGCACGGCCAGGGCGAGATCGCCGCCGGCTATCCGCTCGCGCAGGCGCGCCACGTCGACATCGGCTCGCGCCGCATCGAGCCGTGCCGCACGCTTGCCGCCGAGTTCGAGCGCAAGTCCCGCGCTCAACGTATATGCGGTCGCCCGCAGCCCGGAGAACATCCCGGTGCCGGCGACGTTTTCCACCTCAAGTGAAACCTCGGGGTTCGGCCGCAGGCCCGCTTGCGTCACCAGCGCCTGCGCCGCATCGACTTCGGCGCGCGGCCCCGTCACACGCGGATTGGGCGGTCCTTGCGAGGCATCCGCCGTGACGCCGGCAAGCTCCAGCGCCCGTTCAAGGGTAAGGGTTGGGGTGCTTTGCGCGATGGCCGGCAGCGGCCACACAGCGCAGCCTGCCCCCGCCAAGAGGGCACCCAGCAATGCCAAGGGTTTCATGCTTCATCCCGTTCTCGTCCATCGATCACAAGCTGCCGCAAGGCAGCGACGCGATCAGGCGCGAGGCGGGCGCTTCAGGGGGTCTGAAGTGAGGGACGCGAGGCGATTCTCGCGAGGCAGCGGATGGTCCGCATGATAGGCCGGCATGTCCATCAAGGCGATCACCGGCTGGATATGCGGAACGGAGTGATGGCAGTGCCCATGAATGCACACGCCATCATGACCGCTCTCTGGCAGCCGATGATGATCTCCGTCCGCCTGGCTATCGCTGCCAACAACCAAGGTCACCGACGGCGTCTCTTCGGTATCCAATTCGCACGCAACAGCATCCACCGCGCCGATCAGCATTACGCCGAGTAGCAACAGCAGAGCCGCAAAGCGCCGAACGCCTCCCAAAGGGAATCGGAGGATCATCGCGCGGAATCTGATAGCGGGGAGTTTATATTCCGTCACCCCGCCGCTGCCGGCCGCTGTGCCAGCATGTCGAAGTGGTGGCCGAAGCCGACCTTGCGGAAATGGGTGAAGCCGGCCTCGCGCAGCATTTCGGCGATCACTTCGGCAACCGACCAGCGGGTGTCGATTTCGTAGAACACGGCTTCCACGCGCGCGCTGGCGGAACTGTCCAGCAATTCGCGGATCACCGTCGCCTCGTGCCCCTCCACGTCGATTTTCACGATCAGGGGAAGCTCGCCGGCGAGCAGCTGGCCAAGGCCAGCGGCGGCGACCGTTTGAATGACTTCGGTCTCGAACGATCCTGTCGGCTTCGCTTCCACCGCCAGCGAGGCCATGCCGCTGTGCCCGGCAGGCACGTGGATGCTGGCGCTGCCCGCCTGGTCCGAGATGCCCAGCTTCAGCGCCCGCACCCGGTCGGCCACACCGTTGAGCGCCATGTTTTCCTTCAGGATCGCATAGGTCGTTTCCACCGGCTCGAAGGCGATGGCTTCCGAGCACGCCGGGTTGCGCGCGGCGATCGCGCTATAGAGCCCCTGATTGGCGCCGATGTCGACGAACACGAACGGTTCCCGCCGGTGGGTCAGCGCATCCGCGAGAAAGCGCCCGTAGATGCCGGCATGGCAATAGACGAAGGTACGATCGTGCCAACGCTGCACCATGTGCACGCCATAAGCCGTGCGGCCGCTGCGCCGCTCCCGGCGCCAGGGCAAGGCCATGCGCAGTCGCGCATAAGGCAGCCAGACAGCCTTGCGCCCTGTCTTGAGGACGCGATAGCGCCAGAAATCGGCGATCATGCGGGCATACGCTCACGCCCGATGTAGGCATCCGCCTGCCGGCCGGTGACTTCGGCCATATGATCGAACTGCGCCCGATAAGTGGCCATGCCCTGGCTCAGCGATCGCAAGTCGGCCTGGAGCGCCGGCAGTTCGGCCTCGGGCACCAGCGCTTCGATCGTGTCCCAGCGTGACCACCCTTCCCGCGGGCTCATCCCCAGCACGCGGGCGCGGCGGCTCGCCAGCGCCGAAGTGATGCGCGACGTCGCCGTGCCCGGCGTGTCGATCGCCACGCGGGCGATGGGTTCGAGCAGATAGGGGGCAGCCGCCGCCAGTGCCTCGCTCATCGCGATCCGGCCGGCGGTGCGGAAAGCCAGCTCCGAGCTGTCCACGCTATGATAGGAACCGTCCACCAGCGTCACCGCCACGTCCACCACCTTGCATCCCAGGGGGCCACTCTGCATCGCATCGCGCACGCCCTGCTCCACCGCCGGTATCCATTGCCGGGGCACGACGCCACCGGAAATCCGCTCTTCGAAGCGAAATCCCTCTCCCCGCTCCAGCGGGCGCAGCTCGATCACCACGTCGCCGTATTGCCCGTGCCCGCCGGATTGCTTCTTGTGCCGCCCGCGTTGCGAGGCCGGCTTGCGCACGGTCTCGCGGATCGCCACCGAAGGCGGGGCGGTCGACACTTCCAGTCCATAGCGGCGTTTGAGCCGGTCGAGCGCCAGCGCCAGATGCTCGTCATTCACGCCGCGCAGCAAGGTGGCGTGTGTCTCTCCGTCGGCCTCCCATGACAGCCCCAGATCCTCCTCCACCAGGCGATTGAGCGCGGTGGACAGGCGCACCTCGTCCTTGTGATCCTGCACCGAGATCGCCAGCGCGCTATTGGCGAGGCGTGGCGCACGGGCCTCTCTCTCCTTGGGCGCGGCGCCCTCGCCCAGGCGCTCCCCCGCCAGCACGGCATCGGCCTTGGCAATGCCCACGATGTCTCCCGGCGCGGCGCGCTTGGTGCGCATCGTGGTCGCGCCCTGCACGCCGAACAGTGCCCCGGCCCGAGTCCCCCGCGCCGTCGGGCCCTGCAATTCCGCGCCTTCCGCCAGCTCGGTGCCGAAAACCCGCGCCAGCGCCAGGCGGCCTACCGAACTGTCGCTGGCGATCTTGAACACCTCGATCGCCGGCTCCTCGATCGCCAGCCGCCGCGCCGTTACCTCCGCCGCTGGCGTATCGTGCCGCAGCGCCTTCAGCAGGCGGCGCACCCCATGGCCGTTGATCGCGGAACCGAACATGACCGGCACAGCCAGGCCATCGGCCGTTTCGCGCTGCAGGTCGCCGAACACCGTATCGCGGTCGGGCTCCTCGTCGTTCAGCAGCTGCTCCAGCAGGTAATCGTCATGATCGGCAAGCTGCTCCAGCATATGGAAGCGCGCCGAACGTTCCATTTCGGCCAGGTCGGTCGGCAAGTCGATCCGCTCCGACGCCTGCCCCGGCCGGAAACGGAACGCCCGATCCAGCGCCAGGTCCACGAAACCGACGATCGCCTCCCCCTTGCTGATCGGCAGCTCCCGCGCGACCAGAGTGGCGGCGCTGAGCGGCTGCAAGGCTTCGAGCAGCGCTTCCAGCCCACCCCTCGCCTTGTCGATCTTGTTGACGAACAGCGCGTGGGGGATGCCGCGCGATTCCAGCTCACGCAGGATCGGTTCGGCCAGCGCGGCGCGTTCGGGCTCGGGCGTGATCACCACCAGCGCCAGGTCCGCCACGTCGAGCGCGCAGTGCGCGTCCGCCGCGAAGCCGGGCGACCCTGGCGTGTCGAGCAACAGGTATTCGTCCCCCATCCAATCGAAGCGGCTGAGGTTCAATTCGGTCGAACCGCCCCTCGCCCGCGCTTCCGGACTGGCGTCGCCCACCGAACTGCCCGCATCGACCGACCCCAGCCGGGGTATCGCGCCCGCCGCATGCAACAGCGCTTCCGCCAGGCTGGTCTTGCCGGCTCCTGCCGGGCCCACGAGCGCGATCGCTCTCGCCCCGTTGCCGATGGCATCCATGTTCCTCTCCCTGGTTGCCTCCCGTCACGCGGCCCAAGGTGATCCCGGCGGCAGGATCACCCCATGACGCCGCGAACGCAAGCCGCTTTTCATTCGGCGGTTTCGCTTCCGCCTCGCCTTGGTTAAGCGGGCGAAAGCGGACAGCATTTCGCAAGGAGAGTGGCGTGAGCATTCTGGAAGGCAGAGTCGTAGTGGTGACGGGCGCCAGCTCGGGGATCGGCGAGGCGTGCGGCGTGGCGTTTTCCGCCAAGGGTGCCCGCGTCGTCCTCGCCGCGCGGCGTGCCGAACGGCTGGCCGCGCTGGTCGAGCGGATCGAAAGCGCCGGGGGTGAGGCGCTGGCCGTCGCCACCGATGTGACAGACGAAGCCGCGATCGAAAACCTCTTCGCCCGCACGGTCGAGCGGTTCGGCACGGTGGACGTGCTGATCAACAACGCCGGCGTGGCCGACAGCACGCCGGTGGACGAGATGCCGCTGGACCTCTGGCAACAGGTGATCCAGACCAACCTTACAAGCGCCTTCCTGTGCAGCCGCGCGGCCTTCCGGGTGATGAAAGGCAAGGGGCGCGGCCGGATCATCAGCATCGGCTCCATCTCGGCCCGCGTGCCTCGCGCCAACAGCCCGGCTTACGCAGCCAGCAAGTGGGGGCTCGACGGGCTGACACGCTCGCTGGCCATCGATGGGCGCGAACACAACATCGCCGCCTCGATCTTCCATCCGGGCATCGTCGCCACGGAAATAGCCCCCGGCGCGGTCAAGCTGCCAGAAGACCTGTCGGCCAGCCCGAAGGACATCGCCGACGTGATCGTCCACATGGCCGATCTTCCCGACCACCTGAACTTCTACGAAGGCATGGTGGTGCAGAACAAGATACCGTTCCTCGGCCGGGGATAAGCGCCCCATGGCCGCCGATCTGCGCTGCTACAACATCGCCGACCTGCGCGTCCGTGCGCGCCGGCGCCTGCCGCACGGCATCTGGGAATATGCCGAGCGCGGCGTGGAAGACGAAGGCGGCATGGCGCGCAACCGCGCCGCGTTCGACGCGGTGACGTTCCGCCCGCGCGTGCTGCGCGGGGTCCACGCGGTGGACCCCGGCACTACGCTCTTCGGCCGGCCGAGCGCCTTTCCCCTGGCCATCGGCCCCACGGGGGCGGCCGGCCTGCTGTGGTACAAGGGCGATCTGGCGCTGGCACGGGCCGCGGCGAAGGCCGGCGTTCCGTTCACGATCTCCAGCGCCAGCACCATGGACCTCGACCAGATCGCCGTGGCCGGCGGCCGCCTGTGGTTCCAGCTCTACCTGTGGGAGGACCGCTCGCTTTCGCTGGCGGTGGTGGACAAGGCACGCGACCTCGGCTGCGAGGCGCTGTTCGTCACGCTGGACCTGCCGGTCCCGCCCAATCGCGAATATATCCAGCGCAACGGCTTCGGCACCCCGTTCAAGCTCAACGCGCGCAATACGCTCGACGTGCTGCGCCATCCGCGCTGGCTGGCCGGCGTCATGGGCCGCTACACGCTCGATGGCGGCGTGCCCAGCCAGGCCAACCTGCCTGACCGGCTGCGCGCCAAGATCACCAAGGGCGCGCCGCCGGGGGCGCTGTTCAAGCAGGACGATCTCGACTGGGACGGCGCAAAGGAACTGCGCGATCGCTGGCCGGGCCAATTCGTGCTCAAGGGCATCCTTCACCCCGAAGACGCCGAACGGGCCCTGGCGCTCGGTGCCGATGGCATCGTGGTCTCGAACCATGGCGGCCGCGCGCTGGATTCGTCGATCGCTTCGCTGGCGGCCCTTCCCGCCATAGTCTCCGCAGTCGGCGGCAGGATGACGATCTTCCTCGACAGCGGGGTCCGCCGGGGGAGCGACATCGTCAAGGCCGTGGCGCTCGGCGCCGACGCCGTACTGGTGGGCCGCGCCCCGCTCTACGGCCTGGCCGCCGCCGGAGAACCGGGAGTCGCCCACGCGCTCGGCCTTCTGCGTTCCGAAACAGTCCGCACCATGGCCATGCTGGGCGCACGGAATGTCAGCGAGATCGATTCGTCGCTGCTTGCCTAGCGCGCCGGTGCCGCGTGGCCGCCCCCTCGGTGATGACTGAGGTGCCCGTGGGCAGCGCGCGTCCAGAGTTCCTCGCAACGACGAGTTCTCAGCCAATCGCAGCTTTATACCGCAGATTCCGCTCAAAGTGCTCAGCGGAAACGAAATACCCCGGCCAGTGATGAAGGAAACTGGAGCACGCCCTCCTAACCCGAAATCGTCATTGCGAGCGTAGCGAAGCAATCCAGAGCGGCACAGAGCAGCATTGGCCTCTTATGTCGCAACGCCCTGCTACGAAGCGGCGATCGATCCAAGGCGGCACCCTTGACGAACAATGCGACCGCAACCGGCGCCCACAGGCACCTGCGTTCATGGGTGACGAGCCCGGCTTCGCCACCGCCGCGGACCTGGGCGGCACCGGCATCCTTGCCAGCGAAAGGCGGCCAAACCTGAGCGGTGTGGTTGTGGCGACTGCGCCGGCTTGGCTGGAAAGCGGCATGGTCGAGGGCGCACGAGCGATTTCGACCTTTGGCCCATCGGCACGCGCCATGTCAGCGCGCTGGTCGATCGGGCGGGTCACTTCATGTGGGGCCACATCCTCGCGTGCGCACGGTGACAGCGAGGATTGAGCGCCGGAGCATGACCGTTGGCAAGAGGGTCAAAAGGTCGAACGCCATTTTGCGATGAGAACAACTCCTGGCGCGCGCCGACCAAAGCCGGCTTCGCAACTGGCGAAACGACGCCCCCGCTCACGCCGCACACGACTTAGCCGATAAACGCCGCACTCAAGGAAATCACGCCTCCGAAGGACGCCGCCCCGCCCCGCGCCCGACCCTAGCGCACTCACCCGCCACGCCCCACGCGGGCGCCAGACAAAAAGAAAGGCGACGGGAATCCCGCCGCCTCACTTGATTTCAATCCAGCGCGGAAGACTACGGGCTGGTCGGGATTTCTTCGTCGCTGTCCGACGCAATGACGCCGATGACACCGGCGACAACGATCAGCGCCAGGATCCAGGCCCAGCTGCCACCGCCGATGCTGTCAGCCTCGCCAACCGGCGAAGCAGACCGCGCGTCAGCAACCGGAGCGGCCGCCGCAGCGGTCGAGCCGAGAACAAGACCCGCAGAAGAGAGCGCAAAAAGCGCTTTGCGAATAATCATGTAGTGCCCTTCCGTATTAACTCACCGTTCAAATATCACGGCATTTCAACGCGTCAACCCACGACGTGCTTTCATCCGTGGTTTTCCACGGCACCCGGCCCCCTGTGGATCGCCATAGCCTTGACGGCTTGTCATGCCAACCCAAAAGCGAACACTGCCGTGGGCTAGTGGCTGGTAAAGTTTGCGGTTTTCTTAACCTTGCGGCCTCCGTAAAGCGAAGCGGCATGAAAATTTTCGTCAAATCGGCGATTGTTCTGGCCGCCATTGTATTTGCGCAACAGTCCGCCGCAAAATCCGCCGATCCCGTGGCCGCCCTGCTGGTGCAGGATGCCAGGCTTGCCGTGGTGGCCGACCGGATGCTCTCCGCCAACGATCGCCTGTGCCGCCAGCACATGCCGGTGACGGGCATGGTCCTGCACAGCAGCGACCAATATCGCGCGGGGATCGCCGGGCAGGCCTTCGCCAATGGCCCGATCGCCGTCGAAACGGTCGTTCCGGGGTCGGCGGCGGATCTCGCCGGGGTCGAGTCAGGCGACGGGCTCGCCGCGATCGGCGGCAAGCCGACCAGCGCCCTGGCCAGGCAGGATGAGGCGCCGCTACGTGATTCGGCCTATGCAGTGCTCGCCGAACTGGTCGGACAAGACGGGCTCGAGATTGTCGTCAATCGCGGCGGACAGCAGCGCACGCTGCATCTGCAGGCCCCCGAAGGCTGCCGTGCCCTGGTAGAGATTCTCTCGAAAAACGAGATCGGCGCCCGGTCCGATGGCCGCGTGATCCAGATCAACTACGGCCTTGCCGCGGATGCGGGCGACGACGAGTTGGCCGTCGTCTTCGCCCACGAAATGGGCCATCTGGTGCTCGAACATCGGCGCCGACTGGAAGCGGAGGGCGTGGAGAAGGGCTTCTTCGGCGAATTCGGCAAGAATCGGCGGCTCAATCGCCAGGTAGAGCTGGAGGCGGACCGGATCGCCGTGCATCTCCTCGCCAATGCCGGCTACGATCCCGCGATCGCCCCGGCGTTCTGGCGCACGAAGCTCGGCCGGCGGGCCGGTGGCGGCCTCTTCCGCAGCAGCACTTACCCATCCCCCGAAGCCCGGGCCGAACTGGCCGAGCGTGAGATCGCGGACCATCTTCCTGGCGGCCGGGGCCCCAGCTACCCCGCGCACCTGCTGGCGTTGCGCGACAAGCCCTTCAACTAATCCATCAGCCGTTCGGGCGCCGCGCTGATATCGATGTAGCGCCTGTCATAATAGGTCAGCGGCGCTGCATCCGCGCGGTGCTTCGCCACGATCAGCTCGCCGATGAAGATCGTATGGGTGCCGTATTCGTGGCAATGCCGGCGTCGGCAGACAAAGCTCGATTGCGCGGTTGCCAGCAGGGGAACGCCATGCGCTTCCTCCCATTCGCCCACCGCGAAACGTTCCTCCGCAGGGCAGCTCGCGAAATGTTCCGCCACGTCGCGGTTGCCCAGCCCCAGCACGTTCACGCAGAAGATCTCCGCGCTCGCCAGCGGCGCGTGGAGCGAAGCCGAACGATTGACGCAGACGAGCAGCGACGGCGGATCGAAGCTGAGCGAGCTAACCGCCGTCGCCAGAATGCCGTAGCGGCCGCCGCCGTGCCCGGTGGTCACCGCATAGACGGTCGCTGCGACATGGCGCATGGCCGAACGGAACGATTGGAGCAGCTCTTCGCGGGTCTGGATCGGCTCGGTCACCAGCTCTCCATGCGGCGGCATCGCCGTTGGCGCAAGCATGGACCCTTTCGACATCCGCTAGACCCTCTCTCTGCGCCTCTAGGCGCCGTTGTGCGACCGCTCGGCACAAGCCGGTGCCCAATCTCAATGTGATTCCCGCCTTGATATCACATTGTAGTGTGTTATGGCGAAAAAATGAACACATCTGTGATTGAGCGGGTTCGGGCCATTGTTGGCGAGGGGCGGATGACGCGGGCGGGGCTGGCACGGGCGGCCGGGTTGCATGCCAATACCTTGCGCGAGTGCACCGAGGACGGATGGAACCCGACGGCGGAGACGCTGGGGAAGCTGGAGCGGTTTCTCAGCCAGAACGACGATACGCCGGTGCTGGTGCCGATCGAACAGATCATCGACGAAGCGCGCAACGGGCGCATGTTCGTACTGGTGGACGACGAGGATCGTGAGAACGAGGGCGATCTCATCATCCCCGCGCAGATGGCCACGCCCGATGCGATCAATTTCATGGCCACCCACGGGCGCGGGCTGATCTGCCTGGCGATGACGCAGGAGCGGGCCGATGCCCTGGGCCTGCAACCGATGAGCCGGACGAACCGCAGCCGGATGGAAACCGCCTTCACCACCTCGATCGAAGCACGCGAAGGGGTGACCACCGGCATCAGCGCCGCCGACCGGGCGCGCACGATCTCGGTCGCGACCGACGCGGCCAAGGGACCGGACGACATCGTCAGCCCCGGGCACGTGTTCCCGCTGGTGGCCCGCAGGGGCGGCGTGCTGGTCCGCGCCGGGCACACCGAAGCGGCGGTGGACATCTCGCGGCTGGCGGGGCTCAATCCCTCGGGCGTGATCTGCGAGATCATGGCGGAGGACGGCTCCATGGCCCGGTTCGATGCGCTGATGCGCTTCGCCCGGCTGCATGGCCTCAAGATGGGCACGATCCGCGACCTTATCGCCTATCGCCGAAAGCACGATCATCTCATTGAGAAACGGGCAGAAAGCCGGTTCAACAGCCAGTGGGGCGGCGATTGGCGGGCGATCAGCTTCTGGAACAAGGCCACGGAGGAAGAGACCATGGCCCTGGTGAAAGGCCATATCGATCCCGCCCGCCCCACCCTGGTGCGGATGCACGCCCTGTCGCTGTTCGACGATGTCTTCGCCCGCGCCACCGAGCGGCAGGGCCTGCTGGAACGCGCCATGCGCATGATCGGCAGGGAAAGCGCCGGCGTGGTCGTGCTGATCAACCGCCCTACCCCGGACCACGCCAGCAAGGCGATCCGCGGCCTGGACCACCCCGAAGCCGACGACGAGAGCGGAATGCCGGTGGAACAGCGCGATTACGGCGTCGGCGCGCAGATCCTGGCGGAACTGGGCGTGCGCGACATGATCCTGCTGACCAACACGCGCCATTCGCTGGTCGGGCTGGAAGGCTATGACTTGTCCATCGTGGGCGAGCAGCCGATTGAACTGAACGGATAACAATGGCCCATTTTCTGATAGTTGAAGCCCGTTTCTACGATCATCTCAACGACAGGCTGATCGCCGGCGCCCGCGCGGCTCTGGAAGCGGCCGGGCATCGCGTGGACGTCCTCACCGTGCCCGGCGCGCTGGAAGTGCCCGGCGCGATCGCGCTGGCCGCCGAAAGCGGCCGCTATGACGGCTTCGTGGCCCTGGGCGTGGTGATCCGGGGGGAGACTTATCACTTCGAGATCGTTGCCGGGGAAAGCGCGCGCGGTATCATGGCGCTGACGATGGACGGCCTGGCCATCGGCAACGGCATCCTCACCGTGGAGAACGAGGCGCAGGCCCTGGTGAGGGCCGATCCAGGGCAGCTCAACAAGGGCGCCGGCGCGGCGGAAGCGGCGATGGCGCTGCTGGCGATACGGGAGAAGTTTGCATGACAAGCCATTGGTCCATAGCCGGAATTCCGCTCGTCCTCGGCGGCAATGTGTTTGGCTTCACGGCCGATGAAGACACCAGCTTCGCGGTGCTCGACCGATTCTACGAGCACGGCGGACGCATGGTGGATACCGCGCAGGGCTATTCCGTCTGGGTGCCCGGCCACGTCGGCGGCGAGAGCGAGACGGTGATCGGCAAGTGGCTGAAAAGCCGCGGGGTTCGCGCGGACATGCGCATCGGCACCAAGACCGGCATGGCCGGCGACCCGGGCGACCTGGAACCGCGCAAGGTGGCCGAGGAACTGGAGAAATCGCTCGAACGCCTGCAAACGGACTATGTCGATCTCTATTACGCTCACCGCGACGATCCACAGACTCCGCTGGAAGACGTGACGCGCGGTTTCGACACCTTGGTCAAGCAAGGGCTGGTGCGCGAGGTCGGCGCGTCGAACTACAATGCCCAGCGGCTGGGCGAGGTTCACCGCATCGCCAGTGAGAACGGCCTGGTGCCGTTCACGGTGCTGCAGAACGAATACAACCTGGTCGAGCGGAAGGATTATCCGCCGGAATTGCAGCGCCTTTGCGTCGAGCGCGGGATTGCCATGCTGCCATGGTTCGGCCTGGCCGCCGGGTTCCTGACCGGCAAGTACCGCACGCGCGAGGATTTGCAGCGGTTCAACCGCGGATCGAGCATCGAACGGTTCTTCGACAAGGGGCTGGAAGTGCTGCCCATGCTGGATGCCGTGGCGGCCGAAACCGGCGCCAGCCTGGGCGCGGTGGCCCTCGCCTGGCTTGCCCGCCAGCCCGGCATCGCCGCGCCGATCGCCAGCGCCAGCAAGCCCGAGCAGCTCGACATCCAGTTCGAGGCGCTGGGGCTGGAGCTGTCGGAGACTCAGCTGGCCCAGCTCACCGCTGCCGGTGCGTGAGGAGGCCCGTTCGATCTACGATCGCATCGGGGTGGATTATTCCAACCTGAGACAGCCCGACCCGCGCATCGCCGCGCCTATTCTGGCTGCACTGGGTGCGGCGGGTAGCGTTCTCAATGTCGGCGCCGGCACCGGATCGTACGAGCCGGCCGACCGGCCGGTGACAGCCATCGAGCCGTCGGCCGAAATGATCCGCCAGCGCAAGCCTTCCGCCGCACCAGCGGTTCAAGGCCATGCCGAGGCGCTGCCCTTCCCCGACAAGGCGTTCGACGCGGCCACGGCGATCCTGACCGTGCATCACTGGACGGACAAGGCGCAGGGCCTGAAGGAAATGCGCCGGGTCGCGCGCGGTCAGGTGATCGTGCTGACGTTCGATCCCGCCCATCGCGGCGCATGGCTGACCGATTATCTGCCCCAGCTTTCCGCGCTGGACGAGGTGCAGATGCCGCCGATGGCGGAATACGAGCGCTGGCTGGGACCAGTCGAGATCAGCCCGGTGCCGGTGCCGGCGGATTGCCGCGACGGCTTTCTCCATGCCTATTGGCGCAGGCCGGAAGCCTATCTCGATCCCCGGGTCCGGCGGGGCATGTCATCGTTCTGGGCATTGCCCGATCTGGATGAAGGACTCGCCCGCTTGAGGGAGGATCTCGCCACGGGAGAGTGGGCCCGGCGTTATGGCCATCTGCTGGATTGGGATGAAATGGATGCCGGCTATCGCCTGGTGGTGGCGCGCTGAAACGGGCCGATTCCGCGCTCTTCGTGAACGGCACACAAAGGCGCATGGAGGGCGTCGAGACATGGCAGACAGGGGGTCAAGGCCAGGGTTGAACGGGTATAGCACCGAAGCCCATCGGCTGGACCACCCGAAAATTCCCTACACAGATCACACGTTGATGTGCACATTCGCGGCAACGCCGAACTTGCCAGGCCAGCGCCCAAAATCCAGTTCGCCCGCCCGTTGACAGTGCAGTGGACCTGAGACAGTCTGCCCCCAGAGCGCGTTGGGGCGCCACCTGTCCGCGGCAAGGGGGGCTGCCCCCACCCATCCGGCTTCCGGAACCCTATCCACCTTCTTCCGGCCTGATTCGAGCGGACCTCGGGCGATTTTCGGAAGGAAGGTCCATGCCTCAGACGTTCGGCCCGCGGGCCAGTCTCGACACGTTGAAAAAGGATGCGAAGCGCTGGTTGAAGGCGCTGCGCGAAGGGGATGCCGGCGCGGCCGAACGGCTGCGCACGGCCTGGCCGCACGCCCCTGCCCACCCCACCTTGCGCGAGGTCCAACAGGCGCTGGCGCGCGAGCACGGGTTCGCCAGCTGGGCCGCGCTGAAGGAAGAACTGGCCGATCGCGCCCTGGCGGCGATGAGTTCCGCCGAACTCGCCGCGATCGTCCTACGCGGGGCGTGGGACGATGGCGACCGTACCGCAGCCGCCCGCATCGCCCGAAAACATCCGGAACTGGCACGGCATAGCGTGCACACCGCCGTGGCGTTCGGCGATCTCGACGAAGTGCGCCGGCGGCTGGCCGATGATCCGGCAGCGGCGAGGCAGAAGGGCGGGCCCAAGCAGTGGGAGCCGCTGCTCTACCTCGCCTACAGCCGCCTTCCCCTTCCGGGCGTGGAGGACAACGCGCTGGAGATGGCCACGCTGCTGATAGACCATGGGGCCGATCCCAATGCGTGGTTCAACGATGGCTGGGACAATGCCTTCACCGTGCTGACCGGCGTGATCGCGCTGGGCGAAGGCATCCGCCCGCCGCACCCGCGCGACCGGGAACTGGCCGCCCTGCTGATCGAGCGCGGGGCCGACCCTTACGATACGCAAGCGCTCTACAACACGTCGATCGTGGACGACGATCCCTATTGGCTCGAGTTCCTGTGGCGCCATTCGGCGGCGCGGGGGAGCGAGGACCGCTGGGCCAGCACGCGCGAAAAGTCGCTCGGCGGCGCGAAGATAAGCACGCTCGATTACCTGCTGGGCAATGCCGTGGCATCCAACCATGTCGCCCGGGCGGAATGGCTGCTGGCGCACGGCGCCGATCCGAACGGGCGCAATGCCTATAGCAAGCGGCCGCATCACGAGGTGGCCCAGCTTCAGGGCGCGGCGGAAATCACGGCGCTGCTGGAGCGGCACGGGGCGCGGCCGGTGCGCCTGGCGGGCCAGCTCGCCTTTCACGCCCTGTGCATGCGGGTGGACGAGGCCGAGGCGCGCCGGCTGATTGCCCAACATCCGGCTTATCTGCGCGATCCAAGCCCCCTGCTCTACGCGGCCCGGCAGAACCGAACGGATGTCCTGCGGCTGGCGCTGGACCTGGGGCTTCCGGTCGATCTGGCGATGCCCAATGGCCAGCGCGCGCTGCACGAGGCGGCCGGGGCGGGCGCGCTGGAAGCGATCCGCCTGCTGATCGACGCGGGGGCGGACATCGATAAGCGCGGCGGCGATTACCAGGCGACGCCGCTGGGCCAGGGCGTGTTCTGGAAGAACCAGCCGGTGATCGACCTGATCGCGCCGCTGAGCCGCGATCCGCATGAGTTGGCCTGGGCCGGCCGCGCCGAACGTCTGCGTGCGGTCCTGGCCGAGCAGCCGGCACTTGCCGATGCGCGCAATCCGCGCGGGATGACTCCGCTGTTCACCCTGCCGGATGACGAGGAGGCAGCGGTGCAGGTGGTGGAAGTGCTGCTGGACTTCGGCGCCGACCGGCACGCGCGCAATGCCGAAGGGGAGACGCCCGAGCAGACCGCGCGGCGGCGGGGGCTGGATGAGGTGGTGGAGCTTCTGGCGGCGGGTGTGCGGGGAGATTGAGCGCTGCGCGCGCTCTTTTGGGGCGCTGGGTTCCCGCGTTCGCGGGAATGACGAGGGGAGGAAGGCCGGCGTTTCAGGTCGGCCGCGGCCCCCGGGCCCCGGTCATCGTCATTGCGAGGAGCGTAGCGACGAAGCAATCCAGGGCGTCAGCGCAATACGCTCTGGATTGCTTCGCTACGCTCGCAATGACGAGTGTTTCGGCATCCCCCGTCATCCCCCCCCCGTCATTCCCGCGAACGCGGGAACCCAGCGCGGCGGGAGGGTGCGCGCGGCCCTCCGCTTATATTCCGCTCACCACACCTTCACCCGCTGATCGGGCGCGAGGTAGAGTTTGGCGTCGGGCTGGACGCCGAAGGCATCGTACCAGGCATCGAGATTGCGGACCGTCAGCGCGCGGTATTGGCCGGGGGCGTGGCCGTCGGTGGCGATGCGCTGGCGCAGGGCGGCATCGCGCATCTTGGTGGCCCAGGCCTGGGCATAGGCGATGAAGAAGCGCTGATCGCCCGTGAAGCCGTCGATCGCCGGCGCTTCCTTGCCGCCGAGCGAGGCGTGATAGGCGTCATAGGCGGCGGCCAGGCCGGCGACATCGGCGATGTTCTCTCCCAGGGTCAGATCGCCGCGCACGTGCAGGCCGGGGAACGGCTCGTACTGATTGAACTGGGCGACGAGGGCCTGGCCGGCCTTGTCGAACCGCGCCTTGTCCTCTTCCGTCCACCAGTTGCGCATGGCACCAGTGGAATCGAAGGCGGCGCCGTTGTTGTCGAAGCTGTGGCTGATCTCGTGCCCGATCACCGCGCCGATCGCGCCATAGTTGAACGCGGCATCGGCCTTGGAATCATAGAACGGCGGCTGGAGGATCGCGGCGGGGAAATTCAGCGCATTCTGCACCGGGAGATTGACGGCGTTGACCAGCTGCGCGTTCATCCACCATTCGTGCTTGTCCTGCCGCTTGCCGATCTTGGCGAGCTGCTGGCGGTAATAGAGCTGTTCGGCCGCCTGCTTGTTGGCATAGGCCCGGTCGGGCGCGAGTTCGAGCGTGGAATAATCGGTCCAGGTATCGGGATAGCCGACACCGACTTCCATCGTGCGGACCTTTTTCTTCGCTTCCTCCTTGGTCCGGGGATTCATCCAGTCGAGCGCGTCGATCCGGCGGACGAAGGCGGCCTTGATGTTATCGACCATGCCCTGGATCGCCGCCTTGGCCGAAGCGGGGAAATACTTTTCGACATAGAGCTTGCCGAGCGCATCGCCGATATTGGCGTTCACCGCGGCGATCGCCCGCTTTTCGCGCGGGCGCGGCTGCTCCGTGCCCGTCAGCTCCTTGCCGTAGAAGGCGAAGCTGAGCTGGTCGAGCTTGCTGGGCAGGACCGAGGTGTTGCTGTCGATCTGGTGGAAGGTCAGCCAGTCTTTCCAGCTATCCAGCGGCTCTGAACCGACAAGCGCCGCGAGCTTGGGAATGGCGCCGGAGTGATAGGCGTCGAACTTCTGCTGCCGGCCGAGCTGGGCCGCGTCGAAGAAGGTCTTCCAATCCAGCCCCGGGGCCTTGGCGGCGAAATCGGCCGGGCCCCAGATCTGTTTGGCCAGGGCCCAGTCGTCGCTTTGCTCACGCGTGGCGTGGGCGCGGGCGATCTTCACTTCAAGATCGTAGATGCGCTGGGCGCGCATGGCGGCATCGCTGATGCCGGCGGCGGTGAGCAAGTCCTCGATGTAGCGGCGATAGGCGGCCTGGTGCGCCTTCATGTCAGGCGTGGCGGACAAGTAATACTCGCGCTCCGGCATGCCGAGGCCGCCCTGGAGGATGTAGGGCACCACTTCCCCGCCCACCAGCGGCTGGCTGACGAAGACGCCGAACAGGTTGGGCGTGTTGAAATCGGTGGAGTTGAGCGGGTCCACATCGGCGCGGATATTGGCGCCGAGCACGCGCGCCAGTTCCGTCTTGTCCGCGATCGCGGCGATGCGCTGGAGATCGGGCTCGATCGGCGCCATGCCGAGGCGGTCGATCGTGGCGGTATCGAGGAACGCGTCGTAATAGGCCTTGACCTTGGCGGCATCGGTGCCGGCTTCGGGCTTCGACTGTTCGAGGCCGGCGATCAGGTCCCCCAGCTGCTTTTCGGTTCGCTGGTCGGCGATCCAGAAGCCGCCGATGCTGGAACGGTCGGCGGGGATCTCGCTGGTCTTCATCCACTGGCCATTGGCGTAATCGTACCAGGCGTCACCCGGCTTGACCGCGGTGTCCATCCACGTGGTCTGGATGCCTAGCTCGGTGCCCGGCGTGGGCGTAGCCTGGGACTGCGTGTCGGAAACCTTGCACGCCACGGGGCCGAGCGTGACGACGGCGGTACCGAGCAGGAAGGCGGCGATCAGGCGATGGTTCATGGCGGTCCTTACGCTGACGCGCACGGCAGGCGCGGAGATAGTTGCGAGTGGAACCGCATAAATCGCCTGCGCCAGCGGTGCAAGAAACGCCGGTCGAGCGGGATCGGGCGCTGGTCGAGCGTATGGGAAAAGGTTTGGACAGGCCCTCCCCCGGCCCCTCCCGCAAGCGGGAGGGGGGTTGAAGGCATTAGAAGCAGCTTGTGCCGGCGTACACGGCGGCGTCGCCCAGCTCTTCCTCGATGCGGATGAGCTGGTTGTACTTGGCAAGCCGGTCGGAGCGGGCGAGCGAGCCGGTCTTGATCTGCCCGCAATTGGTGGCGACGGCGAGATCGGCGATGGTCGAATCCTCCGTCTCGCCCGAACGGTGGCTCATCACCGCGGTATAGCCGGCGCGATGGGCGATGGAGACGGCCTCCAGCGTTTCGGTGAGCGTGCCGATCTGGTTGACCTTGACCAGCAGCGAATTGGCCAGGCCCTTGCCGATGCCCATGCGCAGGCGTTCGGGATTGGTGACGAAGAGATCGTCCCCGACGAGCTGGATGCGATCGCCCAGCTTATCGGTGATCGCCTTCCACCCTTCGAAATCGTCTTCGGCCATGCCGTCCTCGATCGAGCGGATCGGATAGCGGGCCACGAGATCGACGTAGTAATCGGCCATCTCCAGCGGCGTGAGCACCTTGCCTTCGCCCGAGATATGATAGCGGCCGTCACGGAAGAATTCGCTGGACGCGGGATCGAGCGCGATCGCTACCTGCTCTCCGGGCCGGTAGCCGGCGGCTTCGATCGACGCCATGATGAAGTCCAGCGCGTCGGTCGTGCTGGCGAGATTGGGGGCGAAGCCGCCTTCATCGCCAACCGTGGTGGAAAGCCCCTTGTCGGCGAGGCCTTTCTTGAGGGTGTGGAAGATCTCCGAGCCCCAGCGCACCGCCTCCGCCAGGGTGGGCGCGCCGACGGGCATGATCATGAACTCCTGGAAATCAATCGGGTTATCGGCATGTTCGCCGCCGTTGACGATGTTCATCATCGGCACCGGCAGGACATGGGCGGAAACCCCGCCGATATAGGCCCACAGCGGCATCCCGCGCGCGTTCGCCGCCGCCCGGGCGGCCGCGAGGCTGACGCCGAGGATCGCATTGGCGCCGAGCCGGGCCTTGTTGGGCGTGCCGTCGAGCGCGATCATCGCGAGGTCGATGTCGCGCTGATCCTCTGCATCGAGGCCGAGCAACTGGTCGGCGATCTCGCCGTTAACGGCAGCGACGGCTTTCAGGACGCCCTTGCCGAGATAGCGCGCCTTGTCCCCATCGCGCAGTTCCACGGCTTCGTGCGCCCCGGTGGAGGCGCCGGAGGGAACGGCCGCGCGGCCGAAGCTGCCGTCTTCCAGCAGCACGTCCACCTCGACCGTGGGATTGCCCCGGCTATCGAGGATTTCCCGTCCGTGGATATCAATGATAGCAGTCATCGGGGCGCTCCGTTCTCGGCACTGTTGTAATCAGGTAAGGCACCGCCATATCGGGCCATGGCGTGGCTGTAGCTGGGGTTGCCGGGCGTCCTATTCGGCGGAACCTTGCGGTGCAAGCCGCGTTCGATTCGGGGATAGGCGCGGGCAGGGAAGTCCGCCGGGACAAAACGAATATCCGGCCCTAAATGGCGGCCGAGCCAATGGAAAAGGGGATATCATGGCCGAGACGACAGCCAAGACCACAAAGCCGCGGAAAACCGGGGGAACGAATTCACCCGCAAAGGCCGGCGATGCCGGCGGCACGGCTCCCAAGGCGACGGGCAAGCGGAGCGCGGAAGCCAAATCGCGCTTCAACGCCGCGCTGGAAGAAGCGCGCGCCGGCGCCGCCCTGCTTGGCGAGGAAGCGCGCGAGCGCGTGGGCGACTATGGCAGCCAGGCGCGAGCACGCGGTGATGACTGGGTGGGCGAAGCCAAGACCAAGGCCGGCGAGCTGGCGGTCCAGGGCAAGTCCAAGGCCAGCGAAGCACTGACCGGCCTGAGCCGCATGGTCGGGGAAAACGCGGGCAAAGTGGATGAGAACCTGGGCGCCCGGTACGGCGACTATGCCCGCACCGCCTCGCAGAAATTGCAGCGGACCGCGGAATCGCTCGACCGCAAGAGCGTGGAGGAACTGGGCGAGGACGCGCGCGAAATGGTGCGCAAGAGCCCGGCCGCGGCTGTCGGCCTGGCCGCGCTGGCCGGCTTCCTTCTGGCCCGCCTCTTCCGTCGGTGAGCCGGAACGAGGACGACGGCACCCCCCCTTCGCTGGAAGGGGGCGGCACCGCTTTGCCCGGGGCCGACCCGGCGTCGCACGACAGCGAACGTTCGCTGATCGAGGATGTCGAGGCGCTGATCGAAGACGGGAAGACTTATCTCGAAGCGGAAATCGCCTATCAGAAAACCCGCGCGGCCTATGTCGGCGACAAGGCCAGGAGTGCGTTTATCCTGGGCGCGGTGGCGGCGGTGTTCGGCTGTCTCGCGCTCATGGGGCTGACGGTGGGGCTGATCATCGCGCTGACCCCGCTCCTGACGGCTTGGGGCGCCAGCGCGCTGGTGGTGGGTCTCCTCCTGGTCGGCACGGTGATCGCCGGGCGCGCCGCGAGCGAGCGCTGGAACCGGCTGATGAGCGCGATCGAGGGCACGGGCGGACACAAGCCATGAGCAGGCTGGACGAGCGGCTGGCGGAAGACCGCGCCCTGCGCGACGCGGCGCTGGCGCTGTTCAAGGCCGACCTGGCGTTCATTCGCACCGATATCCGGGAAAAGGGCCTGGGCGCACGCCTGGCCGACCGGCTCGGCGAAGGCACCCGCGACATGGTGGACGACGCGGTGGATTATGCCGAGGCGCACGGCGGCAAGGTGGCCGCCGGCGCGATCGCGGCGATCCTGTGGCTTGCCCGCGGGCCGATCATGGATGCCATCGGCCGCCTGCTGGGCAGCGAGGACGAAACCGAGGAGCCGGAGGAACCTGCTGGCGCCGCCGACCGTTCCGGAAAGCAGAAATCCAGGGAAGAAAGACCGACATCATGACCGAAGCCAAGCGTGCCGAGATCAAGCAGAAAGTAGCCCAGGCGCAAAGGCGCAACGAAGATCGCGGACGCACGACCATCGTCGATCGCGCGGGCGAGCAGGCGCTGGACACCAAGGACAGGCTTGTCTCCTTCGCCCGCGAGCATCCGCTGGCGACCGTGGCCGGCGGGCTGGCGATCGGCGTGCTGGTGAGCGGGATGTTCAAGCGTTCGCCCACCCGCAAGCTGGGCCGCAAGGCCGCGCAGGCGGCCGGCAACCTGGCCACGCTGGGGGCCGAACTGGCGATCGTCTATGCGCACCAGGCGCTGGAAGCGGCCCAGGAAGCCAGCCACGCCGGCGCCGAAAAGCTAGAGGAACTGGGCAGCGCCGCGCGCGATGCGGGGCGCGACGCCGGCCAGCGCGCCAGCCACCGGGCAAGCGAGCTGGGCGATGCGGCGCGCACCGCCTCACGCGGTGCCCGCAAGCGCCTGGGCAAGATGCTGGGCGACCATTTCAACTGACCTTTCGCCCCTGTTTCGCTGCTTGCCGCCGGCCTCATGCGGCGGCTTTGCAGCGCCCTGACAATTCCCTATGGGACCGGATGAAACCGGGGTTCCCGCACAAGGCCAGGCAATGACGAAACAGCTCCTGCATCTCGTAATGGGCGGGCGGGTTACCGATCCGCAGACTCTTGAGTTCCAGGATCTCAAGAACATCCATTTCGTGGGCGTCTTCCCCAACTATGCCGAGGCCGAGGAAGCCTGGCGTGCCTGGGCGCAGCGCACCGTGGACGATGCCGAGATGAAATACGTCATCGTCCACCTGCACCGGCTACTGGAGCCGGAACTGCCACCGGTGTGAGGCCGAGCGCTTCGCAGGGGGTTGCCTGTTGCGCTGGGTTCCCGCTTTCGCGGGAATGACGAAAGGGTAGGGCCTTATGCCCGGCTCCGATTCCGATCAAACGGGAAGAGCTTTGGGGCGTTGAGGCGGGTCGTCGCGAGCATAGCGGAAACAGAGCTGACCTTAGCCGACCAATCCAGGGCGGTTCGAACCGCTCTGGATTGCTTCGTCGCTTCGCTCCTCGCAATGACGAGGGTTAGGTGGTCCCTGGCAGAAACGAGCTTTCCGGCTTCTTCGGCTCCAGCCGCTGATTCACCAGCGGCGGCCTGAGCACGATGGCTATGCATGCCGGAGACGATCGGTGCACGGCTCGGCAATCCGCGCCGGCTAGTCATCGACATCGCGGGCGAAGCCTCGATCCCGATGAACCTGTCGACCAGGACGAGAGGGAGCGTCCTGATCCGCCAACAAGGGTGGCGGATCAGGTTCGGCCGTCAGCCTGCCGCTGAAAGCGGGGCGAATGGGACACGCCCTGCCCCAGCCCCTCCCGCACGCGGGAGGGGAGCGCGCGTCAGACGAATTCGATCTTGTTGATCAGGAAGAACCTGTCGCCGCTGGGCACGGTGACTTCCACTTCTTCACCCACCTGCTTGCCGATCAGCGCGCGGCCGAGGGGGGAATCGTACGAGATGCGGCCGTTCCGGGCATCGGATTCGGCCTGCCCCACGATCTGGTAGCGTTGCGGCTTTTCGTCATCGTCGAGCACGGTGACGGTGGCGCCGAACACCACGCGATCCCCCGACAGGGTGGTGGGATCGATGATCTGGGCCCGGCTGACGCGATCTTCCAGATCGGCGATCTGCGCTTCGACCTGGCCCTGGCGTTCCTTGGCGGCATGATATTCGGCGTTTTCGGACAAATCGCCATGCGCGCGCGCTTCCTCGATCGCATCGACGATCTTCGGCCGCTCGAGCCTCAAGGCCTGGAGGTCGGCGGTCAGCTTTTCGTAGCCTTCCGCCAGCATCGGCACTCTTTCCATGGATCTTCCCTGTCTGCCTTCATCTCTCGCCAAAGGAACCCTTGTCCGCCCATCGCGGGCGGCCAAACGCCATTCGATTGTCGGGAGAGGTTAACGTCCTTCAGGTATAATAGTCCTGCAACGAGCGCACTTCAAGCTCGCTCGCCCGCACCGTCGCGATCGCCCTGGCGGTGGCGGCCGAGGCCGCGGCGGTGGTGTAATAGGGGATCTTCTTTTCCAGCGCCGAAGCGCGGATCGAATGGCTGTCCTTGTGGCTCTGCCAGCCTTCGGTGGTATTGAAGATCAGCGCGATCTCGCCGTCGATGATGCGATCGACGATGTGGGGGCGCCCTTCGGCCACCTTGTTCACCCGTTCGACCGGAACGCCGGCATCGGCCAGGTATTGGGCCGTGCCGCCGGTGGCCAGCACCTTGAAGCCGAGATCGGCCAGTTGCTTTACCGGCCCGACGATCAGCGGCTTGTCGCTGTCCTTCACCGAGACGAACAGCGTGCCCTGGGAAGGCAGCTCGGTGCCCTGCCCCAGCTGCGACTTGCTGTAGGCCGTGGGAAAATCGCGATCGATCCCCATGACTTCGCCGGTGGACTTCATCTCCGGCGTCAGGACCGGATCGGAACCGGGGAAGCGGGCGAAGGGGAACACCGCCTCTTTCACCGTCATGTAATCGATCCGCCAATCGATCGGCGGCAGATCGGCGAGCTTGTCACCGGCCATGATCCGCGCGGCATATTTCGCGATCGGCTGGCCGATGGCCTTGGCCACGAAAGGCACCGTGCGGCTGGCGCGCGGGTTGACCTCGATCAGGTAGACATCCCCGTCCTTCACCGCGAACTGCACGTTCATCAGGCCCTTGACGCCGAGCGCCGTGGCCAGGGCGCGCGCCTGCCGCTCCATCTCGGCAACCACGTCATCGGGCAGGCTGTAAGGCGGCAAGGTGGCCGCGCTGTCGCCCGAATGGACGCCGGCTTCCTCGATATGCTGCATCACGCCGGCGATCGTCACCTGTTCGCCATCGCACAGCGCATCGACATCGCATTCGATCGCATCGCGCAGGTACTGATCGATCAGCACCGGGCTGTCGCCCGAGACGTTGACCGCGGTGGCGATATAGGCATCGAGCTGGGCTTCGGAATCGACGATCTCCATCGCCCGCCCGCCGAGCACGTAGCTGGGGCGCAGCAGCACCGGATAGCCGATGCGCGCGGCCACGGCCGCCGCCTCGTCCCGGCTGCGGGCGATGCCGTTCATCGGCTGCTTGAGGCCGAGCTGGTTGACCAGCCTGGCGAACCGTTCGCGGTCTTCGGCCAGGTCGATCGCATCGGGCGAGGTGCCGAGGATCGGGATGCCCGCCTTCTCCAGCGCGCCGGCGAGCTTGAGCGGGGTCTGGCCGCCGAACTGGACGATCACGCCGACAAGCTGACCCCGCGACTGTTCGACGCGCAGGATCTCCATCACGTCTTCCGCCGTCAACGGCTCGAAATAAAGCCGGTCTGACGTGTCGTAATCGGTGCTGACCGTTTCCGGGTTGCAGTTGACCATGATCGTTTCATAGCCGGCCTCGCTCAGCGCGAAGCAGGCGTGGACGCAGCAGTAATCGAACTCGATCCCCTGCCCGATCCGGTTCGGCCCGCCGCCGAGGATGACGATCTTGCGCCGGTCGCTGGGATCGGCCTCGTTCTCGGCTTCGCCGAAGCTGGGCGCTTCGTAGGTCGAGTACATGTAGGGCGTGATCGCCTCGAACTCCGCAGCGCAGCTGTCGATGCGCTTGAACACCGGCAGGACGCCGAGTCGCTGGCGCAGGGCGCGCACCTCGTCCTCGCTGGTGGCGCCGGCCATGGCGACGAGCGCATCGTGCAGCAGGCCGGAGCGCCGGGCCTGCGTCTCGGCCAGGCCGCCGGCGACGCCCACGGAACGCACCGCCAGGGTGGCGAGGCGCTTGTCGGAAAAGCCCATGGCCTTGAGCCGCCGTAGGCCGGCCGCATCGCTGGGCAGGCCTTCCCGCCTGATCCGCGCTTCTTCCTGCACGATCTCCTCGATATGGCGGAGGAACCACGGATCGTAATGCGTGATGGCGTGGATTTCCTCGAGCGTGAAACCCTCGCGGAAAGCCTGGGCCGCCTTCAGCAGGCGATCCGGCGTGACGTGGCTGAGCGCGGCGGTGATCTCGTCACGGCTGGCGCCTTCCAGCTCGACCACGCGATTGAGCCCGTCGAGCCCGGTTTCCAGGCCGCGCAACGCCTTTTGCAGCGATTCCTTGAAGTTGCGGCCGATGGCCATGACTTCGCCCACCGATTTCATCGCCGTGGACAGTTCCGCCTTGGCGCCCTTGAACTTCTCGAACGCGAAGCGCGGGATCTTCGTCACCACGTAATCGATCGTCGGTTCGAAGCTGGCGGGGGTGGCGCCGGTGATCTCGTTGGTGATCTCGTCCAGCGTATAGCCCACCGCCAGCTTGGCGGCGACGCGGGCGATGGGGAAGCCGGTGGCCTTCGACGCCAGCGCCGAACTGCGCGAGACGCGCGGGTTCATCTCGATCACGATCAGCCGGCCATCCTTCGGATTGACCGCGAACTGCACGTTGGAGCCGCCCGTCTCCACCCCGATCTCACGCAGCACGGCGATGCTGGCCGAGCGCATGAGCTGATATTCCTTGTCCGTCAGCGTCAGCGCCGGGGCGACGGTGATCGAATCACCGGTGTGGACGCCCATCGGATCAACGTTCTCGATCGAGCAGATGATGATGGCATTGTCCGCCTTGTCGCGGACCACCTCCATCTCGAATTCCTTCCAGCCGAGCAGCGATTCCTCGATCAGGACTTCGGTGGTCGGGCTGGCGTCGAGGCCGGAGCGGACGACCGCCTCGAACTCCGCCCGGTTGTAAGCCACGCCGCCGCCGGTGCCGCCCAGGGTGAAGCTGGGGCGGATGATCGCCGGCAGGCCGGTGTGCTCCAGCACCGCAAGCGCGCCTTCCACACTGTGCGCCAGGCCGGAACGCGCGCTTTCGAGGCCGATCCGGTCCATCGCCTCGCGGAAGCGCTGGCGGTTCTCCGCCTTGTCGATGGCATCGGCATCGGCGCCGATCATCTGCACGCCGAACCTGTCCAGCGTGCCATCGTTGTACAGCGCCAGCGCGCAGTTGAGCGCCGTCTGCCCGCCCATCGTGGGCAGCAGGGCATCCGGCCGCTCCTTCTCGATGATCTTGGCGACGATCTCGGGCGTGATCGGCTCGACATAAGTGGCGTCGGCGAACTCCGGATCGGTCATGATCGTCGCCGGGTTGGAGTTGACCAGGACGACCCGATACCCCTCCTCCTTCAGCGCCTTGATCGCCTGGGTGCCGGAATAATCGAACTCGCACGCCTGGCCGATGATGATCGGGCCGGCGCCGATGACGAGGATCGAGGAGATGTCAGTGCGTTTGGGCATTATTTGATCTTCTGGCTCCGTGAGCTTCTCGTTGTCGACGAAACCGATTTGGTCGCGTCGCTTGATCCTGGAGTCCCCAGCAGAGCTATTATCCGCCAAGTCACCCCAACATCCCCACGAACTTCTCGAACAGGTAGTAGCTGTCGTGCGGGCCCGGGCTGGCCTCCGGGTGGTACTGCACGCTGAAGGCCTTCTTGCCCTTGACCGCGAGGCCGGCGTTCGAGCCGTCGAACAGGGAGACGTGGGTTTCCTCCACGTTTTCCGGCAGCGTCTCGCGGTCCACCACGAAGCCGTGGTTCATGCTGGTGATCTCCACCACGCCGTCGGACAGGCGCTTGACCGGGTGATTGGCGCCGCGGTGGCCCTGGTTCATCTTGGCGGTCTTCGCGCCCAGCGCGATGCCGAGCATCTGGTGGCCCAGGCAGATGCCGAACACCGGCATGTCCCGATCCAGCAGCGCGCGGATCGTCGGCACGGCGTATTCGCCGGTCGCCGCCGGATCGCCGGGGCCGTTGGAGAGGAACACGCCATCGGGCGAAAGGGCGAGGATGTCTTCCAGCGACGTCTGCGCCGGCACAACCGTGACCCGTGCACCGGCCTTCACCAGGTTGCGGAAGATGTTGTCCTTGGAGCCGTAATCGACCGCAACGACATGGGGACGCTTCCCCTCCTCCCCTTCAGGGGAGGGGGCCGGGGGGTGGGGGTTGTCGGGCGTGGAGCTTACATTCCCCACCCCAACCCCTCCCCTCAAGGGGAGGGGCTTTTCGTAGCCCTGCCCCAGCTGCCAGGTGCCACCTTCCCAGTCTTGGTGCTTTTCGCGACTCACGCGGCGGGCAAGGTCCATGCCTTCCAGCCCCGGCCACTCCTGCGCCTGCCTGAGCAGCGCGGGCACGTCGAATTCGCCCTTGGGATCGTGCGCGATCACCGCGTTGGGTGCGCCGAGGGTGCGGATGCGGCGGGTGAGCGCGCGGGTATCCACGCCGGACAGGCCGATCTTGCCCAGGGCCGCCAGCCAATCGCCGAATTCGCTTTCGGCGCGGAAGTTGGATGAGGGGGTCACTTCCTCCCGCACGACGCAGCCGACGGCACCTTCCACCTGCGACTCGATGTCCTGCGGATTGGCGCCGACGTTGCCGATATGCGGGAACGTGAAAGTGATGATCTGCGCCGCGTAGGAGGGATCGGTCATGATCTCCTGATAGCCGGTCATCGCGGTGTTGAAGCACAATTCCCCCACCGCGCTGCCTACCGCGCCGAAGCCCCGGCCCCAGATCACCGTTCCATCGGCGAGGACGAGGACTCCGGTCGCCCCCTTGGGTTGCGCAGCAGAAGACGCGGACAGGGCCATGGGCTCTCCGTTCGAGGAATTTTCGACAATGGGTGCTAAGTCGCTGCCGCTAGAGCCGCCCTTCCCCCGCGTCAACCTCGCCAGCGGTGAAAAATGCCGCTAGGCCGCCTGGCAGCAGAACCATCCACTGGAAAGATACGAAAAATGCTCCGCGACGATCTCAAGCAGGCGCAGATTGCGGCGATGAAGGCCGGCGAGAAGGAGCGGCTGGCCGCCGTGCGGCTGATCCTCGCCCGGATCAAGGACCGCGACATCGAGCAACGCACCGCGAGCAAGCCGATGGAAGACGACGCGCTGGTGATCGACACCCTGCAGAAGATGGCCAAGCAGCGCCGCGAGTCGATCGAGATGTACGAGAAAGGCGGGCGCGAAGAACTGGCGGCCATAGAGCGCGGCGAACTGGCGGTGATCGAAGAATTCCTCCCCCGCCAGATGGACGAGGCGCAGACCAAGGCGGCCATCGAGTCGATCAAGGCCGAGCTCGGCGCGAGCGGCATGAAGGACATGGGCCGCGTCATGGCCGAGCTGAAAGCGCGCCATGGCACCGTGCTCGACATGGGCCGTGCGAGCGGGTGGGTGAAGGAGAGCTTGAACTAGTCCCGCCGAAGGCCGGGACGCCCCAATCCCCCCTCCCGCTTGCGGGAGGGGTCGGGGGAGGGCCTGTTGGGAGACCTCGTTGGACAAAGGCTATTCTCGCCCAACGCAGCGTTCGCGAGAACTCCGTGCAGGCGCCACTGAGGCTGAACGAAAGCTTTGGCAGCACTTGAAGGCGCGAAAGGTGATGGGAACGCGCTTCAATCGTCAGTTCCCTGTCGGCCCATACATCTGTGATTTCGTTTCACGCTCTCGAAAGCTCATCATCGAAGTCGATGGAGGCCATCATGGCCGCTCCGAGGAGCGAGCCTATGATATGCGCCGTACGGCGTTCCTCCGTGCACAGGGTTATCAAGTGATCCGCTTCTGGAACTCCGACATATTGGATAATGTGGAAGGCGTGCTGAGGCGTATCGAGCGGGCTATGGAGGACATGCCCTCCCCCAGCCCCTCCCGCAAGCGGGAGGGGAGTTTGTGGAGTCACAGCCCCAAGGGGCGTGACAGATCATGCTGACCCCCCAATGGCTCGACGAACTGCGGTCGCGCGTCACGCTGTCCGGCGTGGTCATGCGCACGACGAAGCTCACGCGCGCCGGGCGGGAGTGGAAGGCGTGCTGCCCGTTTCATAACGAGAAGACGCCCAGCTTCACCGTCAATGACGAGAAAGGGTTCTACCACTGCTTCGGCTGCGGCGCGCATGGTGACGTGATCCGGTGGATGACGGACCAGCGCGGCCTTTCGTTCATGGATGCGGTGAAGGAACTGGGGGCCGAGGCGGGGATGGAGGTGCCCCGCGCCGATCCGCGCGAGGCGCGGGCGGCGGAGCAGCGGGCCGGCCTGCATGACGTCATGGCGGCGGCGCAGGCGTGGTTCGAGGACAGCCTGCGTTCCGCCGAGGGAGAGAAAGCGCGGGCCTATCTCCAGGCGCGGGGCTTCAACCAACGGACGATCGAGCGGTTCGGCTTCGGCTATGCGCCGGACAGCCGCACCGCGCTGCGGCGGGCGCTGTCACAGTTCGACGATGCCCTGCTGATCGAGGCGGGCCTGCGGATCAAGGTGGATGACAAGGAGCCGTACGACCGCTTCCGCGACCGGCTGATGCTGCCGATCCACGATGCGCGTGGGCGCGTGATCGCGTTCGGCGGACGAATCCTCGATAACACGAAAAAGGATGCGCCCAAGTATCTGAATTCACCCGATACTCCTTTGTTCGACAAGGGGCGCACGCTGTACAATCTGCACCGGGCCGGGCCGGTCTCGCGCAAGAGCGGGCGGATCGTGGTGGTGGAAGGCTACATGGACGTGATCGCCCTCGCCGCCGCCGGGATCGAGGACGCCGTGGCGCCGATGGGCACGGCGCTGACCGAACGGCAGATCGAACTTCTGTGGCGCCTGAGCGACAAGCCCGTGCTGTGTTTCGACGGAGACGCCGCCGGCAAGCGCGCGGCCATGCGCGCGGCGGCGCGGGCTTTGCCGACGCTGATACCGGGCCATTCGCTGCGGTTCGTCACGCTTCCGGCCGGGATGGACCCCGACGACCTGGTCAAGGCCAGGGGAAGCCAGGCGATGGAAAGCCTGCTGGCGGAGCCGGCCAGCCTGCTCGACACGCTGTGGGAACATGAGCGCGCGGCCGCCCCCCTCGCCTCGCCTGAAGACAAGGCTGGGCTCAAGGCCCGCGTGCTCGAGCATGTTGAGGCGATCCAGAACACGGACATTCGCGCGCTTTATCGGCGTGATCTGCTCGACCGGTTCTCGGCCTTCGCCTTCCCCAAGCGCGAAGCGCCCCCCCGCGACAGGCCCTTTCGCGACAGGCCCTTTCGCGGGGATTCCCGCGCAGCCGTGGCGGGCGCATCCGACCGGCTGCGCCGGGCGGCCGGCGTCAATCCGCGCGACGGGCTGGCTCAGGCCGTGCTCGGCGGGCTGGCCCGCCATCCCGACCAGATTCCCCGCCACGCGGAAGCGCTGCTCAGCCTCGCCCCGGCCGAGCCGCGGCTGGCCCGGGCCATCGATGCGCTGCTGGACCGGGCGGATGGACTTGAAGGCGGCGCGCGCCACACCATATCCGCCCCGGGCATCCAGACGCCGCCGCCGGATAACGCCATGTTTTCCTTCCTCATGGAAGGCACTGATCCGCAGGTCGCGCGCGAGGAACTGGCCGAAGCGGTGGCGTTGCTGGTCGAACGGCCAGCGCTGGACGCCGCCATCGCTGCGGCCACGGCTCGTTTCGATATCGACCCTGACGGTGCTTTCGCCGAGCAGCAGCGGCTGCGCCAACGAAAGCTGGAAATAGAGTTGCGACTCGGGCACATGGCCCGCAAGCGTGCCGCCCAGGAAGAACCGGGGCCGGCAATGGGGCACAAGGCGGCGGCGACGGGCGAGGCCCGCGCCAACGGACAGGAAACAGGTTGACGCAAGAGATCATGGCTTCGGACGACACCACCGGCACTGACGACGCACCGCTGATCGACCTCAACGAGGCGTCGGTGAAGAAGCTCATCGCCAAGGCGAAGCGCCGTGGCTACATCACCGTGGACGAGCTTAACGAAGCCCTGCCGCAGGACCAGATGTCCAGCGAGCAGATCGAGGATGTCATGTCCGCGATCTCGGAAATGGGCGTCAACATCGTCGAAACCGACGAAGACGCGGCCGAGGAAGACAGCGAGAACGAGGCCGAGGAACTGGCCGCCGCCGGCGACGAGGAATCATCGGAAGGCGACATGTCCGGCCATGTCCCCGAAAAGAAGAAGAAGGAAACCACCGAGCGCACCGACGATCCGGTGCGGATGTACCTGCGCGAGATGGGTGCGGTGGAACTGCTCAGCCGCGAGGGCGAGATCGCCATCGCCAAGCGGATCGAGGCCGGCCGCGACACGATGATCATCGGCCTGTGCGAAAGCCCGATCACCTTCCACGCCATCATCCAGTGGTCCGAAGCGCTCAACGCGGGCGAGATGCAGCTGCGCGAGATTCTCGATCTCGACGCCATGCTCTCCAAGGAGCCGCCGGTCGACAAGATGGAGGACGGCGCCGAGGAAGACGACGACGACGGCGAGATCAGCGAGAAGACCGCCGGCCCTTCCTACAAGGAAGAGGAAGACGTCGAGGAGCACGAGGAAGAGAGCGACGAGGACGAGGACGGCGAGCCGCGCGCCCGCCGCCGCGAGGAGGAGGACGAGGAGGACAACACCCTGTCCCTCGCCCAGATGGAAGCGGCGCTGAAGCCCGAGGCGCTGGAACGCTTCGCCCGCATCACCGACCTGTTCAAGAAGTTCGAGAAGATCCAGGCGGAACGCGTGGACGTGCTGGGCCGGGGCGAGGATTTCCCCAAGGCCAAGGAAAAGAAATACGAGGACCTGCGCGAACAGCTCACCGCCGAGGTGGAGAGCGTGCAGTTCCACGCCACCAAGATCGAGTTCCTGGTGGACAACCTCTATGCCTTCAACCGCCGGCTGACCACGCTGGGCGGCCAGATGCTGCGCCTGGCGGAGCGCCATAAGGTCAAGCGCGCCGATTTCCTGGCCGAATATGTCGGGCACGAGCTTGACGAGGGCTGGCTCGCCTCCATGGCGAAGAAGGACAAGAAGTGGGCCGCCTTCGCCGAGAACGAAGCCGAGCCGGCCGAGCGCATCCGCGCCGAGATCGCCGACATCGCCGGCCAGACGGGCATGAGCCTCAATGAGTTCCGCCGGATCGTGAACATGGTCCAGAAGGGCGAGCGCGAGGCGCGCATCGCCAAGAAGGAGATGGTGGAGGCAAACCTGCGCCTGGTGATCTCCATCGCCAAGAAATACACCAATCGCGGGCTGCAATTCCTGGACCTGATCCAGGAAGGCAACATCGGCCTGATGAAGGCGGTCGACAAGTTCGAGTATCGCCGCGGCTACAAGTTCAGCACGTATGCCACCTGGTGGATCCGGCAGGCGATCACCCGCAGCATCGCCGATCAGGCGCGCACGATCCGCATCCCGGTGCACATGATCGAGACGATCAACAAGCTGGTGCGCACCAGCCGCCAGTTCCTGCACGAACAGGGCCGCGAGCCGACGCCGGAAGAAATGGCCGAGCGCCTTTCCATGCCGCTGGAGAAAGTGCGCAAGGTGATGAAGATCGCCAAGGAGCCGATCTCCCTCGAAACGCCGATCGGCGACGAGGAGGATTCGCACCTGGGCGATTTCATCGAGGACAAGAATGCGGTGATCCCGGTGGACGCGGCGATCCAGGCGAACCTCAAGGAAACCGTCACCCGCGTGCTGGCCAGCCTGACCCCGCGCGAGGAGCGCGTGCTGCGCATGCGCTTCGGCATCGGCATGAACACCGATCACACGCTGGAGGAAGTGGGGCAGCAGTTCTCGGTCACCCGCGAACGCATCCGGCAGATCGAGGCCAAGGCGCTGCGCAAGCTCAAACACCCCAGCCGCAGCCGCAAGATGCGCAGTTTCCTGGACCAGTAAATTTTTTTGCCGGGGGCGGGAACCCCCCGGGCATCCGGCCGTTTTCCCTACGCCAAACGATGTAAAAGTCTTTTGGTGATGAGACGACTTCAAGAGATTGAATACGTCATCAGGAGCCCCGACGCCTAGCGGCGCCGGGGCTTTCCTTATCCCGCACCCCGCCGTTCCAGCCATTCGACGATCGCATCGGCGGCCCTCTCCGCCGAAGGGCGCGCGCCGAGATCGAAGGTATAGGCGAAAAGCTCTCTCTGCACGTCGGCGTAGCGGCCCGGATCGTCCACGGCGGCGGAGAGCGCCTCGGCCATTTCGGGGATCGAGCGGACCACCGGTCCGGCCCGCCAATGGTTAAAATCGGGATCGCCCTGCCATTGCCGGCCCACCGCATCGAGGAAAACGCAAGGGCGCGGCCAGCGCAGGAACTCGTAGACTTGGCTGCTGGCGTCACCCAGGTAGATATCGGCCAGCGCGGTATAGGTCATGTCGAACAGCGCCACGCTGCCGGTGTCCACGTGGATATTGGGCGCGGCGAAAATCCGTTCGGGAATCGGCGGCACCCGGGCGACCGACAGCGGATCGAGAGCGATCGTCCAGCGCTTGGCGAACAGCATGACATGCGGCGCGAAGATCAGGTTGAAGCGATCCTGGTCCGCGAACCATTCCAGTACCGCCGGCCCCATCCGATACCAGGACGATAGCGCGGGCGAAGGATGCGGATTGTACAGCACCGTCGGGCGCGGCTTGTCGAACAGCGGCCCCGGCGGCTTGCCCGGCGGCAGATCGAACTTGGGATAGCCGACGATCGCGTATCCGCCCGGCTTCAGCAGGCCGGCCGCCTGCAGCCGGTCGCGGGTCTTGGGGCCGGACAGCAGCGCCAGATCGAACTTGCCGCTCGCTTTGTCGAAGCCGATCGCGCGATCGCCCGCGCCGTGCCGGGTATGGACCAGCGCGGTTTTCAGGCCGAACCGGGTCTTGAGCAGCGCGAAGGTCTTTTCCGGCGCGACCAGCGCATCGCATTCGGCAAAGCGCGCCAGATTGCGGTGCAGGATCGAAAGGCGATCCGTCGGCAAGGCGCCCCCTGAAAGCCGGGTAAGCCAACGCGCCGCCGCGGAAGGCGGCTCCAGCCGCTCGATCGTGCCGTTGGAAGGCGCGCCCCCGGTCTCCCACAGCCGCCGCACTTCCTGTTCCGCCGGCCCCGGCGTGACGAAGAGGCGCACCTGTACGGCGGGGTAGGCCCGCGCCATGGCCAGGGCGATGGGAAGCGCGTGGGCCACCTGGTGGCCGGCCACATGATTGAAAAGGAAGCCGACGCGCACGGCTCACACCCCCCGCCAGTCGAGCACCGGCCAGCGCTCGCGCCGCGCCAGCGCCAACATCCGGGGCGACGGATTGACGGCGAAGGGCTCGTCCGCCCATTCGCAGACCGCCTGGTCGGACGCATGATCGGTGAAGAAGCGGATATGCGCCCCGTCCCGCGCAATGCCCTGGTCCTGCAGCGCGGCAACGATCATCGCCAGCTTGGCCGAGCCATAGCAATTGGCGCCAGCGATCCGATGAGTCAGGCCCTCACCCTCATGCACCCCGGCGGTCGCGACCACGTCGGCGATGCCGAGGCGCCGGGCCAGCGGCTCGATGTAAAGCACCGGCGCGGCCGTGGCGAGCATGACGGTGCGGCCGGCCGCGCGTTCAGCCGCCATGCGCTCCACCGCCTGGGGATAGAGCCCGCCGCGAAACAGCCGCTCCGCAAACGCCTCCGCCAGCGCGCGGGCCTGTTCGCGCGGTACGTGCCTTCCCAGGGCCACGCGGTGCATCGCTTCCTTCATCATGGAGCGCGATACGATCCCGGCGGCATAAGCCACCGCGACAGGCAGAAGCAGGGGCAGAAGCAGGGCGCGCCACGGCGCATGGCGCCGCATCGCGAAGAGGAGGAACAGGCTGTAAGTGGGCTTGCGCGTGATCGTGCGATCCACGTCGAAAATCGAAAGCAGCCTCATCTATACCTGTCTGGTGAGCAGTCCCTCAACCAGCACATGGTCCGCATATTTGTCCACGTCCACCCCTGCCCGCGCATAAGGAATGCGAACGGCGTGGACCGTCAGGCCCAGCTTGCGGCTGAGCGCGGCGAAGCCTTCATCCAGCGAAAGCCGCCTGAACATCATCCGCAGCAGCAACCAGGGCCCCAGTTCCCACGCCATGCGCCAGGGCTTCTTGCGGTGCGCTTCCAGCCGTTTCCAGTAAGCGAGCCCGGCGAAGATCCGCGGGCCGTTGAACGCGAACAGGTTGGCGCCCGTCACATCGACATCGCGGAAATGCAGCCAGGTCCTGTTGCCGTCCAGCGCTTCGGCCGCGGCCACCGTCCTTTCCGCTATGCCCACCGCCGCGTCGCAATGGCCGGAATGGTCCAGAAACCAATCCAGCATGGCCGCATCCAGCAGCACGTGATCGGCGGTGGTCACCAGAACCGGCCAGTCCGAATTGCGCAGCACGGCCATGAGCGACGTGGATATCCGGCCGCCCGATCGGACGAGCCGCACCCGGGGATCGAGACTGTGCCGGATCAGCGCCGGGTGATCGAACAGCACCTCCGGATGCTGGGCAAGCACCAGCACCTCGCCGATCCGGGGATAGGCGAGGAGGGTTTCCAGCACATGGGCCAGCATCGGCTTCCCGGCGACGGGAACCAGCGATTTCGACGAAACAGAGAATTGCCGGGCCAGCGAATCGCCGCCCGGCCTGTCACCGGCAAGCAGCACGGCTCTCCAGCGGACAGCTTGTTCCGGCGGGTTTTCGATAGCGGACGCTACGGCCTCATCCAGCACGGTACGGCCAATCATCCTCCATGCAGAGCAGACCTGTCCGCAGCTGGCAAACGCACGATGTCAAAAATGGTTCACAAAAAGTTGCCGCGGCGCGCTGGAAGCCAGGCTGATCCAGAGCAAAGCCCATTTGCGGTGGCACAGCGCGGCGCGAGCCACTATGTGCGCGGTGATGAAGATCGCCATTGCTTCCGATCACGCGGCCTTCGCGCTGAAGGCGGAGCTTGCCGGCCACCTGCGCGAACTGGGGCACGAGGTTGCCGACCTCGGCCCGGACAGCACCGCTTCCGTGGATTATCCCGATTACGGCTACAAGCTGGCCGAACACATCGCCGGCGGGCGCGCGGAATACGGCGTGGCCCTGTGCGGCAGCGGGATAGGCATCTCGATCGCGGTCAACCGCGTGCCGGCGGCGCGCTGCGCGCTCATTTCGGAACCTGTCTCCGCCCGCCTGGCGCGTGAGCACAACGACGCCAACGTGATCGCGATGGGGGCTCGACTCGTCGGCATCGACATGGCCAAGGCCTGCCTCGAAACCTTCCTTTCCACCCCGTTCGCCGGCGACCGGCATGCCCGCCGCGTCGAGAAACTGTCGAAAATCCCACAGGACGCCTGATTCCATGAACTCGCTGACCAGCCCCGCCCTCGAAGCCGATCCTCTCCGCCGCTTCTGGCAAGACAACCTGGCGGAAGCCGATCCGGACGTGGCGGCGATCATCGGGCGGGAACTCGGCCGCCAGCGCGATCGGATCGAGCTGATCGCCAGCGAGAACATCGCCAGCCCGGCCGTGCTGGAAGCGACCGGCTCCGTCTTCACCAACAAGTATGCCGAAGGCTATCCCGGCCGCCGCTATTACGGCGGGTGCGACTATGCCGACGAGGTGGAGCGGCTGGCGATCGAGCGGGCCAAGCAACTGTTCCATTGCGAATTCGCCAATGTGCAGCCGAACAGCGGCAGCCAGATGAACCAGGCGGTGTTCCTGGCGCTGCTGAAGCCCGGCGACACGTTCATGGGCCTGGATCTGGCGGCCGGCGGGCACCTGACCCATGGTTCGCCCGTGAACATGAGCGGCAAGTGGTTCAACGCCGTGCCTTATGGCGTGCGCCAGGAAGACCAGCGGCTGGACATGGACACCGTCCGCGCCCTCGCCCAGGAGCACAAGCCAAAGCTGATCATCGCCGGCGCGACCGCCTATCCCCGGCATTGGGACTTCGCCGCGTTCCGCGAGATCGCGGACGAGGTGGGCGCGCACCTGCTGGTGGACATGTCGCACTTCTCCGGCCTGGTGGCGGGCGGCGCGCACCCTTCGCCCTTCCCGCATGCGCACGTCGTCACCAGCACCACGCACAAGAGCCTGCGCGGCCCGCGTTCCGGCATCATCCTCACCAATGACGAAGCGCTGGCGAAGAAGTTCAACAGCGCCGTGTTCCCGGGGATGCAGGGCGGCCCGCTGATGCATGTGATCGCGGCCAAGGCGGTGGCTTTCGGCGAAGCGCTGCGGCCGGAATTCAAGGTCTATGCCCATTCCGTGGTCGAAAATGCCAAGGCCCTTGCCGCCAGCCTTGAGGAACATGGCCTGAGGATCGTTTCGGGCGGGACGGACAACCACCTGATGCTGGTCGATCTCAGCCCCAAGGAAGTGACCGGAAAGGCCGCCGAAGTGGGCCTCGACCGCGCGTTCCTGACTTGCAACAAGAACGCGATCCCGTTCGATCCGCTGCCGCCGACGAAGACGTCCGGCATCCGGCTGGGCACCCCCGCGGCGACCACGCGCGGCTTCGGCCCGGCCGAATTCCGCAAGGTCGGCGGGCTGATCGCCGAAGTGCTGGAAGGGATGCGGAAGAACGGCGATGCGGGCGATGCGCAAGTCGAGGAAAGCGTGCGGCGCCGCGTCACCGAACTGTGCGAGGCGTTCCCCGTCTATCCCGGGAGGTAAGCGATGCCCAACAAGCCGATCGACGACAAGATTCTGACCGACGCGGTCAACGAAGTGAAGGACATGGCCAAGGAAGGGCTGGCCCATCCTTCGAGCAAGCCGGTGATCATCGGCGGTGCGCTGGGCGCCGTGGCCGCGGGCCTGCTGCCGGTCGTGACGTGGCCGATCGGCTTGGTCGCGGGCGCGGGGTTCATGCTCTACAAACGGATACGTCCCTGAGACCCGATGCGCTGCCCGTTCTGCGCCCATGACGACAGCCAGGTAAAGGACTCCCGCCCCACGGAGGACAACACGGCTATCCGCCGCCGCCGCCAGTGCGATAGCTGCGGCGGACGCTTCACCACGTTCGAACGGGTGCAGCTGCGCGAGGTCACCGTGGTCAAGAGCGGCGGCCAGGGCGACCAGCGGCGGAGCGAACCGTTCGACCGGGCGAAGATCGAGAAATCAGTGGCGCTCGCCTGCCGCAAACGCGGCATCGAGCAGGAACGGATCGACCAGCTCGTCTCCGGCATCCAGCGCCAGGTGGAAACCGCCGGCGAGAGCGAATTGTCCTCCGCCCGGATCGGCGAGATGGTGATGGAAGGGCTGCGGCAGCTCGATTCCGTAGCCTACATCCGCTTCGCCTCGGTCTATCGCGACTTTTCCGAAGCGCGCGATTTCGAGGAATTCGCCAGCAGCGTGCGCGATGTCGGAGCCAGCTGACCGGCCGATCATCGTTCTCGTCCGTCCGCAGCTTGGCGAGAACATCGGCGCGGTGGCGCGGGCGATGCTCAATTTCGGGCTCACCGAATTGCGCCTGGTGGCCCCGCGCGACGGGTGGCCCAATCCCGCTGCCGGGCCGGCCGCCTCCGGGGCGGATGTAGTGCTGGAAGGGGCGCAAGTCTATTCCTCCACCGCCGAAGCCGTGGCGGATTGCGCGCATATCTACGCAACCACCGTGCGCAAGCGCGGCGTCACCCGCCCGGTGCTGACGCCCGAGGCCGCGGCGCGGGAAATCCACGGGCAGGCGGGGCGCAGCGCGGTGCTGTTCGGGGCCGAGCGTTCCGGGCTGGAAACCGATGACGTCGCCCTCGCCCGCGCGATCGTCACCGTCCCGATCAACCCCATGTTCGCCTCGCTCAACCTAGCGCAGGCAGTGATCCTGATGGCCTATGAATGGTCCAAGGCCGAAACGCTGGCGCAGCCGACGGCCGAGGAACTGCTGCCCCCGGCGGACCAGGCGGAACTGGACTGCCTCGTCGCCCATTTTGAAGCGCTGCTGGAGCCGCAAGGCTATTTCCGCCCCCCCAGCCGCGCCACCGCCACTCGCCGCACCTTGCGCGGGATACTGACCAAGCCGGGCTGGAACCACCTCGAAGTGCGGACCCTGCGCGGGGTGTTGAGCTATCTGGGGAAGCCGCGGCCGGATGAATTGTGAAATCCCGGAACGTCCAATCTTTTGCAATTTCCGGTCAAGCCGTTATCGTGGTGAACTTGGGACGGGATGGCTTATGCCTTCCGATAAAAGCCGGAGGGAATGCGGATCATGAAAACGCTCGCCATTGCTATCGCTGCCATCGCGATGACCGCCACAGGCGCCGCGGCGGCTGAACCGAAAGCCGACAACGAAGCGAAGCAGGAAAAGAAAATCTGCAAAAGTGAGAAAATGACCGGTTCGCTGACACGTGTGCGGCGCACCTGCCTTACCCAGAGCGAGTGGGACCAGCTGGCCGAGAATACGCGCCGAAATCTCGATCGCATAGATGCTGACGGAAACGCAAAGACACGTGAGCTAATGCTCAAGCCCGTTGCAGGAGCGGGCGGCTGACCTGACCGTACACAATTGACTTTTCGCTCACGAGCGGCCAAGGGCGCCGCTCGCGAATTGGCCCCGCACCCCGGTGAAGCGGCGGCCGCGATGGATGAATGGTCCATCGGTGCGATGCCGGGTTGAAGCGTTGCCACCTGGGCCGCGCCAGCAAATTGGAGAACGACATCATGTCGAAGCGCAAGAGCGCCAAGCATAAACTCGACCGCCGCATGGGCGAAAACATCTGGGGCCGTCCGTCGTCCCCGGTGAACCGCCGTTCCTATGGCCCCGGCCAGCATGGCCAGCGCCGCAAGAGCAAGATGAGCGACTTCGGCCTGCAGCTGCGCGCCAAGCAGAAGCTCAAGGGCTACTACGGCGACGTCACCGAAAAGCAGTTCAAGGCCACTTACAAGGCTGCCGCCCGCATGAAGGGCGATACCGGCCTCAACCTGATCGGCCTGCTGGAGCAGCGGCTGGACATGGTCGTCTATCGCGCCAAGTTCGCGCCGACGATCTTCGCCGCGCGCCAGATCGTCAACCACGGGCACATCCGCGTGAACGGCGTGAAGTGCAACATCGCCAGCCGCAAGGTCCTGCCGGGCGACGTCGTCAGCCTGGGCGACAAGGCCAAGGAAATGGCCCTGATCATCGAAGCGCAAAGCCTGCCGGAGCGTGACATCCCCGACTATGTCGCGCCCGACGGTACCGACAAGGTGACCTTCACGCGCGTGCCGAAGCTCGACGAGGTGCCTTATCCGGTGACCATGGAGCCGAACCTGGTGGTCGAGTTCTACTCGCGCTGATCCGGCTTCCATTGCCAGACAAGAGGGGCGGTCCTGTGGGGCCGCCTTTTTTGTTTGCGCTCGCAGAGGCGCGGAGGCGCGGAGAAAAAGAAGAGCTTCTCCTGAAAGGCGCCAAGATCGAGTTGCGGGCTCGGCGTGCGGGCATGATCGGATATCGGATAACGCGCGCACCCACCCTTTCGTCATCCCCGCGAAAGCGGGGATCCAGTTGTCTCTAAAAGCGCGATTGCGCAGCCTTCACTCGTCATTGCGAGCGAGATGAGGCGATCCGGCATGTGCGAATGCCGCACTGGACAGGTGGCCGGTGCCGGCTCCGCTTGCGTCACGGGCGTTCCGCTTGGACGAGCGCTTCAATCAAGAGCCGACTGGGTCCCCGCTTTCGCGGGGATGACGAAGGGTGGGTGGAGCGGGAAGCTGTTCTTTTCTCCGCGGACTCCGCGGCCTCCGCGCGGACCAATGGCTACGCCAGATAATCCCGCCGAAAATCGCCAGCGAAAGCCGCGAAACGCCCCGTGCCGATCGCTTCGCGCATCGCCGCCATCAACTGCTGGTAGAACGCCAGGTTATGTTCGGTCACCAGCATCGCGCCGAGGATTTCGCCAGCCTTCTGCAGATGATGCAGATAAGCGCGCGAATAGTGGGCGCAGGTGGGGCATGTGCAGCGTTCGTCCAGCGGGCCGGTATCCTCGGCGAAGCGCGCGTTGCGCAGGTTGAGCGGGCCGGACCAGGTGAACGCCTGGCCGTTGCGGCCGGAGCGCGTGGGGAGCACGCAATCGAACATGTCCACGCCCCGCTCCACCGCGCCGACGAGATCGTCGGGCTTGCCGACGCCCATCAGGTAGCGCGGCCGATCCTCCGGCAACTGGCCGGGCGCGAAATCGAGCGTGGCGAACATCGCCTCCTGCCCTTCCCCCACGGCCAACCCGCCGATGGCATATCCGTCGAACCCGATCTCGGTCAGTGCCTGGGCGCTTTGCCGGCGCAAGTCCGCGTCGAGCGCGCCCTGCTGGATGCCGAACAGCGCCGCACCCGCGGCGTGCTCCCCGCCCGCATCGAAAGCCGCACGGCTGCGCCGGGCCCAGCGCATGGACAGCTCCATGCTGCGGGCGATCACATCGTGTGGCTGATCGATGCGCGGGCATTCGTCGAACGCCATGACGATGTCCGAACCGAGCAGCCGCTGGATCTCCATCGAGCGTTCAGGCGTCAGCAGATGCTTCGATCCGTCGAGATGGCTGCGGAACTCCACGCCTTCCTCGGTCAGCTTGCGCAGATCGGACAGGCTCATCACCTGATAGCCGCCGCTGTCGGTCAGGATCGGGCGCGGCCAGTTCATGAAACGATGCAGCCCGCCGAGCCGTGCCACCCGCTCCGCCCCAGGGCGCAGCATCAGGTGATAGGTATTGCCGAGAATGATGTCCGCGCCGGTCGCGCGCACGGCTTCGGGCTTCATGGCCTTCACTGTGGCGGCGGTGCCCACCGGCATGAACGCGGGCGTGCGAATCTCTCCTCGGCGCATGGCGATGCGGCCGGTCCGGGCTTTCCCGTCGGTCGCGTCGACAGTGAAAGCGAAGCGGGGCGCTTCAGAAGCCATAGACAAGGGTGAACCGGGTCAAGGTGTCGGTCGAAACGGCGCCGAGGGGCGGATTGCTGTCATAATCGAAGGTGTAGGACAGGCGCGTGGTCAGCCGGTCGCTGATCTTGGCTTCGAGGCCGCTGGTAAGCAGCACGCTGGTATTGTTGGAATCGACCAGCACCGTCGCCGCCCCGCCCCCATCGGCCACCAGATTGGCATCCTGGGTGAACTTCAGCGCCTTTGCCAGTTGCCAGCCGAACTCCAGCCCGGCGAGCGCGCCGAGGCTGCTGTCGCTGGTACCGTCCAGGAAATCGACCCGCCGCCAGGCCGGGCCAGCCTGCAAGGAAAGCTTCGCCGCCTTGCTGTCGATCAGCTTGTAACCGAGGCCGCCGGACGCCGAATAACGCGAGCTGAAGCCCTGGAACCGGTCACGTTCGTATTGCGCCAGGCCATAGGCGAACAGGCTGTCGGTGATCTGATAGCGCGGCTCGTAAGCGGCAAGGTATTGCTCGCGCGAGGTGCGGCCATTGCTTCGCTGGTAATCGATATTGGCCTTGAGCCGATGCTGCCAGTCGATCCCGGTGCGCGCGAGATTCAGCGACAGGGTGACGCCCACGTTGCTGCTGTTGCCGGTGGATTGAAAGGCGCCGATCTGGCCCCGGCCACTCCAGTTGTCGAGCAGGCCGGCGGTGCGGAGCGCTTCTTCCTTGCGCGCCCGCTCGGCGGCGGCGATCTCGCGCTGCTTTGCCAGGAAGGCGCCGTTCAGCGCGTCGATCTCGGCCACGTCGTCAGGGTTGGTCTGCTTGGCGATCTCGACCACAGTGCGCACTTTCGCCGGATCGCCGCCGGCGATCGCCGCTTCGATCATCGCCCGCACCGGCTGCGGCAATTCGGCGGCGGCCGGCGCGGCAACGAAGGTGGCAGGCAACAAGGCAAGGACGTGGAGTTTCAAACGCATCGGTGCCTGTTACGGTGTCAATCGCGCAGCCGCCAGCCCGTGCGGAAGATCAATGCGATCACCCCCACGCACAGCACGATCAGGCCCAGCGTCATCCCGAAAGCCACGCCGATGGGAACATCGGCCCTGCCGGTAAATGTCCAGCGCAAGCCATTGATCAGGTAGAAGATCGGATTGAACTGCGCGACGGTGCGCCAGGGTTCGGCAAGCATCTGGATCGAATAGAACGTGCCGCCGAGGAAGGTCAGCGGCGTGAGGATCAGCATCGGCACGATCTGCAGTTTCTCGAACCCGTCGGCCCACACCCCCAGGATGAAGCCGAACAGCGAGAACGCCGCCGCCACCAGCACGATATAGCCCACCGCCAGCAAGGGATGGGCGATCGTGTAATCGACGAAGAGCAGCGCGGTGAGGAGGATGATCGCGGCGATGATCAGCGATTTCGCGGCGGCCGCGCCCACGAAGCCGATCAGGGTTTCCGCCACGCCCACCGGCGCGCTGAGCAATTCGTAGATCGCGCCGGTGAAGCGGGGCATGTATATGCCGAAGCTGGCGTTGGAAGTGCTTTCGCTGAGCAGCGTGAGCATCAGCAGGCCCGGCACGATGAACGCGCCGTAGGATACGCCGTCGATCTCCTGGATCCGCCCGCCGATGGCGGCGCCGAACACGATGAAATAAAGCGCCGTGGTGAGGACGGGCGAGAGGATCGAGCCAAACGCCGTGCGGAAGAAGCGCAGCAGTTCATTGGTGAAGATCGCCAGGGCGCCGCGCGCGTTCATGCCGGGGCTCCCACGCGGTTTTCCACCAAATCGACGAAGATATCCTCCAGGCTGGATTCGCGCGTTTCGATGCCTTCGAAGCCGATGCCTTGTCCGACCAATGCCTTGACCAACTCGGCCACTTCGCGCTTGCCGGCCCCCGTCCCATCTCCGCCGCGATAGAACAGCGTCCGCCCCCCGTTTTCCAGCGTGACCGGATAGCCGGCCAACGCGGCGGGCACGCCAGGCAGCGGCGGGGTCAGCGCGATGCGGGCCTCGGTACGGCCGAGCTGCGCCATGATCGCGGCCTTTTCGTCCACCAGCAGCAGCTGGCCCTTGTTGATGACGCCCACCCGATCGGCCATCGCCTGGGCTTCTTCGATATAATGCGTCGTCAGGATGATCGTGGTGCCGGCTTCGCGCAGGGCGTCGATCTGCCGCCACATGTCGCGCCGCAGCTCGACATCGACGCCCGCGGTGGGCTCGTCGAGGAACAGCAGGTCGGGATCATGGCTCAGCGCCTTGGCGATCATCACGCGGCGCTTCATCCCGCCCGAAAGCTCACGGATCTTGGCCTTGCGCTTGTCCCACAGGCTCAGCGAACGCAGCACCTGCTCGATCCGCGCCGGATCGGGCGCGCAGCCGAACATGCCGCGCGAATAGGCCACCGAGTGATCGACCCGCGCGAACATGTCGAAAGACAGTTCCTGCGGAACCAGGCCGATGCGGCGCCGCACCTCGCGCCAGTGGCGCCGGGCATCCAGCCCGAAAGCCTCGATCGTGCCGCCACTGGGCCGCAGCAGCCCGCACACGGCGCCGATCAGCGTCGTCTTGCCGGCGCCATTGGGGCCGAGAAGCGCGAAGATCTCTCCCTTGCGGATTTGCAGATCCACGCCGGCAAGCGCGGTGGTGCCGCCCTTGTAGGTCTTCGCCAGGCCGCGAATGTCCAGAATTGTCCCTTCCACGCGCGGGAACATGGCCGCAACCGGGCCGAATGCAAGCGCGTGGCCGGTAGCTATGAACGAAAAATTGCCATCTGCCTGGGAAAAGCGATAGATCGGGAAACGTCGACGGAACAGGATTCAACCGGAGTTTCGAATGAAGGGCTATCACGACAACATCGAGACGGCGACCGAGACCAACGACAAGTTCCGCAAGGTGCTCTATACCGGGCATAACCTGCAGCTTGTGCTGATGACGCTTCAGCCGGGGGAAGAGATCGGGGCCGAAGTGCACGACGATCGTGACCAGTTCTTCCGCTTCGAGGCGGGCACCGGCGAAGTCGTGGTGGATGACAACGTTTACCGGGTGAAGGCGGACGATGCCGTGATCGTGCCCCAAGGCGCGCGGCACAACGTGCGCTGCACGGGGGACGAGCCATTGAAGATGTACACCATCTACGGCCCGCCCGAACACGTGGACGGCAAGGTCCACGCCACGCCGGCCGAGGCCCATGCTGATCATGAGCATTTCGACGGGCGGACGACGGAGTAAGGCGGCGCGGGGCGAGGTAGCGCCCAACCTACACCCTCGTCATTGCGAGGAGCGTAGTGACGAAGCAATCCAGGGCGGCGCAATACGCCCTGGATTGCTTCGCTCCGCTCGCAATGACGAGCCTGGGGGAAGAACGGCCGGAGTGGCGAACCCCAGGCAAGTCAGGCCGCGCCGCCCCCTGCTCAGGGCAGCAGCAGGCTCGCGTCGCCGTAGCTGTAGAAGCGATAGTGCGCCGCGATGGCGTGGGCGTAAGCCGCCTGCATCCGTTCCAGCCCCATCAGCGCGCTGACCAGCATGAACAGCGTGGAGCGCGGCAGGTGGAAATTGGTCATCAATCCATCGATCGCGCGGAAGCGATAGCCCGGCGTGATGAAGATCGCCGTATCGCCCGCGAATTCGCGGATCGTGCCGTGCTGATCCGCCGCGCTTTCGAGCAGGCGTAGGCTGGTGGTGCCGACCGCGATCACCCGACGGCCGGCCCGCCGCGCAGCGTTGAGACGTTCCGCGGTCGCCGCGTCGATGCGGCCCCATTCGGCGTGCATCCTGTGCCCTTCTGTATCCTCCGCCTTGACAGGGAGGAACGTGCCGGCGCCGACATGGAGCGTCAGCGTCTCTCGGCCGATCCCGCCCGCGTCGAGCGCGGCCAGAAGCGCGGGCGTGAAATGCAAAGCAGCAGTGGGGGCGGCAACGGCGCCGTCCTCGCGCGCGAAGATGGTCTGGTAATCGGTGCGGTCCGCCTCGTCCGTCTCCCGCTTGCCGGCGATGTAGGGGGGCAGTGGCATGCGGCCGGCCCGATCCAGCAGCACTTCCACCGGCTCCTCCCCGGCGAAGGCCAGCGTCCAGCTGCCGTCATCGTGCCGCGCTTCCGCCAGGGCCGAAACACCGGCCGGGAACTCGATCACATCCCCTTCGCGCAGGCGCTTGGCATTGCGGACGAAGGCCTGCCAGCGCCGCAAGTCGATCCGCTTGTGCAGCGTGGCGCCGATCCGGGCCTGTCCGCGCCGCCCTTCGAGCTGGGCGGGGATGACGCGGGTATCGTTGAACACCAGCACGTCCCCAGCGCGCAGCACGCCGGGCAAGTCACGCACCGTGCAGTCCGCGAATGCGCCCTCCCCGGGCACGAGCAGCATCCGCGCCGCATCGCGCGGCCGCGCCGGGCGCAGGGCTATGCACTCGGGCGGGAGATGAAAATCGAAGAGATCGACGCGCATGGCGAGGCGCTAGGTCAGCAGGGGTGCTTCGACAAGCTCGGCACGAGCGGGCTTTCAGCGCCCTGCACGCCCACCCGAGCCCGTCGAAGGGCGCTTAGGGCGCAACCGGCTGGAGCGTGGCCGGCGGCACGATCGCTTCCGGCGCGGCCGGCGGGGGCGCGAACTTCTGCGGCTTGTTGTCGGCGGCGATCGAGGCCTGGACGATGAAGGTCGGATGCTGCGGCGGCTCGCCCCGCTCGATCGCGTCCACCGCGTCCATCCCCGCGATCACGCGGCCGAAATTGGTGTAATTACGGTCGAGCGAGAAGCGCGGGTAGAACATGATGAAGAACTGGCTGTTGGCGCTGTTCTTGTCCGACGCACGGGCCATCGACACTGTGCCGCGCACGTGCGGCAGCTGGTTGAATTCCGCCTGCAGGTCGGGAAGGTCAGAGCCGCCCTGGCCGGTGCCCGTGGGATCGCCCGTCTGGGCCATGAAGCCGTCGATCACGCGGTGGAAGATCACGCCGTCATAGAAGCCCTGCCGCGTCAGCGTCTTGATCCGCTCCACATGGTTGGGCGCCCACTGCGGCACCAGCCGGATGGCGACACGCTTGCCGTTCGACAGGTCGAGGAACAGGATGTTCTCCGGATCGTGGGTCAGATCGGCATCCACCGCCAGGGGATAGCGATTCTGCTGCGCGGGCCGGGCGGCCTCCGCGCTGTCCGGCGCGCCTTCCACGGTCTGTACATTGGACGTGGAGGCCGCGGGAGCGTCTTGCGCGTAAGCGGCGGGCGCGAGGAAAGCGAGCAGCGCAAGCGCGGCGGAAAGAAAGCGGATGGTCATCGCGGCGACAGGATCCTTGAAATGCGCGGGCCGCCCTACCGGCTGGGCGCTGACAGTGCAATGAACGGCTAAAGCTCTCCCCGCCGCCCCAATCGCGCCACCCGGGCCGCGACCTGCTCGCGCACCTGGGGGCTGACGAAGGGGCCGATCTCCCCGCCGAACAGGGCGATTTCCTTGACCAGCTTGGAAGCGATCGGCTGGAGCGAGACATCGGCCATCAGGAAGACCGTCTCGATCCGATCGTTGAGCCGCTGGTTCATGCCGGCCATCTGGTATTCGTATTCGAAGTCCGCCACCGCGCGCAGCCCGCGGATGATGACGCTGGCGCCCATGCTCTCCGCGAATTTCATCAGCAGGGCGTCGAAGCCCGCCACCTCGACGTTGTCGAGCCCCTGCCGCGCGATTTCGGCGCGGACCATTTCGATCCGCTCTTCCGGCGTGAACATCGGGTCTTTAGAGGGATTGGTGGTCACGCCCACGACCAGCCGGTCCACCAGCTTGGCCCCGCGCCGGATGATGTCGGCATGGCCCAGCGTTACCGGATCGAACGTGCCGGGATAGAGGCCGATGTGCCCCCTGCTTTCCTGGGTGCTCAATTCTCGCGCTCCACCACGAAGCGCGCCAGCGCGCGCAGCAGGTCGGCTTCCCTGCCGTGGCCCTGCAAGTGGCCAACGGCCTGCTCGCTCAGCGCCCGCGCCTGCTCGCGCGCCTTTTCCGGGCCCATCAGCGAGACGAAAGTGGCCTTGCCCTTGTCCGCATCCTTGCGCAGCGCCTTGCCGGCCTTGGCCTCGTTGCCTTCGTGGTCCAGCAGATCGTCGGCGATCTGGAAGGCCAGGCCGATGTCGCGGGCATAGGCGCGCAGGTGCGCCCGCCCCTCTTCCGGCACGCGGGCCAGGATCGCGCCCATTTCCACCGCCGCGCCCAGCAGCGCCCCGGTCTTGAGCTGTTGCAGGCGCGTGACGGCGCGCACGTCGAAATCCGCGCCTTCAGCGGCGATGTCCATCATCTGGCCGCCGGCCATGCCGCCCGCCCCGCTGGCGATGGCCAGGCACCGGACCAGTTCCGAACGGACGAAGGGATCGCTGCTGGTGGCGGGATCGGTCAGCAGTTCGAACGCCAGCGCGTGCAGCGCATCGCCGGCGAGGACGGCCGTGGCCTCGTCGAACGCCTTGTGCACGGTGGGGCGCCCGTGCCGCATGGCGTCATCGTCCATGCACGGCAGATCGTCATGGACCAGCGAATAGACATGGATCGCCTCGATCGCGCAGGCGGCGCGGACGGCGGCGGGGCGCGCGGCGCCGTACATTTCCGCCGTGGTCACCAGCAGCAGCGGGCGCACGCGCTTGCCGCCGCCGATCGCCGCGTGGCGCATCGCCATCAGCAGCCGCTGGCGCCCGTCTTCGGACACTTGCAGGATGGCGTCGAACGCCTGGTCGATCTCACCCTGAATCCGCTGCAGGCCGCGCCCCAGCAGATCATCGGCGAGGACAAGTCCCACCGCGGCCCTCCTCACGCTCAACCCGCGTCGAACGGCACGGCGCCGGTGGGCCTGCCGTCAGGGCCCTGAACGATCTTCTCGATCCGCGCCTGCGCCGCGTCCAGCCGCGCCTGGCAATGCCGCCGAAGCTGTTCGCCCCGCTCGTAAAGCGAGATCGATTCCTCCAGCGGCACCTCGCCCGTTTCCAGCTTGCGCACGACATCCTCGAGCGCGCGCAGGGCTTCCTCGAAGCTCAGTGCGGCAATGTCCGGGCCTGTTTCGTTCATGGGGCCGGTTTGGCGACGATGCGGGCGGGGGTCAACACTCCCCTTTACCCACCATGGCCGCGCGCCTTTTTCGCGGGGGATGACGAGTTGTGAAGAAGCGTGCACCGCACTAAGGGGCCAGCCATGTCCCAGATCACTCCCGAAATCGTCGAACAGCATGGCCTCAGTGCCGAGGAATACGAACAGGTCCTCACGGCGCTGGGCCGCGAACCCAACCTGGTGGAACTCGGCATCTTCTCGGTGATGTGGAGCGAGCATTGCTCCTACAAATCGAGCCGCCTGCACCTGAAGAAGCTGCCGACCGAGGCGCCATGGGTGATCTGCGGCCCGGGCGAGAACGCGGGCGTGATCGACATCGGCGAAGGGCCGGACGGCACGAAGCTGGCCGCCATCTTCAAGATGGAGAGCCACAACCACCCGAGCTATATCGAGCCTTATCAGGGCGCGGCCACCGGCGTGGGCGGCATCCTGCGCGACGTGTTCACCATGGGCGCGCGGCCGGTCGCCAACATGAACGCGCTGCGCTTCGGCCGGCCCGATCATCCGAAGATGAAGCACCTGGTGCGCGGGGTGGTCGAAGGCATCGGCGGCTACGGCAACTGCGTGGGCGTGCCCACGGTGGGCGGCGAAACCAATTTCCACCCGGCCTATGACGGCAACATCCTGGTCAACGCGATGACCGTGGGCGTCGCCGATCAGGACAGGATCTTCTATTCCGCCGCCACCGGCGTGGGCAATCCGATCGTCTATGTCGGTTCGAAGACCGGCCGCGACGGCATCCATGGCGCGACCATGGCCAGCGCCGATTTCGCCGAGGATTCGGAAGAGAAGCGCCCCACCGTGCAAGTGGGCGATCCGTTCACCGAGAAGCTGCTGATCGAGGCCTGCCTGGAATTGATGGCCACCGACGCGATCGTGGCGATCCAGGACATGGGCGCGGCGGGTCTGACGTCCTCGTCCGTGGAAATGGCCAGCAAGGGCGGCGCTGGCATCCGGCTCGACATGAACAAGGTGCCTTGCCGCGAAGAAGGCATGACGCCTTACGAAATGATGCTGAGCGAAAGCCAGGAGCGGATGCTCATGGTGCTCAAGCCCGGCAAGGAAGCCATGGCGGAAGCCGTGTTCCGCAAGTGGGAACTGGATTTCGCGGTGATCGGCGAAGTGACCGACACCGGGCACATGGTGCTCGAATGGAATGGCGAGGCGGTCTGCGATATCCCCCTCGCCCCGCTGGCCGACAAGGCCCCGCTTTATGACCGGCCCCACCTCTCGCGCGAGGAATACAAGGCCTGGGCGCAGGTAAAGCCGCTGGGCGACATGCCGCAAAGCGCGGATATCGGCGCGGACCTGCTCAAGCTCATGGCCTGTCCCGATCTCGCCAGCCGCGCCTGGATCTGGCGGCAATACGATAGCCAGGTGGGCGCGGATACGTTGCAGAAACCGGGCGGCGATGCCGGCGTGGTGCGTGTTCACGGCACGCGCAAGGCGCTGGCCATCAGCACCGATTGCACGCCGCGCTATTGCTATGCAGACCCTTACGAGGGCGGCAAGCAGGCGGTGGCGGAAACCTATCGCAACATCAGTGCAGTGGGCGCCCGGCCTCTGGCCATCACCAACTGCCTGAACTTCGCCAATCCGCAGCGGCCGGAGATCATGGCCCAGATCGTCGGCTGCCTCGAAGGCATGAGCGCGGCCTGCCGGGTGCTGGATTACCCGATCGTCAGCGGCAACGTCTCGCTTTACAATGAAAGCAAGGCCACCGGCGGCGGCAGCGCGATCCTGCCGACGCCGGCGATCGGCGGCGTCGGGCTGCTGGAGGATTACGCCACGATGGCGACGATCGGGTTCAAGGCCGCCGGCGAGGCGATCTATCTGATCGGGCAGGAACCCTGGGCATCGCCCAACCCCGATCCGGGCCACCTGGGCCAATCGATCTGGCTGCGCGAGATTCACGGGCGCGAAGACGGCGATGCGCCACATGTGGACCTGACGCTGGAAAAAAGCTCCGGCGAACTCGTCCGCGAGCTTGTCGCCGCCGGACTGGTCAGCGCTGTGCATGACGTGTCGGACGGCGGCCTGGCCGTCACGCTGGCGGAAATGGCGCTGGCCGGAAACCTGGGCGCCAGTGCGGAAGCCCATCCGGATTATGCGCCCGCCGCGTGGTGGTTCGGCGAGGATCAGGGGCGCTATCTGGTGACCGTTCCCGATGTCGACGCCTTCCAGGCCCAGCTTGCCAAGGGAACGCGCGATGCCGACACCGCGTCCGTCGGCGTCCGCCGGATCGGCACCGTGGGCGGCGACAGCGTGCTGGGCGTCAAGCTCAGCGCCTTGCGCGAAGCCCATCAGAGCTTCTTCCGCGACTGGATGGAATCCTGAGCCCGGCCGACGCCAGCCCTTCCGACCGCCTGCTCTCGCTCGATGTGATCCGCGGGATCGCGGTCATGGGCATCTTCTCGGTCAATGTCGTCGGCATGGCGATGATCGAGAAGGCTTATTTCTACCCGCCCGCTTATGGCTTCGGCGGCCTGGGCGACCGGATCATGTGGGCGGCGAACTTCATCCTGGTGGATGGCAAGTTCCGCGCGATGTTCTCCGTGCTGTTCGGCGCTTCGATGGTGCTGGTGATCGAACGCGCCGAGGCATCGGGCCGCGGCGGCTGGAACGTGCACTGGCCGCGCATGGTGGTGCTGCTGCTGTTCGGCCTGGCCCATTTCTATCTGCTGTGGTGGGGCGATATCCTGGCCAACTATGCGCTGATCGGCCTGTTCGCCTTCGTCTTCTGGCGCTTCGATGCGATCGTGCTGCTGTTCATCGCCGTGCTGGTGTTCGCCGGATATTATGGCCCGACCGCCTATGAGCGGCTGGCGGCCATGCCCAAGGCCGAAGTCGCGGCCCCGGCGCAAACCGGCGCGTGGGACCCTTATCATGTCACCCCGGAAGAGATCGCACGGGATGCCGCGGCGCACGCATCGATTCCCGCGCATGTCCGCGCCACGCTGGGCGATCCCAACACGGCCCTGCGGCCGATCGGATCGCTGTTTTCCTATGGGTTCGAAACCCTGGCCTTCATGCTGCTGGGCATGGCCGGCTACAAGTCCGGCTTCCTGACCGGCGCGTGGAGCCGCCGCGCCTACGCCGGAATCGCCCTGGTGCTCATCTCCGCAAGCCTGGGCCTGTTCGGCTTCGCCGCGTGGACCATCCTGCGGGCGGACTTCGATCCGCTGGTCTATGCCCCGTGGGACCAGATCTACGTCGCGCCGATGCATCCGCTATCCGCGATCGGATACATGGCGCTGATCATGCTTATCTTCCGCCGCCGGGGCGCCTTGGCGGACCGCTTCGCGGCGGTCGGCCGCGCGGCGTTCAGCAACTACCTGGGCGCCACGCTGGTCGGCACGCTGCTGTTCTTCGGCACGTTCGGTGGGCTCTACGGCACGCTGTCGCGCGGTCAGGCCTGGCTGATCGTGCCGCCGGTCTGGGCGCTCATGCTGCTGTGGTCGAAATGGTGGCTCGACCGGTTCCGCTATGGCCCGCTCGAATGGGCCTGGCGCTCGCTCGCCCGCTGGGAATGGCAACCGATGCGGAAGACCGGCTGAGGATCAGCGGGCCACCCAATCCCGCTCCGGAATATCCAGCAGCTTGAGGATCGCGGTGAGATCGCCGCGGTCGATCCATCCGTTCGCCGCCGCGCGGGCCTTGGGTTTGGCGCGATAGGACACGCCATAAGTCGCCGCCTGGAGCATAGGTATGTCGTTGGCCCCATCGCCCGTGGCGAGGGTGATCACGTCTTCGCCCAGTGCCGCCGCTTCCTCCGCCAGCACCGCGGCCTTGACGGACGAATCGGTAATGCCGCCGACCAGCCCGCCAGCGAGCCGCCCTTCGCTCACCGCCAGCCGGTTGGCGACCACGCGTTCGAAGCCGAGATCGGCCGCCACGGGATCGGCGAAATGATGGAACCCGCCGGTGACCAGAACCGCCTTGCATCCGCGATGCTTCAGCGTGGCGACCAGGGTGCGGGCGCCGTCCATCGGCTGGATGCGATCGGCCAGGCAGGTGGAGATCGCCGCTTCGTCCAGCCCTTCGAGCAGGCCGACCCGTTCCCGCAAGGCGGCGGCGAAATCCAGCTCACCCTGCATGGCCCGCTCGGTAATCGCTGCGATCTGCGGCTTGAGCCCGGCGAAATCGGCCAGCTCGTCGATGCATTCCTGGCCGATCATCGTCGAATCCATGTCGGACACGAACACCTGGGGGACCTGGATCAGGTCACGCGCGATCAACCCGTCGCACTCCGGGAAATGCGCATCGAGCGCGCGCCGCAGCGCGGCTTCGTCATCGCCCGGAAGCATGAGCTGGAGCACGTCGGAGCAGAAATCGAGCATCACCGCCTCGGCAATGCGGATGCCATCCGCCTCCAACGCCGCGATGGCGGCGTTCAGGCGTGTTTCCAGCGTGGCGGGGTCTGCTATCAGCCGCGCGATGAGCAACGGGCAATCTCCGAATATGAAAGCGGTGGCGCTCATCGCAGGGCCGACCGCCAGCGGCAAGAGCGATCTGGCCGTGGCGCTGGCGCTGGAACTGGCCCGGCGCGGCGCGCGCGGCGTGGTCATCAATGCCGACAGCGCGCAAGTCTATCGCGATCTCGCCGTGCTGAGCGCCCGCCCCACCCCCGAAGAGATGCGGGGGGTGGAGCACCGGCTGTTCGGCGCGTGGGACGGGGCCGATCCCTGTTCCGCCGCCGATTGGGCCGCCGCCGCCCGGCGCGAGATCGACAGCGTGCAGAGCGCGGGCGCGGTGCCGATCCTCGTCGGCGGCACCGGGCTCTATATCCGCACGCTGCTGGACGGCATCGCCCCGGTCCCGCCGATCGACCCGGCGGTGCGCGAAGCCGTCCGCGCCCTGCCCACGCCCGAAGCCTATGCCGCGCTGCAAGCCGAAGACCCCGAACGGGCCGCGCGGCTGAGTGCCGCCGACAGGGCCCGGATCGCCCGCGCGCTGGAAGTCGTGCGATCGACCGGCAGGCCGCTGGCGCATTGGCAGGGGGAACGCACCGGCGGCATCGGCGAAGCGATCTCGCTGTTTCCCCTGGTGCTCCTGCCCGAGCGAGAGCGGCTCTATCGCCGCTGCGACGCGCGGTTCGCGCGGATGCTGGATCAAGGCGCCGTAGAGGAAGTGGAAACGCTGCTGGCGCGCGATCTGCCCCCCGCCCTGCCGGTCATGCGGGCAATCGGCGTGCGCGAGATCGCCGCAATGCTGAAGGGCGAATGCTCGCGCGCGGAGGCGCTGGCGCGCGGGCAGCAGGCCACACGCAACTACGCCAAGCGGCAATACACCTGGTTCAAGCATCAGCCGCCGGAGCCATGGCCGCGAAGCGAAAGCGATAATTTCGTCATTGACGATCTGTTTGAAATATTATTTCTGAATATGGGGTTGACATAACATTTAATGTCTCCTAGCCCGGCCACGACGCGGGCCGTCGCCCGTGGTAGGCTGGACAGGAGCAGCCCGGTGCGAAACGATCGCGCCGGGTTCGTTTTTTAGAAAAGTCCAAGGAAGGAAGTAACGTGTCCGAGGAACGCAGCGGCGCTGCGATATTGGTCGAAAGCCTGGTCCGCCAGGGGGTCGAATTCGTGTTCGGCTATCCGGGCGGCGCTGTGCTGCCGATCTATGACGAGCTGTTCAGGGATCACCGGATCCGCCACATCCTGGTGCGGCATGAAGCCGGCGCGGCTCATGCCGCCGAAGGCTATGCCCGCTCCACCGGCAAGCCCGGCGTGGTGCTCGTCACCTCCGGCCCGGGCGCGACCAATGCCATCACCGGCATTGCCGATGCCTTCATGGATTCGATTCCCATGGTGGTCATCACCGGGCAGGTCGCCACCAACCTGATCGGCACCGACGCCTTCCAGGAAGCCGATACGATCGGCCTCACCCGCCACTGCACCAAGCACAACTATCTGGTGAAGGACCCGGCGGAACTGGCCGCGACGATCGACGAAGCGTTCGAAATCGCCACCACGGGCCGCCCCGGCCCGGTCGTGGTCGATATCCCCAAGAACGTCCAGGTCGCCACTGCCACGCTGTCCGACGCCGCGCCGCAGCGCCCCAAGCGCTATTCGCCGCGCACGGTCGCCGCGGCGGACGAGATCGCCGAAGCGATCGATCTGATCGCCGGGGCCGAACGGCCGGTGCTCTATACCGGCGGCGGCGTGATCAATTCCGGCCCGCGCGCCAGCGAGCTGCTGCGCGAATTCCAGCGACTGACCGGTGCGCCGGTCACCTCCACGCTGATGGGCCTGGGCGCCTTCCCCGCCGATCATCCCGATTGGCTGGGCATGCTGGGTATGCACGGCACTTACGAAGCCAACCTGGCGATGAACCAGTGCGACGTGATGGTCTGCATCGGCGCGCGCTTCGATGATCGGGTGACCGGGCGGCTCGATGCCTTCTCGCCGGATTCGAAGAAGATCCACATCGATATCGACCGCGCCTCGATCAACAAGGTCGTGCCGGTGGATCTCGGCATCGTGGGCGATTGCGCCACGGTGCTCGATCAACTCATCGCCGCCTGGGGCAAGCGCAAGCCGCGCGATCTGGGCGCCTGGAAAGCCAGCATCGCCGACTGGAAGAAACGCGACAGCCTGGCCTATCCCGCGCGCGCGGATGCGATCATGCCCCAGCTCGCCATTCAGCGGCTGTTCGAGCTGACGCGCGAGCGCGATCCGATCATCACCACCGAAGTCGGCCAGCACCAGATGTGGGCGGCGCAGTATTTCGGCTTCTTCGGCCCCAACCGCTGGCTCACCAGCGGCGGCCTGGGCACGATGGGCTATGGCATGCCGGCGGCGATCGGCGCGCAGCTCGGCAATCCGGGCCGGCTGGTGATCGACATCGCCGGCGAAGCCTCGATCCAGATGAACATCCAGGAACTGGGCACCGCCAGTCAGTTCCGCCTGCCGGTCAAGGTGTTCATCCTCAACAACGAATACATGGGCATGGTCCGCCAGTGGCAGGAACTGACTTATGAAAGTCGCTATTCCAACAGCTATTCCGACAGCCTGCCCGATTTCGTGAAGCTGGCCGAAAGCTATGGCTGGAAAGGCATCCGCATCGAGAAGGAAGCCGATCTCGACGCCGGCATCTGCGCGATGATGGAGCATGACGGGCCGGTCATGGTCGATTGCCAGGTGTCCAAGGAAGCCAACTGCTTCCCGATGATCCCCAGCGGCGCGGCGCATACCGAGATGCTGCTTTATGGCGATATGGTCGCCGGCACGATGGACGATGAAGCGAAGGCCCTGGTGTGATGTGCTTCGACAAGCTCCGCATGAGCGGAACCCGATTCATCAACCCAGACCCGCTCGTCCTGAGCCTGTCGAAGGACACTTGCGAGAAGGCCGCATGAAAATCCAGCATAGCGATAGCGAACGCCACGCGCTCACCATCACTGTCGATAACGAGGCGGGCATCCTGGCCAAGATCGCCGGGCTGTTCACCGCGCGCGGCTATAACATCGACAGCCTGACCGTGGCCGACATCACCGAAGACCACGCGCTCAGCCGCATCACCATCGTCACCAAGGGGCCGCCCCCGGTGATCGACCAGATCATCGCCCAGCTCGAACGGCTGGTGCCGGTGCACAAGGTGGTGGACCTCACCGAAGCCGGCGCGCATGTGGAGCGCGAGCTGGCGCTGGTGAAAGTCGCCGGCCGGGGCGAGAACCGGGGGGAGGCGCTGCGCCTGGCCAACCTGTTCCGCGCCAAGGTGGTCGATACCACCACCGCCAGCTTCATCTTCGAGCTGACCGGCGCGCCCGACAAGATCGACACCTTCATCGCCCTGATGCGCGAGCTGGGGCTGGTCGAAGTCGGCCGCACCGGCATCGTCGGGATGATGCGGGGGGCCGAAGGGGCTTAGTTTTTCCGCGATAACCGCAACCACTTCGTCATTCCCGCAAGGGGCGGGAGCCCAGTGAAACAAAGGACGCGCGCGCGCGGCGCTCACCTGCTAGGGGGTCCTCCTTTCGCGGGGATGACGAGAATTAGGGAAACGTGAAAATGAAAGTTTATTACGACGCCGATGCCGATCTGAACCTGATCACCGGCAAGAAGGTCGCCGTGCTCGGCTATGGCAGCCAGGGCCATGCCCACGCACAGAACCTGCGCGATTCGGGCGTGAAGGAAGTGGCCATCGCGCTGCGGCCGGGCTCGGCCAGCGCCAAGAAGGCCGAAGGCGCCGGGTTCAAGGTGCTGAGCAACCAGGACGCCGCCAAGTGGGCCGACATCCTGATGATCCTGGCCCCTGACGAACATCAGGCGGCGATCTGGGAGAACGATCTCAAGGGCAACATGCGGCCCGGTTCGGCCCTCGCCTTCGCCCATGGGCTGAATGTCCACTTCGGCCTGATCGAAGCGCCGGCCGACATCGACGTGATCATGATCGCCCCCAAGGGCCCCGGCCACACCGTGCGCAGCGAATACCTGAAGGGCGGCGGCGTGCCGTGCCTGATCGCCGTGCATCAGGACGCCAGCGGCAACGCGCATGACATCGCCCTGGCCTATGCCAGCGGCGTCGGCGGCGGCCGCTCGGGCGTGATCGAGACCAATTTCCGCGAGGAATGCGAAACCGACCTGTTCGGCGAGCAGGCCGTGCTGTGCGGCGGCCTCACCCACCTGATCCAGGCGGGTTTCGAAACGCTGGTCGAAGCCGGTTACGCGCCGGAGATGGCCTATTTCGAATGTCTCCACGAAGTGAAGCTGATCGTGGACCTGATGTACGAAGGCGGCATCGCCAACATGCGCTATTCGATCAGCAACACCGCCGAATATGGTGACATCACCACCGGCCCGCGGATCATCACTGCCGATACGAAGGCGGAAATGAAGCGCGTGCTGGCCGACATCCAGGCCGGCCGCTTCGTGAAGAACTTCGTGCTCGACAACCGCGCCGGCCAGCCCGAGCTGAAGGCCGCCCGCAAGGCTGCTGCCGCTCACCCGATCGAACAGACCGGCGCCCGCCTGCGCGCGATGATGCCGTGGATCGGCGCCAACAAGCTGGTCGACCAGGAAAAGAACTGACGATCGCTCCCGCGCCATTCCGGCCATTGCCGGGATGGCGCGGGGCCCTCGGAACGGGGCAGCGCGTGGCCCGTTTGGTGATCCGACAAGGATTGGCCATGCAACGTTTTACCGCGCCCCGTTTTTCTGCCGCCGCTGCCGTTCTGGCGCTGATGCTGGGCGCCTGCCAGGCTGGCGGCGAGCCCAGCGAACCGGCGGCGAGCCCATCGCCGGAAGCCACGGCCACGATGCCGCCGGCCGAAACCCCCTCGCCCTCGCCCTCGCCCTCCCCAAGCGCCGCCACTTCGGACGCCGCCGGGGATGAGTGCGGCGCGAGCAAGGTCTCCCCGCGCTGGCTCAATGCACTGCCGACGGATGATGTGAAGGCGGATATCGCCGCGAAGGTCGGCGATCGGCCGATCCGCTATTATACGCAAGGCGATCCGATCACGGCGGATTTCAATGCGGGACGCCTGAATGTGGAATCAGGGCCGGACGGGCGGATCAAGCTGTTCCGCTGCGGCTGACGGGCTCTTGCGATGGTGCCGAAATAGGGAATCCGAAAGGTTACACCGTTCGGTCACAAAGCTCTGGCAAGCAAAGGGAAACCGCGCATTGCCAGAGCCGATATGCGTGAAGCCAGGGTTTACACCCCAGCAATCGCTTCGCGGTGGACATTGCCCCGCAAGCGCGCCAGATTGCCGCGCGACAATTTCCACGGGAGACCCCTAATGCGTAAATGGACCCTGCCCCTCGCCGCCGCGAGCCTGGCAGTGCTTTCGATCGGCACCCTTCAGGCCCAGAACGGTCCGCCGCAGATTCCGGGACAACTGGATCCGAGCCGCGTCCAGGCCGGCACTTACAAGACCGACAAGAATCACTCGCTGGTCGGCTGGCGCATCAATCACTTCGGCTTCAACGACTATTTCGGCATCTTCGGCGATGTCGACGCCACGCTGACGATCGACCCGGCCAATCTCTCCGCCGCCAAGGTGGATGCGACGATCCCGATCAATCCGGTGCTGGCGAGCCAGGCCCTGCGCGATCACCTGCTGCGTGACGGGCAGGACGGCAAGAAGCCCGATTTCTTCGGCTCCAAGCAGCAGCCGGCCCACTTCGTGTCGACCAAGGTCGAAGCGAGCGGCAACAAGGCCACGATCACCGGCAATTTCACGCTCAATGGCGTGACCAAGCCGGTGACCATCGATGCCCAATTCACCGGCGCCGGCAACTCGATGATGGGCAACAAGCTCACCCTCGGCTTCGAAGGCACGGCCACGATCAAGCGGTCGGACTTCGGGCTCACCACGTTCGTCCCCATGGTGTCGGACGAGGTGGAACTGCAGATCAGCACGGCTTTCGAAAAGCAGTGAGCCCGGACGCGGGCGGCGTTTTTCGCGCCGCCCGCACTGGATTTGTTCATCACTTGCGCCTATCCTGAAGATATGTACCGCCGCGAACTCCTGTCGCTGCTTCGACTTACGCGCCCTTAGGCGTGTTCCTTGGTCCGTGCCCGATGCGCGGCCGCCCGCCTAAGGGCTCTATCAAACCCCAGTCGAAACAAAGGCCGCGAGCCAGGTAATTTTATTGCTGCGCGGCGTTCAGGCGTTAAGGCACAAACATGACGATGCTCTCAGAGCCAGGCCGAAAATACAGGCCCTTTCCCCCGGTCAACCTGCCCGACAGGCAATGGCCCAGCCGCACGATCACCCAGCCCCCGCGCTGGCTTTCCACCGATCTGCGTGACGGCAACCAGGCGATTGTCGATCCGATGGATGCGGTGAAGAAGAATCGCTTCTTCGACCTGCTGGTGCGGATCGGCGTGAAGGAGATCGAGATCGGCTTCCCCGCCGCCGGGCAGACCGAATTCGATTTCATCCAGGGCCTCGTCCATTCGGGCAGGATTCCCGACGATGTGACCGTCCAGGTCCTCACTCAGGCCCGCAAGGACCTGATCCAGCGCTCGTTCGAGAGCCTGGAAGGCGCGCGCGCCGCGATCGTCCACCTGTACAACGCGATCAGCCCCGCCTGGCGCGAGATCGTGTTCCGCATGAGCCCCGCGCAAGTGAAGCAGATCGCGGTCGACGGAGCCATGATGCTGCGCGACGAGGCGGCCAAGCGCCCGGACATCGATTGGAACTTCGAATATTCGCCGGAAACCTTCTCCACCACCGAGCTCGATTACAGCCTCGAGGTGTGCGAAGCGGTGATGGACGTGCTCCGGCCGACGAAGGAACGGCCGCTGATCCTCAATCTGCCGGCGACGGTCGAGGCGGCGACGCCCAATGTCTATGCCGACCAGATCGAGTATTTCTGCCGCAACCTGCCCAATCGCGAGGCGGCGGCGATCAGCCTGCATACCCACAACGATCGCGGCACCGGCGTGGCCGCGGCGGAACTGGGCCTGATGGCCGGCGCCGACCGCGTCGAAGGCTGCCTGTTCGGCAACGGGGAACGTACCGGCAACTGCTGCCTGGTGACAGTCGCTCTCAACATGTACACCCAAGGCGTTGACCCCGGCCTGGATTTTTCCGACATCGACGGGATCATCGAGACGGTGGAATACTGCAACGAGCTGCCTGTCCACCCGCGCCACCCTTATGGCGGCGAACTGGTGTTCACGGCCTTTTCCGGCAGCCACCAGGATGCCATCAAGAAGGGTTTCGAGGCGCAGGAACAGCGCAATGACGAGCTCTGGCGCGTGCCCTATCTGCCGATCGACCCGGCGGACCTCGGCCGCACTTACGAAGCCGTCATCCGCGTCAATTCGCAAAGCGGCAAAGGCGGCTTCGCCTGGGTGCTCGAACAGGGCCAGGGCATCAAGCTGCCGAAGAAACTGCAGGCCGATTTCTCGCGCCATGTCCAGCACCTGGCCGACGAACTCGGCCGCGAGCTGGATGCCGAGGATATCTGGCACACGTTCCAGCGGGCCTATTACCTGGAGGAGGAAGGCGCGCGCTTCCGGCTGGTCGATTACGAGGAGACCCGCGCCAGCGATGGCACGCGCCTGTTCGCCGGCACCATCTCCGTTGACGGCAAGCACCAGCAGGTGAGCGGGCGCGGCAAAGGCCTCGTCTCTTCCGTGCTGGCGACCCTGGCGCAGAGCTTCGGCCTCCAGATCGAAGTGGTCGATTATTTCGAGCACGCACTGGGCAAAGGCACCGATGCCCGCGCCGCCGCCTATCTCGAATGCACGCTGCCCGATGGGCGCACGATATGGGGCGTGGGCATCGACGAGGACGTCGCCACCGCCAGCGTCCGCGCCGTACTGAGCGCGGCCAATGTCGCTGTGCAGGAAGCCGGCCAGCGGGCTTCCGCGGCGTGATCGCCTGAACCGGGATCGTCGTTGCGGGCGCTGCGAAAGCGCGGCCCCGCAATGACGATCCTTTCAGGCCAGAATGGCTATGCTCCCCCGGTCTGGAATGTGATCGTCCAGACCCAAAGCGTCATTGCAAGCGAAGCTCGCAATGACGATGGGGTCAAGCGATCATGCCAAAAGGGTCATCGCGCTTTAAACGGGTTCCAAGGGCAGCCCTTCCGCCGGGAGCCGCTCGATCATGACGCTATCACCCGGTCGCACGACACCGCCTTCCACCACCACGGCCATCACGCCGGCCTTGCGGATCAGGGTGCCGTCGACCGCGCGTTCGAGCACGGCGGCCATCGCGCCCGGCCCGATATTCTCGTCGATCTGGCGGCATGGGTTGCGCAGGCCCGTCAACTCCACAAGCGCATCCTGCCCCAGGCGCAATGTCGTGCCGCGCGGCAGGGCGAGGAGATCGATGCCGGCAGTAGTCACGTTCTCGCCCAGCGCGCCCGGCGCAATGGCGAACCCCGCCTGCCGCAGTTCCGCGAAGAGTTCCCTGTGGATCAGGTGCACTTGGCGCAGGTTCGGCGCATTCGGCGTCCTGGCCACGCGCGAGCGGTGCTAAACCGTGACGCCGGCATGCGCATCGCCCGCGACGCCCTGGCCGGCCACCAGTTCGATCCATTCACGAGTCGGCTTGCCGAAGCGGTGCCTGTCGTCGGCGGCAACGGCCACTACCCTCCCGTCCCCGCTCATGGCCGCGCGCTCACGCCAGCGGTGCCGGCCCAGAGCAGATCGGCCATCGCATCGAGTTCGGCGAAGTCCAGCCCTGCCCCCAGCGGGTCCTGGCGGTTGAGCCGCAAGCGCGGGCGGTCGGGGTGCAGCAGGCGCCGGCGCAAGGCGCGCTGCAACAGCGCCAATCGCATGAACGCCTGGTCCCGCTCCCGCTCCGGCGCCTTGCAGCGCGAGCGGGACCAGGTGCCCTCGATCTGCCCGATCCGCTCCGCCACCAGTGCGTTGTAAGCGCGGTGAGGCCCGCGATGGAGCGGCAGGCCGGTGCGCAGCGCCGCTTCGGCACTCGCCGGGAGCAGCAGTCCGTTGCGGCGGAAATCGTGGAACCCCAGCCGGTTGCGGCCGATCGCATCGAACAGTGCCGCGAAGCAGCGCCGCGAAAGCAATTCGCGCGGGAGCAGGTGATGGCGCTGCATCCCCGCCTGGTATCCCGGCTCCCCACGGCGATTCACCGCCTGGAACGCCAGCCGCCGCCGGTCTGCCGGCCCGCCCCGCACCTCAGCCCCGCCACGCCCTGACGAAGCGGCGGTTGGCGGACGGTTCCAGCCGCACGCCGCCGCCATCGGGCGTGGGAATCCGTTCGGCAACCTCGATCGGGCCATGCTCGTAGAGCCAATGCAGCAGCCGCACCGCCAGCTTGGCCGCTTCCGCGCGATCGCCCACGAGTTCCGGTTCCATCCGCAATTCCTGGCCGATGAACTGGGCCATGCCTTCGCTGTGCATTCCCCCGTCCGGCGCGGTGGCCAGCGCGGCGAGACAGAAGGCCGGGAACACCCCGCCCGCCAGCCAGGCGTTCACCGTCTCGCGAAAACGCTCCGGCTGCGACCAGCACCGCGCGGGGTGCCATGCCACCGCCTGCACGCCGGGGAGCGCCGTGAGCTGCGCGGCGAGGGAAGCGAGCGCCTTGAGCACGGGCGGCATCCTCCCGCCCGCGGCAAGATGATGGCCGGGCCGCAAGGTGATTGCCCGCAGGCCTGCGCCATCAAGGCCAGCCGGCAGGCCAGCAAGGTGCCCAGACGCCGGCAGCGGCGCCGGATCGCCCCCAGCGAGCCCAACCAGATCGAACGTCAGCCCGTTCGCCAGCAGTTCGAGCCAGCGCGGTCCTTCCCCCTGGCCCGATGGTTCGTGGCTGATCGAAAAGGCCGAGCCCGCGCGTGACAAGGCCGCCACGCCGGCCGTATCCGGCCGCTCGCCGGCCGCGAACAGTAGCGAAGCCGCTGGTGCCGGCACCCCATCCGCCACGTCTCCCGCGCCCAAAGCAATCTCCGATGAAACCAACTCGAGTTTGGCGCGAAAGCCGATCGAGGTCGAGTCTTCGGTGCGTAATTGGCTCCGATACGGACTATTCTCTACGGGTTTCGCCCGGTGGGCGCTCGGCAGCCTGTCGATTGCGCCGCGGGCCGGCTTTGCACGGCGCGCGCCGGCGGCTAGGCTTCAATAATGGCCACCCGTCCCGCGGTATTCGGTATCGAGCGTTCGCTTTCCGGCAGGGCATGGCGCTGGCGCGGCGGGAATATGGAGCTGGATGCAGGCCCAGCGGGGCTGGAAGACGATATCGTCACCCAGCTGCTGCTGGCCCGTGGCGCGCCGCGTGAGGACCTGGCGCGTCACCGCAACCCCAGCCTGCGCAGCTTCCTGCCCGACCCGTCGACGTTCAACGACATAGACCCGGCGGCCGAGCGCGTGGCCGAAGCCGTGCTCGCGCGCGAAACCGTGACCGTGTATGGAGATTACGACGTGGACGGCGCGACCAGCGCGGCCCTGCTCATCCGGCTGTTCCGCATGCTGGGGCACGCGGCCGAGCCCTATATTCCGGACCGCCTGCTCGAAGGCTACGGCCCGAGCGGGGAGGCGCTGGTGAAGCTGGGCCAGCAGGGGTCGAGCCTGGTCATCACCGTCGATTGCGGTGCCATGGCGCATGAGGCGCTGGCCGCCGCCCATGCCGCCGGCATCGATGTGATCGTGGTCGATCATCACAAGTGTTCGGCGGAGCTTCCCCGCGCCTTCGCCCTGGTCAATCCGAACCGGCTGGACGAGAGCGCGGAAGCGGCCGCCCACGGGCACCTCGCGGCGGTGGGCGTGGCCTTCCTGCTGGCGGTTGCGGTAGTGCGCACGCTGCGCCGGCGCGGCTTCTTCGAAACGCGGGCCGAGCCCGATCTGATGGCGCTGCTCGATCTGGTGGCCCTGGGCACCGTGGCCGATGTCGCCGCGATTCGCGGGCTCAACCGCGCTTTCGTCTCCCAGGGGCTCAAGGTCATGGCCCGGCGCGCCAATACCGGAATCGCCGCGCTGATCGACGCCAGCCGGCTGTCCCGCCCGCCGAGCTGCAGCGATTGCGGCTTCGCCCTGGGTCCGCGAATCAACGCCGGGGGCCGCGTGGGCGAGGCGACGCTAGGTGTTCGCTTGCTGACCACCGAGGACCCGGACGAGGCGCGCGCGATCGCCCAGCAGCTCTCCCAGCTCAATGACGAGCGCCGCGCGATCGAAGCCGCGGTGCAGGAAGCGGCGGAGGAACAGCTCGCCGCGCAACACAATCGCGCGGTGCTGACGCTGGCCGGCAGGGGCTGGCACCCGGGCGTGATCGGCATCGTCGCCGGCCGCATCAAGGAAAAGGCCGGAAAACCCGCTGTAGTGATCGCGCTCGATGACGAGACCGGACAGGGCAAGGGTTCGGGGCGCTCGATCGCCGGGGTGGATCTCGGGGCGGCAATCATCGCCGCGCGCGACAGCGGCCTGCTGGTGGCCGGCGGCGGCCATGCGATGGCGGCCGGGCTCACCGTGGCGGCGGACAGGATCGACGCATTGGCGGAATGGCTGGACGCGCGGCTGGCCGGCGCGGTCGCCGCCGCCTCGGCCGAGCGGACCACGCTGCTCGACCTGTCGGTCACTCCGCGCGGCCTGACGCCCGATCTGGTGGAAACGCTGGACAGCGCCGGCCCGTTCGGCGTCGGCTGGCCCGGCCCGCGCGTGGCGGTGGGGCCGGTGCACCTGATCAAGGCCGATGTGGTCGGCAATGCCCACCTGCGGCTGGTCGCCGGCGGGCAGGACGGGGCGTCGTTCAAGGCGATCGGCTTCCGCATGGCCGAGAGCGAATGGGGCCAGGCGCTGCTCCACGGGGCGCGCGGGCGGCGCCTGTGGCTGGCCGGCCGCGCGAAGATCGACGACTGGGGCAGCCGCCCCCAGGCCGAGCTCCATCTGGAGGATGCGGCCTGGGCGGATTGATGCCGCGCTGCGTGGGGCTTGACCGCACCCCCGCCCCCAACTAAGTGCGCCGCTCGCCTTCGGGCGTGGCCCCATCGTCTAGCGGTTAGGACGCGGCCCTTTCACGGCTGAAACACGGGTTCGAGTCCCGTTGGGGTCACCACCGAAGGTGACCGGAATCTGGAAAGACCGGCCCCTTCGTCTAGCGGTTAGGACGCGGCCCTCTCACGGCTGAAACACGGGTTCGAGTCCCGTAGGGGTCACCAGTCAATCTCTTAAACCGAGCGCCCAAGCGTTCCCCCGTTTTCGTGGGGTCTGATGGTGTGCGTCAGACGATAACGGGACGGATTCGGGCCTGCCCCGATCCATGCGCTTCCGGCTATGGAAATCGTCATCACCTCGGTCGGCGTGGCGTTGCTGGGTGCCGCGATAATACCCTTGCGCCCGGAGCCGCTCGGCATGAGCATCCTCTGGCTCCTGATCCCGATCTCCCTACTCGGCGCGACCGGCCTCGCCCCGTTCTCGTGGGCAGAGCGCAGCGGACAATACGAAGACATTGCCGGCGCCGCGCAGCGTATCCTCGATAATGAAGATCGGCCGCCTGAAACACTTTCCAGCCAATAAGAGGCGGGAACTGATACAACTGATTACAAACTACTCCCTCAGTGCGCCGGATAGCGACTTGGCAAATCGGCTTGTTCGATGCACATTTGGTCAAGCAGAACATATCGGCTTTCAGTCCTGGTTGAGGGGACCCACGTCATGCGCCTGCCATCTCGCCTGCTTATGCTTTCGCTGGTTCTTCCGCTGTCACTGGGGGCGGGGTCCGGGGCTTATGCCCAGGACAGCCATGTCCACGATCAGGCGGATGCGGGGGCGGATACGTCTCCTGTGGCGATGAGGCGGCTGGTGTGGTCCGATCCGGCGGCCTGGCCTGGCGGGAAGGTGCCGGGCAAGGGCGATGCGGTGGTGATCGGGCGGGACATGGATGTCGTGCTCGACGTCGTTCCGCCGGCCTTGCGCAGCGTGACCATCGACGGCAAGCTCAGCTTTGCCGACGATCGCGATCTCGCCCTGGAGACCGAGTGGATCTATCTGCGGCGCGGCGAGCTGCGGATCGGCAGCGAGGGCAAGCCCTACAAGCACAATGCCACGATCACCCTGACCGACAACGTTCCCGATGAAGACATCAATACCATGGGAGACCGGGGCATCCTGGTCATGGGCGGCAAGCTGGAGCTGCATGGCGACCGCGAGCATACCTGGACCAAGCTTGCCAGCACCGCCAAGGCCGGCAGCACGAAGATCGAGGTGCTGGATGCCGGCGGCTGGCGCAAGGGCGACGAGATCGTCCTGGCCTCGACCGACTTCGATCCGCGGCAGGCGGAAAAGCGCACGATCACCGCCATCCGCGGGAACGCGATCACGCTCGATAAGCCGCTCGAGTACATGCACTTCGGCGAGATCACCTTCGGTGTCGACGAGCGCGGCGAAGTGGGCCTGCTGACGCGCAACATCCGCATCCAGGCTTCGGACGATGCGGAGAAGACGTACTTCGGCGGGCACATCATGGCGATGCTCCAGTCCGACGTGCACATCTCGGGCGTCGAGCTCTCCCGCATGGGCCAGCACCTGCACCTGGCCCGCTATCCGATGCACTGGCACCTGGTGGGCGACGGCCAGGGGCAGTACATCCAGAACTCCTCGATCCACGA
>Ga0182738_1000096_pt1 | contig 157491 bp, 136 predicted proteins | sample eDN5th30CBELigMG_FD_128876 | JGI IMG/M metagenome (GOLD analysis project Ga0182738, IMG submission 128876) | Enriched Miracle-Growth compost microbial communities from Emeryville, California, USA - eDNA 5th pass 30_C BE-Lig MG (version 2)... ...
CTTGAGGCCCTCGCGGACGATCGCCTGGACGAGGACGGTCGCGGTGGTGGTGCCGTCTCCGGCGAGGTCGTTGGTCTTCTGGGCAACCTCACGCACCATCTGTGCGCCCATGTTCTCGAACTTGTCCTCGAGCTCGATCTCCTTGGCGACGGTGACGCCGTCCTTGGTGGTGCGCGGAGCGCCGAACGACTTCTCGATCACGACGTTACGGCCTTTCGGGCCGAGCGTGACCTTGACGGCGTTGGCGAGCGTGTCGACGCCGCGCAGCAGGCGCTCGCGGGCATCGACGGAGAAGCGGACATCTTTAGCGGCCATAACAGGCGTTCCTTGGGTTTATCGCTCCTTGGGGAGCAAGTAGGGAATATCGAGTACGGTTCTGGGGAGTGCGGAGCGAAGAAGCGGAGGGCGATCTACCGCCGCTCGCTGCTCGCTATCGGGATCACTTCTCCAGTACGCCCATCACGTCGCTTTCCTTCATGATCAGCAGCTCCTGGCCGTCGATCTTGACCTCGGTGCCGGACCACTTGCCGAACAGGACCTTGTCGCCCGTCTTGAGGTCGATCGGCACCAGCTTGCCGCTCTCGTCGCGGCTGCCGGGACCGACGGCGACGACCTCGCCCTGCTGCGGCTTCTCGGCGGCCGTGTCGGGGATGATGATGCCGCCCGAGGTCTTGGTCTCGCTTTCCAAGCGCTTGACGACGACGCGGTCATGCAAAGGACGGAACTTCATGAGGATTTTCGCTCCTGATGGCGGGATCGGCCGCTGGCGGCCGGCATATGTCTGTGGTGGGCGTTGGCACTATCGCTGTGAGAGTGCCAAGCGTGCCGAGGTGATACGCGCCGCGGGGGAGAGCTGTCAAGAAACCGTGCGGCGCGCCCCCACGCGCGCGGCAGTTAGCTCCGATATGGCGAACACCCGGTTAATCGCAACCGCGCAGAGGCTGCTTCCTCGATGATCGATCCCGCTTCGTGGCTGGGACCTCCCAGCGAGACGTGGCCGCGTCTGCGGCAGGCAATCCAGACGACGGTCGCCGCCAGCATCTCGTATTTCATTGTCCAGGCGTTCGGACTGCAGCAGGGCTTCTGGGCGATCATGACGTCGATCCTCGTGACCCAGGCGAATGTCGGTGCCTCGCTCGGCCTTGCCTTCGACCGGCTGGTCGGCAGCATGCTGGGCGTGCTGGTGGGCGGCGCTGTCGCCGTGGCGCTCGCCGACGTGCACGAGCTGAGGTTCGCTGGACTTGCCGTCACTGTGCTGGTGCTGGCGTTCTTTGCCGCGCGGCGCCCCTCGCTGCGCATCGCCTGCGTGACGGCGGCCATCGTCATCCTCGGCGATCCGCGCCTCGGCCCGCCGATCGCCTCGGCCGAGAACCGCATGATCGAGGTTGCCCTCGGCACCATCGTCGCCATCGCAACCTCGCTCTTCGTGTTTCCCTCGCGCGCAGGACCCGCCTTCGCGCGGCATGTCTCGCGCACGCTCGAGCCGCTATTCGAGGTGCTGGGCGACACGCTTGGCGCGGCGCTTGGGCAGCCGCTCGACAGCGCAGCGATTGCGGCGCAGGCCGCTAGCATCCGGACAGCGTTTGCCAAGGGCGACAATCTCGCCAAGGAAGCTCGTTTCGAGGTGGCCGGCTATATCGCCGACTCGCCCGATCCCGACGCGGTGCTGCGGGCGCTGCGCCGCCTCTGGCACACCGAGATCATGCTGATGCGTGCCGTCGCCCAGCCCCTGCCGGCGGTCGCGATCAAACAACTCGGGCCCGACATCGAGGCGATGCGGACTGCGATTGCCGACGTGTCGAGCCAACTCTGCTCGCCCGCAACGGCCTATGCCACGCCGGATCTCTCGCGCATCGAGACGGCGCTGGCGTCTTTCGAGCAGCACATGGAGGAGATGCGCGCGCGGGGCGAGACGCGCGGACTGCCGATGGATGACGTGATCCGGCTGATGGCCTTCGATTTCGCCCTGGGACAGTTGCGGCTCAATCTGCGCGACCTTGCGGAGCGGTCGCCGGAGCTGGCGGCCTTTGCCGGCTCGACGTTCCCGATCCTTCGCCGGCTGCAGAATCTGCCGTTTTGGAAATGAGCCGGATCAGCAGCCGCGGCGCGCGACGCCAGCCGCGTCGAACACCTGTCCGGTGAGCGAACGGCCCGGCCGCGAAGCGAGGTAGAGCGCCAGCGCCGCGATATCGGGCTCGCTCGCCAGACTGGCACCTGCATCGCCCACGAGAGCGGAGGGGCCGACGGCGTTGACGCGGATGCCCTGCGGGGCCCAGCGTTGTGCCTCGCCACGCGTGACGGCGGCCAGCGCCGTGCGCGCGACACCGGCGAGAGCCGCTTCGCTTCCCGAGCGCGGCGCCGGCATGGTCATCACGTTGAGCACCAGGCCTTCGTTCAGCATCACGTTCATGCGGTTGGCGACGACGCGCGTGACATGCACCGGCATCATGAGCTTTTCGGCTACGAGATCCTCGATCTCGCCGACGTCGTTGCGTCCGCGCAGATCGCGCTCGCAGATCGGGATGAGGTTGATGACCACGTCGAGACCGCCGAAAGCCTGCGCCGCCGTTTTGGCGAAGCGGATCGAGGAATCGGCGTCGCGGCATGCGTCGGTGAACAGCTTCACCTCCGAAGCGGTCTCGGCCAGCATGGTGGTGACGGCATCGAGCTCGGGCGAGGTCTCGGTCGCGTGAACGACGATGCGGCCGCGGTGATCGGCGAACTTGCGGGCAACGTCCACGCCGCAGAGGGGCGACAGCCCGGTGATCAGCACACGAACGCCGGCAAGCTCACCGTAATAAGACGCACCCGAATCCTGACCCATCACCGTCATCAGCATGAGCTTTCCCTTCATTCTACGCCGGGACAGCAAAGGGAACGCGCCCGACACAACTGATACCACGTCGATTCGGCTAACGACTTCTAAACAGCACCTCGATTCCGGTCGGCCGGAGGCCGGTCTGCGGCGTCACTGCGGCGTGCCGTGGCAATCCACGGGCAACTGCGAAGTTCCGGCGATTCGCCAGCAAGCTGTGGACGAATCGCGCGTCGAGACCAACTGCCGGATTTGCGGTGGAAATCCTCAGGTGCCACGCCGCGGCCACGAATCGAACAACTGTTGAGAAAGCTGGTGAAAGTGGCCGTGCTGTCATTGCGCGGCGGGGGGGCGGGCGGAAAGCTCGTCGCATAACCGAATCGGCAAGGGGGCGTCGTCACTCTTCCATGGCGAGCATTGAAAACAGCGAGCACGGCATGCCTAAGCAAAGCGGCATGGCCGATCTCATCGTGAAGGGGGCAATCGCGCTGATTACGGCGGCCTTCTTCGTCGCCGCATATCTGCAGCTTCAGATGTCGTTCGTGGGAGCGCTCGCCGCAGCGCTGTCGCTCTACGCCGTGCTGATGCTGGGGCATGCCGTGATGCGCCGCTCGGAGCGCGAGAAGGATCTCGTCTACGAGATGAACCGGCTCGAGGACGAGGTCACGCGCCTCAGGACGACGGGCCAGCCTGTCGGCGCTGCCGGCCTGCCCGGCATGCCGCGGGTGTCGCGGCCGTCCGGCATCGGCGCTCCGCCGCCGCCCGTACCTCCTGCGCCGCGCATGGGGGCGCCTGCCGGTCCGGCGGCCGTGCCGGCCAAACCCGCGGCTGCGCCACGCGCCGTACCCGATCTGATGGCGCCGGATCGCGAGCCGAGGCTGTCCTCGCCGCGCGCCGGTGCCGAGCCGCCAGCGGCTCCGGCCGAGCCCGGTCTTGCCGTGCCTCCGCCGGCGGCGCCGCCCGCCATGGCGGCCGCTCCGGAGATTGGCGTGCCGGTGCCGAACCTGACATTGCGCGCCGAGCGGCCACAGGCGGAGCTCCCGCCGATGCCGTCGCTGCCCGACTGGTCGGCTCCCCCGGCGGCGCCGGCTGCCGCCGGCGGCAAGACGATGCACGACTATTGGCCAAGCGCCGGCAAGCCGACGCTCCCCGAGCCGCCGCGCGCCGAGCTTCCCCCCGCGCCTACCGAGCGCGAGGCCGATCTCGATGCCGTGCAGGGGATGATCAAGCGCCTGGCCGAAGAGGTGGACACCGTCGACGAGCCGACGCTCGAGGGCCTGCCGCAGCGGCAGGAGAGCATGCTGCGCGCCTCCCTCAATGCGTTGCAGACGACCGCCAGCGCCATGCGCTCCTCGAAGTCCAAGTCGCCGCTCCCTGCGGGAGGGGCCGGGCCGCGCACGGGCGTGATGCCGCCGCCGATCATGCCGTCGCACACGCGCCTTGCCTCGCTGGCGGAAGCGGTGTCCGCGGGCCGTGTCGAGGTGGCGCTGTCGCCTATCGTCGGGCTGGCGGATGATCAGCTCCACTATCACGAGGTCGTCGCCTCGCCGCGCGATGAGCACGGCAACCTCCTGTCGATCACGGCGCGCGATCCGCAGCTCGCCGTCGGCGGGCTGCTGCCGATGCTCGACAGCGCGAGGCTACGGCAGGCGGCGCGTGTTGCCGCCACGCTGGCTGACGAGGGGCGCGATTCCTGCCTCTTCGCGCCGGCGACCGCCGTCTCGCTCGCCAACGACGGCTTTCTGGACGAGCTGGCCGACGCCTACCGTGAGCGCGAGGCGCTATCCGGCGAGCTGGTGCTCGCCTTCGCCCAGGCGGACGTACGCACCTTCGGCGGCTCGGAGTGGAGCGCGTTGACCGACATGCGTGATCTCGGTTTCCGCTTCTGCGTCGAGGACGTGACCGACTTCGACTACGAGTTCACGGCGCTCTGCGCGGCGGGCTTCGCCTTCGTCAAGGTAGACGCGGCGGCACTGCTGGCGGGGCTCGCGGCGCCGAACGGCAGGATGTCGGCGGAAGAGGTCTGTCGCAACCTCGGTGAGCTGGGCCTGACGCTCATCGTCGCCAACGTCGGCGACGAGGCTACGCGCGACAAGGTCCTGGCCGCGGGCGTGCCGCTCGGTCAGGGAGCGCTTTTCGGCGACCCGGCTACGGCGGGCGAGGGGACTTTTGCCGCAGCCGACGACGCGGCCGCCTGACATCGGGCGCTTGAGATTTGCGCGGGCGGCAGATAGGCAGATGCCATGCCGCCCGCGTCCGTTTCCAACCCCGAAATTTCCATCGTCACGTCGCTCGCGCCCCTCGCCGAGGGGACGACTGCGCTCCTGGTCGATATCTGGGGCGTCATCCACAACGGCATGCGCCCCTTCACCGAAGCCTGCGCGGCGTGCGCCCGCTACCGCGAAGGCGGCGGGCTTGTGGTGCTGATATCCAACTCGCCGCGCCCGCGCGACAGCGTCGTCGCGCAGCTCGATGGCATTGGCGTGCCGCGCACGACGTGGGACGCCGTCGTCACGTCGGGCGATGTGGCGCGCACGCTGGTAGGCCAGTTGGCGGGACGGCCGGTCCTGCACATCGGACCGCAGCGCGACCTGGGGATTTTCGCCGGCCTCGACGTGCAGCGTGTCGCGCCCGAGGACGCCGAGGCCATCGTCTGCACCGGCCTCTTCAACGACGAGGAGGAGACGGTCGACGACTACACGGACATCCTCGCCTCCTGCATCGCGCGCCGCCTGCCGATGATCTGTGCCAACCCGGACATCATGGTCGAGCGCGGCGGGCGGATGATCTTCTGCGCCGGGGCCATCGCTCGCGCCTATGGCGACGCGGGCGGCGAAGTCGCGTATGCGGGCAAGCCGTACCTGCCCATCTACGAGCTGACGTTCGCAACGCTCGAGGCGCTGCGGCCGGGCAGCGCTGAAAAGGACCGGCTGCTCGCCATCGGCGACGGCGTGGCGACCGATATCGCCGGTGCGGCTACGGCGGGGGTGCGCTCGGTGTTTGTCGCCAGCGGCGTGCATGTCAAAGGCAGCCTCGACACCGCTGCGGTGGAGGCGCTGTTTCCCGCCGGCTCGCCCCGGCCCATCGCCGCCATGCCCAGGCTCGCCTGGTAGCTTGACGGCGCCGCTCCGCGGGCCGATCTATCGGCGATGCCCGACAAGGACCAAGAAGCCGCTTCGCCGGATGCACCGGCGCTCGAGCCGCCGTTGAACGCACGGCCTGACGCCGCGGGCGCCAGCGGGCCGGAGGTCATCGCGCGCTATTTGAAGCTGCTTCCGGCGGCGCCGGGCGTCTATCGCATGCTCGACGCCGAGGGCAGCGTCATCTACGTCGGCAAGGCGCGCAGTCTCAAAGCCAGGGTGTCGAACTATACGCGCCTGGGCGGCCACACGAACCGCATCGCTCGCATGATTGCCTCGACCGCGGCCATGGAGTTCGTCTCCGTGCGCACCGAGGCTGAGGCGCTGCTGCTCGAAGCCAATCTCATCAAGCGCTTTCGGCCGCGCTTCAACGTGCTGATGCGCGACGACAAGTCGTTCCCGTACATCCTCATCGCGCGCGACACGGCGGCGCCGCAGATCATGAAGCACCGCGGAGCGCGCAACCGCAAGGGCGACTATTTCGGGCCGTTCGCATCCGCCGGCGCCGTGGCGCGCACCATCAACATGCTGGAGCGCGCGTTCCTCCTGCGCTCCTGCTCCGACAGCGTATACGAGAGCCGCACGCGCCCATGCCTGCTGTTCCAGATCAAGCGCTGCTCGGCGCCGTGCACGGGCGAGATTGCGCTCGACGACTACGAGCATCTCGTCGACGAGGCGGTGCGCTTCCTGCGCGGCGAGAGCCAGAACGTGCGCCGCATGTACCAGCGGCTCATGGAGGAGGCGGCAGAGCGGCTCGAGTTCGAGCGCGCCGCACGCTTTCGCGACCGGTTGTCGGCGCTGGCGCACGTCACCGCCGATCAGTCGATCAATCCCGAGGGCATCGAGGAGGCGGACGTGTTCGCCGCCGTGCAGGACGGCGGGCAGACATGCATCGAGGTCTTCTTCTTCCGCACCGGACAGAATTGGGGCAACCGCGCGTACTTCCCCAAGGCGGACCGTGCACTTCCCGTGACCGAGGTGCTCGATAGCTTCATTGCGCAGTTCTACGACGACAAGCCGGTGCCGCGGCTCATCCTGCTGTCGGACGACGTGCCGAACCGCGAGCTGCTGGCCGAGGCGCTGTGCATCAAGGCCGATCGCAAAGTCGAGATCCGCGTGCCGCAGCGGGGAACCAAGCTCGGGATCGTCGAGCATGCGCTCGCCAACGCGCGCGAGGCGCTGGGGCGCAAGCTGGCCGAGGGATCATCGCAGCGCCGACTGCTGTCCGCTCTCGCCGAGCGCTTCGGCCTGTCGACCGTGCCGCGCCGCATCGAGGTGTTCGACAACAGCCACATACAGGGCACCAATGCGGTCGGCGCGATGATCGTCGCGGGCCGGGACGGCTTGGTCAAAGGCCAGTACCGCAAGTTCAACATCAAGTCGGAGAACCTCGCGCCGGGCGACGACTACGGCATGATGCGCGAGGTGCTGACGCGCCGCTTCAAGCGCCTGGTCATCCTGACGAACGAGCGCGAGAAGGCGGAGGATGGCGTCGTCGGCGTGGTCCGCGAGACGGCGAGCAATCTGCTCGCTCTCGCGGCGACGGCGGCAGGTGCGGATCTGGACCAGGTCGACGACGAGGACGACGCGCTTCCCGACCGCCCGGATCTCGTGCTCATCGACGGCGGCGCCGGCCAGCTCGCCGTCGCCCGCGAGGTGATGGCCGACCTGGGGCTGCACGATATCTGTCTCATGGGTGTCGCCAAGGGGCCCGATCGCGATGCCGGGCGCGAGCATTTTCACCTCGCCGGGCACGAGCGTCCGATCATGCTCGAGCCGCGCGATCCGGTGCTCTATTTCGTGCAGCGGCTACGCGACGAGGCGCATCGCTTCGCCATCGGCTCGCATCGTACGCGGCGCGCCATGGCGATGAGCGCCAGCCCGCTCGACGATATCGAAGGCATCGGACCGCGGCGGCGGCGGGCGCTGATGAGTCATTTCGGCTCGGCGAAGGCTGTCTCGCGCGCCGGCGTCGAGGATCTCAAGGCTGTCGACGGAATATCGGCGGAGATGGCGCAACGCATCTACGACCATTTCCACGAGCGGCGCAGCTGAGCATGACGGATGCCGTTGCGGCCGAGACTGTCAGAATCTCGGCCGCAAGAGCATGACGACATTATCAGTTCTTTCAGACCGGCGGCGCAGCAGCCGGCGGCAGTGCGATCCCTGCCAGCCAATAGTGCCAAAGCACGTAAAGGACGGCGAAAAAGATTGCACCAAGGATGGCGCCCAACAGCCGGTTGCCGGCGATCGCGTTGCCGATGAGCGCAGCGATGAAGGCGATACCCGAGTAGATAGCGACCGTGACCCAGTCGACGGCCGCCAAGTCGAACGGCAGATTTGCCATCGTACGACTCCCCCTAATAGCCCTGCTTTTTGCGGGCTGCTTGAAATGCGCTTTGCGCGCGCGCGCAGTTTCTGCCAATGGCCTCCCACATGCAAGGCCGGCGACAGCTCATTGTGCACAGCAGCACTCTCTAGGCGGCGCGTATGACGGATTGATTATGGCTAGGCGACGCCGTGCTTTTTGAACCACGCCAGCATGCGCGCCCAGCCGTCTTTCGCGGCTTCCGGACGGTAGCTTGGCCGGTAGTCGGCGTTGAATGCGTGCGGGGTGTCCGGATAGACGACGAACTCGCATTGTTTGCCGGCACCCCTGCAGGCGTCGCGCATCCGATCGATCGTGGCGACCGGGATACCCTGGTCCGCGCCGCCATAGAGGCCGAGCACGGGCGCCTTGAGGTCCGCCGCAATATCAATGGGATGACGAGGCGTATTGGGTGAGCTGTCGCCGACCAGCTTGCCGTACCAGGCGACGCCGGCCTTCAATGCCGCGCTATGGGCCGCGTACAGCCAGACGATGCGGCCGCCCCAGCAGAAGCCGGTGATCCCGAGCCGCCCCGCATCGCCACGGCCGGAGGCGCTTGCGAAGGCCACGGTGGCATCGATGTCGCCCATGACCTGCGCGTCCGGCACCTTCGATACGACCTTGCCGATGATCTCCTGAATATCGGTCAGTCCGGCGACGTTGCCCTGCCGCGCGTAGAGCTCCGGCGCGATGGCGAAATAGCCCTCCTTGGCAAGGCGGCGGCAGACATCGCGAATGTGCTCGTGGACGCCGAAGATCTCCTGCACGACGACGATCACGGGGAACGGACCCTTGCCAGCCGGCATGGCGCGATAGCCGGGGATCTCGCGGTCGGCGGTGGGGATCGAGACAGGGCCGGCCTCCAGCCCGTCGGTATCCGTATGGATGACCGTGTCGGCGGCGACCGGCTGGGTAGCAGCGGCGAAGCCCGCCGAGAGGCTCGCCGTGAGCATTTCACGCCGGTTGACGTCCGCTCGGTGGCGAAGGCTGCGGCGATCTTCCTCGAAACCGTCCATGCGTCTCCTCCTGTAAGTACCCCGGCTCCTCTGATTGGCACCGGCGTGCAACCACGGCTTCACGACCGTCGGGTATTATGCAAATCCCATTTCTGCCGCGCTGGCCGCCGATGGTGGTCACGGGGAACATAGGGGCCTCACGGCCATTGAGGACCGGCAGGTGAGTATGGCAGCCATTGCGTCCGTTGACAGGTCGCTCAGCCGCTTCTCCTCGTGGATGTCCGGCGCGGCATTCGCGGGGCTGGTTGCGCTCGCATTCCTGCCGCCGCGCGGCGGCCCGCACGACGGTCCGACGGTCGTCCCGCCGCTGGCCGATGCGGCCAAATCCCGGCCGCAGACCGCGGTGGCCGCGCCGGCGCCAGCCGGCGGCACGGCCGTCGTGGCGCCTCCGCCCGCCCCGGCGACGCCTGCCGCGCCCGGCGGCACGGCGCCATCGGGTACCGCCTCGGCATTGCCGCCCGACACCTGGACCCCCGACGAGCTGACGGCCGGCTTGCGCCAGTGCCTGCGGCTGCTGGCCCCGCGGGCGGCCGATATCGAGCTCGAGCAGCCGATGAAGCACGGCCAGTGCGGCACGCCCGCGCCCCTCGTGCTGCGCAGCCTCGGTGAGGCGGAAAAGGTGGAGTTCACACCCGCCCCGACCATGAATTGCCGGCTGGCGGCCTCGCTCGGCGACTGGGTCGAGAAGGTGCTTCAGCCGGTGGCCCAGGAGGTGCTGGGCTCGCGCGTCAAGCGGATCATCGGATCCTCGTCGTACGCCTGCCGCAACATCTACAACAATCCCAAGCTGACGCTCAGCGAGCACGCCACCGGCAACGCCGTCGACATTGCCGGATTCGTTACCGCCGACGGGCGTACGGTCATCGTCGGCAAGGCGTGGGGCCCGACGGAGCGCGACATCGCGGCGGCGAAGAAAAAGGCGCTCGACAAGGGCAAGACGGAGGAGAAGGACGGCGGCAAGGATGGGGAGCCGCCGGCGCTCGCTCCCACGCCCTCCATCGACGAGCAGGGCAAGAGCTCGATCGGCAAGGAAAAGGGCCAACTGGTGAAGGCGAACTACAAGCGCGCCGCCGCCTCGGACGCCAAGGCTGCCCCGGCGGCCGGCGCTGCGCTGGCGCCCGCCACCACCAAGGAGGCCACGTTCCTGAAGCGGCTGCACGGCGGCTCGTGCAAGGTCTTCACCACGGTCCTGGGGCCGGAAGCCAACGACGCCCACCGCGACCACTTCCACCTCGACATGAAGGTCCGCGCCAACGGCTATACGGTGTGCCACTGAGGCCCCACTTCGGGCTTCGTTGGCCGTATCCGGCCTGTGCCATTGACGGACCGTCGGCCGGATGGTGTACCAAGGGCAAATGGAACACGTAGCCACTTCCCGCGCCATGCCGATGAGCCTTCCGAACGTGCTGACTTACGTTCGGATCGCGGCCGTGCCGGCGCTGGTGGCCTGCCTGTTCTTTCTCAAGGGCGACGTGGCGCGTTGGTCGGCATTCTCGCTGTTCGTGTTCGCCAGCGTCACCGACTGGCTGGATGGCTATCTGGCGCGCATCTGGGAGCAGCAATCGACCCTCGGGCGCATGCTCGATCCCATTGCCGATAAGCTGCTGGTCGGCGCCGTGCTGATGATGCTGGTGCACGACAACACCATCAGCGGCTGGGGAATCTGGGCGGCGATTGTCATTCTCTGCCGCGAGATTCTCGTCTCCGGCCTGCGCGAGTTCTTGGCCGAGCTGAACGTCAAGATACACGTGACGCAGCTCGCCAAGTGGAAGACGACGATGCAGATGATCGCCCTCGCGGTTCTGCTCGCCGGCCCTGCGGCCGAGAAGATCGTGCCGGGCATCATGACCGGCGGCCTGGTCATTCTATGGATCGCCGCGCTTCTAACGCTGTGGACCGGCTACGACTATCTAAAGGCTGGCATCGTGCACGCCATGGAGCGCTAGGCTCCGCATGAGCGAGGATCCGGCAATGGGCGCAACGCCGTCGCGCCGTATGCAGCTTTTCTATTTCGCCTGGGTGCGTGAGAAGGTCGGTCTCGCCTCGGAGGAGGTCGAGCTGCCGCAGGACGTCGCCACCGTCGCGGCGCTCGTCGACTGGCTGAAGCAGCGCGGCCCGCAATACGAGGATGCGTTTGCGCGGCCGCAGCTGGTGCGTGCGGCGCTCGACAAGGTGCACGTCAAGCCGGCAACGTCGCTCGGGGCGGCGCGAGAGGTCGCTTTCTTTCCGCCCGTCACCGGAGGCTAGAGCCGTGCCTGTCCGCGTCCAGCGCGAGGAATTCGACGTCTCGGCCGAGATTGAAAAGCTCATCGGCGCGCGCCAGGACGTCGGCGCCGTCGTCAGCTTCACCGGCAAGGTGCGCGGCAACGACGACGGCCGTCCCATCGCCAGGCTGACGCTCGAGCACTACCCCGAGATGACCGAGCGCGAGATGGCCCGCATCGAGGCCGAGGCGATGGCTCGCTGGCCGCTGCAGGCGGCGTTGCTCGTGCACCGGGTGGGCGAGCTCGCCGCTGGCGACAACATCGTGCTCGTCATCGCTGCCGCCTCGCACCGGCGGGCGGCCTTCGAGGCGGCGGATTTCCTGATGGACTACCTGAAAACGCGCGCCCCATTCTGGAAGAAGGAGACGGCGCCCGATGGCGCCAGCGCCTGGGTGGATGCGCGTGCCGACGACGACAGCGCAGCGGACCGCTGGCGTTAGCCGAAGCGATTGCATGACAAACCATTCGTTAGCGAAGTCTTAAGGCTTTCTGAGCGATAACCCTAACAATGCCTGAAGACGGACCGGAAAAAGGCCATCATCTCGGGCAACCTTGACCGTCATATCCACTTGATTTGTTCCGCGTAGACGGGGGTCAGACGTCATGGTTCACGGCACGCCGTGGCGCATCAGCCGCGGGATACTCACTGTGCTTGCCTTGCTCTGCGCGCCGCAACCGTCGCAGGCGCAAAGCATTTTGGATGCCGCGGAAACGCTTTTTGGCGGCGGCTCGGATACGCGCTCGGCCCCCTCAGCGGCCAGCACCGCTGCACTCGTTCCAAAACAAAAGACGCGCTTCGTCATCGGCTTGCCGAAGACCACGCCGTTCGAGGTGTTCTCGCTTTCCAATCCGAACCGCGTCGTCGTGCAGGTGGACGAGACGAAGCTGCGCTTGCCGGAGCAACCCAAGGTCGGGCCCGTCGGACTGATCAAGTCGTTCCAGGCGGGCCTCGCGGGCACCGACCGCTCGCGCATCATCATCTACGTCACCGAGCCGGTGATCGTGCAGAGCGCGCGCATCGAGAAGACCGGTGACGGCCGCGTCCAGCATCTCGTCGTCGAGATATCCCCCTTCGTTCCCATCACCGCCAGCATCTCGTTGCCGCAGAAGCAGAAGACGGCCAGCATCGCGCCGCCGCCCTATTCGCTCGGCGCGGGAGGCATCCAGCCGCCTTCGCCGCGTCCCGCGGTGCCGCCGGAGGTGCTGGCGCAGCGCGCCTTCAAGCCGGTGATCGTCATCGATCCGGGCCACGGCGGGCACGACTCCGGCGCCATGAAGAACGGCGCCGTCGAGAAGGACATCACGCTCGCCTTCAGTAAGATCCTCGCCGCCAAGCTCACCGCCACCGGCCGCTACAAGGTGATGCTGACGCGCGATACGGACGTGTTCATCCCGCTGGGCGACCGTGTCGCCTTCGGCGAGAAGCACAACGCCAGCCTCTTCATTGCCGTGCATTGCGACTACGCCGATACGGGCAGCGCGGCGAGTGGCGCCACCATCTACTCGCTGCGCGATTCAACGGCCGATAGCCTGCGGCGCTCGACGCGCGGGGATCTATCGAAATCCGAGGTCGAGAAGCTGCGGCAGGCGAGCGACAGCGACGACGCCAGCCTGGTCAAGGGCATCCTCGCCGACCTCGCCGCGCGCGAGGTCGATGCAACCCACGACCGGACGGGCGTATTCGCGCGCACCGTGATCGAAAACATGAGCGGCAGCACGGTGATGCGAAACGATCCCGATCAGCAGGCGGGCTTCCGCGTTCTGAAGACCGCGCAGTTCCCATCGGTGCTCATCGAGCTCGCCTACGTGACCAACAAGAAGGACGCCGCGAACCTTCAGTCGGACGAGTGGCGCAACAAGGTCGCCGAATCCATTCTCGAAGCGATCGAGAACTACTACTCCAATCAGGTGGCACAGCTGCCGATGTGAATGCCGCGCACGCTGGCGGCGATCTGGAAACACGAAGGGCCGGTCCCGCAGGACCGGCCCTGTTTGTTGTGGCCAGGCTGGGTTCGCACGCCCGCCCGGCTAAGCCCCCGTCAAGTCATACTCGGAGGACGCATCTGTTTTTGGCGCCAGAGCAGGATCCGGAACCAATCGAGTTCAAGCCGAAGCGAAGGAGCGACTCGCGAACGAGAAGATACGGCGTGTGGGACCTTCGAAGCATGAAGGCGCTTCAGCATTTTCCACTCCATCTTCAAGTGTATGCCGCAGTCTCGGCCGGCAATCCGCTACGTGACGGCCGACGTGCGCGACGCGCCGAGGCACCGGCCGGGAAGGGCACGGCGATCGGATAGCGCATGTCGAGAATTGCGGGAGTCTGCGGCGGTCGCGGACAGGGTTCGGCAGAGGCCGACGATCAGAACCGGCGAATGCTCCCTGAGGCGGCCCTATCCATGCCCGCCATGCATCCGACCGGCCCATAGTGCCAGTGGTTCGACAGTCCTGGCTCAGAGACGACAAGGGCTTATGCCCTCCTTCTCTGACGCGCACTGTGGCTCTGGTCGAAGCCACGAGAGGTCGGCCCCCTCGACCCAAAGAGTAAGCGATTCGCTCGGTCGCGAGGCGTGCGGTGCAGCAAATTAATGTTGCATGCGCGGGTTGATTGCCAGTTTGGCCAAAAGCGGCTTTGGGGCCAGCCTTCGCCGCTTTCTGCGGCATACTGCGGCAACCGTCGAATCGCCGAACGCGAGGAAACCCGATGCGCATCGCACTTCTGACCCTGGCCGCTCTTGTTGTTGCAACGCCCGCATGGGCGTGCGGAGGCGAGGCGAAGATCTCCGGCGATTTCCAGACGGGCGAGAGCGGCTGGGGCGATCCGGACACGCAGTTCGAGGTTTCGGGGGCGGCGGCGACCTTCAAGCCGCAGGCCGGGACGCAGGCGGCCCGCTGGAATGCCGGCACCGAGCTGACGAATGTCGACGCCTGCGTGACCATCGCCATGCCTGAGAACGTCGCCGATCCCGCCCGTGGCTATGCCGGGCTGCTGTTCTGGGTCGTCGACAAGGACAACTTCCATCAGGCCGTCATCGCGCCCAACGGGATGATCACCGTCGCGCGCAAGGCGGGCGGCCGCATCTTGCCGGCAGCACCGATCACCTGGATGCAGTCCGACGCCGTGCAACTCGGCGCCAACGCCAAGAACACGCTGCAGGTGAGCACCGAAGGCCAGAACGTCGTCGTGCGCATCAACGACAAGGAGGTGGCGCGCTTCCGCGGCCAGCCGCCCGAGGGCGCGAGCCACGTCGGCCTCGTCGCCTCGTCCAGTCCGGCCGACGTCTATAGCTGGCACATGACCGACTTCAGCGCCGGCGAGCCGGCCGTCGCGGCTCCTGTCGCCGGTGCCGAGACGTCGGCCGCGGAGACGACCGGTGCGGTCAACGCCCCGCCGCAGCAGCAGGCCGATGCCGATTGCGGCAGCGGCCGCGTGCTTTTCGAGGACAAGTTCGCCGACTACGATCCGATGTGGGGCGCCAAGACCGCCGAGGTCACGATGTCCGGCGGCGAGGCGGAGTTCGACCCGGCACCGGGCACGCCGACGCTGCGCTGGAATCGCGCCTTCGTGTTCAACGACCTTGACGCTTGCGCCAGCGTTCGCCTCGCCAAGGAGACAGCCAACCCCACGGCGAGCTATGCGGGCTTGCTGTTCTGGGTGAAGGACAGCCGCAATTACTATCAGGCGGTGATCGCGCCCAACGGCTATTTCACCGTGGCGCGCATCGTCGACGGCAAGGTGGTCGCCAAGCGTCCGGTGGAATGGACGAAGCTGGGTTCGGTGAAGACAGGCGCGAAGGAGCGCAACAGCCTGCGTCTGACGGTGAAGGGTGCGGAGGTGGTCGTCGCTGTCAACGGCAAGCAGGCCGCGAGCTTTCGGGGCGACCCACCGCACTGGCCGAGCTACATCGGCATGCTGGCGGCTTCCGCCGACACCAAGAAGGGCGACACCTGGTCGATCAGCGATTTGAAGGTGACGGCGCCGCAGTAGGCTGCCGGCCGCCCTTCCCTTTGCGGGGAGAGCGGCCAGCGTGCCGGTCTGACGTAGTTGTGGCCCTGAGCCGGATTGCTGCTAGTGCAGGCGCTCGGCGTCGTCCGCCTGGGCGGCGGACTGGACAGCCTTCTGCACCTTCTCGAACGCGCGCACCTCGATCTGCCGGATGCGCTCGCGCGACACGCCGAACTCGGTCGACAAATCCTCGAGCGTCGCCGGCTGCTCGGCGAGGCGCCGCGCCTCGAAGATCCGCCGCTCGCGATCGTTGAGCGTCGCCAGCGCGCTCGTCAGATAGCTCTTGCGCTGGTCGAGTTCCTGCTCGTCGCCGAGCGTCTCCTCCTGCGTCGGAGCGTCGTCTGCGAGCCAGTCCTGCCACTCGCCGGCTTCCGAGTCGTTGCGCACCGGTGCGTTGAGCGAGGTGTCGCCGCCGAGCCGGCGGTTCATCGACACCACGTCGGCTTCGCTCACGCCGAACTTGTGCGCAATGGTCTTCACCAGATCGGGCCGCAGATCGCCTTCATCCAGCGCCTGAAGCTGGCTCTTGGCCCGGCGCAGATTGAAGAACAGCTTCTTCTGCGCCGCGGTGGTGCCCATCTTCACGAGGCTCCACGAGCGCAGGATGTACTCTTGTATCGAGGCGCGGATCCACCACATCGCATAGGTAGCGAGGCGGAAGCCCTTGTCGGGATCGAAGCGCTTCACGGCCTGCATGAGGCCGACGTTGCCTTCGGAGATGACCTCGCCGATCGGCAGGCCGTAGCCGCGGTAGCCCATGGCGATGCGCGCCACGAGCCTGAGATGCGAGGTGACGAGCTTCTCCGCCGCGTCCTGGTCGGCATGCTGCTGCCAGCGCTTGGCGAGCATGAACTCCTCGCCCGGCTCCAGCATGGGGAACTTGCGGATCTCCTCGAGATAGCGGGAGAGGCCCAGCGAGCCCTGGGCAATAGTCGGAAGCTTGGTCGTCGTCGCCATTTTACTACCAGCCGCCCAGTGCCTGCGGGCGGTCCCTCATCAAATCTTACGCGGAACTTCCGCGCGGGGATTTACGACCTTCGGTCTCCCCCTCGATATCTCAACGCTGCAGCCCCCCGATTCCGTCGATAGGAGGGACTCGCCGTTCGTCCAGATTATACGCAGGTGCAGGCAACATTGTTGCACTCCACCTATGTCGCACCCGCAACGCAGAGTTGTGAGTTGCGTGCCTCGGGCTTACGCGCCCCAGCCCGTAACCCCCGCAAGAGCTATCCGTGACGGCGCTAACGGCATTCCAGCGGCTCCGCACAAACGCCGAATGGCGCTAATGCAAGCTTCGTCCGGATAGCGGCATTTGCCGCTAATCGCTTTTGAGAGCAGCGAGAAGCGTCTCGAGGTCCTCCGGCAGCGGCGAGGAAAAGCTGAGCTGAGCGCCGGTTGCGGGATGCTCGAAGCCGAGTTCCGCCGCGTGCAGCGCTTGCCGCTGGAGTGCTTCCAGCGCCGCCTGCGCCGACGTGCCGAGCTTCCCAGCCTTGGCTTTGAAGCCGCTGGCATATGTCTCGTCGCCCAGCACCGGGTGCCCGATATGCGCCAGATGCACACGGATCTGATGCGTGCGCCCCGTCTCCAGCTCCAGCCGCAGCAACGACACCGGCCCGGCCTGCGTCTCCATGGTCTCGATCACATCATAGTGAGTGACGGCGTGGCGGCCGCCTTCGCCACGCGTGACGGCGATCTTGGTGCGGTTCGCGGTGCTTCGCGCCAGCCGCGCCGAAATCGCCCCGCGGGGTCGCAGAGGCCTGCCCCAGACGAGCGCCAGGTACGCGCGCTGCAGCTTTCCGTCGGCGCCGTGGCTGGCAAACTGCGCGCTGAGCGCCCGGTGCGCGGCATCGTTCTTGGCGACGACGAGCAGTCCCGACGTTCCCTTGTCGAGCCGGTGCACGATGCCGGGGCGCTTCACGCCGCCTATTCCCGACAGGCTGTCGCCGCAGTGGGCGATGAGGGCGTTGACGAGCGTTCCGCCGCTGTGCCCGGCGCCCGGATGCACGACGAGGTGCGCGGGCTTGTCGATGACGATCACATCATCGTCCTCGTACACGACCGCGAGCGGTATCTCCTCCGCCGCTGGGATCGCCGGCTCGGGCTCCGGCAAGGTAATCGTAAACGTTTCGCCCGGTTTGACCCGGTATGAGCCGTCACCTATGGTCGCGCCGCCGCCCGATACGTGCCCGGCGCGGATGAGCGACTGGATGCGGGCGCGGCTCAAGTCCGCGACGCGCTGGGCGAGCAGCTTGTCGAGACGGCTGCCGGCCTCCGCGTCGCTCACCGAAAGCTCAATCGATTTTGCGTGCGGGTTGTCCACGGGTGCGCTCGTCGCGTCGCGATTAGAGGAGAAGGCGAATGGCAGGCACGGATGCAACGGATGCGCTCGCGCCGTCGCCAGCGGAGATTCGCCTGCAGCGTAACCTGAAGATCGTCGTGGTCGTTCTCGCGGTGCTGCTGTTCGCGGGCCTCGCGGCCATCGTCGGGCGCATCTTCTATCTCGCGTCCCGCAGCGAGGCGCAACCGCCGGCAGCGGCGGCCGCCGCCATAACGACGCCGGTGCCGGGCCGTGCGCTCGTGCCGGAGCTCAAAGTGCAGCTGCCGGACGGTGCCGAGGTGCGCTCCATCTCGCTGTCGGGCGACCGGCTGGCGGTTCATTACCGCGCGGGGGACCAGGAAGGCGTCACGGTGCTCGATCTCGGCAGCGGCCAGCCCGCCGCATCGGTGGCGATAGAGCGCGCCGCGCCAGGGGCGAATTGACGCTTGTGCCCGCAACGTGGCCGGCTGGCAAAGAAACGGCTTGATCGATGGGGCATCGCTCCCATATAGGATCGCTCCAGCGCTGTCCCGTTCGTCTAGTGGCCTAGGACACCAGCCTCTCACGTTGGGAACAGGGGTTCGAGTCCCCTACGGGGCGCCATCTCCATAGTAATTGCAAGTCCGCCCGGGGGGCCGATACCTCCACGGCGATTCCGGTCACGCGGACCCAGCGGTGAATCAGCTGCGGCTCATGCGGGGCCGGCGGGCCGGCGGTCGCGGCCTTGCAGCAGTATCGGCATCAACGCCAGGGAAAAGCTTGCGCCGCCCGTGGCGCGGTTTTGGACGGCAATCGTGCCGCCATGCGCCTCGACGATGTGCTGAACGATCGACAGGCCAAGACCGATGCGTCCAGCTCCCTTGCGATCGCCGCGCCAGAATCTCTTGAATATCAGCTCCCGGTCCTCGTCCCTGATGCCAGGACCCTGGTCGAGCACGCTGATCGTGCCGTTGGTCTCCAGCACGATCTCGACCGTCGAACCCTTCGCCGAGTGGGCAATCGCGTTCTCGGCGAGATTGCGCACGGCGCGAAAGAGCATCTCGCGATTGCCTTTGACGCGCACCGGCTCCCCGCAGCCAACGAACGCGATCTCTTTGCCCTCGCGCAAGGCCAGCGGAGCAATAAACTCGACGACCTCCGCGCACACCTCGTGCAGGTCCGTTTCGTCGGACGTCTCGAGTGTGGTCGTCTCCAGCTCGGCAAGGTCGAGCAACTGGTTGACCACGCGGGTCATGCGGTCGATGTCGTGGCGGACGGCGTCGCTGATTGCCGTCTCTGCAGCGGTGTCGAGCCGCGTGCGCAAGATGGCGAGGGGCGTACGCAATTCGTGTGCGGCGTTAGCCGCGAACTCGCGCTGTGCCTTTAGGCCCTGCTCCAATCGGTCGAAGGCCTGATTGACCGCCTGCACCAGCACCAGAACCTCGCTCGGCATGCGCGCGGTCGGGAGGCGCACGTCGGTCCGCGAGGGTCCGATACGACCCGCATCCTGAGAGGCCTGCATCAGCGGACGTAACGCACGCTGGAAAATCAGAATATCGATGAGCAGCAGGAGCAGCAGGATCGGCAGTGTGATCCAGGCAACGCGCTGCAGGAAGTTGGCGACGATGTCATCGGTTATGACGTCGCTGTGCTTGAGGTTCTCGGCGACCTGGATGCGATAATTCGCGCCGCCGATCGGCTTTATGATGCTGATGCCCGAGAGTACCGCATCGCCCCGCCTGGTCTGCAGCAGGCTGGGATTGGACATATCGGGCGCGTCCGGGAAAATCGGCGAGTGATCGCCTCTTGAGGAGAGGATCTCGCGTCCGTCGGTACCGGCAATAGAGAACGCGTAGCGGCCGTACGTCTCGGCATAAAGATTACGGACGTTCTGCGGAAGGCTGAGCTGCAGCGCTCCGGACGGGCCGCGTGTCAGGCCCTGCGCGAGGACATCGGCGTGCTCGAGCATCGCCGTCTCGTGCAGACCTTCGGTCTCGATCGCCAGCAGCCAGTACAGCACCAACGGCATCAGGACGCAGATGACGCCAAGCGCCACCACGTGCAGGAAGATGATGCGCGCGATAATCGATTTGAACGGGAACTCGACGCTAGGTCTCTGCAATGAGGTAGCCAACTCCGCGTATGGTGTGAATCTGCACGGCCGCACCGCCGTCAAGCAGTTGCTTGCGCAGGCGGTGAACATAGACCTCGACCGCGTTGGAAGAGATTTCCGTCGACAGGCCGAAGAGCTGATCCTCGATCAAACGTTTGCTGACCACGTGCCCCTTGCGTCGAAGGAGCAGTTCCAGAATGGAGGTTTCGCGTGCGGACATGTGCTGCGGCTCCTGGCCGATCAGGGTTTGCCGGCTAACGGTGTCGAAGACGAGATTGCCAAGCTGCAAAGAGCTGCCGACCAGCTGACCGGGGCGCCGCAGGATCGCCTCCAATCGCGCGACGAGCTCGTCGAAGGCGAATGGTTTGACGAGATAATCATCGGCTCCGGAGCGCAGGCCTTTGACGCGATCGCTGGCACCCGATCGCGCAGTCAGGATCAAGACCGGAACCGGATCCTTCTTGCCGCGGATCTCGGTGAGGATCGACAATCCGTCCGCATCGGGCAGTCCAAGATCCAAGACGACAGAGCTGTAGCGCGTCGTCATCAATGCAGAGCGCGCGTCCTCCGCGGAAAGAGCGGAATCGACCTCGAAGCCAGCGGCGTTCAGGCCCTTGGCCAGAAGCTGGGCCAGCTCCAGATTGTCCTCGACTACGAGCAAGCGCACGGCATTTTTCTCCGGCCCCACCATAGCACTTGCGCCACGAATGCGAATTGCGCGCGAGCAGCCCTTGCAGAGCTGCAACAACGATCGAGCATCCGGCGGGCTGTAAGGCCTGTGTAAGCAACAAAAATGATTCGTTGCGGCTCGCGTTAGACCGTGGGTCCTTCTTGCTGACATCGCTACAAACGCCTCGGCCGACGCCGGATCGCAAGGCGCGTATGTGGTTAAGCCGCGCGTGGTCATTCCGGCGTGCTAAGGGCGGTTTTCCGGTTGGGCATGCTTTTTGTCTAATGCCGCTCGCCATGCTCTTGGCGAGTTGCGCGTTGGGGCCCGACTTCGCTCCGCCCCAGGCTCCCGACGTCAGTGGCTACCTGCCGGAGGCCGGCGACGGACCGGTGGAGTCCATTGCCGATCAGAGGATCGTGCCGGGCGGCGCGATATCGAACTGCTGGTGGGAAGTGTTCCGCTCCCCGCAGCTCAACGCTCTGGTGGAAGCCGGCGTCGCTCACAATCCCAACCTTCAGGCCGCCGAGGCGGCGGTGCTCGTGGCGCAGGCCAACCTGGCGGCGCAGGAAGCGGCTCTGCTGCCAATCGTCGGCGCGGGGTTCAATCCGACGCGCCAGGAGACCCCGCCCAAGGCCCTGATCACCAATGCGGCGACAGGAGCCAATATCTACAGCCTGCACACGGGGCAGGTCACGGTGGCCTACGTAGCCGACGTGTTCGGCGGCGTTCGGCGGCAGACGGAATCCTTCGAGGCGCAAGCGGAAGTCCAGGCTTTCCAGCGCGAAGGCGTCTATCTGACGCTCACATCCAACATTGCGCTTGCCGCCATCCAGGAAGCCTCGCTGCGGGCGCAGATCGTGGTGACGCAGCGAATTGTCGATCTGCAGTCGCGCGTGCTCGATATCCTGAAGAAGCAGAATGCGCAGGGCCAGATAGCGGCGCTCGACGTCGTCACGCAGCAGACGGCGGTGGCGCAGGCGAAATTGCTGTTGCCGCCTCTCGACCGCCAGCTCCAGCAGGTGCGCAATCTCATCGCGGTGCTGACCGGACGCTTCCCCGGCGAGAACCACGACGACCCGATCGAGCTTGCCGCCTTCCGGCTGCCGCCTTCGCTTCCGCTCAGCCTTCCCGCCGACCTCGTGCGCCAGCGGCCGGATATCCGCGCGGCCGAGGCGACGGTGCATGCGGCGAATGCGCAGATCGGCGTCGCCATTGCCAACCGCTTCCCCCAGGTGACCCTCAGCGCCAACGCTGGCAGCACAGCCCTCGCCTTCTCGCAGCTTTTCACGCCCGGGACGGCGGTCTGGTTCTTGGCCGGCAATGTTGCCCAGACGGTGTTCGATGGCGGCGCCTTGCGCGCCAGGCAGGCCGCCGCGGAGGCGAGCTGGAAGGTCACCGCCGCTCAGTATCAAAGCACGGTGCTAACCGCATTCCAGAATGTCGCCGACACTCTGAGGGCGCTGCAGTCGGACGCGCGCACCTTGCACGCGGCGATCACCGCGGAGGAATCGGCGGCGCGCGGAATCGAGCTTGTGCACAAGCAGGTCGAGCGCGGGCAAGTCAGCCTTCCGATCCTGCTCGACGCGCAGCAGGCCTATCTCGTGACCTCGCTTGCTCGCGTACAGGCCCAGGCCGCGCAGCTCTCCGACACCGTTGCACTGTTCCAGGCCCTGGGCGGCGGGTGGTGGAACAGCTGGGCGGTGCAGACAGTCGTCGACGCAGATGCAAACAGGCTGCAAGTGAAATGAGGCACATGAACTACACCTTTCCAGCGGCCCGCACGCTGGCGCGCAAACTGACGGCTGCGACGGCAGTCCTGGCCTTTGCGTACGCGGCGATGGACGGTTCTGGATATGGGGCGCAGGCCGCTGCCAATCCGCCGCCGGTAGTCAGCAAGGATCCCGATACCGTTCTCGTCAGCAGCGAGCAGATGCATCAGGTGACGCTGGTCGATGTGGCCGCGCTCGCCTTCCCGGTGCAAAAGCTTGCCGTCGGCCAGATCGCCTTCAACGAGGACGAGAGCACCGTCGTGCTGACGCCCTTTTCCGGCCGCGTTACAAAAATCATTGCCAAGGTCGGCGAGGAGGTGAAGCGCGGAGATCCGCTGTTCGAGATCGACAGCCCGGAGGTATTGCAGGCCCATACGGATTTGATCTCCGCATTGCAGGGGCTGGCAAAGGGCAACGCGCAGCTCGCGCTGGCCAAGCGTGCGCTGGACCGCCAGGACGGGCTCTTTGTCGATCACGCGACGTCGCAGCGCGAGGTCGAGCAGGCGCACAATGACTATGCCGCCGCCGAGTCCGACGTCCGGGCGGCCGAGGGCATCGTCAACAGCGCGCGCAACCGCCTGCGGGTGATGATGGGCCGCAGCGACGCGGACCTGGCTCGTGTCGAGCGCGATCGCGCCATCGATTCCGTCGTCACGATCACGGCGCCAATCGACGGAACCGTAATCTCCCGCAAGATCGGACCCGGGCAGTATGTTCGCAGCGATACCGGCGAGACGCTTTTCACCATCTCCAACCTCTCCAGCATGTGGCTGAAGGCCAACGTGCCCGAGAACGACATCCCGTTCATCCGCGTCGGCCAGGATATCGAGGTCAGGGTCACGGCTATTCCCGACCGCGTCTTCAACGCCAAAATCACGGCCATCGGCGCCGCCTCGGAGGCCGCCACGCGCCGTGTCGTCGTGCGATCGGAAATCCCCAACCCCGATCATCTCCTCAAAGCGGAGATGTTCGCCAGCTTCAAGATCACGACGTCGAAAGGTGCTCCCGAGCCGGCCGTGCCGGTCGATGCGATCATCTGGGACGGCGGCATCCCGACCGTGTGGGTGGAGACGGCTCCCGCCGAATTCCGCCGCCGCGTCGTCGAGGTCGCCGCCCAGCGGGATGGAATGGTCGAGATTCGCAAGGGCATCCAAGAGGGGGAGAAGGTCGTCGCGCGCGGCGCCATCTTCGTTGACAACGAGTGGCGCCAATAAAGTGCAACAGGTGAGCTGAGAAGATGCTGCGGGGGTTAATCGCCTTTTGTCTGTCGCGGCGGCTGCTGGTGCTCGTCGCCTTCGGCGCGTTTCTCGGTATCGGCATCGCCGCGGCGACGACGCTGAACATCGAGGCCTACCCCGATCCGGCGCCGCCAATCATCGAGATCATCGCGCAGTATCCCGGCCAGTCGCCGGAGGAGGTCGAGCGCTACGTCACCGTCCCGATCGAGATCGCCCTGTCGAGCACACCGGGACTCAAATATGTCCGCTCCAACACGGTGTATGCGCTCGGCTTCCTGCGGCTCCAGTTCGAATATGGCGTCGACTATAACTTCGCCCGCCAGCAGACCATCAACCGCCTCAAGGATGTCGTCCTGCCGTCCGGCGTGCAGCCCGTCATCTCGCCCGCCGGCGGCATCAGCGAGATCATGCGCTTCCAGCTCGTCGGTCCCCCCGGCATGGACCTGCTGAAGCTCAAGACGCTCGAGGACTGGGTCGTCGAGCGCAAATTGCGCATCGTGCCCGGGGTCGCGGATATCTCGTCGTTGGGGGGCAAGACGAAGGAGTATCAGGTCGAGATCGATCTCAACCGCATGATGGCCTATGGCCTGACGCTGCCGCAGATCATTACCGCTCTTTCAGCCAGCAATTCGAACGTAGGCGGTCGCACGATTGCGCTCGGTGAGCAGTCGATCAACGTGCGCGGCATCGGCGTCATCGGCTCGATCGACGACATTGAGAAGACGGTGCTGACACAACGCAACGGCGTTCCTGTCCTGCTGTCGGACGTTGCGACGGTGCAGGAAGGCTTCACGCCGCGGCTTGGCATTGCCGGGCGCGATGGCACGACCGACGTCATCTTCGGCATCGTCCTGATGCAGAAGCTCGAGCGCACCATGGGCGTCATCAAGCGCGTCCATGCGGCCATCGAGACCATCAATTCAGACGGCAGCCTGCCGCCGGGCGTCAAGATCGTGCCGTTCTACGACCGCGGCGAGCTGGTCGGCATAACCGTGCATACGGTGCTGCACAACCTGCTGTTCGGCATCGGCCTCATCTTCCTCATTCAGTATGTCTTCCTCGGCAACTTGCGTTGCGCGCTGATCGTGTCGGCTACCGTGCCGGCAGCGCTGTTTCTCGCCGTGTTGATCACGGTAGCGCGCGGCGAGTCGGCGAACCTGCTCTCCGTCGGCGCCATCGATCTCGGCATCATCGTCGATGCCACGGTGATCATGGTCGAAAGCATCTTCCGTCACTTGGCACACGCGCCCGAGGGCGCGCCGCCGAGCGAATCCGGACTCAGCCCAAAGCTGAGGAGAGTCCTGGCCGGCGCCGTCGAGGTCGACCGGGCGATCCTGTTCTCTGTGATGATTACGATCGCAGCCTTCCTCCCGCTCTTCACGATGCAGGGCGTCGAGGGGCAGATCTTCGGACCCATGTCGCGCACCTACGCCTATGCCTTGCTGGGCGCCGTCATCGCGACCTTCACCGTCACCCCGGTGCTTTCCTCCCTCATTCTCCCTGAGCGCGTCGATGAGATCGAGACGTTCTTCGTGCGTCTCATACGGCGGATCTATGCTCCGCTCCTGCGCCTCTTCGTCGGCAACGCCAAGGTCGCGATGCTGGGCGCCGGCGCCTTTCTCCTGATATGCGCGCTGATAGCTTCGCAGCTCGGCACCGAGTTCCTTCCCAAGCTCGAGGAAGGGAACATGTGGGTGCGCGCGCTCCTGCCGCCGACCATCACTCTGCCAGCGGGGGTTGAAAGCGTGGCGCGCATGCGGCGCATCATCATGAGCTATGCGCCGGTGCGGACCGTCGTATCCGAGCAGGGCCGCAGCGAGGACGCAACAGACCCGGACGGGTCCTTCGTGGCGGAGTTCCTGGTGCTGCTCAAGCCGATGGAAGAATGGCCGCGGGGCTTGACGAAGGAAAAGCTCGTAAGCGCGATGAATGCGCAGCTCAACCGCGAGTTTGTCGGCGTCGACTTCAATTTCTCGCAGTACATCGAGGACAACATCGAGGAGGCGCTTTCCGGCGTCAAGGGCGAGAACTCGGTGAAGATCTTCGGCAATGACCTCGGCGAGCTCGAGCGCCTATCGAAAACCGTCAAGGCGGAGATCGCCAAGGTGCCGGGCGTCAAGGATCCCGGCGGCTTCAGCTTGCTGGGTCAGCCCAACCTCCTCATTCGCATCGATCGCAGCAAGGCCGCGCGCTATGGGTTCTCGGTTGCCGACATCAATTCGGTCGTCGAGGCGGCCGTCGGCGGCCAGGAAGTCACCCGCGTCTACGAGAACGACCAGAACTTTCCGCTGACGGTCCGGCTGGCGCCGGAATACCGCGCCAACGTCGATGCGATCCGATCGATTCCCATCGCGCTGCCATCGGGCGATCCGTCGGCGCCGACCGCCTACATTCCGCTCGGCGACCTCGGCGAGATCAAGCTCGAGCCGGGCGCGGCTTACATCTACCGCGAGAACAGCCAGCGCTACTATCCACTGAAGTACAGCGTGCGCGGCCGCGACCTGGGCTCGACAGTCGCCGATGCCCAGGACCATGTTGCGCGCAATGTCGACCTGCCGCGCGGCTATCGCCTCGAATGGAGCGGAGAGTTCGGCGCGATGCAGCAGGCGATGCAGCGCCTCGCCTACATCGTTCCCTTGAGCCTGCTGCTCATCTTCATGCTGCTATATGCGCTGTTCAACTCCATTCGCGACAGTCTGCTGGCGCTTTGCGGCATTCCCTTTGCAGTTGCGGGCGGGATATTGGGTCTTTGGTTCTCGGGGCTCAACGCGAGCGTGTCGGCAGCGATCGGCTTTATCTCGCTGTTCGGCGTCTCGGCCATGGACGGCATACTGCTGATGTCGAACATCCGGCAAAATCTGGCGAGCGGTCTGCCGGTGCAGGATGCAGCCATTCGCGCCGGCGACACGCGCATGCGCCAAGTGTTCATGACGGCCCTATCCGCCTGCCTGGGGCTCGTGCCGGCAGCGCTTTCAAGCGGCGTTGGCACGCAGGTGCAGCAGCCGCTTGCCGTCGTTGTCGTCGCCGGCATGCTGCTGTCGCCAATTTGCAGTCTGCTCGTCATCCCGACCCTGGCGCGCATCCTCGTGCGGACGGCCGCCACACCGCCTGTCCTGGATGAAAGGGCTGCCGCGTTCGGCAGCCCCTTGCGGACCGACTGAGCGGATCGTCAGCTCGATGATATGCCGGCTACCGCGTCGATGTTTACCTAATGCAGCGGGCTAAACGTTCGTCGCCCACAAATGCGATTTGCTTATTCTGGATTGTTTAGCAGATCATCTTCGTTCGTCATTGCCCGAGCCGATGTTCTCATTCTTCCCGCTGGGAGCGACATAAAGTCCCGGCTTAGTGGAGGAGAAACGGCAATGCGTGGTGCGATACCTGTCGCGCTACTCGCCGCGATTGCTCTCAGCAGTCCGGCGATGGCGAATGACGAACTGATCAAACTGCAGAGCGACCCCAACAACTGGGCCTCGCAGAGCGGCGACTACACGCTGCAGCGCTATTCCAAGCTCGACCAGATCAATACCAAGAACGTCAAGGACCTGAAGGTCGCCTGGACGTTCTCCACCGGCGTGCTGCGCGGCCATGAGGGCTCGCCGCTGGTTATCGGTGACGTGCTCTATGCGCACACGCCGTTCCCCAACGTAGTGTACGCGCTCGATCTCAACGACGAGAACAAGATCATCTGGAAGTACGAGCCCAAGCAGGACCCGTCGGTCATTCCGATCATGTGCTGCGACACAGTTAATCGCGGCGTCGCCTACGCCGACGGCAAGATCTTCCTCTATCAGGCCGATACCACGCTGGTCGCCCTCGATGCCAAGACCGGCAAGGAGGTCTGGAAGTCGCTTAACGGCGATACCAAGCGCGGCGAGACGGGCACCAATGCCCCTGTGGTGATCAAGGACAAGGTGATCGTCGGCATCTCCGGCGCCGAGTTCGGCGTGCAGGGCTACGTCACCGCCTACAACCTCGCCGACGGCTCGCGCGCCTGGCGCGCCTACTCGATCGGTCCCGACGACCAGATCCTCTTCGATCCGGAGAAGACCAAGTCGCTCGGCAAGCCGGTGGGCAAGGATTCCTCGCTCAAGACCTGGAACGGCGAGCAGTGGAAGATCGGCGGCGGCTCGGCCTGGGGTTGGTTCTCCTGGGATCCGAAGCTGAACCTCTTGTACTACGGCACCGCCAACCCCTCGACTTGGAACCCGGTGCAGCGCGCCGGGCCGGACGGCAAGCCGATCGACCAGAAGTGGACGCTGTCGATCATCGCGCGCAATCCGGACACGGGCGTCGCTTCCTGGGCCTACCAGCTCACGCCGTTCGACGAGTGGGACTACGACGGCATCAACGAGTCGATCCTCGTCGATGACGCAGAGATCAACGGCAAGAAGCACAACGTGCTCGTGCACTTCGACCGTAACGGCTTCGGCTACACGATCGATCGCGAGTCCGGCATCCCGCTCGTGGCCGAGAAGTACGACCCGGCCGTCAACTGGTCTTCCGGCGTCGACCTCGATCCCAAGAGCGAGCGCTATGGCCGCCCGACGGTCGTGCCGCAGTACTCGACCTTCCTCAACGGCCAGGACACCAACACGACCAACGTCGTCCCGGCGGCGCTCGGTACCAAGGACCAGCAGCCGGCGGCCTACTCGCCGCTGACCAAGCTGTTCTACGTGCCGACCAACCACGTCGCCATGGACTACGAGCCGTTCAAGGTCGAGTACACGGCCGGCCAGCCGTACGTCGGAGCCACGCTGTCGATGTATCCGCCCAAGGGCGACAAGAACCTCGGCAACTTCATCGCCTGGGATCACACCAAGGGTAAGATCGTGTGGTCGATTCCGGAGAGGTTCTCGGTGTGGTCGGGCGCGCTCGCCACCGCCGGCGGCGTCGCCTTCTACGGCACGCTGGAAGGCTACCTGAAGGCGGTCGACCAGAAGGACGGCAAGGAGCTGTTCCGCTTCCGCACGCCCTCCGGCATCATCGGCAACGTCTTCACCTATAGCCACAAGGGCAAGCAGTACGTCGGCGTCTACTCGGGCGTCGGCGGCTGGGCGGGCATCGGCCTTGCTGCCGGCCTCACCAATCCCACCGACGGTCTCGGCGCCGTCGGCGGCTACGCGGGCCTCTCCCAGTACACGGCTCTGGGCGGCTCGCTGACTGTCTTCTCGCTGCCTTAGCGCTTCCTCCAAAGGTTCTAAGATGCGAGCAACTTGGGGGGCCGGTGCCGGCAACTGCATCGGCCCCTTTTTCGCGCGAGTTGGTTGGAGCCCGGCGTATGGCATTTACGCATTCTTGAGGTCGGGGCTCGACGAAGAATACGCCGCGGGCGCGCGCTCATGTCGATTGCCGTTCATTCGCGTCGACTTCTAGGTTCCGCCCCGCGGCGTCCTCGCCCCATCGTTCCTTAAAATCCGTGCGTATCGATACGTAGCGGTTGTCCGGGCGGGAGCAACAGCGCATGGTCCGCGAGCATTTGGGCCGGATCGATGTATTGCGTCGCAGCCAGATCCTCACGCGCCCTTTGCAGCGTAGCATTCCGGATTGCACGATCCCGTCGAGGACCGATGACAAGCAAGGCGCCAAAGGCGTGTCGGGCATTGCGCGCCGCTGCCGCGGCCGGCCTCGCCTTGATTGCGCTCGCCACGTCACACGCACAAGCACGCGACGGAGCATTCGATCCGGCAGTGCGGCCCGATTACCGCGAGCCGGTGACGCTGGCGAGCAAGGACGGCGTGCTCGAGGTCACGCTCAGGGCACACCAAGGCCATGTCACGCTGGACACGGTTGCCGAGCCGGTCAAGAACGCTCTCGTCTTCGGCTACGAGGTGGTGCGCGGCACGGCCTCGAACGGGCAATTGGCCGGAGACAATCTCTATCCGGCGCCGACGCTGCAGGTCTGGCCGGGCGAAACGCTGATCGTTCATCTCGAGAACGATCTCAGTGGTCTCACCATCCGCGATTTCTTCGACCCCAGGTACATCGCCAAGGGCGAGGAGGTGCCGCTTTATCCGGAGCCGCTCACCGCCTCGCCGCTGAACCTGCACGTCCACGGCCTGCACGTGAGCCCCAAGGGCAACGCCGACAACGTGATGCTGCACATCCCGGCGGGGATGGCGAATACCTACACCTACCGCATCCCCAAAAACATGCCGCAGGGCGCCTACTGGTATCACAGCCACCTGCACGGACTGACGACGCCGCACGTCTACTACGGGCTCGCGGGCCTGCTGGCCATCGGACGCACCGACGGCAACTTGCCGCTCGTTACCGAGCACGGCATCCCCATCCGCAACATGGTGCTGCAGTATAATTTCGTCCTCGATCGTGCCGGCGCGGGCGCGCAGCTCAACAATCCCAACTGGCCGCAATGGGTGAGCACGCTGAAGCCGCCCGCCGGTGACGAGCTGGCAAAGGGGACATACCGTCCGTCATTGGCGCCGGTGAACTTCGCGCAAGCGCGGAAAGGAACGCGGTTCGCCACGGTGTGGTACAGCGGCGCGCTCTCCATCGAGAACATGCGCGGGCGCTTCCAGTTCATCCCCAGCAGCCTGCAGCGGTTCGCGGCCAAGGATGGCAGTGTGGTCGTTGAGGCCGATCCACAACTGCCGGACTACCGCCGCGACGTGCAGTTCACGGTGAACGGTCTGTTTCAGCCGAAGATCGCGAGCAAGCCCGGACAGACCGAGATCTGGGTGCTCGCGAACGTGAGCGACATCGCCTACATGAGCGTGCAGCTGACCGAGACGGCGACCGGAAGGCATCCGCAGATTGCCATCGTCGGGCAGGACGGCAATCCGAGCCCCAACGCCCACTATCCGGTTTTCGAGGGCGGAACGCGGCTCGTCATTCCGCCGGCGACGCGCTACGCCATCGCGGTCACGATGCCGGAAAGCGGGGAGCTCCTGCTCGAGATGCCGCCCATGGGCGGCGGCGCGCGCACGCTGAGCTCGCCCGGCGTCCTTTATGAAAACGACGGAACCGAGAACCCGCCGGGCGTGCTGGGGACATTGAGCGTGCCGCCGGCGGCCGTCAGCTATTTCGACGGCTTCTTCGTATTTCCGACGCAGGTTCTCGCGCGCGCGGTGCCGGCAGAGGGCCGCGGTGCTTCGGTTGCGTTTGCCGAGGGGCAGCCGCTCGGCGCCTACGCATCCTTCGACGAGCTGTCCCGGCTCACCCCCGACGTCACGCGCACGCTGACGATGTCCGGAGGATTCCTGAACGATCTCGCCAGCCCATCGGATCCGAAGTCGTTCGTCTATGCCTTCGACGGCACGGCGTTTCCGAACGTTCCGCTCATCCAGCCGCGGCTCAATTCCGTGGAGGAATGGACCTTCATCAACAACAACAACGACGAGCACCCGATACATGTGCACGTCAACGACTTCCAGGTGACGAGCTATTTCGATCCGACGACGGGACTCAAGACCGGAGCGGAGATGTGGGAGGTGGACAACGCCAACGTGCCCGCGCCCACCCTGGGCTCCGGTGAGAGCGTCATCCAGCCCGGCAGCCTGTCGCTGCGCACCAAGTTCACGGACTACACTGGCCTCTATGTCATGCACTGCCATCGCCTCAACCACGAGGACAATGGGCTGATGGCGCTGGTGAATGTCATCCCGGAGATTTCTGCCTACGCGGTGGCGGCTAAAGGCGCGGCGGAGCGTCCCACGCAAGTGCGGGTCTATGACGGCAACGGCGACCGCCTGATGGCCACGGTGACGCCGTTCGCGGAGTTCAGCGGCGACGTGAGCGTGGCGATGGGGGACGTCGACGACGACAACGTCCTCGACCTCATCGTCGGTGCCGGCGAGGGGCAGGCGCCGATGGTCGCCGTCTACTCGGGCAATGCGAAGGATGGAAAAGGGCCGTTCGAGACGCAGCTCGCGCGGTTCGCGGCCTTCGATCAGGGCGCGCGCGGTGGCGTGAGCGTCGCCGCAGCGCAGATCGACGGCGCGGCGGCCGACAACATCATCGTCGGCTCGGGCCCCGGTATGCCGAGCGAGGTGAAAGTTTTCTCGACCGACCTGCCTGCAGCGCCTGGCGAGGCGCCTCCGCTGTTCTCGACGTTCGCTCCCTATGCCGACGATACCTCGGGTGTGACCGTCGCCGCGGGCTTCGTCGACTTCGGCACCGGTCGCAACAGCATCGTCACGGCACCGGGCCCCGGCACGCCGACGCAGGTGAAGGTTTTCACCTTCTCGCTGATGAAGCCGCTGCATCCGCAGACCGCCGGTGCGGCAGTCAATGACCGGTGTCCTGGGCCCAGGGAGGCCGCCATCAGCGCCGCTTTCATGCCGTTCGGCATCGGCTATAGCGCCGGCGTTTCGCTCGCGACCGGATGGCTGACCGGAGGGCAGGGAGGCGCCGAGGCGATCGTCGTCGGCCAGCTCGGCGGTCCCGGCGGGGTGAAGGTCTACTCGAGTGGCTCGGCGCTGCAAGGCGGCCCTAAGGGCTACCTGCAAAGCGTCGCGGCACATGCGCTGCCGCCGGTGTTCAGCAGCGTGGCCGAGCTGCATCCGTTCGAGCCGTCATCGGGCGTACGTGTGGCGACGACGAGCACCACCGTCGGCGCCGACCTGCTCGTCAGCGGCATGACGCGCACAGACCGCAGCGTCGCCGTGCGCAAGTATCGTCTCTACAAGCCGGCGGCGAATGCCAGCGTGCTCGAGGCGAAGGAGGTGGGTGAGATCGGTTACACGACGGGTTCGTTTCCTAGCGTGTTGGGGGGCGATTGAGCGGAACGGTGAGCAACGATCCTTCGACATTGCTGATTTGCGCGCGCGTGCTGCCGGGCCGCGAGGCGGCGTTTGCCGAATGGCAAGGCCGTTGGCAGAGCGCGCTCGTAGCATCGGCCGCGGCATCGAGCGTCGAGCTGTGGCCCTCGGCGCCGCCGGATCAGCAGGAGGTGGTGGGGCTCGCCCGCTTCGCCTCTCTTGAAGAGTTGCGGCGCTGGCGCCGTGGCGACATCAACCGGCAGCTCATAGAGGAGGCGCGGCCACTGGCCGAGGGTGGCGTCGTCATGCAGCTGGTTGGACAGGCCGCCGTCGAATACACGTCGACGCGCGGGGCGACGATGGTCATCGTCACGCAGATCAGGCCGGGCAAGGAAGCGGCCTACCGGACGTGGGCCAACCGCATCCAACAGGTCCAGGCGACGTTTCCCGGCTTCATCGGCTCGTTCGTGCAGCCGCCGCAGCGTGGCGAGGCCGACTGGACGACGATCCTGCGTTTTGATTCGGCCAAGAACCTAGAGCGCTGGCTCAACTCGAAGGAGCGTGCGCGCATGGTGGCGGAGAGCGAGGACCTTGTCGGCGGATTCCTCGCACAGCGCGTCGACACGTCTTTCCCGGGGTGGGTGCCGAACGATCCGGCGACAGGCTCGCCGCCCAGCATGTGGAAGACGGCGGCCCTGGTGCTGCTGACGCTGTTTCCGGTGGTCATGCTGGAGCTGCGTTTTCTCAATCCGCAGCTCGAAAGCCTCAATCCCGCGGTTCGCACCTTCATCGGCAATGCGATCAGCGTCGCACTGACCACGTGGCCGCTGATGCCGCTGGCGATTCTTGGCTTTCACGCCTGGCTCTACCCGGAGGGCTATCCCCGCTGGGTGGCATGGGCGATGCCGGCCGCGCTGGTGCTTGCCTACCTGATCGAGATCGCCGTCCTTTGGCACCTGCTGCTTTAGTCATTTTGAAACCAGCGCCGCCGCTACCTGACGAGATGTGAATCGGTCATTGTCTGGCCGTCCAGCCGTTTTGAAGAGGCGACGGTTATGAACCTCAATACCGTCACCGAGTTTCGGCAGCCGCGGTCCGCGGACGAGATCCGCGATTGGCGCGATGGGTACGCATGGCTTGCGGGCGGTACGTGGCTCTTTTCCACGCCGCAGCTTGCCACGCACACCCTCATCGACCTTCAGACACTGCGCTGGCCGGCCCTGCAGATCTCGGCCGACGGCCTGGAGATCGCCGCGACGTGCACGCTGGCCGAGCTCGCGCACTTCAAGGCACCGGCGGCATGGAAGACTGCGCCGCTGTTCAAGATGTGCTGCGATTGCCTGCTCGCTTCCTTCAAGATCTGGAACGCGGCGACGGTCGGCGGCAACATCTGCATGTCGCTTCCTGCCGGGTCGATGATCTCGCTGACAGCGTCTCTGGAAGGCACGTATACGCTGTGGCCGCGCGACGGCGAGCCGCGCAAGGTGGCCGCCATGGATTTCGTCACCGGCAACCACGCCAACATTCTGCGCCCCGGCGAGCTGTTGCGCTCGATCCACCTGCCGGCGCACGCGTTGGCGAAGCGCTTCGCTTTCCGCCGCGCCTCGCTGACGCATTGGGGGCGCTCGGCCATCATCGTCGTCGGCACGCAGAGTCCCGGTGCCCGCGATCTGACGCTGACGGTCACGGCGGCGACGGCAAAGCCGTTTCAGTTGCGATTTGACCGCGTGTCCGATGCGCGCACGCTGCGGGAGGCTATTCTCTTCGCCATTCCGGAGGTCGACTACTTCGAGGACGTGCACGGCTCGGCGCGCTACAAGCGCCACCTCACATACTATTTCGCCGAGGAGATCCGCGCCGAGCTGACGGCATCGGCGCCATGAAATTCTCGGTCAATGGCCGGAGCATGATGGCCGAGCCGGCGTCCGGACAGTGCCTGCGCACGCTGCTGCGCGAGCTGGGCTGCTTCGGCGTGAAGAAAGGATGCGACGCGGGAGATTGCGGCGCGTGCACCGTGTGGCTCGACGGCAAGCCGTTCCACAGCTGCCTCGTTCCGGCTTGGCGGGCAGCCGGGCACGAGATAACGACCATCGAGGGGCTGGCCGAAGACGGGCGGTTGCATCCTACGCAGCAGGCATTTCTCGACGCGCAGGCATTCCAGTGCGGCTTCTGCACCGCCGGCATGATCATGACCTCGGCCGCATTGGACGAGGCGGCGCGCCGCGACCTGCCGCGCATGCTGAAGGGCAATCTCTGCCGTTGCACCGGCTATCGCAGCATCGTCGACGCGCTCAACGGCGTGAAGCATGTCGAGCCGGACGACGCGGAGCACGCGTGTGGGGCGAGCGTCGCCAATCCCTACGCGGAGTCGATCGTTACCGGCACAGCGCGCTACACGCTCGACGTTCCGGCCATGGAGAACATGCTGCACCTGAAGGTGCTGCGCTCTCCGCATCCGCATGCGCGCATCAAGTCGTTGAAGCGCGACAAGGCGGCGGCGGTGCCCGGTGTCGTCGCCGTCTTCACGTGGGAGGACGTACCGCGCCGGCTCTACAGCACGGCGACGCACGAGGATCATCTGGTCGATCCGGACGACACGTATATCCTCGACAATGTCGTCCGCTTTGTCGGCCAGCGCGTGGCGGCCGTCGCCGCCGAGACCGAAGCCGCTGCCGAGGAAGCGTGCCGCCTCTTGGAGGTCGAGTACGAGCTTATCCCCGCCGTTTTCGATGCGGAGGCGGCCATGGCGGCGGGGGCGCCGGTCCTGCATGAGCGCAGTATTGCGTATCATGACAACATATATGTCGACATACACGGCGAGCTTGGCAGCGTGGCAGAAGGCTTCGAGGAAGCCGACGTCATCCACGAGCGTACATATTCCACCTCCCGCGTGCAGCACGTGCACCTGGAGACGCACGGGTGCCTCGCCTGGCGCGGCGACGATGGGCGCCTGCACGTGCGCACGAGCTCGCAGGCGCCGTTCATCGCCAAGCAGAAGCTTTGCTATCTGTTCGGACTGTTCGACCGGCAGGTGCACGTTTTCACCGAGCGCATCGGCGGCGGCTTCGGCGGCAAGCAGGAAATGGTCTGCGAGGACCTGTGCGTGCTGGCCACGCTGAAGACCGGCCGGCCGGTCATGTGGGAGTTCACGCGTGAGGAGCAGTTCATCGGTGCAACGACGCGCCATCCGATGAAGACGCAGGTGAAACTCGGTGCCAAGCGCGACGGCACGCTGACCGCGATCGAGATGCGTGTCGTGTCCAACACCGGTGCCTACGGCGGCCACGGCGGAGAGACGCTGGCGGCGGCGCTCGGCAGCCCGATTGCCGCCTATCGCTGCCCCAACAAGAAGGCCGATGGCTACGCCGTCTATACCAACATGGTTCCGGCCGGCGGCTTTCGCGGCTACGGCGCCTCGCAGACGACCTTTGCCATCGAGTGCGCCATCGACGACCTCGCGCGCATGTTGGGGGTGAGCCCCTTCGCGATCAGGCGCAGGAACAAGATCCGCGAAACCGATCGGATCGAATCGATCTGGAAAGATCCGAGCGACGTGGTGATGGGCAGCTACGGGATCGACCAATGCCTCGCCCTTGTCGAGCAGGCCCTGGCGAGCGGGCGCGGCTTACCGAAGCCAGGCGGCGAAGACTGGCTGGAGGGGAGGGGCGTCGCGCTCTCCATGCTGGAGTCCGGGCCGCCGACGGAGCATCGCTCCGGAGCCGAGATGCGGCTGCTGGCTGACGGCAGCTACTATCTCGCCGTTGGCTCGACGGAAATGGGCAATGGCTCGGCCACCTCCCATCGCCAGATCGCAGCGGCAATGCTTGGCACGCGGCCAAGCCGCATCGCGATCGTCAACGGCGATACCGATCGCACCCCTTACGATACCGGCACCTTCGCCAGTACCGGCACCGTCGTGGCCGGTGCCGCCGTCGAAAAAACCGCAGCGGCGCTGCGCGATGTCCTGATCGACTTCGCGAGCCGTCAGTATGGTTGCGACCCGGCCGACTGCCATTTGCACGCCAATACGATGATCTGCGCCAACCGCAGGATTTCTCTTGCCGAGCTGCATGCGGCCGGCGCCAAGGTCGGGGATCGCTTCGAGGTGAGGCGCAAGGCATATCTGTCGCCCCGCTCCGTCGGCTTCAACGTTCAGGGGGTGCGGCTCGCGGTGCATCGCGTCACCGGCGAGATCACTATTCTACAAAGCGTGCACGCGGCAGACATCGGGCGTCTGATCAATCCAATGCAGTGCCGCGGCCAGATCGACGGGGCGATTGCCATGGGCGTCGGTTGGGCGCTGACCGAGAAGATGGTCTACGACGGCAACGGCACCATTGTGAACCCCGCGCTACGCGACTACCGCATCCCCGCGTTCGCCGATGTGCCATCAAGCGAAATTCATTTTGCCGACACGTATGACAGCGTCGGCCCATTGGGCGCCAAGGCGCAGGGCGAGTGCGCAATCAATGCCGTGGCACCGGCGATCGCCAATGCCCTCGCCGACGCGACCGGCGTGCGCTTCGCAGACCTGCCGCTGACGCCCGATCGCATCTTCGAACGGCTCGGCGCCCTGCACGGGCCGCCGCCCAAGATCTACAAATAGTCGAGAGGAGACTGCCGCCGCTGGTTTCGACTGGCCACAGCTAATCGGGGAGGCCCGCCTTCCGCAAACCGTCCGCGAAGATCGACAGGTCCTCGGGCCGATGGATGGGCAGCCAGTCGCCGAGGTTGGCAACGCGAAGGCGAGGATCGAGCGCGCGCAGATGCTCCATGGCGCGCCGCGCATCCTCCGTGCGACCAGCGAGTGCGCGGCTCGCAGCAACGATCCCCGTTGCCATCAAGAAGCTCGGCAGGTTCGTGTACGCCTCCTCGGCCCATCGCGAAGCGGCGTCGATACGACCGGCAAAGAGATTGGCCATCGCGATGCCGGCCTGCATCCGGTACAGCTCCGGGTCGACCGGACTTAGGCGCATCGCCTGCTCGAAGTGGGTGATCGCGCCCTGTGGCTCGCCCCGCCACGTTCGCAGGAAGCCTCCGAGAAACCACGCGGCTGCGAGGTTGGGGTTGAGGAACGTCGCGCGATCGAGCAGCGCAATGCCGGTGTCGAGATCGCCGGTGAAGTGTGCAAGCGCATGTCCGGCGCGTGTCAGTGCCACGGCGTCGTCCCTGCCAAGCTCGACGGCTCGGCGCGCCAGCTCCGTACCTTCGGCGACATCGCTCCGGTGGTCGGACATCCAGCCGTTGACCTTGCGCCAGAAGTGGCACCACGCCGCCATTGCGTAAGCCGCGGCGAAATCGGGATCGAGCCCAATGGCCTTTTGAAACAGCGGAAGGGCCTCTTGGATCGAGGCCTCGCTTCCGCGATGCACGTTCGCCAGTCCGCGCAGATAGCAATCGTAGGCGGTCAGATTGGCAGTGGGCTTGCGCTTGGCGCGCTCGATCTCGGCCAGTTCGACCTGAGGCGCAATCGCGCCGGCGACGCTCGTGGCGATGCGATCCTGAAACTGGAAGATATCGTCGAGCGTCCCTTCGAAACGCTCCGCCCACAGGTGCGCGCCGGTGCTTGCCTCGATGAGCTGGCCTGTGATGCGAACGCGGTCCACGGCCTTGCGCAGGCTGCCCTCGAGCACGTAGCCGACGCCCAGCTCGCGGGCGATTTGCTTCACGTCCGCCGCGTCGCCGCGATAGGTGAAGCTCGAGTTGCGCGCGATGACGAACAGCCAGCGAACGCGCGACAGGGCGGTGATGATGTCCTCGACGATGCCGTCGGCGAAGTAGTCCTGTTCCGCATCGCCGCTGAGGTTGTGAAACGGCAGGATGGCAATGGACGGCTTTTCGGGCAGCTCCGGCGCCGGCGCGGCCGGGGCATCCTGGGGCCGCGCGTACGCATCCATGTCGCCGCCGGCCCGAGCGTCGCTGACGTCACCGACGTCCCCGACGAACCGGAAGCCCTTGCGCGGCACCGTGCGTAGAAGCCGTTGCGCCTCGCCGCTGTCGCCGATCGCCTTGCGCACGGCGTTGATATGGCTGGTGAGCGTCGAATCCGAAACGATGCGCCCGTTCCAGATCGCATCCATCAGGTTGTCCTTGCTGACGACGCGTTCGCGGTTCTGCACCAGGTAAGCCAACAGATCGAAAACCTGCGGACCTATGGAGACGACCTCGGCGTTGCGGGTCAGCTCGCGGCGCTCCAGGTCGAGCACGCAGTCGTTGAAAGTGAATCGCACGCAGGTGGCTCCGGAAAGGGCGGGCAATCTTGCGCAATTGATAGCACAGGCGCCGGTGAGGAACAGACGCAGGGCGGGCGTCCCTTTGGACGAAAAATCAAGCAAACGACATGCGCTGGCGCGGCAGTATCTCGCTGCGAAGAGCGACAAGCGTGAGGTCATCGCCGTTTCTGCTCGGCGCCGCCATCGCGGAGCTGCGCGTTGCCTTCTGCGGTAAGCATATGGCTGGCCGGACACGCGCTGTTCCATCTCTGGGAGGTTGCAGCCGGAATATGCGGGCCGTCGGCGCTGGCGCGCGACTCCCCGCCGTGAGCCTTCCCGCGATCCTCGGCCTCGCCATCACATTCTGGGCGGTAGCGCAGTCGCGCAGAAGGCCAACTCCGCTTTGATGGAAATACGCTGTCGCGATCGATCGGCCGGTGCACGGCGCGGTGGCGCCCATAATGCGGATAAGAATCAAATGCGTCGCGTCGCGGCCCCGGGGGAGGCAAGCGTGCATACCTTTGCGCGGCGCGGTCTTAACCGGAGGCAAACGCTCGATATGGGATGCGTTGATGAAGGCGGCGCTCGGAGATCGGATCAAAGTCGATTCCGGAAAGGCGGCGCCGGAGCGGAGGAAGGCCGCGGCCATGTCGCTTCTGCGGGCGCATGTCGATGCTGGCATGGTCTGGATTCCAGGCGGAACATTCGCCATGGGGTCCGATGTCCATTACCCGGAAGAGGCTCCTGTCCATCGCGTGACAGTCGACGGTTTCTGGATGGACGCCGCGCCGGTTACCAACCGGCAGTTCCGCGCCTTCGTCGACGCCACCGGATACAAAACGTTCGCCGAGATAGCACCGCGTGCCGAGGACTACCCCGGTGCGCTGCCGCATATGCTCAAGGCGGGATCGCTCGTCTTTCGACCGCCCGAGCATCCGGTCGATCTCGGTGATTGGAGTCAGTGGTGGGAGTTCCGTTTCGGCGCCAACTGGCGCCATCCGTACGGACGCGGCTCCTGGATCAAGGGCCAGGACGATCATCCGGTCGTGCATGTCGCCTACCGCGATGCCGAGGCTTACGCAGCCTGGGCGGGCAAGGAGCTGCCGACCGAGGCCGAATGGGAGTTTGCGGCGCGCGGCGGCTTGCAAGGCGCCGAATTCGCCTGGGGCGATGAGCTGACGCCGGGCGGCAAGCAGATGGCCAATACCTGGCAGGGCGAATTTCCGCACGAAAACCTGAAGCTCGACGGCTGGGAGCGCACGTCTCCCGCGGGAGCCTTTCCGCCCAACGGCTATGGCCTTTACGACATGATCGGCAATGTGTGGGAGTGGACGACGGACTGGTTCATCCCGAAGCATCCGGCCGACGCACCGAAGGCGTGCTGCATTCCGGAAAATCCGCGCGGACCACGCGAGGATCAGAGCTACGACCCCTGCCAGCCGCACGTCCGTATTCCGCGCAAGGTGCTGAAGGGCGGGTCGCACCTCTGCGCGCCCAACTACTGCCGGCGCTACCGGCCGGCGGCGCGGCATCCCGAGCCGATAGACACATCGACGAGCCACGTGGGCTTCCGCTGCATCAGGCGGAAGAGGTGACGCTTCTGCATACGCCGGGGGAACCATAGAGCTGGAAGGACCCCGCAATGCGCGAAAAATCGAACGGCGAAAAGTCAAAGACCGCCCCCGTATCGGGACCAGATCGTAGAAGCCTCCTGCTCAGCGGAGCGTCGCTGCTCGCGCTGTCGGCGGCGAGACCGGCGCAAGCGCAGCAGCCGCCGCAATCGGCAACGACGCCGGTGCCTCAGGCGGGCGGCGGGCCGGCTGCTGGCGGAAAGCCAAATATTCTCGTCATCTTCGGCGACGACATCGGCATCGCCAACGTCAGCGCCTACAGCAACGGACTGATGGGATATGAGACGCCCAACATCGACCGCATCGGCAAAGAGGGCTTGCGTTTTCAGCATTACTACGGCGAGCAGTCGTGCACGGCGGGCCGCGCTGCCTTCCTCACCGGCCAGCACGGAATCCGGACGGGGCTGACCAAGGTCGGCTTTCCCGGTGCGCCCATGGGCATGAGCCAGCTCGATCCTTCGATCGGCGGCCTGTTGAGGAACCTCGGGTATGCGACCGGCCAATTCGGCAAGAACCACGTTGGCGATCGCAACGACACGCTGCCCACGGTCAACGGTTTCGACGAGTTCTTCGGCAATCTTTATCACCTCAACGCGGAGGAGGAGCCGGAGCTTCCCGACTATCCCAAGGACCCGGCATATCTCGCCAAGTTCGGTCCGCGCGGCGTGCTTCGCTGCAAGGCGAGCGACGTCGATGATCCGACCGTCGACCCGCGCTTCGGAAAGATCGGCAAGCAGACAATCGAGGATACGGGAGCGCTGACGAAGAAGCGCATGGAGACGATCGACGACGAGACGTCCTCGGCGGCCGCGGATTTCATGCGTCGGCAACACCAGGCAGGAAAGCCGTTCTTCTGCTGGTTCAACTCGACACGCATGCACTTGCGCACGCATGTGCGTGATGGACACCGCGGCGTCTACAAGCATGGCGACAGCGAGTACATCGATGGAATGATCGAGCACGACAACACGGTGGGGTCGCTGCTGAAGACGCTCGATGACCTTGGCATCGCTGGGGATACCATCGTCGTCTACACCACGGACAACGGCCCGCACATGAACACGTGGCCCGATGGCGCCATGACGTGGTTCCGTTCCGAAAAGAATACAAACTGGGAGGGGGCCTTCCGCGTGCCGTGCATGGTTCGCTGGCCGGGTAACATCAAGCCGGGAACAATCACCAACGAGCTGATGAGCCACAACGACTGGATTCCGACGCTGTGCGCCATCGCCGGAGAGCCCGATATCGTCAACAAACTCAAGGCCGGCTACAACGCCAACGGCATCGACTACAAGGTCCATCTCGACGGCTACGACCAATCGCAGTTTCTCAAATCGGTCGAAGGCAGCGCCGCCAACAACAACGGTGTCAAAAGCGCGCGTGACAAATTCTTCTATTCCGATGATGACGGTCTGCTCGTCGCCCTGCGCCAGGGCGACTACAAATACGTGTTCTCGGAGCAGCGCGCGCCCGGCACGATGCAGTTGTGGGCGGAGCCGTTTACAACGCTGCGTCTGCAGAAAATCTACAACGTGATGCAGGATCCGTTCGAGCGCGCTGACATCACCTCGAACACTTTCTGGGACTGGCAGCTCAATCACGTGGGGTCGATGTACGGGGTGATGGACGAGGTGTTCAAGTTCGTCGAGAGCTTCAAGGACTACCCGCCGCGCTCGTTCCCGCCGAGTTTCAATCCAGCGAACATCATGGAGCAGACGCTGGAGAACTATAAGACAAGGCAGATGCTGAAGAAGAGCGTCGATCCGGAGCGCATTCGCGGCGTTCTCAACAAGGCCATCGAGCAGCAGCTCGAGCAGCGCGGCCGGTAGACGCCGTGCGAGGCGCCTCGCCGCTTGCGACGCTCCTGATCTTGGCGACGGTCGCTCTCGCGCCCGCCACCCGCGCTGCCGACGACCCGTTGCCGTCGTGGAACGCGGGCGCTGCCAAGGCGGCGATCGTGGCGTTCGTCGACAAGGTGACGTTGCAAGGCGGAGCCGACTTCGTGCCGCCGGCAGAGCGCATTGCCGTCTTCGACAACGACGGCACGCTGTGGGCGGAGCAACCGGTCTACTTCCAGCTCGCCTTCGCCATCGACCGGATCAAGGCCATGGCGCCCCAGCATCCCGAATGGGCGACGAAGCAGCCATACGCTGCCGTGCTAGCCGGCGATCTCGCAGCGCTCAAAGCATCTGGAGAGCACGGGCTGCTGCAGATCATGGCTGTGACGCATGCGGGGATGACGACGGACGCCTTCGCAGCCGATGTCGCCGGCTGGCTCGCAACGGCGCGCCACCCGCGCTTCCGGCGTCCGTACACAGAGCTGGCCTATCAGCCTATGCTGGAGCTGCTTGCCTACTTGCGCGCCAACGGCTTCAAGACGTTCATCGTCTCCGGCGGCGGCGTCGAGTTCATGCGCGGCTTCGCTGAGCGCGTCTACGGCATTCCGCCCGAGCAGGTCGTCGGCTCGTCTGGCGCCACGGAGCTCGGTGCCGGCAGCGACGGCACGCCCGAGCTGAAGAAGCTTCCGAAAGTCGAGTTCATCGACGATGGCCCCGGTAAGCCAGCCGGTATCGAGCGCTTCATAGGACGCCGCCCGATTGTCGCCTTCGGCAATTCGGACGGCGATCTCCAGATGCTGGAATGGACGGCCGCCGGTACGGGCCCGCGCTTCATGGCTCTGTTGCATCACACGGACGCCGAGCGCGAATGGGCGTACGACCGGACGTCCGCTGTCGGCAAGCTCGACAAGGCGCTGGACGTGGCGCGCGCCAAAGAATGGATCGTGGTCGATATGAAGCGCGACTGGGGCGAGGTGTTCCCGTTCGAGAAGAGGGCGCAATGACATCGCGGTGCTCCACATGGCCCCTCGCCTGGCCGACCTCGATCCGGCGCGGCGCGGGTGCACTGAATCATTGCGCTCACCCCGCGCGTGGAACACGACCGGCGCGCCGATCGTTGGTCCGCAGCCGGGGGAGTTCGCCTGCATAGATACTCCTCCTCGTGTGATCGGCGAAGGGATGACGCGTGCGCTGGATATTGCTGACGGTTCTGGTGGCTTTCGCGTTGGGTGGCTGCGCCGGATACAGCGACCGCCAATCGCTCGGCTATGGGGACTATGCGGGCTATACGTGCGACCAGCTCGGCCAGGAGGCTCTGCGGCTCATGCGGCAGGCCGCCGACAGAAGCGAGCATATTCTGGCCGACGATCAGGAGCGCCGCGACGCAGCCATGCGGCAGCTCGGCACCGTGAAGCGCGCGAGCGCCAGCAAAAGTTGCTGAGGTAAACCCTCTGCCAATCGCCTTCAGCCACATCGCCGCAGCCCCCGACGAAAGCGGCGGTGCCGGCGCGAGCCCCGCACCCGAGGGCCAAGAAAATCGGGCCGATCCGGCCGATATTCCCTAGGCGTGGAAAAGACGAACGCTTAAGGCGCCGTTCATAAACTCGCGCGGCAACGGAAAAGCGCCGGCCGAACGTTCCATCAGATGGCCGTCGCCACTCCGGAACGCGCAAACGCGCCCGGGACGGGCGATTGCCGGTCATTGTGCCAACCCAATGCCATTCGCCGCGCGCCTGATGTCGGGGTTGCAGATGTTGAAGCAGTTGCCAACGAAGCGACCCAGACCGCGCTTGCGCGGCCTGGCATTTACCATTGTGCTCGTCGCTGCGGGCCTCGGCCTGCTGCGCTGGTACGAGGCTTCGCAACATCGCTCGGCGGCTCCGGCGCACACCGCCGCGCAGGCCGTCCCCGTCGATGTCGTGACAGCCACACGCACCGACTTCCCCGACTATCTCAACGGTATCGGCGTGGCGCAGGCGTGGAATACCGTCCTCGTGAGGACGCGTGTCGACGGGCAGATCGACAAAGTCGCCTTCAAAGAAGGCCAGATGCTACACCGCGGAGATCTCCTCGTGCAGATCGATCCGCGGCCTTATCGCGCGGCGCTGGACGAGGCGGTCGCCACCAAATCCCACGACGAGGCACTGCTCGAGAACAGCAAGCGCGATCTCGTTCGCTACACGACCGTGGGGACCCTGGCCGTATCGCAGCAGCAGATCGATACGCAGCGGGCGCTGGTACAGCAGCAGCAGGCGCAGGTGAACCGCGATCAGGGCGTCATCGACAATGCCCGCGTTCAGCTCGGTTATACCAGCATTAGCGCGCCGATCAGCGGGCGAGTCGGCTTCCGTCTCGTCGACGAGGGCAATATCGTCCACGCCAGCGACACGGGCGGCATCGCCTCCATCGCGCAGCTCGAGCCGATTGCCGTGATCTTCACGGCCCCTGAGGAGGAGTTGCCGCGCATCAACGAGGCGCTGAAGGCCGGTCCGTTGCCGGTGACCGCCTACACGTCCGACGGCAAGACCGAGCTTGGGAGCGGCAACCTTTCGCTGGTCGACAACCAGGTCGACGCGGCGACGGGAACGATCCGCCTGAAGGCCGAATTCCCCAACCGCGATCACAAGCTGTGGCCGTCACTGACCGTTAACACGCGCCTGCTGCTGAACACGCTGCACGGCGTCGTCGTCGTTCCTGACATCGCCGTGCAGCGCGGCCCGGAAGGGCTCTATGCCTACGTCGTCGATAAGGACGGCAAAGCGCAGATGCGCCGGTTGAAAGTCAGCCATATCGAGGACGGACGCGCCCTTATTCAGCAGGGAATCGAGCCCGGCGAGCGCGTAGTCACATCCGGCTACTACCGCCTGCAGCCGGGTAGCAAAGTCGAGATCCGCGAAGGCGCCGGCGCTGGGGACGCGCACGAGCAGCACGCATCGGCCGGAGCGGCACCGCAATGAACATGTCGGCGCCATTTATCCGCTACCCGATCGCGACATCGCTGGCGATGGTCGGCATCCTGTTCGTCGGCACCATCGCCTATATGAAACTGCCGGTTGCGCCACTGCCGCAGGTCGACTTTCCGACCATTCAGGTGTCGGCCTCCTTGCCCGGCGCGAGCCCCGAAACGATGGCGTCCAGCGTGGCGCAGCCGCTCGAGCGGCAGTTCTCGCAAATTCCTTCCGTGTCGCAGATGACCTCGGCCAGCGGCCTCGGCACCGCAACCATTGCCGTGCAGTTCGATCTCGACCGCAACATCGACGCGGCTGCGAACGACATCCAGGCGGCTATCAACGCCGCTGCGGCGCAGCTCCCGAAGGATCTCCCGGCGCCGCCGACCTACCGCAAGGTCAATCCGGCCGATTCGCCCATCATGTTGCTGTCGGTGACGTCGGACTCGCTGCCGCTGACCGAGGTGGACGACAACGCGGACATCAAGCTGGCGCAGCAGATCAGCCAGATCAGCGGTGTCGGACAGGTGTCGATCGGCGGCGAGCAGAAGCCGGCCATCCGGATCCAGCTCGACCCTGCCAAGCTCTACGCGCGCGGCCTGTCGCTCGAGGAGGTGCGCATCCCTCTGGCAATTACGACCGTGAACCAGCCGAAAGGAAACGTCGAGGGCTCGCGGCGCAGCTTCACAATCTACACCAATGACCAGCTCACGAACGCCAACGCGTGGAACGACGTCATCGTCGCCTACCGCCGGGGAGCGCCGGTGCGGGTGCGTGACATCGGCGAAGCCGTTCCCGGTCCCGAGGATGCCAAGAAAGCAGCGTGGGCCACGGGAAAGCGCGGCGTCTTCCTCATCGTCTTCAAGCAGCCCGGCGCCAACGTCATCGATACGGTCGATGCCATCAAGGCGGAGCTCCCGCGCCTGCAGGCGGCGATGCCGCCGGCCGTTCACGTCGATATCCTTTCCGATCGGACGCAGACCATTCGTGCGGCTGTGCAGGACGTGGAGATGACGCTGCTGCTGACGATCGCGCTGGTCGTCGGCGTGATCTTCCTGTTCCTGCGCAACGTGTGGGCGACCGTCATTCCGAGCGTGACCGTGCCGCTGTCGCTGCTTGGGGCTTGCGCCCTGATGTACGTTGTCGGCTACAGCCTCGACAACCTGTCGCTCATGGCGCTCACCATTGCAGTCGGCTTCGTCGTCGATGATGCCATCGTGATGCTCGAGAACATCGTGCGCTATGTCGAGGAAGGCGTGCCCGCCATCGAGGCGGCATATCGCGGGTCCGCCGAGATCGGTTTCACCATCATGTCGATCAGCATCTCGCTGATCGCGGCATTCATTCCGCTGCTGCTGATGGGCGGAATCATCGGACGCCTGTTTCGCGAATTCGCCATGACGGTGTCGATGACAATCGTCGTTTCGGCGTTCGTGTCATTGACGCTTACGCCGATGATGGCCTCGATATTTCTGAAGGATAGTACCAAAGAGCGGCACGGCTGGTTGTACCGCGTCACCGAGCGCGGGTTCGATCGGATGCTCGACGGGTATGCGTGGGCTCTCGACGTCGTGCTGCGGCACCAGTTTCTCACGCTGCTGACGTTCATGGCCACCGTCGTGCTTACCGCCTACCTGTTCATCGTCATACCCAAGGGCTTCTTCCCGCAGCAGGATACGGGCCTCATAACGGGCATCTCGGAGGCGGCGCAGGATATTTCCTTTGCCGAGATGAAGAAGCGGCAGGAGGCGCTCGGCGATGTCGTTGCCGCAGACCCGGCGGTGGCGACGGTGGCGATGGCGATCGGTGCCAGCGGGTCGACGTCGTCCACAAACAACGGCCGCATGTACATTACGCTGAAGCCCAAGGATGAGCGCGACGCTTCGGCGTTTCAGGTGATCGCACGGCTGCGGCCACAACTCGAGAAGATCGAGGGCGCGAAGCTTTTCCTGCAGGCGTCGCAGGACGTGAACGTCGGCGGACGCGCGTCGCGCACGCAGTTCCAGTACACGCTGCAAGATGCAAACATCGACGAGCTTAACGCCTGGGCGCCGAAGGTCCTGGCGAAGCTGCAGTCGTTGCCGGAATTGCGCGACGTGGCGACCGACCAGCAGATGGCGGGCACGACGCTGACACTCGACATCGACCGGGACAAGAGCTCGCGTTTCGGTCTCACGCCGCAGGCCATCGACGACACGCTCTACGATGCGTTCGGGCAGCGGCAGGTGGCGCAGTACTTCACCCAGCAGAACAGCTATCACGTCATCATGGAGGTGCTCCCCGACGTGCAGGCCGATCCGGCTAGCCTCGACCGGATCTATATCCGCTCGCCGTCGACCGGACAGCTCGTGCCGATGGCCGAGATCGCCAAATGGACGACGCGCCAGACACGGCCGTTGTCAATCAGCCACCAGGGACAGTTCCCGGCGGTGACGATCAGCTTCAACCTCGCGCAGGACGTATCTTTAGGAACGGCGACGCAGGCAATCGGCAAAGCCGAAAGGGAGATGAATATGCCCGCCTCGCTGCGGACGAGCTACCAGGGCAATGCGCAGGCGTTCCAGGATTCACTGCGCACGGTGCCGATGTTGATCGGAGCGGCTCTCGTGGTCGTGTATCTGATCCTCGGCATCCTCTACGAGAGCTACATTCATCCGCTGACCATTCTATCGACGCTGCCATCGGCCGGCGCCGGCGCGCTCGCGACGCTGATGCTGTTCGGCTACGATTTCTCGCTCGTCGCCATGATCGGCGTCATCCTGCTCATCGGCATCGTCAAGAAGAACGGCATCATGCTCGTCGACTTCGCCATTCACGCCGAGGCGGCGGAGCACCTGTCGCCGACGGAGGCCATGCGCAAGGCTTCGCTCCTGCGCTTCAGGCCGATCATGATGACGACGATGGCGGCGCTGCTTGGCGGCGTGCCGCTGATGCTCGGCACCGGCATGGGCGCGGAGATCCGCCAGCCGCTCGGCTACGCCATGGTGGGAGGGTTGATCGTCAGCCAGATGCTGACGCTGTTTACGACGCCGGTCATCTATATCTATCTCGATCGGCTCGCCAGCCATCTGTCGCGCATCCTGATGCGGCCGGCGAGGGCCTAATAGTCGGCGTGCAGACGTGCCGCAAAGGCGGACACCGGGCCCCGGTCGCGGTTGTAGCCGGGATTGTCGACGAACTGGTAGTCGAGCGTCAGGAGCAGCGGGTCGCACACCGGCAGAAGATAGTACGCCTCGAGGATGCGCTCGTGGGCGTAGTCGAGCTTGCCGTCGCCGATGAGGAGACCGAGCCCGCCCGCGCCGATCCACTGCCGATGCGGCTCGGAAATGGCATTGATGGCGCCGCCGATCCCCAGTCGATGCTCCTGCCGGCCCCATAGCGCACCGTTGAGAACGATGCCGCCGGACAAGCTCGAGTCGATGTCGGTGAAGGACATGACCTCGCTTTGGCCATCCGACCAGCTGAGGCGCGCGAAGACACCGACGTCGTCGCTGAGCGCCTGCTCGACGTTGGCCGCGAATCCGTACTTCACGCGCGTTTCGCGCGTCGTCAGGATCGTGTCGTTGGGATCGCCGCCGGTGTCCTGCGAGATCGCCAGCGATTGCGCATAGCTGCCGGCATTGGCGAGGCTCGTCCACGCCAGCCAGCGCAGCGTTCCGGGCTGCGATACGAATTTGTAGCGCTGCTCGAGCTCGGCCACATACTGCCCCCGCTGGAAGAGCTGCCAGTCGAGCTGCTGCGCGTTCGAGTGGATCGGCTCCAGATAGTAGCCGGCACGCGCGGCCCAATCCCGCCGGTTGAGCTCGAGCGCCATGCCGTAGGTGTAGCCCTTCTGGTCGGCTGCGTAGTCGAAGCCGCCCGCTTCCCATATGGACCAGTTGAAGAACGTGGTGCGCGGATCGTGGGCATAGCTGTTGTCGTCGAACACGTCGACGACCGACATCTTGCCGAGTGCGAAGGTCACGCGGTCGATATCGCGCGTACCCGCCACCTGATTGAAGGCGTCCTTCAGCGTCTCCTGGCCGCCGCCGAGATTGAGCGTATAGCGATAGAACACGCGCGCCACGTAGATTTCCGGCACGACCGTGCCACCCTTCTGCGCCTCGCCGTTGAGGAAGCCAGCAACGCCGTGCGTTTGGGACAAACCGAACCCCTGGAACATCTCGGGGTTGAAATAGAGCTCGTTGCTGCGGTCGATGCGCAGGCCGGCGGCCAGCGTCGCCGTCCACGTCTCGCGCGTCTCGCCGTTCGGATAGAGGCTGTTCTCGCCCTCGTAAGGGGAGGGGAAAGGCGGCGTCCCCTGGCCGATGAACGTCGTCTGGCCGTGCAGGTTGTAGCGCTTCAAGGTCGCGGTGCCATTGGCCGCCGCGTCATCCTGCGTTTGATCTGCATCCTGAGCACGCGCCGCCTGTTGCGGGGCGATGACGCCGATAATCGCCGCTATCGATCCGAGTGCGCAGAGCCTGCCAAATCGCATTTCCCACCCTGCCCCGGTCACGGCGCAACGACGCGATTCAACGCAGGCAAGCGCTAGCAGCCGGCGGGTCGGGCCACAACGCAGGTGGGGGCAGAATGTGCGTCCGTTCCTAACAGTGATTGTGGAAAAGCATTGTCATCAAAGCGTCGTAACTGATGCGGTGATCGCGCCGCTGCGGCAGGGACTTGCGATGAAGGTTTGCCCTGCAACGCATGGGCTTTCGGCGACCTTAACTTCGGTATGTGCAGACTGGCAGTTGGGTGGACGTTGATCTCGGGGCAGCACGCCTAGGCCGTGGGGATTGTCGGAGTCCGCTCGCAAGATCCGGCTCGTAATCCGCCATGCATGCCATTGTCGCTTCTGCGCTACGCCAACGCTTACTGGTGATGGTGCTGTTCGGAGCTGTGCTCCTGAGCGGCCTTGCTGCTTTTCTCAATCTCAACATCGAAGCGTACCCCGACCCGGTGCCGCCGCAGGTCGACGTCATCACGCTCAGTCCCGGCCAATCGGCCGAGGAGATGGAACGCTACATCACCATCCCGATCGAGGTGCAGCTCTCGGGCATTCCCAACGCGACCGCCATACGCACCATATCGCTGTTTGGCCTCTCGGACGTGAAGATCGGCTTCAACTTCAACTACACGTACGATCAGGCGAAGCAGGAGGTGCTGAACCGCCTGGCGCAACTCGGGCCGCTGCCCAACAACGCGGAGCCGCAGATTTCGCCGACCAGCCCGACCGGCGAGATCATGCGCTACCGGCTGGTTGGGCCGCCGGGATACTCGACCACCGACTTGAAGACGCTGCAGGATTGGGTCCTGCAGCGCCGCTTTCGCGCCGTGCCGGGCGTCATCGATGTCATTGGCTTCGGCGGGCGGACGAAGGCGTACGAGGTCAACGTCGACCTGTTCAAGCTGCAGTCCTACGGACTGGCGCTACCGCAGATCGTGCGGGTGCTCAACGACTCGAACATAAACGTCGGCGGCCAGACGATCGACATCTCGGACCAGTCGGCGGTCGTGCGCGGCATAGGGCAAGTGCGGACGCTGGACGACATCCGCAATACCATGCTCACCCAGAAGAACGGGTTCGCAGTGCGGCTGCGCGACGTGGCGACTGTCGCCATCGGCAGCCAGCCGCGTCTCGGCATCGTCGGCAAGGACGACGATGACGACATCGTGCAGGGCATTGTCCTGATGCGCCGTGGCGAGAAGAGCCTGCCGACGATCGAGCGCGTCAGCGAGGAGATCGACAAGATCAACGCCGACGACATCCTGCCGCCGGGCGTGAAGATCAAGCCCATCTATGACCGGCGCGACCTCATCGAGCGGACGACCACGACGGTTCTCGAGAACATGCTCATGGGCATTCTGCTGGTGTTCGTCTTCCAGTGGGTTTTTCTCGGCAACCTGACGAGCGCCGTCGTCGTCGCCTCGACCATCCCGTTCGCGCTGGCCTTCGCCCTAGGCATCCTCGTGGTGCGCGGGGATTCGGCGAACCTGCTGTCGGTGGGCGCCATCGACTTCGGGCTGATCGTCGATCCCACCGTGATCATGGTCGCCAGCATCTATAGCGCCATCGCGGCACGGTCGGTGATGGGCGCTACGCAACCCGACGACAAACGGGCGACGATCGAGATTGCGGCCGGCGATGTCGGGCGCGCGATCGTCTTCTCGGCGGCGATCATCGTTGCCGGCTTCGTGCCGCTATTCACGCTGTCGGGCGTGGAGGGGCAGATCTTCGGCCCGATGGCCAAGACGTATGCCTACGCCATCGTCGGGGGCTTGATATTCGCGTTTGCGGTTGCTCCGGTCCTCTGTGCGGTTCTCCTCCCCCAGTCGGTCGCCGAGCGCGACACGCTGGTGGTACGGCTGATGCGCGCCGCCTATGAGCCGGTGCTGAACTTTGCCGTTCGCTATCGCATCGTGACGCTCGCCATCAGCGTGGGCCTCATCGTAATCGCGGGCCTGACGGTGCGATCTCTCGGCGTCGAGTTCCTTCCCAAGCTCGAGGAGGGGAACATGTGGATCCGCGCAACGTTGCCGGCCTCCATCACGCTCGAAGCCGGCAATAGCTACGTAAACCGGATACGCCGGCTCATCGCGTCGTACCCGGAGGTCGTAACCGTCGTCTCCCAGCAGGGCCGCCCCGATGATGGAACCGACGCGACGGGCTTCTTCAACGCCGAGTTCTTCGTGCCGCTGAAGCCGCAGAGCAAGTGGCCGCCCGGCGTCGACAAGGAGACGCTGACGCAGGATATGGCGAAGCGCGCGAGCGCCGAGTTCCCTGGCGTGGAGTTCAATTTCTCGCAGTACATCGAGGACAACGTCGAGGAGGCGGTGTCCGGCGTCAAAGGCGAGAACTCGGTGAAGATATTCGGCAACGACCTCAACACCCTCAATGAGCTGGCGGAGAAGCTGAAGCGGACGATGAGCACCGTTCCCGGCATCGCCGATCTCTCCATCCTCACCTCGCTCGGACAGCCGACGGTTCAGATCGAGGTCGACCGCGAGAAGGCAGGGCGATACGGACTGACGCCGGGCGACATCAACACGACGGTGCAGGCGGCGATCGGCGGCCAGGCGGCCGGCGACCTCTACGAATACGGCAGCGACCGGCACTTCAACATCATCGTCCGGCTCGCGCCCGAATATCGCAAGAGCTTCGATTCCATTCGCAAGATCACCGTCGGGGCGCCAAATCCGTCCGGTACCGGCGTCGTGCAGATCCCGCTGACCGAGGTGGCCAAGATCGAGATCGTGTCCGGACCCTCGTTCATCTACCGCGAGCAGCAGGAGCGATATTTGCCAATCAGCTTCAGCGTGCGCGGGCGCGATCTCGGCAGCACCATCATCGAAGCGCAGCGCAAGATCGCGGATGAGGTGGGAATTCCCTCGGGCTATCGACTGGAATGGGTTGGCGAGTTCAGCAATCTCGGTCAGGCGATCAACCGCCTCAAGGTCGTCGTGCCGGTCACGATCCTGCTGATCGCAATGCTGCTCTACATCAACTTCACGTCCCTGATCGACACGGTGCTCGGCTTGAGCGTGATCCCGCTGGCGATGGTGGGCGGCATATTCGCCCTCGCCATCACGGGGACGCCCTTCAGCATATCGGCGGCTATCGGTTTCATCGCGCTGTTCGGCATCTCGGTTATGGACAGCATCATCATCATCTCGCAGTACAACCAGCTCGTAACGGCGGGAAGCGACCGTCTGTCGGCCATGCTGCACGCATGCGACGAGCAGATGCGGCCGGTCATCATGACGTGCGTCATCGCCGGCGTTGGATTGCTTCCGGCCGCGCTTTCGTCGGGAATCGGCTCGCAGGTGCAAAAGCCGCTCGCCATCGTCGTCGTCGGCGGGATGATGCTGGCGCCCATCCTGATCCTCGTGACCCTGCCGGCCTTGGTGCTGACGCTGTCGAATCGGAGGCCGGCCGCAGCGGTTCCGCAAGCGGCATAGTTTGCTGCCGCGAGATGCGAACACTTTCAGTGTTGCCCGCCGGTGCGTTTGCCCAATCTTGATGCAGCGCTCCATGGGCCGGCCGCTTGCCGCCATCGCAAGTCGGCTAACATCCTGACGATTCGCGCGCGCCTACGTGTCCAAACGGTACAATGCCGAATTTGACGTGCCCTCGAACGGTCAGCTTCCGTCGCGCGGCCGCGGTGCTTCTGCCGTGGATCGGCTGCGTCGTGGGCGGCTGTGTCGTCGGTCCGGACTTCGACCAGCCATCGCCGCCGGCTGTCGAGAGTCTGGTAACCGGATCGCTGCAGTCGCCGGGTACGGCAGGCGGTGAGCGGCAGGAGTTCTTCGTCGGCAGTGACATTCCACGGGACTGGTGGCGGCTGTTCCACTCCGAGCCGCTGAACGCTTTGATCGACAGCGCTCTCCGCGACAACCACGACCTGAAGGCCGCCGAGGCGGCATTGAGAATTGCGCAAGCCAACGCGCAGGCCGGGCGCGGCGTCTTCTTCCCTCAAGTATCGACCGGCTTCGGCGGTATGCGCCAGAAGGTGTCGGAGGATCCGCTCATCCCCTCTACGCCGACCGGAACGCCTTACTACACAACCTATACGGATCAGCTCACCATCGGCTATGTACCCGACGTATTCGGGGGCGGCCGCCGACAGGTGGAGGCGCTCAACGCCCTGGCCGAGGTGCAGCGCTTTCAGCTCGAGGCGGTGCAGCTGACGCTGACGAGCAACCTTGCGCTGGCCGCCATTCAAGAGGCCGCGCTGCGCGGTCAGATCGCGGCGACGCGCCGGATCATTACCATCGTCAAAGAGGTCCTCGCGCTGCAGCGGAAGCAGTTCTCTCTCGGCCAGATCGACGGCGTCGATGTTGCGGGCCAGGAGGCCGCGCTGGCGCAGCTGGAATTGACGCTGCCGCCGCTCGAGAAGCAGCTGGCGCAACAGCGCACGCTGATGATCGCGCTTGCCGGTCATTTTCCCAGCGAAGGCCTGCCGGGGAGCTTCGATCTGGCAGACTTCACATTGCCCGGGCAGCTTCCCGTCAGCCTGCCGTTCGATCTCGTGCGGCAGCGTGCCGACGTTCGCGCCGCCGAGGCCAATGTGCACGCCGCGTGCGCCACGGTCGGAGTGGCCATCGCCAACCGGTTGCCGCAGTTCAATATCATGGCCAACGGGGGCACGATGTCGTCGGCGCTCGCACACGTCCTCGATTTCGCCACGGCATATTCACTCTGGACCGTGGCTGGTGGCGTCGGCCAAGTGCTGTTCGACGGCTTCACGCTGGAGCAGAAGCAGCGGGCCGCCGAGGCCGGCCTCGACCAGGCGGCGGCGCAATACAAGAGCACGGTCGTGGTCGCCTACCAGAACGTCGCCAACGCCCTGGAGGCACTAGACTACGACGCGCGAACGCTGCGTGCGGCGATGGAGGGCGAGCGGGCGGCGAGCAGGAGCGTGCATCTCGTGCGCGAGCGTCTGCGGCTGGGAAAGATCAGCGCCGTCGAGATACTCAACGCGCAGCAGGCGTACTACGTCTCCAGCCTCGCCGTCGTCCAGGCGCGAGCGATGCGCTACGCCGATACGGTAGCGCTATTCCAGGCGTTGGGCGGCGGCTGGTGGAACCGCAGCGACGTGGCGGCCGAGCTGTCGCTGCGCGGCTGGTGGTCGTATCGCATCCTCGGTCCGGACGTCGGAATCCCGGAAGCGCCGGTGATTGTAAAATAGCTTTGCCGGCCGGGTGCGGCGAGTGTTGCTCAGCTTGCGGCGCGGTCGATGAAGAGGGCGCCCTTGACCACCACGTCCTCGCCCGGCTTCAGCCCTTGGCGCACCTCGACATATTTTCCCGTGCTTATGCCGGTCTCTATCGCCCGATAGGTGAGCGCCTTGTCGCCGTCGGCCACCCACACGTGCGCATCCTCGCCCTCGTAGATGATCGAGCTCGCGGGCACGGCAGGGGCGGAGCCTTCTCCGCTCGTGATGACCGTCACCCGGGCAAACATCTCGGGTTTCAGCAGATTGTCGGGGTTGTCGATCGATGCACGCGCCATCAAGCGGCGCGTGCCGGCGTCGATCACGGCCGAGATGAAGTTGAGTTTCCCTTTGAAGGTGCGATCGGTCTCGGCGAGCACCTGGAATTCGACATCCTGGCCCGACTTGACGCTGAGCGCCGTGGCCTCGGGCACGTTGGCGATGAGCCATACCTTGGACAGATCGCCGATCACGAACACCGGATCGGTCGAAGCATTCGATATATATTGCCCAGGCCCGACTTTGCGCTGCACGACCGTGCCGCCGATCGGTGCGTAAATCGGCGTTTCCGGATTGATCCGGCCGGTCTTCTGAAAGGTATCGATCTCCGCGTCGGTCTTTTTCAGGATGCGAAGCCGATTGCGTCCCGCCTCGAGCGAAATCTCGGCCGAGCGCAGGCTGTTTTTGGCAGCGGTGAGATCGGCCTGCGCCTGCTGCCAATCCTTGAGCGACCCGGCGCTCGCCCTGAACAGCTCCTTCTGGCGCTGCTCGGTGACTTGCGCGAGACGCAGTTGCGATTGCGCCGTCGCCAGCGCCGCCGAGGCGGTGATGAAATCGTTCTGCGCCTGGATCATGTCGGTGGCTTCGATCGTGAACAGAAGCTGGCCGGCAGTGACCTGCTCGCCCTGCTGCACGGCCAGCTTGCGCACTTGGCCGGCGTAGGGTGTGAACACGGGCGTCGCCGCGTCCTCATCGATGCCGATCTTGCCGTCGGTGACGACCTCGGAGCGGAACTGGCGCAGGCCGACGGGCTCGATCCTAAGACCTGCCCACTGCGTCGGCGTCGGCTTGAAAGATTGGGGCTGCTGGGGCTGCGGGAGCGTGGCAGCTTGGTCGGGAATGAGCGGGATGGCGTTGGCGCCGGCCGACCGGCGGCTCACCACGAGCGCACCGGTGACAATCGCGGCCAGCAAGGCGGCGGCGAGTAGCATTTGGCGCCACGTCTGCCTCTCGGCGGTGACGTCGGCTCTGCCGCTGATGTTGTTCTGCATCGTCTGCTCCGCGACCTCGCAGTGCGGGCAGCATCATGCCGGATGATGGTTACGGATTGTGGTCCGCTACCGGAGCAAATTGGCGCGGTTGCCGATAAATGGCGCCGCCGGCGTGCTAGCCTTGGCACTTGCGAATCAGGCGTTAACAGGAGCCCTGGCATGAAGCGCGCTATGGCGATGCTCCTTGCGGCAATGTCATGCGGCTCTGCCGCTGCCGGGTTTTGGGACCGGCCCGTCTATTCCGGCATGGGCCGCGAGGAGGTGCTGCAGGCTCTCGGCGCGCCGGACTATGAGCGGCTGGAGCGCAACGGTGTCAGATGCCTCGCGTACCGGACGCGGGCCGCAAACGAGCATCTGGCAAAATTCGTCTGGCCGCGCGACGGCCTCGTGGTCGCGCTGCACGCCAACCGGGTCTACGCGAGTGATGATGTCCTGTTTTCGGAGATAGCCGAAAGCTGCTCCCGCTTTGCCGGCGCATTCGACCCGCCGCCGCAGGGCTACACCTGCTTCCGCAAATTCTGGACCGGCTGCTAGGGCGCGGCCTTGCCTTCGCTAGGCTGCGATTTCCCGCTCCCACACCCAACCATTCCCCTCGGCTTCCCAACCTATGCCCGTGCAACGGGAGCGGTTGCCGCATGCCCGTGCGGGTTGCCTAAGAATTGTTCGCATTGCTCAAAAAATAGGCTATGACCGCGCGCCGTCAATTCTCAGAGGAATGCGCTACCCGTGGTCCATATCGATGAAAAGCTAGCCCCAATTCTTGCCGAGGTGCTCCATAGGAATGCAGGGGAGGAAGAATTCCACCAGGCCGTTCGCGAAGTTCTCGGAAGCCTCGGCCGCGTCGTGGCGAAGAATCCGCGTTATGCAAATGGCGCGTTGATCGAACGCCTTTGCGAGCCGGAACGGCAGGTGATCTTTCGCGTTCCGTGGGTCGACGATAGCGGGCATGTCCGCATCAACCGCGGCTTTCGGGTGCAATTCAATTCCGCGCTCGGCCCCTACAAGGGCGGGCTGCGCTTTCATCCGTCGGTCAACGTCGGCATCATCAAATTTCTCGGCTTCGAGCAGACGTTCAAGAACGCTCTGACGGGCATGCCGATCGGCGGCGGCAAGGGCGGCTCCGATTTCAACCCGCGCGGTTGCTCGGATGGCGAGATCATGAGGTTCTGCCAGTCGTTCATGACCGAGCTCCATCGCCATCTCGGCGAGCACACCGATGTGCCGGCGGGCGACATCGGCGTCGGAGGACGCGAGATCGGCTTCATGTTCGGCCAGTACAAACGCCTCACCAATCGGTACGAGGCAGGCGTGCTCACCGGCAAGGGGCTGGTTTATGGAGGCTCGCGCGCGCGAACGGAAGCGACCGGCTACGGCACGACCTATTTCGTGCAGAGCATGCTCGAGACGACGGGCAAATCGCTCGATGGCCAGCGCGCGGTCGTCTCCGGCTCGGGGAATGTCGCCATCTATGCCATCGAGAAAATCAGGGAGTTCGGCGGCAAGGTAGTCGCGTGCTCCGATTCCAACGGATACATCGTCGACGAGGAGGGCATCGACCTCGATCTCCTCAAGGACATCAAGGAAGTGCGGCGCGAGCGCATTGCCGAGTATGCGCGCATCAAGGGCGCCGGTGTCCGCTATGTCGAGGGCGGATCGGTCTGGGATGTTCCGTGTGCAGTTGCCATGCCGTCGGCAACCCAGAACGAGTTGACCGGAAAAGACGCCGAGACGCTCATCCACAACGGTGTCATCGCCGTTGGCGAAGGGGCCAACATGCCGTGCACGCCCGAGGCCGTCCACGCTTTCCAAAGCGCGAGCGTCCTGTTCGCGCCCGGCAAGGCCGCAAATGCGGGCGGTGTCGCCACATCGGCATTGGAAATGCAGCAGAACGCTTCGCGCGATTGTTGGAGCTTCGAGCAAACCGAGGCGCGGCTGGCGATCATCATGCGCAATATCCACGATTGCTGCGCCGAAACCGCGCGCGAATACGGTGCACCCGGCGACTACGTGCTGGGCGCCAATATCGCCGGGTTCGTCCGCGTCGCCGAGGCTATGGAAGCGCTCGGCGTTATCTGAGGACGCTCTGGACGGAAGGATGCGGCTGGCTGGGATACGGAACGTATCCGGGCGGCCGCATTCTTTTTTATTCAACACCGAGAGCAGGGGCACGATGGTGCACCGCTGATTTTTTGATGCGTGTTTGAGATCAGCGGAAATCCCTCGAGCCAGGCAGAATGCGGACGTTCCGCGGATGTCTAGGACGCGAGGCTTGCAGGCTCTGGAATTGATCGGCTGGTGCGAGGTCGAGCGACGTGCCATGGCCATCCGAAAGCCTGCTCAATAGCTCGCTGCGATCCAGGATGCGTGTCACCATCAGATGGATGACACCTTCAGGGCTGCGCTGGATGCGCCCTTCCGCCAGCATGAGCCGCGCGCCCATGACCTCGGCACGGAAGCGCTCGAAGGTGCGGCTCCAGAGCACGAGGTTTACGATTCCGGTCTCGTCCTCGAGCGTGATGAAAATAGCGTTGCCTTTGCCGGGTCGCTGCCGCACCAGAACGACGCCGGCCACGCGCACCTTGGCACCGTCACGCTGGGTGCCGGTCGAGACACAGCTCAGGATGCCTTCGCGCTCGAATACGCCGCGCAAGCAGCCCATCGGATGGCCCTTGAGCGACAGCCGGGCGGTCTGATAGTCGGCGGCAACATGCTCGCCGAGCAGCATCGGTGGAAGATTGGCATCGGGCTCGTCGGTAAGCTCGCGCTCGCGTGCGGCGGCAAATAGCGGCAGCGTATCGGCGTCGGGCAGGCGCCGTGCCGCCCACAGCGCGTCACGGCGATCGATGTCGACGGAGCGAAAACAGTCGGCGTCGGCGAGAACGCGAAGAGCCCGCTGTGGCAGGCCGGTGCGCATGGCCAGCGTATCGACATCGGAATAGCCGTTGGCGCGCTTCTCGATGAGCCGTTTCCCCCATGTCTCTTGCATCCCGTCGAGCTGGCGAAAGCCAAGCCGCAGAGCGGTGCTTCCGTCGGAGCCGGTGGTGAGCGAGTTGTCCCACGTGCTGGCATTGACATCGACGGGATAGACCTCGACGCCATGCTCGCGCGCATCGCGGACGATCTGCGCCGGCGCATAAAAGCCCATCGGCTGGGAGTTCAGCAGGGCGCAGGCGAATGCCGCCGGATAGCGGCACTTGATGAAGGAGGAGACGTAGACGAGCCTCGCGAAGGAAGCGGCATGACTCTCGGGGAAGCCGTATTCGCCGAAGCCCTTGATCTGCTCGAAGCAGCGTTGAGCGAAGTCGCGCTCATACCCGCGCGCGACCATGCGCTCGACGAGCAGGGCCTCGAATTTGTGAATCGTGCCGACATTGCGGAAGGTCGCCATGGCGCGGCGGAGCCCGTTGGCCTCCGCATCCTTGAACTCGGCGGCAACCATGGCGAGCTGCATCGCCTGTTCCTGAAACAGCGGAACGCCGAGCGTGCGTGACAGCACGGTGCGCAGCTCGTTGGGATCGTGCGGCGGTGCAGGCGAGGGATAGGTGACGGCTTCGAGATTGGCGCGCCGGCGCAGATAAGGGTGGACCATGTCGCCCTGGATAGGGCCAGGCCGCACGATCGCGACCTGAATGACGAGATCGTAGAATTCCTTCGGGCGCAGCCGCGGCAGCATGTTGATCTGTGCGCGGCTTTCCACCTGGAACACGCCGATGGAATCTCCCTTTTGCAGCATGGAATAGACGTCCGGCTGCTCGGCGGGCACCGAGGCTAGATCGTAATCGACACCCTCGTGAGTGCGCATGAGGTCGAGCGACTTGCGAATGCAGGTCAGCATGCCAAGCGCCAGAACGTCCACCTTCATGAGCCCCAGCGTATCGATATCGTCCTTGTCCCATTCGATGAACGTGCGATCCTCCATGGCGGCATTCCCGATGGGGACGAGCTCGTCGAGCCGGTGACGAGCCAACACGAAGCCGCCGACGTGCTGGGACAGATGGCGCGGAAAGCCGAGGATGCGGGTCGCCAGGATGACGGCCTGGCGGATGACCGGATTTTGTGGATCAAGTCCGGCCTGTCGCAAATGCTTTTCAGGTATGTCCGAGCCCCAGCTTCCCCATTGGGTGCCGGCGATGCGCCCGGTGATATCCTCCGAGAGCCCGAGCACCTTGCCGACCTCGCGGATGGCGCTGCGCGGACGGTAGCGGATCACCGTAGCGACAAGCCCGGCTCGCGCGCGGCCATAGCGCTTGTAGATATGCTGGATGACCTCTTCGCGGCGCTCGTGCTCGAAGTCGACGTCGATATCGGGCGGCTCGCGCCGCTCGCTGGAGATGAAGCGGGCGAAGAGCAGGTTGTTGTGGGCGGGGTCGACGCTGGTGATGCCGAGCACGTAGCAGACGGCGGAGTTCGCCGCCGAGCCGCGTCCCTGGCAGAGGATCTTGTTCTCCTCGGCATAATGGACGATGTCGTACACGGTGAGGAAATAGGGCGCGTACTCGAGCTGCGCGATAAGCGCGAGCTCTTCCTTCAGCTGGCACGCGACTTTCTCCGGCACGCCGGCTGGATAGCGCTTCTCGGCCCGTTCCTTGGTCAGGTGCTCGAGCCACGCTTGCGGCGTCCAGCCGTGGGGCACCGGCTCGTCGGGATACTCGTACTTCAGATCGTCGAGCGAGAAAGCGACGCGGGAGAGAAGATCCTGCGTTGCCGTTATGGCCTCGGGCACTGCGTGGAACAGGTGCGCCATCGCCATCGGCGCTTTGAGATGGCGCTCCGCATTGGCTTCAAGCCGGCGTCCGGCGCTTTCGATCCGCAGCCCCTCGCGAATGCAGGTCAGCACGTCCTGGACGGGGCGCTGCTCCGGCGTGTCGTAGAGGACATCGTTGACGGCGATGAGCGGAACCTTGCTGGCGGCAGCGAGGCTGCACAGATGGGCAAGCCGGCTGCAATCATCGCCGCGCAGGTGCATGGATGCGGCGAGCCATAGTCTGTCATGCGCCGCTTCTCGCAAGGCGCCGAGCACGTGGGGGAGACCGTCGAGACATCTTTCCGGCGGCATGACGATCAGCAACAGCTCGGCGACATCCTCCAGGAGATCGGCAAGCGACAGTTTGCACGCACCTTTATCGGCTTTGATCTTGCCGTATGTCAGCAGGCGGCACAGCCTCTTCCAGCCTTCTCGGTTGCGGGGATAGGCGATGATGTCGGGGGTGCCATCCGAGAAGACGAGCCGGGAGCCCACGGCGAGGCGGAACGTCTTGGCGCGCTGCTTGACGAGCCACGACAGCTCCTCCCACTTTTCCGCCTCTCCGTTGACGATCCAGGTGTGCTCCCCCGGACCCGAGCCGTCGCGCACCTTCTGCGGAGAAGGGGCGCCATTATCACGCAAGTCCTGCAACGCCCCGAAGGCCCTGACGACGCCCGCGACGGAGTTGTGATCGCAGATGCCGATGCCCGTGTGGCCGAGCGTGAGCGCACGGACGACGAGATCCTCAGGATGAGATGCGCCGCGAAGAAAGGAGAAATTGGTGGTGGTCGCAAGCTCCGCGTAAGGGGATATGGTTTGCAGGCAGGTCATGGGAAAAGCCCGTGCAGGAACCATTTTGGTCGCTGCTCTTCCGATGTTGCCGAGGCGCGGAAAATCCAGAACCGGCGATTGTCGGCGCTTTCGACGCGATAGTAATCCCGCGTTCCGTAACCCGATGGAGCGCGCCACCATTCGTCCGAAATCCGCTCGGGCCCTGCTGCGGAGGCGATGGGATACGTCATGCGGCGCCAGCGCATACGCATCGGCATGTGCCGGGCGTCGGCCTCGACATCGATAGGATGCGGTCGCTCGTAAAGCAGCGGCGGACGAGAGCGCGCGCCGGAAAAATCCAAGCCATCACGCCGATGGCGCGGGGCCGCGGCATCTACCGCCGGCTCTATGGTCTGGGCACGCTCGGGGAGGTGCGTATCGACGGGCTGCAGGCGGGCGATGCGCTCGCGCCCGAACATGGCGCTGAGCCGATCGACGAGCTGCGCGATCTTGTCGTCCCGGTCCTCGTATGCATCCAGCGTCGCCTGCCCCTCGATGTATGGCTCGGCGCGCAGCACCTCGAAGCGGATCAGGTCGAATCCGAATCCAGGGTCGAGCGGATCGGCAATGGCTTCGAGACGATCGTTATAAAGCCGCAGCATCAGGTGCGGATCGCGCGTCGGCTGGCTCGTCTCGACGCGGATGCGGCGCACGGCGCCGTCCGTGCGTAGAAAAGTAGCTTCGAAGCTCCGCCCGCCCTCGCCGCGTGCGCGCAGCTCGTGCGCCACATCGAGGGTCAATCCGCTGATGGCATGAGCTATCGCGTCATGGCTGGCGATCGGTTCGGCACATCGGCGCTCGGCGCGGCACGGGGCGGGTTTGCGCAATGGCGATATGCGCCGGTCCTCCTCGCCGAGAACACGCGCGAGCCGTACCGTGAAGGCGGAAGAAAAGCGCGCGGTGAAAAGTACGGATGGACGGCTTGCGACATCGGCGATGGTCGTAAGGCCGGCACGCCTCAGCGCAAGGTCGTCCGCCGGCTCGCATTCGAGTGCTGCGACGGGGAGCATGCGGACTTGCGTGTCGTCATCGGCGAAGCAAGGCGAGGTGCGAGCGAAGCGGGCGAGGGCCCGTGCCATGTCGGGTGTGGGGGCAACGGCGACCCTTGCATCCGATACGCCGGCCGCGTGCAGGGCTGCTCGCAGCCGCGCGACAAGGCCTTCCTCGCCTGCGAACAGGTGGCTGCACCCGGTGATGTCGAGGGCGAGGCCCTCGGGCTCATCCAGAGCCACCGAGGGCGTGAAGCTCAACGCCAGATCGGCAATATGCTCCAGGAAGGCGGCATCCTTCGGCGGATCGGCGGCGATGGCGCGCAATTGCGGAATGCGCGCGCGCGCATCGGTCAGCGTCATATCCGGCGCCAGCCCCCAGGAGCGTGCGCTGCGGTCGACGGCGCTCAGCCGCGCGGTGCCCCGCACCTTCTCGACGAACACGAGGGGAGCTTGCTCGGCTGCAGCGTTGTCACGCCGCCATCGATCCGCCGCCAGGAACGGCAGCCACAGGCAGAGATAGCGTCTCGGCAAAACAGTGCCGCTCATGATCCCACTCCACTATGCAGCGTCTCTCTGGCCGTCCGCGCGGATGTTTCAGTAGGGTCACCTCGAAAGCCGGGCGCTGGTCGGCTTCCCGCTGCGCCGGGAGCGCTGCTCCGCACACGCTCCAGCGGATCTGGACGGCATTGGATACGGGGTGGGCACTCAGCCGGACCAGCACCACCGTGTTGCGGGACTTCTCCGCGGCCAGCTTCAACCGACGGCTTGCGGTCAGATCGATGTGAGCGGTCGTTTCGAGGACAACGGCGCCAAGCGCTGCACAGCGCGCGCCTTCGAGCGCCGCACGCAAGGCATCGGTGCGTGTGCGCAGACGCGCGAGAAGGAGACGGTCGGGAGGAAGACCCAAGGCCGTCAGCCCTGGACCGTAAGGGGTTCCGGTTTCTCGCGCGGCGGCCCCCTCCCTTACCCACAGCACGGCCGAATGGGAGGTCGAGGCGAGCTTTTGCGCGGCGAATGCCAGCCCGAAACCCACAGCGGCGCCGGTATGTCCGGAGCCGGCTACGACCTCGTACAGGGCAACGCCGGGATGAACCGCGCAAATAGACATAGAGCGTGAGAGTGGCTCGAGGTGATTGTGTTCTCTTTTTGTTCTACACCACCTTCCTGCGTCTGTCTATCCCGTAAGCCCGCTGGCCTACCATCGGTGGAGCCCCCTGCATCGCTCTTGAAGCCAGTTGAAGCTCACGAGCAGACCTTCACTCCTCCTTGAGGCCTGAGCTCGGCAATCCCTGCTCGGCTCCATAGTACTTATACGGCAGAAATTTTCCCGACATGGTGATGCGTACCCGGTCACCCTTTGCGTCCGCCTGACGTTCGATTTCCATGTCGAAGTCGATCGCCGACATGATGCCGTCCCCGAACTCTTCCTCGATCAGCGCCTTCCATGCCGGTCCATTGACCATCACCAGCTCATAGAAACGATAGACGAGCGGGTCTGTCGGAGGCATGGGCGTGCCGCGATATGGCACCTCGTTGAGCATGCGCTCCTCGCTCTCGGTAAGTCCGAACAGTTGCGAGGCTTTGCGAGCCAGTGGCTTTGTGAGCTTCATTTGCCCGAGCAGAGCACCGACGATGAGGACCGGCGACACTCCGCCGATCTCGGCAGTGATGTGCTTCCAGCTCCAGCCCTTGCTGCGTTTGATGTCGAGGATCTTCTCAGTCAGGTCTTCGCGACGCATCTGCTGCTGCTCCTAAAAGGTTTCCGGGGCCCGATCTAGGTCGGGCCCCGGTTTGCAAGCCATGCCTTCAGGCGTGCTTCTTGAACTTGGCAGCCTCTTCCGAGCCGCCCGTCGCATTGCCGGCGCTGTAGGAGTGAGCGCCAACGCCAGCCAGCTTGCCGCCCTGCACGATCAGGTATTCGTCGCGAATCGGCTTGCCGGCGAAGTAGCACTCGAGGATCTCGCGCGTGCCGGCCGCGTAGCGCGTCTGCGCCGACAGCGAGGTGCCGGAGATGTGCGGGGTCATGCCGTGATGCGGCATCGTACGCCAGGGATGATCCTGCGGTGCCGGCTGCGGGAACCACACGTCGCCCGCGTAGCCGGCGAGCTGGCCACTCTCGAGCGCGCGCACGATCGCGTCGCGATCGCAAAGCTTGCCGCGAGCGGTATTGACGAGATACGTGCCGCGCTTGAACAGTTTCAGCGTCTCGTCGTTGATCATGTGCTCCGTCTCCGGATGGAGCGGGCAGTTGAGCGTGACGACATCGCAGGCCGGATACATATCCTCGCGCTTCGGATGCCAAGTGAGGTTCAGCTCCTTTTCGACAGCGGCCGGCAGCCGGTGGCGATCGTTATAATGCAGGTGAACGTCGAAAGGCTTCAGCAGCCGCATCACGCGAAGACCGATGCGGCCGGCGGCGACGGTGCCGACGTGCATGCCCTCGATGTCGTACGAGCGCGACACGCAATCGGCGATGTTCCAGCCGCCCTTGATGACCCAATTGTATGAAGGGATGTAGTTGCGCACCAGGGACAGCATCTGCATCACGACGTGCTCGGCAACGCTGTTCGAGTTGCAGTACGTCACCTCGGCGACGGTCACGCCGTGGTCCATCGCTGCCTGCAGGTCGGTATGATCGGACCCGATACCCGCGGTGACGATCATCTTAAGCTTGGGCGCCTTGGCGATGCGCTCGGCCGTCATGTAAGCGGGCCAGAAGGGTTGCGAGATGACGATCTCGGCGTCGGCGAGCTCCTGGTCCAGCTTGGAGTTGGCGCCGTCCTTGTCGGATGTGACGACGAGCGTGTGGCCTGCTGCTTCCAAGAACTTGCGAAGGCCAAGCTCGCCGGAGACGCTGCCGAGCAGGTGGCCGGGCGTGAAGTCGATGGCCGAAGGAGTCGGGGCGGTCTGGCCATCCGGGTACTTGGTGATTTTCGGAATGTCGTCGCGGGCATACGTCTTGGGATAGCCATCGACGGGATCGTCGTACAGCACACACACGATTTTCGCCATGTTGGTCTCCATCATGGAATTGGCCAGAGGAGAGCGCTTCGTCCGGCGCGTGCGGGACGACGTCATGCTCGATGCGGGGCGTGGCATGTGCGGCCACTGACGGCCGCGCGCTATGCTCCTCGCGCTTCCTCGCCGCGGTGCTTCGGATCCTTGCGATCATTGCCGGCAACGTGGCGCCCGGACTGTGGATTTGCGCCGGAGGAGGGTCAAACAAATGCCGTGCGTCGGCCAATCGATGCCGTCGATCAGACGGGCGCGAACTTCGTTGCGCCCACCGTGGCATCGAAGTTGAGGCGTGCCGCACAATGCATCAGCGCGCGGGCGAGCGGGGGAAGCGGATCGCGATCGGAGGCGACGAGGCCGATCGTCTGGCTGTGCACCGGATCGACGAGGTCGATCATGATGAGATCTTCACTACCGGAGAATATGTAGCTGAAGGTGTGCGGGATGATGCTCGACCACTCGCCGCTGCAGACGTGCGAGCAGACACCGAGAAATGAATTGGTAATGACGCTGGGATTGAGCTCCAGCCCAATCGACTGCGCAAGATTGTTGAGCACACGGCGATTTTGCATCGCTTCGTGGAGCAGGCACAGGTTCTCCGCGACGGCGTCACGCCAGGTAATGCAGCTCGCTCCCGCCCACGGTCCCGAGCGCGTGGTGACGAATACGTACCGTTCGCGGTAGAGCGGCGCTTTGCGCACGTGCGTCAGCGGCTCGTTCTCGAGATAGGTGATGCCTGCGTCGAGCTCGAATTTGTCGAGGCCGCGCTGGATCTCCGCCGACGTTATGGACTGGACGTCGACGGTGACGTGCTCATGCTTGGCGCAAAAAGGCCCCGTGAGACGCGCGATCTGCGGCATGGCGGCGGGAATGACGCCCAGGCGCAGGGTGCCCTTGAGACCGCTGCGGAAGACCTCGACATCCTGGCGAAGGCTCGCGTAATCGGCGATGATCTGCGCGGCCCATTCGACGACGCGCTCGCCCTCGGGCGTGAAGCCCATGAAGCGCGGCTCGCGAATGACGAGACGCATGTCGAGCTCGCGCTCCAGCGCCTTGAGCCCTGCTGAGAGCGTCGACTGCGTGACGTTGCAAGCCTCCGCTGCGCGACCGAAATGCTTCTCGCGACCGAGTGCGACGAGGTAGGTCATCTGGCGAATGAACATGCGCGCTTCCTTGCCGACCTGCAGCCGTCATGCGCTCATGGATATAGCGCAACGGCGTCGCGCAGAAGCAAATACTAGCGCTTGGTCATCCAAAAGTGAACGCGAACGCCTGCACGCCGGGATCGAGGAATTCGATCTCGAAAGTGGCGTCGTCTATGGCGCCGGCCTGGCGCACGAGCTGATAGAGGCGTTCGCCGTCGACGACGCCGTTCCCGTCCGCGTCCGTATCGGCCCCGTGATTGGGACCCGGTGCGGCGCCATTGATGGTTACGCGAAAGCGCACCGGCTTATCCGCGGCGGCGGGGCCGAGCACGAGATGGAGATCGCGGGCGTGAAACCGATAGACGATGCGCCCGCCTGCTTTGTCGAGCAAGGCATGCTCCGCTCCGACGGTCCAATCGCCGACGAGTCCCCATTCGTTGAGGTGTGGCGTGCTCGCCGTATAGGTATGCGCGGCGTCGCGGACGGCGCCGCCCGGTGAGATGAAGTTTTCCGCTCGTTCGTAGCCGACGTACGTCTCGGGCGACGCGACGTCGCTCATCGAAGGCGCGGCTTCGGCGCCGGATCCCGCCACTTGCACGACGCCGGCTGCAGCACTCTGCGCACCCGCTTCCGACAGCAGCTCTTGTATGACCTTCTCACTTTCCTCGTACTGGCCCTCGCCGAAGTGGTGATGGCGAATGCGTCCTTGCGCGTCGATGAAGTAGTGCGCCGGCCAGTAGTTGTTCTGGAACGCGCGCCAGATGGCGTAGTTGTTGTCGACGGCGACGGGATAGCCGACCTTCAGATCGGCGACGGCACGCTTGACGTTGTCGACGTTCTTCTCGAAGGCGAACTCCGGCGTGTGCACGCCGATGACGACCAATCCCTGATCCTTGTACTTCTCGGCCCAGGCGCGGACGTAAGGCAGCGTGCGCAGGCAGTTGATGCAGGAGTACGTCCAGAAGTCGACGAGCACGACCTTGCCCTTGAGCGCCTCGCGCGTCAGCGGCGGCGAGTTGAGCCATGCAACGGCGCCGTCGAGAGACGGCATGTCGCCCTCGATCGGCAGCGCGGCCCGCGTTTGCTGAGCGCCCTTGGGGCGCATCATCATCATGGCACCACCATCCTCGGGAGCTGCCGGCCCAGCGGCGCTGGTTGTCGGGCTGGCGACCCGGTCGAGCAGCCGCTGTTCCAGCGATGCCGTGCTGGCGGTCGATAGACGCGTCAGGAAACCCGTGTCAGCGCCGAGGGCGATGGCGGCGACGCCGGCGAGCACGGCGGCTCCGAGGCCGCGCTTGACCCATTCGGCGGTGTGCAGCGAGCCCTTCATCGCTGCGAACACGCGGCCGCCGGCGAGGAGCGCCAGCGCCAGCGAGCCGGCAGCGCCGGCAGCGTAGGCGAGCAGCAGCGCCGTCGTTCCGGCATTGGCGCCATTGAGAGCGGCTCCCGTGAGGATGAGGCCGAGGATCGGCCCGGCGCACGGAGCCCACAACAGGCCCGTGGCCACGCCGAGCAGCAGGGATGCGCCGACCGTGCTCGCATGAGAGCGCGCGGTGTTGTCGGCAGTATCGGAGAGCCGCGCACCGAGGCCGACGAGCGGACGCGTCAGACGCTCGGAAAGGCCGGGGAAGAGCAGCGCCAGGCCGAACAGGGCGAGGAGGGCCAGGGCAAGCACGCGCCCCGCCTCGTTGGCCTGCACCGCCCAGCTTCCGCCGACCGCGGCCAGCGTCGCGACGAGCGCGAATGTGACGGCCATAGCGATCAGGACGGGGAGCCCGTTGGTGAGAAACGGCCGGTCCGCGCGTGCAAAGACGAACGGCAGTACCGGCAGGATGCACGGGCTGACGATGGTGAGGGCGCCGCCCAAAAAGGCGATCAGCAGAAGCAGCATGGGGCCTCGCAGCTAGGGGTGCGGACTTTGGTCTGCCGGTAACTACGGGCGGGCGGTCTTCCGTGTTTCCCTTCTAAAGGAAAATTCATCTCGCGGCGCCGCGCGTTTGACGTAGTATCTCGCCATATACAGCGCCGGAATTGGACCATCCCGCGCGCAAAACAACAAACTTGGGGGAGCGACCATGGAATCGGCGATCGACGCTCATTTGCAGTGCCCGCGCACGCGCACCCGGAGGGTCGGCGACGACTTCACGCCGCCCTATCCGGCGTTCGCGGCCCGCGCGCCGCAGAGCATGACGCAAGTGGTGATGGGCTACTTCGGCGTGCAATCGCGTGGCGGCGACCGAAGCAACGCGGCGTTCGCGGCGATGAGCGCGCTCTTCGATGCGGCAGAGGGGCCGCAGCACCGCGACGTCGTGCACTTCGTGGATGCGGCCGGATACGCGACCGACATGGCCATCGCCTACTGGGGCGATCCGGCGAAATTTCAACGCTGGTTCGAAAGTGCCGAGGTCGCAGGCTGGTGGCGTGACGACGGCCGCCTGAATGAAGGTGTCGGCTACTTTCGCGAGATCCTGGCGCCGCGCGATGTCCAGTACGAGACGGCATACAGCTCGGCGCGACATCCGGAGGGTGTCGGCGTTGTCATGGGGGGCATGAGCGGCGAGATCATGGAGCACGGCTATTGGGGCTCGATGCGCGACCGCATTCCGCTTTCGCAGACGGACGAGTTGGCGCCGTCGGGCGGTTTGTGCGTAAGCGGCGACGGTAAAGGCCGTGTCGCCGTCTTCGGGCACCAGAACCTGGCCGTCATACGCTCAGGCCAGGACTGGACGGAGACCGAGGGCGAGGAGCGGCTTCTGTATCTGGAGGAAATCGAGCCGACATTGCGCGCCGGGATGCAGTTCCTGTGCGACCACGGCGCCGACGTCGGCTGCTACAGCAACCGCTACGTACAGCATGTCGACGAGCATGGGGCAGCAATCGAGAAGTCGTTCGGCATCAGTCATTGGCGCTCGCTGGCGCACCTGGAGCGCTGGGCGGAATCGCATCCGACGCATCTTTCGATCTTCGGCACGTTCCTGAAGCATGTCCCGCAATTGCCGAACCTGCGCCTCTACCACGAGGTGTCGGTGTTCGATTCCGGCGCGCAGCGGTATGAGTACATCGCCTGCCATCCGGGCACGGGGCTGATGGGGGACAGGGCCTGAACACGTGCGCCCGGGCCGCTTGCCCGGACGTGCAGCGCAGCAAATTGGGCAATTTGCCCGAGAACGGTATGGCCGACTTCTGGTCCGCCGGGGTCGTGTGGCACAATCGTCGGCGATCGGAGGGAGCTATGCGCCTGCTCACACTGCTTGTCATGCGCCTCATGGCGGTCGTGCTGCTGTGCCTGACCGTCACCATCGCCTGCCTAACGTTCGACGCCCACCGCGCGATCGAGAACGACGTGGCGGCCACGGCGGCACGCGTCGACCAGCATCTCAAGGGGATTTATTGGCAGCACCTGTTGTGGCGCGATGGGATGCGCCGCGGCGCACTGCTGCCGTTGCCCGAGTGGGAGACGCTGGCGACGCAGAGCATCATATCGCCAGGCGTATGCGTTACGTTCGGCCCCCTGGGCAGCGATCGCAAGCGGCTGTGCAGCCAGGTCGAGGCGCTGGGGCCGCTGCCGCCGCGCTGGTTCGCGGCGGCCTATCTCGGGCTTCTCGGTCCGCACGAGGCGATGAACCAATACCTTTCCATCCGGGAAAAGAGCGCGGGACTGATCGCGACGCAGGCCGATCCCGATGCGGCGCTGCGCCGAGCGTGGCGAGAGATATCGACCGTCGTCGAGGTCGCCGTCCTGATGGCGGCCGGCATCGCGCTGCTCGCGGCGCTGATGATCGGCCATGCCCTGTTGCCGGCGCGTGCCATCATCGAGGCGCTGCGCAGGCTGGAAGAGGGCCAGCTTTCCCATCAGCTCGGGCGGTTCCGGAGCACTGAGTTCAATCACATCGCCAGTGCGGTGAACCGGCTGGCAACGACCCTCCGGCAGACCAATCACGAGCGGCTGACGCTGACGGCCCGGCTGTTTCAGGTCCAGGAGGAGGAGCGGCGGTCGATTGCACGCGATCTGCACGATGAGTTCGGGCAGGCGCTTGCCGCGACATCGGCGCTCGCCGCCGTCATCGAGAACAATGCGCCGACCGACAGGCCCGATATTGCCAGGGACGCCCGCGCAATCGCGAAAACGCAGCGGCACATGATGGATACGCTGCGCTCGACCCTCGTGCGGCTCAGGTCGCAAAGCATCGAGGAGGTGGGCCTGGAAGCCAGCCTGCGCCAGCTCGTCAACGACTTCAACGCCCAGTCCAACAGCGCCACCGTATTTCGCCTGCAGATGGCAGGACGTCTCGCCGAGACGCACAAGCGCGTCGCCGTGGACGTGTACCGGATCGTGCAGGAGTGCCTGACGAATGCCTCCAAGCATGGGCGGCCATCGGAGGTGAGCGTTCGCCTTGAACGCCGCGCCGACGATGGCCCGCATCTGGCGCTCACCATCGAGGACGACGGTGGCGGCGATGTCAGCTGCATGCAGACGTCGTCGGGGCACGGCATCCTCGGCATTCGCGAGCGGCTTGCCGCGCTCGGCGGAGCGCTGTCGATCGCCAATGCGCCGCGCGGCATCCGCATCTTCGCCACCGTCCCGATCGGCAGTGCCGGAGCCTATGCATGAACAGCGTCTCGATCCTTCTCGTCGACGACCATCCCGTCGTCCGCGAAGGCTATCGACGGCTGCTGGAGACGCGCAGTCACTTCCGCGTTTGCGCAGAAGCCGAGGAGGTGACGCAAGCCTATGTCGCCTACAAGAGCCACCGGCCCGACGTCGTCATCATGGATATGGCGCTGCAGGGCGCGAGCGGCCTGGAGGCGGTGCGCCGCATCCGCGAATGGGACAAGGACGCCAAAATTCTCGTCTTCACGATGCATGCCGGCTCCGCATTCGCGTTGAAGGCCTTCGAAGCAGGCGCGATGGGCTACATTACCAAGAGCAGTCCGCCGGACGAGCTGATCCGCGCGGTCGAGATCGTCGCCCAGGGCGGGCGGGCGATGAGCGGCGACATCTCGCAGGCGCTGGCCGCCGACCGCATCAAGGGTGCTAATCCGGCAATCAACGAGCTGTCGCCGCGCGAGACCGAGATCCTGCGCCTGCTCGCTACTGGCCTCAGCAGCGATGCGATCGCCGAGCTGCTGAACCTCAGCCACAAGACGGTGCGCAATCATCATTACGCGATCAAATCCAAAATCGGCGCCGAGAACGACGCGCATCTTGTGTGGCTGGCGCTGAGCGCCGGGCTCGTCACCAGCGAGAAGGTGACGGAGATCACGCAGCGGGACTGAGCGCGCTGGCGCGCGAAAGCGCGCGCAAGCGCCGCTCGTCCGCCGCCGGGATGGGCACCCCCGCGACTGTGATAATTTCGGCGCGGTCAACAGGCACGCACCCCGCCCCGATATTTCATCGTTGACACATAGCCGGCTTTGCGGCCCAGATAGGCCACTGTGACGGAGTTAGGGAACGCGGTGAGACCTCAGGTCGAAGCCGCGGCTGCGCCCGCAACTGTAAGCGGCAAGCTTCTCTCCACATATGCCACTGGCGGTCCGCCTTGGAACGCTGGGAAGGTCGGAGAGAAGCGCTCGAGCCGCAAGCCAGGAAACCTGCCGTCGCAAGTCGCCCATCCAGCGTGCGGGCCGCGCGGTGGAACGGACAACCGTAGCGGCGACTGATGTGCAACCGAAGGGGAGCTACGTCAGGCATGTCATTCTACGGTGTCATTCCCAGACACTAACTGATTGAGAGAGCTTTGCCGCACTGGCTGCAGCCATGCGCTGCGGCGGGAGCGTCTTTGTCTCCAACCATCGTAGTTCGTGTGCGTGACGTTGGGCTTTCCCGAGGCTCAGTTCTGCGTAACGGGAGGCTGCTTTGTATTTGCGTTTGTCAGTGGGACGTTCGTCCCAATCGTCAATTTCTGCTTTTGTCATCGTCCTCACGGCCTCGGTCGCTGCCGTCGCCAGTGCGACCGGCGCCTCGGCCCAATCGGCCGAAACCGCCGAGTTGCCGACCCTCGAGGTCGAGACCACGGCCAAGAAGAAGACCGTCAAGAAGAAGCCGACCTCCGAGCCGCAGCCCGCGGTGACGAAGGATACGAGCTCGGGCACAAGTGCGGACCAGCCGGTTGTCTTCTCGGCAAACCGTACCCCGACCGACTACGCGAAGGTCGGCTCGTCCGTATCGGTCATCACCGAGAAGGACATCGACGCGCAGTCGAAGACGTACCTGCAGGACTATTTGCAGCAGGTCCCCGGCGTCAGCATCACCAGCGCCGGCGGCTTTGGCCAGACGACGACGTTCCGCCTCCGCGGTTTCAACCAGAACTACGTCAAGGTTCTGGTCGACGGTATGGACATGAGCGATCCGTCGGGCACGCAAACAGCGACGGCGTTCGAGCATCTCCTCGTCGGCGACGTGGCCCAGGTGGAGGTGTTGAAGGGATCGCAAAGCACGCTCTACGGCGGCGATGCGCTCGCCGGCGTCATCTCGATCGACTCCAAGTATGCGACACGCCCCGGGTTCTTCCAGAGCGGCAATGCCGAGTACGGCACGTATAACACTTGGCGTGGTGCGTACACGGCAGGCTATGGCGGGCTCGACGGCAGCAACGTCGCTTTCACGGTGCAGGGCGTCGATACCGACGGCTTCTCCTCGGCCGCCAATCAGCCGGAGGATGACGGCTATCGCAACGGCACCATCTCCGGCCGTGGAGAGATCAAGCTGTCCGATGCGATGACGGTGTTTTTTGCCGGCCGCGCGATGGACGCACGCGTCAATTATGACAGTCCGCCGCTCGATGCCTTCAACGTCGTCGACATCACGCAGAATGCCGGCCGCGTGGGGACGACCATCACTCTGCTCGACGGCCACTTCGTGAACACGTTTGCCGTCCAGGGCATGCAGGTCACGCGCGACTACTCAACGCCCCCCTACACCTCGTGGTACGACGGCGATCGCGTGAAGGGGGAATATCGCGGCGTCTTCAGCTTCAACAAGCAACTGGCGGTCATCGCCGGCGCCGACTGGGAACGCACGGGCTCGGAAACCGCGTTCGACACGCAACGGCGAACGGCGGATGTGACCAGCCCGTATGCCGAGGTCATCGTGCAGCCGTTCGAGGGCCTCGTGCTGACCGGCGGCGGACGCATCGACGACCACAGCATGTTCGGGCAGTACGACACGCATCGCTTCACCGCCGCCTATTCCATCGCGCCGACGGAAACGAAATTCCACGCCAGCTATGGCACGGGGTTTCGCGCACCGAGCCTGTACGAGCTGTTCGATCCATTTTCGGGTAATCCGAATCTCACGCCGGAAACCAGCAGGAGCTGGGACGTCGGTGTCGATCAGGGCTTCATGAACAATCGCTTCGGCTTCGGCGCCACGTACTTCGACATCGATATGACCGACCGCATCGACTACGTTTCGGTCGGATGGGCGGGGAGCTACGTTCAGGTTCCCGGCCTGACGAAGACCAACGGTGTCGAGCTGACGGCGTTTGCAAAGCTGGCGCCGAACCTCATTGTCAATGGCGCATATACGTACACCGACTCCGAGGAGCCGGACGGCACTCGTGTCACTCGACTACCTCGGCATAACTTCCTCATCGGTTTCACGGCGCAGCCGATCGACAAGCTCAGCGTGAACGTGACGGGACAGTATCTGGCCGACAATCTCGACTCCGTCGGCTACCCCGCGGTGGATCAGAAGGTCGACGATTACTTCCTGTTGAGCGCCAAAATTGGGTACGAGGTTCTTCCGGGCACCGTTGCCTACGTGCGCGGCGAGAACCTGCTCGATCAGGACTACACGACGGTAGTCAACTATCAGAACGCCGGGCTCACGGTATTCGGCGGGGTACAATTCGCGCTGCCGGCGAACTGACACGATTAGCCGGCGACGAGCTGTGTCCATCAGCTTGTCGCCGGAAAATAGATTGAGCGGCTGCCGGACGCAGCCGCTCAATCTGCGCTGTAATGCACTTCAGAGGTTCCATGAACATCGCGCCGGCACGCCAGCGCTTCTCGCCGTGCATCGGTGTCTGCAAGCTGGACGACGACAGCCGGCTGTGCCTGGGCTGCGCGCGCTCGGGCGATGAGATCGCGGCGTGGTCGGCGATGACTGACAAAGCTCGCGACGCCATTTGGGCTGAGTTACCGCGGCGGCTCGAAGCACTTGCGGTTGCCGCGCGACGGCGACCTCCTTCGGACGGCGAGATTCTCGATTAAGCCGCCGACACGATTACCGGCGCCTCGCGTCCGGCTCAAGCAGAGCGCGCGGCGCGCAGGATTTCCCAAGCGGCGTTGATCTGCTTCATCCGCAGCTCTCGCACCTCGCGGTCCAGCTTGTTCTTCGCAAAATCGGGATGCCAGCTCAGGCGCAGGCCGTCGATGATCTTTTTGACCGCGGCGTCGTTGATATCCGGCGCGACACCGATCCCCAGCACCTGCAACGCGTCATCCCGAGTCTGCGGAATGCCGTCGCCCCATTTGGCCGACGATGCGGAAGCGCGCGCTGCGGGCGTTCCTTTGGAAAGCCAGCGGCCCGTTGGCAAAAGCGCCTTGCCGGACGATCCCTCGAGCGAGACGGAAGCCAGATCGCGGCCGAGCGTGTATGTCGGCTGCGCCTGGTCGATCCTGTAGGCGAACGCCAATGCCAGCAAGCCGAGCATCGCCACCCCGGCAACTCCGAGCACCGCGGGGTTCCCGACACTCGACAGCCACTGGGTGATCGCCGCGCCGAAAGACGGATCGGCGGACTGCGTCGTCACCGGCAATACCGGCGCAGCGGCGGCGGCATTCGGCTCGGAAGTGCTCGGCACCGCAATTGGAGCTTGCGGTACGACAGCGGGCAGCGCGGCGGTCGCATTAGGTGTGCCCGTCGTATTGGAAGGCGGCGTCGGCGGATTGTCAGGCGGAGCTGCGCTCGGCTGGCCCGGCTTGTTGATGATGGTTGGCACGACCGTGCCCGTCGTCGAAGGGGAATGGACAGCTTGCGGCGGCTCCTGAGCGGCGGCCGGCGGTGCAGCCTTTTCGGCATCGGCGGCGGCCGTCTTCGGATGCGCGTCAGCGACAACCGCGGGTTTTGTATTGGGCGGGGCCGGCGGCGCACTGCGTGCCGGCTTAGGGATCGGCAACTCTACGGGTGCAGCGGCGGCCGGCGTTTGGTTTCCCGCCACCCGCGCGTTCGGCGGCGACGCCGGTGAGGCCGCCGCGGCGGGCGCGCCATCGGCAACGAATATGCCATCGAGGCCGAGCAGCGGCGCGAAGCCGGCCGGCATCACGACGTCCGCCGCCGTCGCACGGCGCTCGGCGCAATCCCGGCTCAAATGCCCATAGCGCCATCCGTAGCGGGCGCGCTTCAGGCAGGGATTGTCCGCGTGCATGCTCCAGCGCGGCGGCATCTGCAGGTGGAAGCTGCCCTTATCGACCCAGCTACGGCCACCTTCGCGAACGTCCGCCGCAGCCGATAGCGAAACCCAGGGAACGCGCTGGCCGCCGCAGTCGACGTCGAAGCGATAAACTTTCCAGCGCCGGCACATATCCGGGTTCGCCGGCGAGCAGGCGGTGAAGTCGCGCTCCTCGCGCTGGCCAAGCACGCGGTAGCCTTGATCTTTCGAAGGCGTCAGGATCGGCTCGCTACCGGCCATGCGGCATGTGTACGGCATGACGAACAGCTCGCCCGCTTCGGTAGGGGATGAGCTGACGAGTAGAGAGGTCACAAGAATAATAGCCGCGGCCAATCGTCGGCCGACTGCGAAAGAGAGCATTCAGTCCCCGCTTCGAAACATCCGCTCCAGCTTCCACCTCTCCGGGCAGCGTGGCGCATTTATGGCGCATCGCGTGATAAGCCGCGGGACGGATTAGAATTTCCCGTCGTTGGGAGCGTCCGCTCCCCGATCTCTCGGCCGCCGCAGCTCCCAGGCGCTGGCGTCCGTTAAAACGCGATGCATCTCGTACACCGCATGCAAACGCTGGTGCGACGGCATCGGGAACGATGATCAGCGCGTGCCATTGGTCAGCTAATCGCTCCCGTCTGCTGTGTCTGTGAGGCAGGAGGGAATTACCCGGTGCACAGAAACCTGGAGCAATGACCATGGCAAATAGAATCTACCCCGGCAGTACCGGTGCGCCAGCTTTCGCTGGTGGCTATCCGGCTCACGATTCCTCGTCCGGTTCCGGCGGCGACGATACATCGCCGGGCAACGGCGGTAGCACGCCGCCGACGGATGACAATGGCACGCCCCCGACTGACAGCGGCGGCGGCGACGGCGGCGGTTCCGGCGTTGTCAGCGTCGGCGGATCGGACGGCGGCATCGACGTTATCGGCGGTGACACGAACGGCGACGGCGAAGGCCTCATCAATGTCCATAGCGACGCGCCCGGTGGTGTGCTCGGCGATAGCCTCGATGGAACGCACATCGACGTCATCAACCCCGATAGTCTCGTCGATGCCCACGTACCCGGGCTCGTCGACGCTACGGTCGGCGACGGCACGGTCGCCGATATCATTGGCGGCGCTGCCGATGGAGGCAGCCTGACCGACGGGCTCCACGGAATCCAAGTGGACGCGCTGCATGACGGCAACCTCCTCGAGGTACACGCACCCGGAATCGCCGACGCAACGGTTGGCGGCAGTGAGCTGGGTGGGCTGACAGATGGCTTGGGTGGTGCCACGGATGCGGTCGGACTTGGCGGCCTCGCCGGTGGCGATGGCATCACCGTCGACGTGCTCAACGGCGAGTATGTCGCCGAAGCGCACGCACCGGGCATCGCCGATGCTACCGTCGGCGGCTATGGCGAGCTCGGCGGCCTACTGGGCAACATCGGCGATGCCGGCGACGCGGCTGGCGGTGCTGCCGGCGGTCTCGGTGGCACCGATGCGCTACATGGCATCACCGTCGATGCGCTCAACGGCGACTACCTGGCAGAGGCGCACGTGCCGCAGATCGCGGACGCCACAGTCGGCGGCGCCGAGCTAGGCAATCTGGTCGGCGGAAGCGAGTTGGGCGGCGTCCTCGGCGGGCTCGACCTAGCGCACGACGGCGGCAGCCTGCTTGGCGACGTTCTGCACGTCGGCTCGGGCGGCGACATAGCGGGGCTCGACGTCGGGCACCTCCTCGACACCTCCTCCGGCTGAGGAGCTCCGCGTCAGGACGACCGGCTTTTTTCGGCGCCGGTCGTCCCTCTCCGCATTCCGTCCTCTGCATTCCATCGACAAGAGCATCGCCATGCCCTCGACATCCATTTCCCCATCCGTCAACGCCGCAGGTGAGCATCCTCGCGCTCTTTCTCGGCTTTCCGAAAGTCTCGCGAGCGCCGATAAGCGTCGCTGGACAAGCTTCCTCACCTGGGCATTCGTTTTGGCGGAGATGGCGGGACGCGATGCGTTTCTGCCGACGGCCGCCCATGCCGCGGACGACGACGCCGGCCGGACATCGCATTCGGATGCGGGCGCTGCGCCGATTGCCAACAACCTCCCCGACGTCAATATCTCGACGGCGGCGGAGACACCCGAAACGGTTGCCTATCAGCATGCCTCTACCATGGCCGCGTATGGCGCGACGCCTGTCGACAGCGCTCTCGCCGCTGCCAAGGTCGTCCCGGTGGCCGAACTCGGACCCGAGCTGCATGCGGGGCACGGTGGCGGCGGTGGTGGCGGTGGCAGCTACGATCACAGCTCCGACACCTCCGGGGCACATGATGGAGTTGCGCTTTCCCTTGCCGCGCTCGACCACGATGGCTCTCCGCTCGATCTGGGATTGCACCTTGGGATAGCTGATGCCCAGGTCGATCTCGGCAGCACTCTCAGCTCGCTGTTTGGCAGCGCTTCGGAAATTCTGGGGCACGCGCCGCTTGTCGGTGGCTTGCTGGAGGACGTCGGTCATGCGGCGGGCGGTGTCGCCAACGCGGTGATCGAGCCGGTCGTTTCGCTCCTCGGGCTGCACGGTGAGGGCACCGACGCCCACGGCTTCGGCTCAGCGCTGGGGCTGCCGGGACAGCTTCTATTCTCCGATCACGCGAGCGCCGCATCCGGAAATGAGCTGGCGACGTCGCTGGGCGGCTACAGCAACTACGGTCTCGCGCTGAGCCTCGGCGACGACGCGGGAAGCCAATTCGGCGGCGAAGCGGCCGCGCACACCGATATCCTCGACGCGCTGCCGATCGATACTCATTTGAGCGACCACCTCCCTGGCTCCGACGTACATGCAGGATCTGATGCGCTGCATGTCGATCAGACCATCCTGAGGACCGCATCCGACTTGCTGGCGTAGCCATGAAAGAACGAGGGGTAGGGGAGATAAACGGCAGCGCTTCGGTGGCGGATTCTCCGCCGGGCGCAGGCCGACGCCCAAGCTTTGGCACCCTGCTGCGGGAAACGGTGGGGCTGTGGCGCGGCCATCTCACCGCATCCGCCGCGGAGCAACCGCGGTCCAACGCGGAGCCGACGCCGCTGCAGCAATGGCGGAAGCTCGCCCGCAGGACGATCGTGACAGTCGCGATCTTCTCGGTTTTCGTCAACCTGCTGATGCTGACCGTTCCGATCTACCTGTTCCAGCTCTCCGATCGCGTCCTGACGAGCCGCAGCACCGATACGCTGCTCATGCTCTCGGCGCTCGCGGTCGGCTTCATCGGCGTTCTGTCGATACTCGATATCTGCCGCCGCCAGGTGCTGGGGGCGTTGGCGAACCGCATGGAAGCCGTGCTCGGAGGACACTTGCTGGCGAGTGTCATCACCACGCCGCAGGGGATGGGCGGCCCGACCGAAACAGTGCGCAGCCTGCACCACGTGCGCAACTTTCTCTCCAGTCCGGTCATGCTGCTGCTCTTCGATGCGCCGCTGGCGCCACTCTATTTCGCCGCCGTTTTCCTCATCAGCCCGCAGCTTGGCCTCATAGCGTTGCTGGCGGGCGCGGTTCTGGCAGCGATCGCGCTCCTCAACCAGCGGGCAACATCCTCGCGCCTCGGCGCCGCCGGTCAGCATGCGGCGCGCGCCGACGAACGCGCCGAGGCACTGGCGCGCAACGCGCAGGTGATCAACGCCATGGGCATGCTGCACGAGAGCGTGCTGCATTGGGGCAGCGAGCACGCCAACGCTTTGACGGTGCAGGGTAAGGCACTCAACCGAAATTTCTGGATCAGCGGGGCCTCGAAGTTCTTTCGGCTGGTGACGCAGATCGTCGTTCTCGGCTTCGGTGCATTCCTCGCATTGAACGGGGAGATCACCGGAGGCATGATGATCGCCGCCTCGATTATCGCCAGTCGCGCGTTGCAGCCGCTGGAGGGCATGATCGAGGGCTGGCGCGGCGTCGTGCAGGCGCGTGCCGCCTACAAGCGGGTGATAGCCTCGGTGGAAAGCTACTCGCGCGAGCCGCCGCGCATGCAGCTTCCGCGCGCCGCTGGCCGGCTCATGGCCGACCGGTTGCTGTACATTCCGCCGGGAAGCAAAGACCCGACCCTCAATGGCGTTTCGTTCGATCTGGAATCCGGCACGGCGCTGGCCGTCGTCGGCCCGTCGGGCTCCGGAAAATCCACGCTGGCCAAAATGCTTGTCGGTTGCCTCACACCGACGGCAGGCCGCGTGCGGCTGGACGGCACCGACTTGCGTAACTGGGACCGCCGGCAATTCGGCGCTGCTATTGGCTACCTGCCGCAAGAGGTGGAGCTGTTCCCGGGCACGATCAAAGAGAACGTGTGCCGGATGCGCGCCGACCTGCCCGACAGCATGGTGTACGAAGCGGCGGCCGTCGCGGGGGTGCACGATATGATCGCGCATCTTGCGCAAGGCTACGATACGGTGCTGCAGGATGGCGGCGCGCCGTTGTCAGGCGGACAGAAGCAGCGCATTGCCCTCGCCCGCGCGCTGTTCGGCGACCCTTCGGTCGTCGTGCTCGATGAGCCGAACTCCAATCTCGACGCCATGGGCGAGCAAGCCCTGTCCGAAACCATGCGACGTGCGAAGGCGCGCGGTGTGACGGTTGTTGTCATCACACAGCGGCCGGCGCTGCTGAGCTGCGTCGACCGCGTGCTCGTGCTGCGCAACGGCCGCGCCGAGGCCTTCGGTTCGCCCGCCAAGGTGCTGCATCGCGTGGTGCCGCCATCCGTCGAGGGCCCGCGCGCGGCGGCGCTGCAAGGAGCGTCCACATGATATCGGCGGCCGCACCTCTCGATACCTGGCAACGGCACGTACCGAACGGCATAGGCACGCCGACGCTGATCGGTCTCGGCGTCATCGCGGCGTGGGTCGGCGGATTTGGCCTGTGGGCGGTGATGGCCCCGCTCGACGGCGCGGTCGTCGCAACGGGCTCGTTCGTCGCCACCGGTCAGAACAAGCAGGTCCAGCACCTCGAGGGCGGGATCATCCGCGACATGCTCGTGCACGAAGGCGATCTCGTAGAGGCAGGCCAGACAATCGTGCGGCTGGACGAGACGGCCGCCAAGGCAAAGCTGCGCCGCCTCGTGCTGCGCGAGTACCGGTTGCTGACGGCGCAGGCTCGTCTCGACGCGCAGATAAACGGCAATGAGGATTTTGCGCTGCCCGAGGCGCTGGCGCGTATGGCCGACGATCCTGAGGTGGCGCAGATCTACGCGCGGCAGCGCATGGAGCTCAAGGCGCGCCGGCAGAACCAGACGGACGAGGAGGGGGTACTGCGCAAAGAGGTCGCGGCGCTGACTGAGTCGATCGGCGGATATAATGCGCAGGCCGGATCCGTCGACAAGCGGCTCAAGCTGTTCTCCGAGGAGCTGGCGGACAAGAAGGCGCTGCTCGACCGGCAATTGGCGCGTAAAACCGAGGTGATGGCGTTGCGTCGGGCCGAGGCCGATCTCGTCGGATCCCGCGGCGAGCTGTTGGGACGCATCGCCGACAGCCGTCAGCGCATTGCGCGCGCCGAGCAGCAGATTTCCGAGTTGCGCTCGGCGGCGATGCAAAAGGCGATAGAAGAGTTGCGGCAGACCGAATCCGAGCTCGACGACGTCCGCGAGCAGATCGGCGCCAGCCGCGATATTCTCGACCGCATCAACATTCGAGCGCCCGAACGCGGCGTCGTGGTGCGCGTCAACTACCACACGTCCGGCGCGGTCGTGGCGCCCGGTGCCGTGATCGTCGAGCTGCTCCCCATCGACGACAAGCTGGTGATCGAAGGGCGCGTCAATCCCAACGATATCTCCCATGTGCAGCAGGGTCAGGACGCGCTGGTGCGGCTCACGGCATTGAACCAGCGTCTGACGCCTGTGATCGAGGGGCGCGTCGTCTACGTGTCGGCCGATGCCATCGCCGAGCAGCAGGCAAAGCAGCAGTCCGAGCCGCTGACGTTCCACCATCAGTCGTATATCGTGCGGGTGAAGCTCGACGAGGACGACGTGCACAAGAAGCTTGGGGTGTTCCGCCCGACGCCCGGCATGCCCGCCGACGTCTACATCAAGACGGGCGAGCGCACGTTCGTCGAGTACATCCTGCGGCCGGTGCTCGACAGCTTCTCGCGCGCTTTCCGCGAGCATTAGTCCAGCTCGGCGGCCTTAGCCGAGCGTCTCGCGGAAATTCTCATATCCATACGAGCGGATGACGCGATAGCTGCCGTCCTCGCCGAGAATCGCCATGTCCGGTCGTGGCGTGCCGTTGAAGGTGGTATTCTTCACGAAAGAGTACTGCATCATATCCGTGAACACGACGCGGCTGCCGATCTGCAGCGGCTCGGGGAAAGAGTATTCCCCGATGATGTCGCCGGTCATGCAGGTCTTGCCGCCGAGAACGTAGTCATGCGCGTTTGCCCCCGGCTGGCCGGCGCCGATGACGACGGGCGTATAGGGGACCTCGAGCACGTCCGGCATGTGGCAGCTCGCCGACGTGTCGAGGATGGCGATGTCCTTCTCGTTGCGGTGCAGGCCGATGACGCTGGCGACGAGGTAGCCGGCATCCACGACGATGCCGCCGCCGGGCTCCAGGATCACCTCGACGTCGAATTGCCTGCGGAACGTCTTGATCGCCGCGATCAGCTTATCGACGTCGTAGCCCGGCTTGTTGATGAAGTGGCCGCCGCCGAAGTTCACCGCGCGCACCTTGCGGATATAGGGCGCGAACTCGCGCGCGACGTGCTCGATGAGGCCGACGGATCCGTCTGCCAGGCTCTCGCACAGGGCGTGCACGTGAAAGATGTCGATCTCGTTCCAGGGAAGCTGATCGATTTCCTCGCGCGTCGTCCCGAAGCGCGAGGAGGGCGCGCACGGATCATAGAGCGCACCACCGAGCGTCGCGTTGGAATAGCCGGGATTGATGCGCGCGCCGATCTTGGCGCCGGCGTTCTTGGCAATCCCGCCGAACCGCGCGATCTGCTCGGGCGAGTTGAAGTAGATGTGGTCGGCGAGTGAGGTAAGCCTCTCGACTTCGCCCGGCGCATACGCGGGGGCATAGACATGCACCTCCTTGCCGAACTCCTCGCGTCCCAGCCGCGCCTCGTACTCGCCGCTTGCCGTCGATCCGTCGAGCACGTCGCGCATCAGCGGAAATGCGGCGGGCATCGCCCACGCCTTGGTGGCAAGCAGGATCTTGCAGCCCGCCTCGCGGCGGATATGGCCGACGGTTTCGAGGTTGCGCTTCAACGCCGCGACGTCGAGGACGTAGGCCGGCGTCTTGATATCGGGAGGCAACTTCGGCGTCATCCAGGAACCCTCACATCCCGTTCGCGCCGCAGTAGGCGGCTGCACTCTGCCGAACCACTCTGCCGCGCAGGCCAGCAGCGATCACGTCTTTACGGCGAAGAGCTCGGACTGCTCGCCCGCATCCAGCTCGCGCAGATGCCACGGCAGGCCCTGCTTGCCGATCTCGTCCATGAACGGCTTGGGTGGAAGCTGCTCGACGTTAAAGACGCCGCCCGGCTTCTTCCACGAGCCGTTGAACAGCATCATGGCGCCGACCACCGGCGGCACGCCGGTGGTGTAGGATACGGCCTGCGCGCCGGTCTCCTTGAACGCCTGCTCGTGGTGGCAGACGTTGTAGATCATGGCGCGCTTCGGCTTGCCGTCCTTGGTGCCGGTGAAGATGCAGCCGATCGACGTGCGGCCCGTATAGCCCTCGCCGAGCGACGACGGCGGCGGCAGCAGCTCCTTCAGGAACTCCATCGGAATGACCGGCGTGCCCTTGTACATGACGGGGTCGATGCGCGTCATGCCGACGTTCTGCAGCACCTCGAGATGCTTGATGTAGTTGTCGGAGAACGTCATCCAGAAGCGGATCTGCTTCAGTCCGCGGATGTTCTCGACGAGGCTCTCCTCCTCCTCATGATAGATGAGGTAGCTCTTGCGCGGGCCGACCTCGGGATAGTCGATCATGGCCGAGATCGACAGCGGGTCGATATCGATCCACTTGCCGTCCTTCCAATACTTGCCGCGCTGCGTCACCTCGCGGAGGTTGATCTCCGGGTTGAAGTTGGTCGCGAACGCCTTGCCGTGGCTGCCGTCATTGCAGTCGATGATGTCGATCGTTTCGATGGTGTCGAACAGGAACTCCTGCGCGTACGCGCAGTAGATGTTCGACTGCCCGGGATCGAACCCGCAGCCGAGGATCGCCATGATCCCCTTGTCCCTGTAGCGGTCCTGATACTTCCACTGCCACGAGTACTCGAACTTCGCGACGTCGCGCGGCTCGTAGTTGGCCGTGTCCATGTAGTGCACGCCCGCTTCCAGGCACGCGTCCATGATCGGCAGGTCCTGATAGGGGAGCGCCATGTTGATCACGAGGTCGGGCTTGACCGTGTTGATCAGCGCCACCGTCTCGGCAACGTTGTCGGCGTCCACTTGGCTGACCTCGATAGGCGTGGCGCAGCGCTTAGCCACCGCCTCGCAACTGGCTAGGCGTCTAGAGGCGAGATGAATTCTCTTAAAAGTGTCGCGGTTCATCGCGCACTTCTGCGCGGTGACAGATCCGGCGGCGCCGGCGCCGATGATGAGGACACCTTCCAATTAAATCTCCCGCGGGCAAGAGGAAGCCTATCGCGCCGGACGAAGCTGCAGCCGGCCGCGTCGCGACGAATTAGTGCAGCCGGGTCGCAAGTACAATACCCTTGGGGCGATATCCGGCTTTTGTGACAGGAGTTAAGAGCCGGCAGATGCGGGCGATCCGGGCTCCGGGCCACTTCGAAAAGAGACCGCTCGCGATCGCGTGGCACGGATTTGCCGGGTTCTTTCTGTGGCGCGCGGCGCCGGCAACTACGCTGAAGCGGTCTTGGCTTCCATGGCATCTCGCAAGTCGGCGCAATCGCGCTTCCAATCGCTGATGGCGTCGGCTGTCGCCTTGTAGACCGCGGCGCCAATGACCTCGCCGATAGCGGTGTGCTTGCCGGCATAGCGGGCGGCGGGCTCGCCCGTCGGTGCGGCGATGGCGATGCAATCCGTACCGGTGCCGGTCACGATATGCCCGCCCCGGCGCACCTCCGCGTCGAGCACGGCGGCGGTACGCGCCTCGGTGGCGATGGACAGTGCTTCGATCATCGCCGGCTCGCTGAGCGCCTCGCCGATGTGCACCAGCGTATTTATGGTTCCGGCAAACGGCGGCGGCTGGTGCAGCCGCACGCCCACACGCTCGCTATTCGAAAGTCCGAGCGTCGTCACGCACCAAGCCGCGCTGCCTTCGACGCTCACGTGTGCTTGCCGATAGCTGCCGATATCGCGCGATGTGACCAGCACCACCGCATCGTCGAGTGCCGCTGCAGAGACGCGCGCGCGGATGACGTTCATCGGATCGACGTCGCAAGGCAGATCCCTGTTGCGGACCTCCAGCCAGACGACGCGCCGCGCCATTTGCATGCCCGGCCGAAGGATCGACCAGCTCAGGACGCGCTGCTCGCGCTGGAAGGCGACGACGAGAAACGGTGGCGCGAGATCGATAGAGAACGGAGCGTCCATCTTTCCGCGACCCTCGTCGATGGTTAGCGCTGATCGCGGCCGATCCACTTGTCCACCTCCGGCGCCCGATACGTCCCGAGGGCGCGCAGCAGCGCTTGCGGCTCATCCTCGACGAGGATCATGCCCCGGTGAACAGGCTTAAGGAATGCCTCATCCACGACGTGATCGAGAAAGGACAGCAGCGGTCCGTAGAACGCGCAGGTGTTGAGAAATGCACATGGCTTGGCGTGGCTGCCGAGCTGACCCCAGGTCCAGACCTCGAAAATCTCCTCCAGCGTTCCGATGCCGCCGGGCAGGGCAACGAAGGCGTCGGATAGCTCCGCCATCAGTGCCTTGCGCTCGTGCATGGAGCCGACGATGCGCAGATCATCGAGGCCGGTATGGGCGACCTCCAGCGCGACGAGACTTTTGGGAATGACACCTATGACCTCGCCGCCTGCATCGCGTGCCGCATCGGCGACCGCGCCCATCAGTCCTACGGATGCGCCGCCGTAGACGAGGCCTATGCCCTCGTCGGCGAGAAGCTTGCCGAACTGCGCAGCGGCGTGGCGATAGGCTGGCAGCTTGCCGGGGCTCGACCCGGAAAAGACGCAGACGCGGCGCACGGACGGACTCCTCAGCTCTGACGGCCGCCGGCGAATATCAAAGAACGGCGACCATGGCGAGGCCTGCGGCGGCGACGATGATGCCTTGTACGACGCAGGCCGTCCTGTAAAGGCTCAGCGCGCGCCGGATGTCGTCGGCCGTCAGCCCGGCGCGGCCCGATCCCATCCAGCCGTCGTCGGTGACGTGGCCGCGATAGCTGCGCGGTCCCGCGAGTGCCACGCCGAGAGCGCCGGCCATGGCCGCTTCCGGCCAGCCGGCATTGGGCGAGCGGTGGCGGCGCGCATCGCGCGTAACGGCCTGCAGTGCCTCGCTGCCGCTAAAGTCGGACCGCACCGCAGCGGCGGCTATCAGGGTCAGGGCAGCGAGGCGGGACGCTGGCAGATTGACGAGGTCGTCGAGCCGGGCCGCGGCCCAGCCGAACGCGAGATAGCGATCGCTCCGGTGGCCGATCATGCTGTCGGCCGTGTTGACCGATTTATAGAGTGCGGCAGCGGGCAGGCCGCCGACAAGCAGCCAGAAGAGCGGCGCGACGACGCCGTCGGAGTAATTCTCCGCCAGGCTCTCGATGGCGGCGCGGCTGACAGCGGCCGTATCGAGCGTCTCGGTATCGCGGCCTACGATCATGGCGACGGCGCGCCGCGCAGCCGGCAGCCCATCCCGCTCGAGCGCATCGGCGACCGCCGCCACATGCTCGTCCAGGCTGCGTTGCGCAATGAGCGTGCTGGCGGCAGCGCCGATCACGAGAAGCGCCAGGGAAGCGGGCAGCAGGGCGTCTGCCGTCCAGACGAAGGCGAGGCAGGTCGCCGCAGTGATGGCGAGAACGAGGCCCAACGCGCAGGCGCCGTTGATCCGCCGCTCCGCGAAGGAGAGCCGCGGACCGTTCCAGCGCTCTTCGCACCATGCTATCAGCTTGCCGATCCACGACACGGGGTGTCCGACGTGGCGATAAATCCACTGCGGATAGCCGAACGAGGCTTCGATCGCCAAGGCTATGAGAGACGTAAGGGCATGCATGCGTCGGCGGTCCCGGCACGGCTGTGTCGTGGAGGTGCTAGCATGACCGTCGACCGCATTGAACCGATCGAGCATGGCGGCGATCTCGACGCGGCGCGACGCCGCTATCCCGCCGCGCCGGAGCCGTGGATCGACCTTTCGACGGGCATCAACCCGCACGCGTATCCGTTCGCATCGCCCGCTACCGGCTATTGGCAGCATCTGCCGCAGCGGTCTGCCGAGCTGGCGTTGCGAGCCGCCGCCGCCGTACGCTATGGCGCGCCGGATGCGGACAATATCGCCGCGGCGCCGGGAACGCAGGCGCTCATCCAGCTCCTACCGCGCCTGCTCGATCCGACCGAAGTCGCGGTGCTCGCGCCGACCTACGCGGAGCATGCGCTCTGCTGGGCGCGCGCCGGTCATCGCGTGACGGAGCGTGCCACCCTCGCGGATATCGGCACGGCCGGTATCGTCGTCGCCGTCAATCCCAACAATCCCACCGGAGCCAGGATCGCGCCCGGCGATTTGGCGACGCTCGCCGCAAAGCTCGCCGAGAAGGACGGGCTGTTGGTGGTTGACGAGGCATTCGCCGATTTCACGCCGGAGCAGAGCCTGGTGCCAAGGCGGCTGCCGCGCACGGTCGTGTTGCGCTCGTTCGGCAAGGCCTATGGGCTCGCCGGTCTGCGGCTCGGATTTGCCGTCGCGCAGGTGCCGTTTGCGCGCCGCTTGCGAGCCGAGCTTGGACCCTGGCCGGTTTCCGGGCCGGCGCTCGCGATAGGAACGGCGGCGCTCGGCGATTCCGTGTGGATTGCCGCGATGGGAGACAAGCTCGCCGTAGCATGCGGCCGGCTCGACGGCCTGCTGACCGCAGCGGGCTTTACCGTCCTGGGCGGTACGCACCTGTTCCGCCTCGCAGAGCACAGGCACGCGCGCCACGTTGCCGACGCGCTCGGCCGCGACGGCATCCATGTCCGGCAGTTCGCGGCGCATCCGGCGTGGCTGCGTTTTGGCTTGCCCGGTGCGGAGCCCGCGTGGCAACGGCTGGCATGCGCACTCGGCGCGGCGGCTCGCTCCTAGGTCGCCGTCAGCCGCGGGGTTTGCGCAGACGGCTTCCCGCCTGAGTGCCCAGATAACCTCCGCCGGTCGCACCGGCGAGAAGGATCGCAAGCGACAGCGCCGACTCGTCGAGCCCGAGATAGGTCGTCAGGAGATAGGCGCCGACCGAGCCGGCAAGTCCGCCCACAAGCCCGGTGGCGATCGCGACGATGCCGCCCGTCGCGACACCTATGAGCAGCGCCACGATGAGGCCGGGGTAGATGGATGGCCAGAAATGATCGTTCACGGGAGGCCCTCAAACGCCGGGCGCGTGGCGCGCGGCAGTCGAATGGAGATAGGTGTCGAAGCAAGCTGCGATGGTGCGAACGAACGGCCGTCCGCGCTCGGTCAGCCGGAACGTCTCGCCATCGCTTTCGAGCAGATGGTCCTCGTCCGCCGCCAGCAACTCCTGCGCCTCACGGACAATAGGATCCGAACGGCCACCGTATCGCGCCCGCAGTTCCTGCGTAGGGAACGCGAGGTCGCACATGAGGCGCTCGATGACCAGCGCGCGCATACGGTCGTTTTCGGTCAACGCGACACCGCGCGCCGTGGCCAAGCGGTCGTCGGCGATGCGGCGGGCATATTCGCCGGTTGCCGGATGGTTTTGTACGTAGCCCTGGGGTAGCTGCCCAATTGCCGAGGCGCCGAAGCCCAGCAAAGCCTCCGCCTTGTCCGTCGTGTAGCCCTGGAAGTTGCGCGCGACGCTGCCGCTCGCCAGCGGATCGTCCGGCAGCGCAAAGTGATCGAGCCCGATGCGCACATAGCCCGCCCGCGTCAGCAGTCGTGCAATGCGGCTCGCCTGACCGAAGCGTTCCACGGCGTCGGGCAGCGACGATGTCGGAATGAGCCGCTGATGCTTCAGTCGCTCGGGCAGATGTGCGTAGCCGAAGGCTGCGATGCGTGACGGGCGCAGCGCCACCACCTTTTCAACCGTGTCCTGCAGGCTGGCGCGCGTCTGGTGCGGCAGGCCGTAGACGAGATCGACGTTGAGCGCGCGAATGCCATGCTCGCGGAATGCAAGCGCGGCCGTCTCCGTTTCAGCAAAGCTCTGGCGGCGATTGATTGCCGCCTGCGCCGTCGCGTCGAAGTCCTGTACGCCGAGCGAGACGCGCGTAACGCCGGCGCGCGCAAAGGCGGCGACCTTTTCGCCGTCGAGCCCGCGCGGGTCGATCTCGACGGCGAACTCGGCGTCCTCGCGCACGCGAAAACGTCGACGCTGGACGTCGGCCAAGGCCTCGATGTCGCCGGGCGACAGAACGTTGGGCGAGCCGCCGCCCCAGTGGATGTGCGTTACGCCGTGCTCGGCAGGGATGCGCTCGGCGACCATGTCGATTTCCGCGCGCAGCGTATCGAGGTAGGCGGCGACAGGCTCGTAGCGCCGCACCTCCTTCGTGCAGCAGCCGCAGTACCAGCACAGCGTATCGCAGAACGGGATATGGACGTAGAGCGACAGGCGCGTGCGCGGCGCGAGCGCGGCGAGCCAGGCGGCATAGGTGTCCGCGCCGACGGTGCCGGAGAAATGCGGGGCGGTCGGATAGCTCGTGTATCGAGGTACGGGAGCGGAATAGCGCCTGGCGAGTTCGGGGCTCATGAGCGTCCGTTAGGCTTCATGGCGGCGTGGGGCATTGCCGATGACGCATCTAGCGCGCGACCCGGCCCCGCGTCTTGACCGCCGTCAAGCGGTGTTGGATTTGGCACTGCTGCGGTCATGGCAAGCACAGGTAAGCTGCGGCAGGATGCGAAATCAGCACCGTGCTCGCACCGAAAAGCGCGATGGCGAGCCCTGCAATGACGCGTCGCGCGCCGGTGCGCGCGGCGGCGGCGACACTGCGCAAGCCGACACTGGCCGCGACGAGCCCCGGCAAGGTGCCGAGCCCGAATGCGACCATGACCGCCGCGCCGCCGAGGGTCGAGCCGCTCAGCATGGCGGTGAACAGCGCAGCATAGACCATCGCGCATGGCATCATGCCCCACGCGAAGCCCGACAGCAGCGGAGATGAAGGCCGGCGGTTCCTCCCGCTGCTGGAGCGCGCGACCGCATCCGCGACGCCGGAAAGCGCGCGGTCGAAGTACGCCACCGACGGCAGAAGTCCCGCGGTGGAAAGGCCGACCCAGATGAGAGCGGCGGCGCCGCCCCATTGCAGGAGGCGGAATGCCGCGTCGCGGTCGAGCCAGACGATGGCCGACGCGCCGAGAGACCCGACGACCGCCCCGGCTGCGGTGTAGGCGAGAATGCGTCCGGCATGCGTCATCGCGAACGATACGCAGGGGCTGCGGCCGCCTTCGTGCGCGAGCATGAGACTGCATGAGATCGCGCCGCACATTCCCGCGCAATGCAGCGTGCTGGCCAGCCCGAGCGCCAAGCCGTTGGCTGCAACGAGTGCCAGCGCCCCCATGTCGACGAGACTTCCGGCAGCAAGCATCAATGCAGAGGCTCCGCAACCCGTGCCGACGGCGCTCTTCGCCAAATGAGATCGAGCGGGAATTGCGTCCCGCGGCGGAGGCTCAGCCACATGCGCCATAGGGCACAGTCGGCGGCAGAGAATTCGCCCGGAAGGTGCTCGATGAGACGGCCCGCGTGCGCTAGGTGATCGAGCCGCCGGGCGTATATCGCCCGCAAGAGGCCATCCAACTCGGCCATCGACATCGAGGCATTGGCGCCGGCGCGTGCGAGGTGGCGGCCGATCTCCGCGTGCTGCTGCGACAAACTGGCGTGGCCGGTGTCGCTGCAGCACATGAGCCCGCCGAGGCGATCGCCCCGATACGCTGCGAGTATCGGGACCACGACATGCTCCTGCAAGCTGACGTGGGCTAGCCAGCTCGGCTCGAGGGTGCGCGCAAGCATGCGCGCCAATCGCGGGGCGGATGCGGCACCCGGAGCCTCGGCGAGCGCCAGCAGCGACGCGCTGATCTCCACCTGGAGCAGTGCGTCGACCTCGATATAGGTGCGGATTGCGGAACCGTTCAGCATCGGCGCAGCCTAGCGCGCGGCCGGATCCGGGCCTTTGATCGAGATCATTCGGCTAGCTCGCGCGCGGGCGCTGTTACACTCTCTTACAAAACGTCACGTGCGCGGCATACCGGTGCGAAGTGGCTGCCGTTTAATCCCGTCCAGCGATCGTTGAAGATCAAAGACGGAGAATATGCATGCTCGCGGCGCACCCGGAACCGGCAGTCCATGCTTCGCGCCGAAAGGGCGCCCTTTCCGGCGCGGCACTCGATGAGCGCATGTCGCACGCCATCGTGCGCCGCATCCTGCCGAAGGAGCATGTGTTCTGCGAGGGTGACGCGCGCGATCACGTTTTTCGCGTCGAGGATGGCGTCGTCGCCGTCTACAAGACGCTGGCCGACGGGCGCCGGCAGATTATCGACTTCGCCTATCCGGGAGATCTCATCGGCCTCGGCGTACTCGACGAGCACGTGCTGAGCGCGCAGGCCACGGTCGCATCGAAGGTGCGCTGCCTGTCGGCCGGCGTTCTCGAGCGCATGGCCGAGACCGACGCCGGCCTGGCTCTGAAGCTCTACAAGTCCGTCTGCCAGGAGCTGGCGGCAACACGCAGCCTGCTGATTACGGTTGGTCAGCGCAGCGCCATCGAGCGCGTCGCCGCTTTCCTCGTGTCGCTGCATCGGCGTACGGGAGGCAACAGCGCGTCGACAATAAAGCTGGCCATGCGCCGCAGCGATATCGCCGATCTGCTCGGTCTGACCATCGAGACCGTCAGCCGCACGCTGACCAAGCTGCGCAACATGGGCGTCATAGACATCGAGCTGGGTGGGACGCGGGTGCAACTCCTCGACCTGCCCCGGCTGACCGAGCTCGCCAACGAGTAATCCGAGATCGACGCCGCAGGCGTGCCGCTTCCGGCCTTCGGGCGCTGCAGCGCTTGCTCGGCCCGGCGGCGGCGTCTCTTCATTCGCGGTGTCGTCGCACCATGCCGAAAGCCGGTTGCTCTTTCGTCGCACGCTTGATCGCCGTCAATGGGCGGCGCGCCATCGACCATATCGTTTACGGCCTGGGACAGACGAGGGTTCAACGATGAAGGCTACGGCAACGAGCGAAGAGGTCATCGCTTTATCGGACGCTCTGGCAACGATGGGCGCGGCGCTCATTGGTGCCATCGGCCTGGTGTTCGCCCTCTTCGGACACGACGAAGCCATACGCCTCCATGGCCTGTTCTTCCTCGTCGCCGCCGGCGCTGGTGCCTCCTACGTGCTCACCAATCCGCGCCGCGGCGGTTCCGATGAGCAGGCGCACTATATGGACGGCCCGATCAAGGTGGCGACCATTGCCGCCGTCTTCTGGGGCATCGTCGGTTTCCTCGTCGGCGATGTCATCGCCTGGCAGCTCGCCTTTCCCGTCCTCAACCTCGATCTGCCGTGGACCAACTTCGGGCGCTTGCGTCCCGTGCACACGTCGGCAGTCATCTTCGCCTTCGGCGGCAATGCGCTGATCGCCACATCGCTCTACGTAGTGCAGCGCACCTGTCGCGCGCGCATAGCCGGCTACTGGGCGCCGTGGTTCGTCGTCTGGGGCTACCAGCTATTCATCGTGCTCGCCGCCTCGAGCTACGTCCTCGGTGCCACGGAAGGACGCGAGTATGCCGAGCCCGAATGGTACATCGACCTGTGGCTGACCGCCGTCTGGGTGGCCTATCTGCTCGTTTTCTTCGGCACGCTGTGGAAGCGGCGCGAGCCCCACATCTACGTGGCGAACTGGTTCTACCTCGCCTTTATCGTGACGATTGCCCTGCTGCACGTCGTCAACAATCTGGCGGTGCCGGTGTCGCTGCTCGGCGCGAAAAGCTACTCGCTGTTCTCCGGCGTGCAGGATGCGATGACGCAGTGGTGGTACGGCCATAACGCCGTCGGCTTCTTCCTGACCGCCGGCTTTCTCGGCATCATGTACTACTTCATTCCGAAGCGCGTCGAACGGCCCGTCTACTCCTACCGCCTGTCGATCGTGCACTTCTGGTCGCTGATCTTCATCTACATCTGGGCCGGCCCGCACCACCTTCACTACACGGCACTGCCCGACTGGGCGCAGACGCTCGGCATGACGTTCTCGATCATGCTGTGGATGCCGTCGTGGGGCGGCATGATCAACGGCATGATGACGCTCTCAGGTGCCTGGGATCGTCTGCGCACCGATCCGGTCGTGCGCCTGCTCGTCGTCTCGGTGGCGTTCTACGGCATGTCGACCTTCGAGGGGCCGCTCATGTCGATCAAGTCGGTCAACTCGCTGTCGCACTATACCGACTGGACGATCGGCCACGTGCACTCGGGTGCGCTGGGCTGGGTCGGCATGGTGTCGTTCGGCGCCATCTATTGCCTCGTTCCGTGGCTATGGAACCGGCGCGGCCTCTATTCGCTGCGGCTCGTCGAGTGGCACTTCTGGACGGCCACGGTGGGCATCGTGCTCTACATCACCGCGATGTGGGTGTCGGGCATCACCCAAGGGCTCATGTGGCGCGCCTACGACAACCTCGGCTTCCTCAAGTACTCGTTCGTCGAGACCGTGGCCGCGATGCACTGGCCCTACATCATACGCGCGACGGGCGGTGCGCTGTTCGTGCTCGGCTCGGTGCTGATGGCGATCAACGTGTGGCGCACGATCCGCGGCGAGCTTTCATCGGACATTGCCGAGCAACCCGCATCGGCGGCGGCGCCGGAGCTGCGCCACGCCATGGCCGCCGTGCCGGCTGAGTGAGGACGCCATGAAGCACGACTTCTTCGAAAAAAACTCCATGGCGCTGCTGATCGGCATTCTGATCGTGGTGTCGATCGGCGGGCTGGTCGAGATCGCACCGCTGTTCCTGCTGTCGTCGACCATCGAGAAGGTGCAGGGCATGCGCCCGTACTCGCCGCTCGAGCTTGCCGGCCGCGACATCTACCTGCGTGAAGGCTGCTACAATTGCCACTCGCAAATGATCCGGTCGCTACGCGATGAGGTCGAGCGGTACGGGCACTACAGCCTTGCGGCCGAAAGCATGTACGACCACCCGTTCCAGTGGGGATCGAAGCGTACCGGGCCGGATCTGGCGCGAGTCGGGGGCAAGTATTCGGATGGCTGGCACGTCGACCACATGCGCCAGCCGCGCTCGGTGGTGCCGGAGTCGGTGATGCCGGGCTATCCGTTCCTGGAGAAGCGCAAGCTGGATTACGCGGATGTCGCAGACCGCATGCGCGCACTGCGTATCACCGGCGTGCCCTACAGCGACGAGATGATCGACAAAGCGACTGCCGATGTCCTGGCCCAGGTATCGCCGGACTCGAAGGAGTCCAAAGAGCTGCTGGCGCGCTATCCGAAGGCACAGGTGCGCAAGTTCGATGGCGCGGCGGGCGCCGACCCGAGCGAGCTCGACGCCCTCATCGCATACCTGCAAATGCTGGGCACGCTCGTCGACTTCGCCAAGTTCGACGCCGCCGGCCCCAACCTTCGCTGAGGCGCGACAATGACCTATCACGCAGCAACAGTTCTTTCGCAAACGGTCGCGCTCGTTCTCTTCGTCGCGCTCTTCATCGGCATCGTCGCCTATGTGTTCTGGCCGGGCAATAAGAAGAAGTTCGACGAGGCCGCGCAGCTTCCGCTCGACGACGACAACGATGAACCGGAAGGGGACGGCCGATGACGAGCAAGGAGATCGATAGCGTCACCGGCACCGAGACCACCGGGCACGTCTGGGATGGCGACCTCAAGGAGCTGAACAAGCCGCTGCCGCGCTGGTGGCTGTACGTGCTTTACGCCAGCATCGTATGGGCAATCGGCTATTGGATTCTCTATCCGGCCTGGCCGACGTTCAATGGCTATACGAAGGGCCTCATCGGCTACAGCCAGCGCAGCGAGGTCACCGCCGAGGTCGCAGCCGCCAAGGAGGCGCAGAAGCAATACCTCGATGCAATCGCCGCAACGCCCGTGGCCGAGATCGAGAAGAACCAGGAGCTGCTGCCGTTCGTCATGGCGGGAGGCGCGGCCGTTTTCGGCGACAAGTGCGGGCCCTGCCACGGCAAGGGCGGCGGCGGTGCCGTCGGATATCCCAATCTGAACGACGACGATTGGCTGTGGGGCGGAACGGCGGAGGCCATCGAGCGCACGATTACGCACGGCATCCGCTCGGGCGATGCCGAGGCGCATGACATGGCCATGCCCCGGTTCGGCGTCGACGGGATTTTGAAGCCGGCGGAGATCGCCGATGCCGCCCAATTCGTGTTGTCTCTTTCAGGACGTTCGACGGATCAGGCCGCGGCAGCGCGCGGCAAGCAGATCTTCGCCGACAACTGTGCCGCGTGCCACGGCGATGGCGGCACGGGCAATCAGGAGATCGGCGCTCCGAACCTCTCCGACGGCATCTGGCTCTACGGCGGCAAGGTCACCGACATCGAGAAGTCGATCGAGACGGGGCGCGGTGGCGTCATGCCGTACTGGACCGGCCGGCTCGACGCCGTGACGATCAAGATGCTGGCAGCTTACGTGCATTCACTCGGCGGCGGTAAGTAACCCGCAGCAGGTTGGCGAGAAGCGCCAATGAACATGATGAACCGCACAGGCGATGCTTTCACGCGAGACGCGGCAGGCGGCTATGCGCCGCGCAAGAAGATCTATCCCAAGCTCGCGCACGGTACCTTTCGCAAGCTCAAGTGGACGGTCATGGCCGTCACGCTCGGCATCTACTACGTGCTGCCGTGGCTGCGCTGGTATCGTGGGCCGAACCTGCCGGACCAGGCATTCCTTCTCGACTTCGCGAACCAGCGGCTCTTCTTCGGGCCGATCGAGATCTGGGCGCAGGAGCTCTATTACATCACCGGCCTGCTGATCCTGTCGGCGCTCGGCCTGTTCCTCGTCACGGCGGTCGCGGGCCGCGTCTGGTGCGGCTATGCATGTCCGCAGACCGTGTGGACCGACCTGATGATCGCGGTGGAGCGCCTGTGGCAGGGCGACCGCAACACGCGCATGCGGCTCGACAGCGCGCCGTGGTCGTTCGAAAAAATCTGGAAGAAGGCCGCGACGCACGTTTCCTGGGTGCTCATCGCGCTCGCGACAGGCGGCGCGTTCGTCTTCTACTTCCGCGATGCGCCCACGCTGGCGCACGAGCTGATGACCGCCGAAGCTCCCGCCGTCGCCTATGCATTTCTCGGTGTCTTCACCGGAACGACCTATCTCCTCGGCGGCATCGCGCGCGAGCAGGTGTGCATCTACATGTGCCCATGGCCACGCATCCAGAGCGCCATGTACGATCGGGATTCGCTGCTTATCTCCTACCGCGACTGGCGCGGTGAGCCGCGCGGACCGCACAAGAAGGGCCAGTCGTGGGAGGGTCGCGGCGACTGCGTCGACTGCACGGCATGCGTCACGGTGTGCCCGATGGGCATAGACATCCGCAACGGCTCGCAGCTCGAATGCATCCAGTGCGCCCTGTGCATCGACGCCTGTGACGAGATCATGCATCGCGTCGGCCGGCCGACGGGCCTCATTGCCTACGATACATTCCGCAACCTCGAAGCACCGACGCACGAGCAGCGCGTTCCGGTTCGCGTGCTGCGTCCGCGCATCCTGGTCTATGGAGCGTTGATGATGCTCGTCGGCGGGCTGATGCTGGCGGCGTGGATGATGAGGGCGACGCTGGAGGTCAGCGTCCTGCATGACCGGAACCCGATCTACGTGCAGCTCTCGGACGGCAGCCTGCGCAACGGCTATGTCGTCAAGATCCTCAACAAGACGCACGAAACGCGGCACGTCCGGCTCGAGGTTGTGGGGCTCGACGGGGCTGGCATGCAAGTCGTCGGCTTTCCGGCGGGCGAGGCGAGCATCGATATCGTGCCCGACGATCTGCGTGCCCTGAAAGTTCTGGTCACAATGCCTGCGGGCCGGCGTGGCGGTCTTGCGCGCGGCGGGGCGCCCTTCCGCTTCGCTATCGTCGACGCCAATGACGGAACGATCGTCAACCACGACGCGACATTCAAAGGGCCGGATAATGAGTGAAGCAGCAAACCGCATGACGAAACCGCCGCTGCGGGGCGGCCATTTCCTGACGATGCTGACCGGCTTTTTCGCCGTCATCTTCGCTGTCGACGGATTCATGATCTACCGCGCCGTCACCACCTTCGGCGGGGTTGAGACCGATGACGCGTATCGCAAGGGTGTCGCCTACAACGAGAGCATAGCCAAGGACGCTCAGCAGACGTTGAGCGGATGGACCGACGACGTCCGGGTTCTGCCCGCGCCGCGACGGCTGCAGGTCTCCTTGCGAGACAAGGCTGGAAACGCGATTGCCCGCCGCCGCGTGGTGGCTCTTGTCGGCCGTCCCGCGACCAACCGGTTCGATTCGACCGTGGCGCTTTCGGAAACCTCGGATGGAATCTACGAGGGCGCGCTTTCCGGTTTCGCCGAAGGCACCTGGGTCGTCGACGTCAGCGCGTACGATGGGGACGGACATACTGAGCCAGTTTACCAGGCGAGGAAGCGGATATGGATCGCGCCTTGAGGCCGGCGGCTGAGCCGGAGACAGCCGAAAGCCGGGGCAGAGAAACGCGCACGACGGCCATCTCCCTCGTCGTCGAGAACATGCAGTGCGGAAGCTGCATGGGTCGCATCGAGCGCGCGCTGGCCGGGGCGCCCGGCGTCGTCGCGGCGCGCGCAAGCCTCGCGGCCAGACGCGTCTCGGTGACATTCGACAACCGTGCGACGGAGCCGCAGCAACTCATCGATACGCTGGAGCGCGCCGGCTACCGCGCCGCCGAAGCCATCGGTGGCGTCGACGAGAAGACAGCGGCGCGCGCCGATGACCTGCTGCGCCGGCTGGGCGTCGCCGGGTTTGCCGCCGCCAACGTCATGCTGCTGTCGGTGTCGGTGTGGGCCGGCGCCGCCAGCGACATGGATCAGTCGGCGGCCGATCTCTTCCACTGGCTGTCGGCGCTGATCACCCTCCCGGCGATTGCCTACGCGGCGCAGCCTTTCTTTCGCTCGGCGCTCGCGGCGTTGCGGGCGCGCCAGCTCAACATGGACGTGCCGATCTCGCTGGGCATTCTCCTCGCCAGCCTGATGAGCGTCTACCAGACCGTGCGCGGCACCGAGCAGGTGTACTTCGACGCCGCCATCATGCTCACGTTCTTCCTGCTGATCGGCCGCTACCTGGACGAGAAGGTGCGCGTGCGCGCCCGCGGCGCGGCCGAGAACCTGCTGGGCCTGAAGGCATTGTCGGCGAACGTTCTCGCCGAGAACGGTGCGGTACGCCGGGTGCAGGCGCGCGCGCTCCGTCCCGGCATGCGCATCCAAGTCGCCGCCGGCGAACGCGTCCCCGTCGATGGCCGTGTGATGAGCGGCGCGACGCTGATCGACACGGGCCTCATCACCGGTGAAACCGTTCCGCGCCCTGCCGGCGTCGGGGCGGTGGTCCACGCCGGCACGGTGAATCTCGAACGCAGCATCATCGTCGAGGCGACAGCGACCGACGACAACACGCTGCTGGCCGATATCGCCCGCCTGGTGCAGGCCGCGGAGCAAGGGCGCGGCAACTACGTTCGACTTGCCGACCGCGCCGCACGGCTTTATGCGCCGGCGGTGCATCTACTCGGCGCTGCGACCCTCGGGGGATGGCTGATCGCGGGCGCGGGTTTCGAGCAGGCGCTGACCTATGCCATCGCGGTCTTGATCATCACCTGTCCGTGCGCGCTGGCGCTCGCCGTTCCCGCCGTGCAGGTTGCCGCAGCGGGACGGCTCTTCGCGAAGGGTGTCATAGTCAAGGCGGCCGATGGGCTGGAACGGCTCTCGGAGATCGACACGGTCGTATTCGACAAGACCGGAACGCTGACGCGCGGCGAGCCGTCGCTGGCGAACGCGACGTCGATCGACGACGCCACGCTGGCAGCAGCGGCGTCGCTCGCCATATCGAGCCGGCATCCATATTCGCGCGCTGTCGTCCGCATGGCGCGCCAGCGCGGGCTGACGTTCGCCGTTGCCGAAGGCGTCGAGGAACAGCCGGGAAGCGGGCTCGTCGCGCGCACTCCTGCAGGCGAGCGCCGTCTCGGATCGGCAACCTGGGTCGGGCGCGACAGTGACGGCGAGAGCGACAGCGGAGCTGCCCCGCTATGGTACCGCAACGGGATGGCGCCGCCGGTAGCTTTCAACTTCGAGGACGTGCTGCGCTCCGATGCGGCCGCTGTCGTGGCGCAACTGCGCCGGGGCGGCTATCACGTGCATCTGCTCTCCGGCGACCGCACGGCGGCTGTGCGCGCTGCGGCGCTGGCCGCCGGCATAGCCGACTGGGAAGGTTCGCTGCGTCCCGACGAAAAGATCGCGCGCATCGATGAGCTGAAGCGGCGCGGGCGCCGCGTGCTGATGGTCGGGGACGGTCTCAACGACGCGCCGGCGCTTGCCGCAGCTCACGCATCACTGTCGCCGTCGAGCGCCGCCGACGTCAGCCAAACCGCTTCCGATGCCGTGTTTCAGGGCGAGGCACTGGGGCCGGTCATCGAGCTGCTGCAGGTCGCGGGCGCGTCGCAAGCCATGGCCGTCGGCAATTTCGGCATCGCCATCGCCTACAACATCGTATCGGTCCCGCTGGCCATGGCCGGTTATGTCACGCCCCTGATCGCTGCGCTCGCCATGTCGTTGTCGTCCATAGCCGTGACGGGCAACGCACTGCGGTTGCGGCACCGCAAGCTGACTTTGGCAACCGGAGCGAGACGATGACAGCGCTGGCCTGGCTCATTCCGTGCGCGCTCGCACTCGGCTTGTTAGGCCTTCTCGCCTTTCTCTGGGCACTGCGCTCGGGACAGTTCGACGATCTCGAGGGTGCCGGGTGGCGGGCGATCCAGGACGAGGAGCCGGGCTACGGCGAAAGCACGCGATCTGTGGCCGATCCGGAGGCCGGCGACATCACTCGGCAGTGACGTGGCGGCTGTCGTCGTGTGTCAGCAAGAGCGCGCACTTCGACTCCAGTAGCACCCGCGACACGCCGACCTGCTGCTCGGCGCTGTGCGCATCGACGATCACGATCGACGCGCCGGACTGCAGGTGTTGCGTCACCTGCTGGTAGAGGCGATTGCACGCCATCAGCATGCCGGTGCGCGTGCTATCGATATCCTGCGAGAGAAGTGGCAGGCCGGCGGCCAGCACACTGACGGCGCCGACGGCACGCGTGCGCAGGCGTTCTGCGGCTCCGTCGGCCTCGCGCGCGTCGTTGAATATGCCGATGACCAGCCGCGGCCGTGGCTGCGCGGCGTGCCTGCAGACACCGCAGCACGCGCCGGGATGCGTATCACCGAGATCGTCGCTCACGTGAGAGCACCTTCCGCCAGCCGAATTAGGTGCAAGATAGCCGCGCGGCGCCGCGTAGATTTGACCCGATTGTGCGGTTGTGTGACAGGATGTAACAGGATGCCCCTGTCCTGAGCCATGCACACCGCGCCGATGTCCGCCGCCGATCCGCCAACCATTCTCATCGTCGACGACGAGCCGGATGTGCGCATGCTGTTGCGGACAGGGCTGGAGGCCGAGGGCTTCACGGTCATGGAGGCGCCTGACGGACGTCAGGCCCTCGCCCTGGTGGAACGGCTGCCGATCGATCTGGTGACGCTCGACCTGAAGCTCGGCGGCGAGGACGGGCTGAAGGTGGCGCGCGAGCTGCGCGCCAGCAGGAACGTTCCGATCATCATGATAACGGGCAAGGGCGACGCCATCGACCGCGTGGTCGGTCTCGAGCTCGGCGCTGACGACTATATCCCCAAGCCGTTCCTGATGCGCGAGGTCGTCGCGCGCGTGCGCGCCGTGCTCCGGCGCTACACGGGCGCACCGCTTGCCGCCGCCTCCGGCACCTCCAGCGCCGACGGCGAACGGTATGGTTTCGACGGCTGGGTCGTGGACCTGCCGCGGCGCGAGGTGCGCGACCCGGGCGGCGCGCAGCGGGACCTGACGACGGCGGAGTTCAATCTGCTGGCGCTTCTGGTTCAGAAGCCGGGCCGCGTACTGTCGCGCGACGAGATCATGGACCTGCTCAAGGGCCACGACTGGAATCCGATGGATCGGTCCATCGACGCGCTCGTCGCGCGCCTGCGCAAGAAGCTCGAGCCCGACAGCGAGCGGCCGATGCTGGTCAAGACCGTGCGCGGCGTCGGCTACGTGTTCGCGGGGGCCGCCAAGCGGCTCTAGCTGCCGTTCCGGTGTAGCGCGTCGTGGAGGGCAACAGCGAGCTCTGCCCGCTTATAGGGTTTGCGCAGGATGGGGTTGCCGCCGTGAGCGGCAATGTCGCGCCGCACCTCCTCAGCCGCATAGCCGGTGGTAAGAACAACCCTGATCTTCGGCATCCGCTCGCCGATCCAGCGCGCGAGGTCGTAGCCGGACATGCCGCCCGCCATGGCGATGTCGGTCAGCACCAGGTCGATGGGATCCCCGCGCTCCATGATGCGGATTGCGGCCGGCCCGCTCTCCGCCTCGAGGGCCACGTAGCCGAGGCCCTCCACGCGCTGCAGCGTCAGCTCGCGTACCTCGTCATTGTCCTCGACGACGAGCACGGTCTCGCTCGCCTCGGAGAGGGGCACCGCTTCGCTCGATTGCGCCGCCCTATCGCTCGCCTCGTCGGAGCGGGGAAGGAAGAGCTTCACAGTCGTGCCGCGTCCCACGGCGCTTTCGATTATCGCGTGGCCGTCCGACTGCTCCGCAAAACCATATACGGTGCTGAGGCCCAGCCCCGTGCCGCGGCCCGGCTCCTTGGTCGAGAAGAACGGCTCGAAGGCGCGCTCCAGCACCTCCGGGGACATACCTTCGCCGGTATCGGCTACCGCAATGAGCACGAAGTCGCGGCCGCCCCCGTCGAAGGGAAGAGCGGCGGCAGGAACGTTGCGCGTCTCGACGATGAGCGCGCCGCCGTCGGGCATCGCATCGCGGGCATTTATCGCCAGGTTCAGGATCGCGTTCTCGACCTCGCTCGGATCCACCCTGGTCTTCCACAGATCGCCGGCGAGTATCGTCGTCAGCGTGATGGGCTCGCCGATCGACCGCTTGAGGATTTCCATCAGGCCGAGAACGAGGTCGTTGAGATCGAGCACCTGCGGCATCAGCCGGCGCCGGCGGGCGAAGGTCAGTAGCCGCTTGGTGAGCGCGGCGCCCATGTCGGCGGCGTCGGCCGCGCGCTTCAACAGCTGGCGCGCCGCGTCCCGATCGCCGGCCTCGCCGAGCAGCTCCAGATTTCCGGTGATGATCGTCAGGAGGTTGTTGAAGTCGTGTGCAACGCCGCCCGTGAGCTGGCCGAACGCCTCCATGCGCTGCGCTTGGATCAGCGCCGCCTGCGTCGCCTCGCGCCGCCCGATCTCCGCCTCGAGCTCGCGCGTGCGGGCGACGACGCGCTCCTCCAGCTCGGTGTTGGCCTTGGCCAGCTCGGCTTGCGCGCGCTTCCTCTCCGTAACGTCGCGAACCACGACCATGAACATGCGGCGTCCGCCGATCTCCTGCTTGGCGATCGAGGCCTCGGCCGGGAACTCGGAGCCGTCCTTGCGGCGCGCATAGATCTCCTGCCGTTCTCCCATCCGCCGCGCTGCAACGCTCGAGAGGGCGAAGGCATCGACGTGGGAGTGGTGTGCCTTGCGGAACCGCTCGGGTATCAGGAGGTCGAGGGGCTGGCCGATGATCTCTTCCTTGCTGTAGCCGAACATCGCCGCGGCGCCGTCGTTGAACACCAGGATCCGCATCTGCTCGTTGAGCGAGATGATGGCGTCGGCGGCGATCGACAGGATGGTCGCGATCTGCGTCTCGGCGAGCTGCAGCTCGGCGGCGGTATCGCTGGCGGAAGGCGTCTGTTCGGAGCTCATTTAATTGTCGCCGGCCTCTGAGACGTCGATTGAATGCCAAGCGGCTGCGGCGGGCAAGGCCTTGCCGGCGGCTCAGACGACGTGCGCCTCGATGTCACCCTCGTGGAGCGAGTGGCGCAGGATCTCCAGGCCTTTGGCGAGTGTGGCACGGTTGGGCGCCGCACCGAGTGCGATGCGGATCGCGTTCGCGGGTGCCTCGGTGGTTGCGAAGGCGTCGGCGGTGACGACGCCAAGGCCGCGGCGGTGCAGGTGGGCTGCGAAGCTGGCGCGCGGCAGCGTGGACGGAAGTGTCAGCCAAAGGTGATGACCGTTGCGATCGGCCGCGTAGGCATGGCCGCGCAGAACCTGTGCGGCGATCTCCTGGCGCGCCGCGGCCTCGGCGCACACCGCCTTGATGATCGCGTCGGCGGTGCCCTCGCGCAGCCAACGGACCACGACGGCAAGCGCCAGAGGCACCGACATCTGGAGGCTGGCGCGCAACCCGTTGGTCAGCTGCGCCGCATGCTCTTCGCTCGGTGCAACGACGAGCGAGGCACGTAGCCCCGGCGTGATGCTCTTCGACAGGCTTGCAGCAAGATATGAGCGTTCCGGGATCATCGTCGTGATCGGCGTGATGCCCTGCGTGAGGAACGCGTACGGGTCGTCCTCGATCAGCAGCAGGCCGCGCTCGGCGATGATGCGCGCAATCTTCTGCCGGCGCTTCAGCGGCAGCGTGATGGTCGAGGGATTGTGCATCGTCGGCATGAGGTAGGCGATACGCACCTCCGGATGCGCGTCGCACGCGCGTTCCAGCGCCTGCGGAACGATACCCTGCGCGTCCATCTCGACGCCGATCGGCTCGACTCCCAGCGATCCGGCGGCGGCCTTCAGGCCGGGGTAGGTGAGCGCCTCGGTGAGCACGCGGCGGCTCTGCACCGCATGCAACAGCAGAAAGACAAGCAGTACCGATTGCGTTCCCGGCGCGATGACGAGACGCTCCGCCGTCACATGCGGAACGAGGGGCTGCAGCCATTCGGCGGCGATGCCGCGCTCGCTGCGCGTGCCGCCCGGCTGCTGGTAGTTGAGCTGGGACTCGAGCCGGCCCGTGGCGCGGAATTCTCCGATCGCCTTTGCCAAGCGGCCGCCGAGATCCGCCGCCGCAGGCTGGGGCGGTATGTTCATCGACAGGTCGATGCCTGGGGACACGACCTGACGCGCAATCGCCGCGCCCGCCTTTACGAACGTGCCGCGCCCCACAAAGGCCTCGGTGAGGCCCTGGCGGCGCGCCTCCGTGTAGGCACGGGTCACGGTCGTAAGGTCGATGCCCAGCGTCGTGGCTAGCGTCCGGTGCGTCGGCAGCGCCTGGCCGTGGTGCAGCTTTCCGGCGGCGATGTCATCGGCGAGGGCGGCGACGATGCGCAGGTACAGCGGTCCGCTCCGGTCGCCGATTGTAGGTGTCCAATCCATACAAGTGTGGTCACATGGCGCGTTGATGATCCATACAATAGACCATAGCTTCCGCATAAGGGCAAAGAAGCAACCGAGGGCTGATGCCATGGACGACCACGAGCCAACCCTAGCGACGGCCTTGCTGAGAGGCGCGGCCTGCCGCTGCCCGGCGTGTGGCGATGGCCCGCTCTATCGCAAGTTCCTCAAGGTGAAGGATACGTGCGACGCCTGCGGGGAGGAACTGCACCACCATCGCGCCGACGACATGCCGGCCTATATCGTCATGTCCATCGTAGGCCACGTCGTCATCGGCCTGCTGCTCTGGGTCGAAACATCGTTCGCGCCGTCGATGTGGGTGCACATTGCGCTCTGGGTGCCGCTGACCATCGGTCTCAGCCTGGCGCTGCTGCAGCCGGTCAAGGGAACCATCGTCGGGCTGCAGTGGTCGCTCCGCATGCACGGATTCGGTCCGCGCCGCGCCCGCATGTCCGCGACGCCGACCAGCGCGGTGTCCTGAGCTTTACGCCTAGCCCATTGATGACGAGATGAGCGACGTTCCGGCCGGCGTGCCTTTGCGCCATGTCCTGTTGGCCATCGCGGTGATGGCCGTGTGGGGCTCGAACTTCGTCGTCATCCATATCGGGCTCGAGCATCTCCCGCCACTCACCTTCGCGGCGTTGCGCTTCGCGCTGGCGTTCTTTCCGGCGGTCCTGCTGGTGAAGCGGCCGCGAGTACCCTGGCGCAGCCTGGCGGCGTACGGCTTCCTCCTCGGCGGCGGCCAGTTCGGCCTCCTGTTCATCGCCATGCACGGCCAGATCACGCCGGCCCTGGCCTCGCTCATCGTGCAGATGCAGGTCTTCTTTACGATCGCACTGGCGGCGCTGCTGAACGGCGAGCGCGTGCGCCCGTATCAGCTCGCGGCCCTGGCGATAGCCGTATCCGGCCTGGCACTGATCGCCGTGCACACGGATGCGACGACGACGGCGCAAGGGCTTGTGCTGGTGCTCGCCGCTGCGCTGTGCTGGGCGAGCGGCAACATCATCATCCGCTCGACGCCCGACGTCGACATGCTCAGCTACGTCGTATGGGCCAGCCCTTTCTCCGTGGTGCCGCTGGCGGCAGCCGCCTTGCTCTTCGAAGGCTGGCCGGCCATCGCGCACGGCATCGCCGGCGCGGATGCTACGACCTGGGCGGTGGTCGCCTGGCAGAGCGTCGGCAACACCTTGTTCGGGTATGCCGTGTGGGGATGGCTGCTCTCCCGTTACCAGGTTGCGAGCATCGCGCCGATGTCGCTGCTGGTGCCGGTGTTCGGCATCGCCAGCTCGGCGCTATGGCTCCACGAGCCGCTTCAGCCATGGAAGCTGGAGGCGATGGCGCTGGTGTTGGTGGGGCTGTTCGTCAACGTGATAGGGCCGAAGCTGGCGCTCGCGCGCGCTCTGCCGAAAGCGTAGCCACAACCGCTGCCCGGCTGTACTCGGCTAGGGCTGGCTGACCGTCGGGCGCTCGTCGAGCGGCGTGCTGCGCCAGCGGACAACGAACTCGAGCGGCATGGCAATCGTCCACTGCACGCCCTCGGGGTCGAAGGTGTAGTTCACCTGAGCGTTGAGCGCCTGGCCGACCACGCGCTCGATCACCACGTGACCGAAGCCCTTGACGGTAGGCGCCGAGACCCGCGGCCCCCCTTGCTCCTGCCACTTGACGACGAGGTGGGGCGTGCCGCTCTCGTCGTTCTCGAAGCCCCAGGTGACGCGCACCCGCCCGGTCGAGGTCGATAGCGCGCCGTATTTGGCAGCGTTCGTCGCCAGCTCGTGTAGCGCAAGGCCCAGGTTCTGGGCTGCCGTGGCATTGATGAAGACCGGCTGGCCGCGGCACTCGAGGGCGTCGGTCGAGCTGCCGATGAACGGCTGCAACACCGCGCGGATAAGCTCCTCCAGCGAGGCGCCCGTCCAGTCCTCGGCCACGAGCAGATCGTGCGAGGCGGAAAGGCTCTGCAGCCGCTGGATGAGCTGCGACTGCAGGACCGCGACGTCGCTGCTGGAGCGTGCGGTCTGCCGCACCATGGCGACGATGACGGCGAGCAGGTTCTTCGTCCGGTGGGAAAGCTCGCGCATCACCATGCGCAGGTGCTTTTCCACGCGGCTGCGCTCGGTGATGTCGCGGAAGATGGCTGAGAAGCCGAAGATGCGCCCGTCAGGCCGCCGCATAGGCGCGACGTTGATGGCCACGTCGAGCAGGCTGCCGTCCTTGCGGCGCCGCACCGTGTCGCGCAGCACGTGCTCGCCATCGCGCAGATGGCGATACTTGTCCTCGAACTCCTGCTCGGCGCCCTCCGGGAACAGCAGGCGCTCGGACTTGCCGATGACCTCTTCCGACGTATAGCCGAAAGCCCGCTCGGCGCCGGGATTCCAAGATTGGATGATCCCTTCGCTGTTCATCGAGATGATGGCGTCCGCCGACGTGGCGACGATGGTCGCGAGCTGGGCGTTCTTTTCCGCCTCCTCCAGGTGCTCGGTGATGTCGGTGTTGGTGCCGAACCAGCGGATGACCTTGCCGGCATCATCGCGGATCGGCATGGCGCGCGACAGGAACCAGCGGTAGACGCCGTCGCGTCCCTTGAGCGGGAAGGTATCCTCCCAGACTTCGCCGGTCGTCAGGCAGCGCTCGATCTTCTCCATCGTCCGCGTGACGTGGTCCGGGTGCTGCCGCAACGGCCAGCCCCACTGCCGCGCTTCCTCGAAAGGCAGCCCGGTGTAGTCGAACCACCGCTTGTTGTACCAGAAGATGTTGCCGGCCTCGTCCGCCATCCACGCAAACGCGGCGATGTTGTCGGCCAGCGTGCGAAAGCGCGACTCGCTTTCGCGCTGCGCGCGCTCGGCGAAGACCCACGGCGTCGTCTCCACGACGATGGCGAGGACGCCCACGGAGTTGCCGGCCTCGTCTCGCACCGGGCTGTAGTCGAGATTGACCCAGAGGTCTTCGGGCGTACCGCGGCGGTTGAGGGTGAAATGCTTGTCGCGGAACGATATCGACTCGCCGGCGCGCACCGTATCGAGCACGCGCCGATTGAACTCGGCCATCTCCGGCCACGCGTCCTCGACACGCATGCCGAGCAAGTCCGGATGCCGGACGCCCGCGAAAGCTGCGTAGCCGTCGTTATAGATCATGATGCCGTCGTCGCCCCAGAGAAGCAGCATGGGGACAGGCGAGCCGGTAATGATGTCGACCGCTCCTTTGAGACGGTCTGGCCATAGGCTGGAGGGACCGAGAAGAGTTCGGCTCCAGTCGAACCCCTCGATGCGTTTCTTCATATTCGTGCTGGCTGATGGCGACATTGAAGCGGTGCTGCTCTCATCAATGGTACAATGCAGTCAGAGTTCCTCGTCAGCGCAGCAAACCTGCCCCCGCCCCGGCCTGGAACCAAGGGCGCGCACGTCGGGTTCACCACGCGGCCGCTACCGGTCGTCGCGCGAGGAAATCATGGGCAATCTTCTCTACTGGGCCGTTATCTTCCTGATTGTTGCATTGGTCGCCGCGTTCCTGGGCTTCGGCGGCGTCGCCGGCGTAGCGACCGAGGGCGCACGTCTCCTGTTCTGGGTTGCGATTATCCTAGTGGTGCTGTCCTTCATCGGCGGCATGCTGCGCCGCGGTTGATGCTTTCGTAAAGCTTAAGGGGGACGTATCAATGGCAAGGCCCACGATCTGCGGCATCTGGGCCGCAGATTTGGCGGTCGGAACTTTCCACGCGATTGAGCGTTTGTGCTGGTTGCGAAGATATCGATACGTGGGCGGCCTATAAAGGGGAGATCATGTCCATCTCAGAAATCATCGCGCCGCAGCTTCCATACCTGAGACGGTTCGCAAGAGTACTGTCCGGCAGTCAGGAAAGCGGCGATGCGTATGTCGTTGCAATGCTGGAGGCGATCGCGGCCGAGCCGTCGATGTTCCCGGTAGACCTTGAGCCGCGGGTGGCGACCTACCAGAGCTTCCTCGATGTGTGGAACTCGGTCCGCCTCAATCAGAAGAGCTACGACACGCCGATATCGGAGCGGCTCGCCGCGGCGGACCGCAAGCTGGAGGCGATCACGCCGCGCGCGCGCCAAGCGTTTCTGCTGATGGCGGTGGAGGAATTCTCGACGCCGGACACGGCGAAGATCCTCAAGACCGACGAGGCGGAGGTCAAGGCGCTGGTCGATCAGGCGGCATCGGAGATCGCCGAGCAGGTGGCAACGAACGTCCTCATCATCGAGGACGAGCCGATGATCGCGCTGGATCTCGCCGATCTCGTCTCCGGCCTCGGCCACGAGGTGTCGGAAACCGCGCGCACCCACAGCGAGGCTGTCGCCGCATTCAAGAAGCACCAGCCGGGCCTGGTGCTGGCAGACATCCAGCTCGCCGATGGCAGCTCGGGCCTGGAAGCGGTCAACGAGATCCTGCAGTCGTTCGACGTGCCGGTGATCTTCATCACCGCCTATCCGGAGCGCCTGCTGACAGGCAGCCGTCCGGAGCCGACGTTCCTCGTCAACAAGCCGTTCCGCACCGAGACGGTGCAGGCCGTGATCAGCCAGGCGTTGTTCTTCGATTACCGGGCGCGCCGCCCGGACGCCAAGGTGGCTTCGGCCTGAGACCAGCGTGTTCGCCGCTTGCGGAGGCGGGCCTCGGGGCCCGCCTTTTTGCTTATCCGCTTTTGCTTATCCGGCTGGCGTTCGCGCACGATTGGCGCAGGTGCGTCGGCGCGCACCATGGCATCCCATCGCCCGGCGAGCGATGGAGCGCGGCCGTCAAGTCTGGCTATCGAATAGGAAAGATCACAGTGCGCGGGCGGTGCGCGGCCGGCCGGGGGCGCTTTCGGGCCCTTTGCTCTCGGAGGTTTCCGACTGCCCGGCGGGCGTTGCCGTCATCAGCTCGTTGAGGCGGGAACGGGCGCGGTTGACGCGGCTTTTCACCGTGCCGACGGCACAGCCTGAAATGTTCGCCGCATCCTCGTAGGAGAAACCCTCCGCGCCGACCAGGATCAGAGCCTCGCGCTGATCGGGCGGCAGCTTGGAGAGCGCGCGGTTAAGATCGAGCAGGTCGAGATGACCCTGCTGCTCGGCGGGAACGGCAAGCTTGGCGGCAAGCTGACCCTCGCTATCGGCCACCTCGCGCTTGGTCTTGCGCAGCTCCGAGAAGTAGGCGTTGCGCAGGATGGTGAACAGCCAGGCTTTGAGGTTGGTGCCTTCCTCAAAGGAATCCAGGTGATTCCAGGCCTTGACCAGCGCTTCCTGCACCAGATCGTCGGCATGGTCGCGGTTACCGCACAGCGATATCGCAAAGGCGCGCATGTTCGGGATCGCCGCAACGAGATCGTCGCGCAACTTGCTGTCCTGCGCGCGTTGGCTCACTGGCCCTTCTCCTCGTCCTTGCCCTTGGGCGTGGTCGTCTGGCCGGCCTCTTTGCGCTGCAGCTCCTTGATGAGTTCGCTGATGCGATCGGGAACGGGTGTGCTCAGAAGCTCGCCGTAGGCGGCGCGCAACTGCTTGCCCAGGATACCGGGAAGCACCCCCTGGGAGCGGCCCCGGTTGGGGTCGCCGTCGGCGCCCTGATGGACCTCGGCCGCGGATTTTTCGTCTGGCAAGGATTTCTCGTCCGGCAATACGGCATCGCCTTCGGCGGCTGCCGCGAGCTGCTGCTTGAGTGCCTGGGGGGGCGAACCGTAAGCCTTGCCCAGGTACTCTTTTTTCTCCTCCGACATCAGCGGCCCTCCGCCTCCCCTTCGACCGTTGCGCCTTGCCCACGTCGGGCTTATGCGGTCGTGGACCATAACATCCGGTCCGCAAGCCTCAATAACGTATCGTGGGGACAACAAGTTCCGGCGGGAATAGGTCCCTGCCTGGCGTAGCAATTCCTCGCATCGAGGCTAGATTGCAACGCTTGCTGAACAGCTCTGGTTAGTTCGGAACGGTCAGCGCCCTGATCGCGTTTCCCCCGATGCGCCATTTACCATGGGGCGACGGGGCAGATTAACACAGCGAAGCGAATGCTTGAGCGACTACGCCAGACCGGCTGGTCCATCCAGACTCATTTTTTGCTGTATAGCTCGGCGCTGCTGATCCCGGCGCTGATCTTTAGCGGCCTGATGATCATGCGCTCCGCCTCGCTCGAGCGCAGCGCCATGGAAAGCAAGATCATCCAGGTGTCCGGCACCGTCGCGACCGCTATCGATCGCGAACTCGCCGCCACGGCTACCACGCTCACTGCCCTTGGCTCGTCGCCCGCGCTCACCGACGGCGACCTGAAAGCCTTTTATAACCAGGCCGTCGCCGCTCACGACATCAGCGGCATCGACTATTTTCTCACCAGCCGCTCGGACAAAATTCTTTTGTCGACGAGCGCGCCCTGGGGCACCGACCCCACCGGCGGATCGCCGGTCGATCCGAAGGAGATTGCCGCTGCGGCCCATCCGGTGGTGTCCGACATATTCCTCCTCGATGGGCGTCCGACAGTCAGCATAAGCGTGCCGGTGAAGCGCGGCAGCCGCATGATCTACGTGCTGAGCGCGCGGCTGCCCGCGCATCGCATCTACGAGATTTTCGAGCACGTCGAGCTGGATCGCGGCTGGCTGGCAACCGTCATCGACCGCAAGCGCACCATCGTCGCGCGCTCAGACAACTTCGAACGGCACGCGGGGAAGTCGCTTCCGAGCGACCGCACCAGTGCGCCGCCGCAGTCGGGCTTGTGGCGCGTCACCGACAGCGACGGCGAGCGCGTGCTGCGTGCTTCGACGCGCTCGCAGCAGTCGGGCTGGCTGGTGATGGCGGAGGTGCCGGAGATCGTCGCCAACCGGCCGATCGTGCACTCGTGGGGATTGGTTGCGACGCTGGCCGTCAGCTTCGGGCTGTTGTCGGGCCTGCTGGCCTACCTGTTCGGGCGCCGGCTGTCGGAGCCGGTTCGCGCGCTGGTGCATGACGCACGCAATCTCGGGCGCGGACGCGTCGTACAGCCGCGCAGCTCGTCCATTCTGGAGGTGCGAGCGGTCGGTGAGGCCATTGCCAAGGCAAGCGAGACGCGCCGGCGGATGGAGCAGTCGCTGCGCGAGAGCGAGGATCGGTTGCGACTGGCACTTGCGTCTGCCGATACAGGCGCGTGGGACTGGGACTTGAAAAGCGGCGCGCTGACCTGGGACGCGCGCATGCGCGTGCTGTGGGGCCTGGAAGCTGATGATCCCGTCTCACCCGAGGTATTCCTGGCGGCGCTCAATCCGCTCGACCGCGACGCGGCGGTCGTGGCCATAGAGCGGTCGCACAACGCGGCCGCGCCGGCGGAGTACGATGTCGAGTATCGGGTGATCGGCGTGCACGACGGCGTAGAGCGGTGGGTGGCGGCGCAGGGGCGCACGCACTTCGTCGACGGTGTGCCCGTGCGCATGACGGGAACGGCGCGCGACATCACCGATCAGAAGCGCTGGGAGGAGCACATCCAGCTTCTGATGCGCGAGGTGACGCATCGCTCCAAGAACCTCCTGGCGGTGATCCAGGCCATGGCGCGCCAAACGAAGCTCGCCAGCAGCGATGTGAACGACTTCGAGATTCGCTTCTCGGGGCGGCTGCAGGCGCTTGCGGCGGCCCATGACCTCCTCGTTCAGCGCGATTGGCAGGGGGCTTCCATGTCGGAGGTCGTCAAGTCGCAGCTCGGGCACTACCTCGACCAGCAGGCGACGCAGATCGAGATCGACGGCCCGAGCCTCATGGTGACGCCGGAGGCTGCACAGAACATCGGTCTTGCCGTGCACGAGCTGTCGACGAACGCGGCCAAGTACGGTGCGCTGTCGGTGCCACAGGGCCGCGTAAAAGTACGCTGGTCACGGGCCGCCGACGGGGCCAACGGCGGGCGCCTGCGCATGAGCTGGACCGAGCGCGGCGGCCCTGAGGTGACCAAGCCGTCACGCCGCGGATTTGGTCAGGTGGTGACCGAGCAGCTTACTGCTCGGGCCTTGCAGGGGCAGGCCAGCTTGGAATTCGAGGAGGAAGGCGTCCGCTGGACCCTCGACATCCCGGCCAGCCATATCCTGAAAGCGGGCAAGCCCGCCGCCGAGGCCGCGCGAACCCATTGATTGCCGCAGCGGAACTTTTCGGGAATTTTGGTGTTGAAATGGCCGAATAGAGAAATCACGCGACACATTTGAGGTGAAGGCTGAAGAAAAATGACGAGCTGACAAGGCTGATCGGACACCGATTGAGGGAGGCCTGCACAGGCTTCGACAACGAGCTGTCACCCGCGATCAGAGATAGCCTTGCGGCGCTAAAGGCGATCGAGGCGCGTGCTAGCGCATCGGACAGTGGTATGATGGTCGACGTCGATCACAGGGGCACCAACGACGAGTCCTCGGATCGCGCCGACCGGTTGCGCGAGGCTACTAACGACGGCGCCCGGCAGCAATCATGAGCTGGCGCATCGGGCGTGAGGGGGGCGATGGCGGACAAGAAGGAGCTCCTCGGACGACAGGTTCCATGCCAGTTGTGTCCGCTGCGGAAGCTGGAAATCTTCAGACCGTTCACCCCTGAGGAGCTCGCCTTCGTCTCCGGCTTCAAGACCGGCGAGGTTTCGGTCAAGGCGGGCGCCCCGCTGTTTCTCGAGGGGTCGAGCTGCGCCTACCTCTACACCATGCTCTCGGGGCTGGGGTTCCGCTACAAGCTGTTGCCCGACGGCCGGCGGCAGATCCTCAATTATTGCATGCCCGGTGATTTCCTCGGCTTGCAAGGATCGGTGATGAACGAGATGCAGCACTCCGTCGAGGCGCTGTCGGACATGGTCCTGTGCGTCTTCAAGCGCGAGGGTCTGTGGCGGCTGTTCGAGACCCATGCCGGCCTGTCGTTCGACGTGACGTGGCTCGCGGCGCGGTCCGAGCAGATGCTGGATCAGCAGCTGCTTTCGGTTGGGCGGCGAAGCGCGCTGGAACGCTGCGCGCATCTTTTGCTGCATCTCTCTGACCGTCTCACCGAGGTCGGCATGACGCGCTCGCGCAACGCGGTGAGCATTCCCATCACCCAGCAGCATATTGCCGATACGCTCGGCCTGTCGCTCGTGCACACTAACCGCACGCTCGGCCGGCTGATGCGCGAAGGCGTGATCCGTTGGCGGGAGAGGGAGTTCGATATCCTCGATCGCGATCGCTTGGCCGAGCTGGCGAGCGAGGAAGGCATGGTCGGCGCGGTGCGCCCCCTGCTTTAGTGCCGAGCTTTAGCGCTTTGCTTCAGTGCGGAGCTTCAGTGCCTTGCTTCAGCGCTTTGCTTCAGTGCGGAGCGTTAGTGCTTTGCTTCCGTGCTTTAGCTTCAGCCCTGACGCCGCCCGCTCAAGCAATGCGTGAGGGCGGAGGCGAGCTCGTTCGCGGTATAGGGTTTATGCACCACCGGAACCTTTGAAAACTGCGCTGGCATGACGGACGTATCGCCATACCCGGTCGTGAACACGAATGGCGTGTCGCGTGCCAGCAGCATATCCCCCACCGGATACGACATCTCGTGCCCCAGGGCGATGTCGAGCACGGCGACGTCCACCGCTGCATCCCGCAGCCATGTCAGCGCCGCGTCCGCCGTCGTGACCGCATGCACATGCGCGGCGCCGAGCTCCAGCAGCATGCTTTCCGTGTCCAGCGCAATGATGGTCTGGTCCTCGACCAGAAGCACGGAAAGACCCGCCGCGGGGGAGCGCGGAAGCGGGTCGCCGCTTTCATCGGGCGGCAGGGGCGGATCACCCGTCAAGTCGGCGAGCACAAGCCGGCTGGAGAGCTTCGTTGGGGCCGAGGCGAGGCGCAGCCGGTAAGGCAAATCACTTCCAAGCTCCGATGACAGTCTACCGATAGGGACCGTCCGCTGCACATTACCCGCATTTGCCTCCGCCGCGATATCTTTTGATGTACCCGGCGCCGGTGCGCAGCCCTCGAAACGGAAAAAACGAAAGGCCGGCGCTGGGCCGGCCTTTGCATCAATTCGCGGGTCGCAGCGGATCGGGTACGCCGCGCAATCGAACTAGGCGGCCTGCTTGTTGAGCTTGCCTTCCGCCAGCTTGTTCAGCTTGCTGTCGGCGCCGTGCTCCTCCTTGAGCGTCGCCCCCAGCAGCTTCACCGCATCGGGAAGCTTCAACAGCTCGGCCCAGGAGACCAGCGTCCCATAACGCGTGATCTCGTAATGCTCGACCGCCTGCGCCGCCGCGATCATCGCCGCATCGCGCGTGTCGGGATCCTTGATTTCCTTCATGAGCTCGTCGCCTTCCTCGAGGATGCCCTCGATGGCGGGACACTCCTCGCCTTCCGGCTTCTGTCCGAGCAGCTCGAACACCTGTTTGAGGCGCGTGATCTGCTCCTTCGTCTCGCCCAGGTGCGCGTCGAGAACTTTCGCCAGCTCCTTGGAGTCGGCATTCTTGATCATCTTCGGCAGCGCTTTGACGATCTGATTTTCGGCGAAGTAAATGTCCTTCAGGGTGTGAAGGAAAAGGTCCGAGAGGTTTTCGATTTTCATGGGGGAGCTCCGTTGGCGTCTGTGAGCCCGCTCAACGCGAGGCTAAACGCGTTCGTTCCTGCACGCCCGCGGCCAACGGCTTAGCCCTGAACATGATTTGGCCGATTTTGACGATAAAATCGTAACGGGGTTTCAATCGGAATGCGCGTAAGTCGGGCGAAGCAATGCTTCGCCAGGGGCGCTGTTTTGCGTCGAGGGGGAGACTGCCATGGGTGCGATAATGATTCGCTGTCCGGCGACGAACGAGCTCATTCCCGTCGGCATCGATACGGACAAAGACACCTTTCAAGCCCTGCCTGACGTCGAGGCGAGCCCGGTGCGGTGCCCCGCCTGCGGTGGCCAGCACACATGGTCGAAGCGCGACGCGGTGCTCGAAACGACCATGCGCCTTTCGCCGCGACAGATACCGGTTAGAGAGGCGGACTAGAACGCCGGCGGCTTGTCATGGCCGCAGGCGCTACTGGCCGTCTGCGTAGCGCTGCAGAGCGTCGATATCCGTGATGTGCAGCCCGTCGTGCGCCGGCACGACGATCCCCTTTTCCGCCAGACCACGCAGCGCTCCTGCAAGCGTGTCGAGGCTCATGCCGAGGTGATCGGCCACCACGCCCGACGAAAGCTCATCGGTGATCAGCAGCGGATCGCGGCCTTCGCGCGAGCTGAGATGCGACAGCGCCGCAAGGAACGAAGCCACACGCTTGGCAGGCTTACCGCGGCCGCTCTCGACGGCGCGTGCACGCAGGTAGTCGAACTCGCGATCGACCGCGGCGGAGTAGCGTGCCGCGAGCTGCCCATCGCTGTCCAGAAGCCGTTCGAACTCGTCCTCGCTGACCGGGCTGACGATGGTCTTGGCGATCGCCTGCGCGGTGCTCGCATGCTCCGACAGATGACCGAAGCCGATGATGTCGCCGGGGAATGCGAACTCGATGACCTCATGCCGCCCGTCATCCCAGCGGATGTAGTGGCAGAGGGCGCCGCGCTCGACGCGATAAAGCTGGCGCCGTAGCTCGCCGCTCTGAAACAGGGTTTCACCGCGCGCGAGACGGCGCACCTGCGACGGCCGCAGGGCGGGGGAGAAAGCGGTTGCGGCGCCGGGACGCTCGGCAACTGCGGACGAAGTGATGGCGAGCATTGCTGTTACTCACAAAGAATAAGCCGACGAGATGGGGGCCGCGGCTGCCTCAATCAAGTCAAAATCCGAGCGCGCCCAATCCACTACGGCGATTTGTTACTTCTACAACGTTGAGGGGTGAGCGCTGTTCCTGGGGGAACTGCATATTCTTCGCACTATGGCTTTCCGGTGTTTCATAGGCGGAGATGGTGAATTTTGCGTAGGCGCCCGCAGGCGAATGACGGGTTTCGCCAGGAACTGTGGCGGCAAGCAAACCGTTCTTCACGCAGTTGCTGCTCGGCAGCAGCGCAGAAGCGGGGTCCCCCGGCCCCAGCAAATCAGTGAAGAGGAAGCTCCTAGCATGAAGAGGCTTTTCCCAGCCGCAGCGGTCGTTGCCCTGATGTCGATGCCGGCATTTGCGCAGACAGCGACGGCCCCGGCGCAATCCAATCCCCCGGCAGCGACGGCGCCGGCGGCGTCGCCTGCAGTAAATGCGATGGCGGACGATATCTCGGCCAACAAGCTCATCAACAAGAGCGTCAAGAACGCCGCCAACGAGAGCGTCGGCGACATCAACGACGTGCTGCTCAGCAGCGACGGCAAAGTTTCGGCCGTGATCATCGGCGTCGGCGGTTTCCTGGGCATGGGCGAGAAGGACGTTGCCCTGCCATTCGACCAGCTCACGTTTGCCAAGGATTCCAGCGGCGACCTGATGGTCAGCACGAGCGCGACCAAGGACAGCCTGCAATCGGCTCCTGAGTACGTAAAACCTGAGAACCGCTCATAAGCGGCGCAAGTGACTGAAACTATCGCGCGGCCCGGGGATCGTTTCCGGGCCGCATTTCGTTCGCTTCGCCCCGTTTCGGAACCTTTGGGTAAGGATGGGCATTACCCGTTTTTGGGAGGACCAATCAAATGAACGAACGTCCGGAAATTCTGACTCCGACCGAAGCACGCCAGGGATCCCCGCGTCGGCTCAATTTCCGCGTCCTGGTCACGTCGCTGGTGATGCTGCTTGTCGTCGCCGGCGTGCTGTATGCGATTTTCTACGGCGCCAATACGCCGGCCAGCACACCCGATCCGGCGCCGACCCAGTCGACCGCGCCAGGCCCGTGAACGGGCATCATCAAGCCAGCGACGCATACAAAAAGGGCGGCATCGGATGCCGCCCTACGTTTATCGGCCAATGGATGATCCAGCGCGGTGCGCGATCACTCCATGCCGCTGCTGCGCCACGTGGACGTAGACTTGCATTTGCGGCACACGCGCTCTCCCGCCCACGCGCTGGGGAACGGCTCGCGGCACAGCAAGCATTTGCGCGTCTTCTGCTCGGACGCACGGCGTACCTCGCGCTCGGACTCGCAAGCATCGACGCATCCGTCGCCGCACGCGTCATGGCAGTCGTCGAACGCGCGTGAATGTTCCTTAAGACTGCTCAACTCTTCCTCAACCACGTTGGTCACTCAAAGGTTCGCTTGTCGCTGCTAACGCGCCTGCGTAGGCGGAAGCACTGGCCTTTCCAGCAAAAAGGTTGAGATTTCCTGGATGTAGGGCCGAGTGCGGCACCGAGTACGCGCCAATTGGGCGTCTCCTCGCCCGCGGTATATCGGGCGGTCTCAGCCGTTTTTCAAGGGAATTCGGGGGTATGCGGCACGAAACGGACATTATGACATACGTGCCGTACCGCCATTCTGGGGAAATCCCCCAAAATTTTATATTTTGTCGCGAACTGGTGCGAACCCGCCCGCAGCCCGCTCCGTTATCACCCCATCGGACGACTGAGGATTGTGGAGACCGGCGATGCGGACCGCTTCGATAGCTGAAAGCCCGACCTGGACTGCCAAGGCCCGCACCGCGCACCGGCAGGCGCTTCGCCCGGTGCCGGTGGGCGAGGGCTCGGCGTGGGGCAGCCGAGTGGCGGTCGCCGATCAGCCGTTGGCCCGTGTTGCCGCGCTGCTGCTGTCGATTGCCCAGAACAACTCGTACGAGGGCCGCGATCCCCGGCACATTCCCGACGCGCTGACATCCGGCTTCGTGGCCGATCTGCTGGGCGTCGATATCGGCACTCTCACATGCTTGCTCGTGGATCTGCGCCGCCGCGGCCTGGTCGAGACGGACGACAAGTCGAACCTGTATCTCGCCGACGTGGCCGGTCTCGAAAAGCTGGCCGGCTAAGGTTCTGCCCCGGCACGGATCCGCGGCGGCGACTCCCCGGAGGGTCAGGCGGCAGCGCCTCGGGCTGCTTGGGCGAAGGTAGACATCCCTTAATTGACTACTATGTTTCATGCCTCGCCGGGCGCCATCGACGCCCGCGAGTGCCTGGGACGAGAGCTGCCGCGCATGAATGACGAATTTCCAAACCGGTGGATGTGGTCGGAGGCTTGCGAGATGCTGGCCCGTGCCGAGCGCATGCATCGGCAATTCTTTCAGCCTGTGCGCTCGGTCTCGCGCCTGCCTTCCTGGGAGCCGCCGGCGGACGTTCTGGAAAGCGAGCGCGACGTGCTCGTCGTGGTGGCGCTTCCAGGCGTGAGCCCAGAGCAGGTGGAAGCCGTCATAGATGGCTCGGATCTCATCGTCAGCGGCGTGCGCGCGCTGCCCGCTGAACTCGCATCGGCAGTGATACACCGCATGGAGCTGCCGCAGGGTCGCTTCGAGCGGCGGCTGCATCTTCCCGCAGGACGCTACAGCGATGTCCGTCGCAAGTTCGCCGACGGCTGTCTTCTCGTGCTGCTGACCAAGGCGGAGACGCCCCGTGGCTGAAATCAGAATGGACGCACCGCAACCGGAGGACACCGGCCGGCCGGCTGGTCCGGCACTGCCGCCGCTGCCCGCCGACGCCATTGCAGTCATCCCCGTACGGGAGATGACCCTGTTCCCGGGCGTCGTGCTGCCGGTAACGGTCGGCCGCGCGCGCTCGATCGCCGCGGCGCAGAGTGCCGTTCGCGAGCAGCGCCAGGTCGGCATCCTGATGCAGCGCGACGGCGGCGAGAACGATCCGCAGCCAATCGACCTGCATCGCATCGGTGTGGTCGCGAACGTGGTGCGCTATGTGACGGCGCCCGACGGTTCGCATCACCTGGTCGTGCAGGGAGACGAGCGCTTCCAGGTCACCGAGTTCCTTCCGGGCTGGCCGTACATGGTCGCCCGCGTGCAGCGCATTTCCGAGACCGACGAGCGCACCCCGGAGATCGAGGCTCGCTTCCTCAACCTGCAGCGCCAGACCATCGAGGCGCTGGAGCTGCTGCCGCAGGCGCCGCCCGACATGATCATGGCGGTGCAGAACGTGCGCTCGCCGGGCGCGCTGGCGGATCTGGCCGCTGCCTACCTCGACCTCAAGCCTTCCGAAAAGCAGGAGATCCTGGAGACGATCGACATCAGTGCGCGGATGGACAAGGTGTCGTCCATCCTGGCGCATCGCATCGAGGTGCTGCGGCTGTCGCAGGAGATCGGCCGGCAGACCAAGGCGGCGCTGGACGAGCGTCAGCGCGAGGTGCTGCTGCGCGAGCAGATGGCGGCCATCCAGCGGCAACTGGGTGAAGGCGAGCAGTCGAAGGCGCAGGATATCGCCGAGCTGTCGGAAGCCATCGCCAAGGCCGGCATGCCGAAGGAGGTCGAGGACGCTGCGCGCAAGGAGCTGCGCCGGCTGGAGCGCATGCAGGAAGCCTCGCCGGATTACGGCATGACGCGCACCTATCTCGATTGGCTGATCGAGCTGCCGTGGAAGCTGCCCGAGGAAACGCCGATCGACATCAAGGAGGCGCGCCGCATCCTGGACGAGGACCACTACGGCCTCGACAAGATCAAGCGCCGCATCGTCGAGTTCCTGGCGGTGCGCAAGCTGGCGCCAGAAGGCAAGGCGCCGATCCTGTGCTTCGTCGGTCCGCCCGGCGTCGGCAAGACCTCGCTCGGCCAGTCGATCGCTCGCGCCATGAACCGTAAGTTCGTGCGCGTCAGCCTCGGCGGCGTGCACGACGAGGCGGAAATTCGCGGCCACCGGCGCACCTATATCGGCGCGCTGCCCGGCAACATCATCCAGGCCATCCGCAAGGCCGGATCGCGCAACTGCGTGATGATGCTGGACGAGATCGACAAGCTCGGCAGCGGCATCCAGGGCGATCCGCGCGCGGCGCTGCTGGAGGTGCTCGATCCCGAGCAGAACAACACGTTCCGCGACAACTACCTCGCGGTGCCGTTCGACCTGTCGCGCGTGGTGTTCATCGCCACCGCCAACGTGCTCGACCAGATCCCCGGGCCGTTGCGCGACCGCATGGAGGTGATCCAGCTCTCCGGCTATTCGGCGGAGGAGAAGTTCAACATCGCCAGGCGCTATCTCGTGGCACGTCAGCTCGCCGCCAACGGCCTGAAGCCGGGGCAGGTGGAGCTCGACGACGAGGCGCTGCACGATATCATCGGCCTCTACACGCGCGAGGCGGGCGTGCGCAATCTCGAGCGCGAGATCGGCAAGGTGCTGCGCCATGCCGCCGTGCGCATCGCCGAGGGCGAGGAGGGGTCGATCCGCGTCGGCGCCGGCGACCTCAATGCCATCCTCGGTGCGCCGACCTTCGAGAGCGAGGTCGCGATGCGCACCAGCGTGCCCGGCGTCGCGACGGGCCTCGCCTGGACGCCGGTCGGCGGCGACATCCTCTTCATCGAGGCGACGCGCTCGAGCGGCAACGGCAAGCTGATCCTCACCGGCCAGCTCGGCGAGGTGATGCGCGAGAGCGCCCAGGCGGCGCTGTCGATCGTCAAGAACCGCGCCGCGCAGCTCGGCATCGACGAGAAGCTGTTCGAGAGGAGCGACATCCACGTGCACGTACCGGCCGGCGCCATTCCCAAGGACGGGCCGTCGGCGGGCGTCGCCATGTTCACCGCGCTCGCCTCGCTGATGACCGAGCGCCCGGTGCGCTCCGACACGGCGATGACGGGCGAGATCTCTCTGCGCGGCCTGGTGCTGCCGGTCGGCGGCATCAAGGAGAAGCTGGCGGCGGCGGCGCGCGCCGGCATCACGCGGGTGATGCTGCCGGCCCGCAACCGGAAGGACATCGAGGATCTGTCGGAGGAGACGCGCCGGCAGCTCGAGCTGATCTGGCTGGAGCGGGTCGAGGATGCGCTCGGCGCCGCCCTGGAGGAGCGCCCCGCGGCGGCGGCCGCGCAATAGGCCGCCTGCCGGCGCCTGAAGTGGTGCCTAGAGTATGGACAGGGCCAGCGAGGCTATGAGCCCGACGGACAGGAAAAGTCCGGCCCAGGAGAGCAGTCGATCGGCGGTCATTGTCATCGTTCCGGATGGGTAGCGGCCGGCAAAGCTAGCGGTGCGGCCAAACGCCCGGAACGATGAACTTCTGCGTAGCTTATTCCCCGGCATGCAAAGCGGGGGCTCGCCGGACGCCACGGCGCGTGCTAGAGGCGCGCGCATGACCGCACCCATCGAGATCAAGCAGCCGGCGCCGCGCCAACCGGCAAAGACTCCGACCGTCGGCTTCGTCTCGCTCGGCTGCCCGAAGGCGCTGGTCGATTCCGAGCGCATCCTCACCAAGCTGCGCGCCGAGGGCTACCGCGTGGCGCCCGACTACGCCGGCGCCGATGTCGTGGTGGTGAACACCTGCGGCTTCCTCGATTCCGCCAAGCAGGAAAGCCTCGACGCCATCGGCGAGGCGATGGCCGAGAACGGCCGCGTGATCGTCACCGGATGCTTCGGGGTCGAGGAAGGGCGCATCCGCGACAGCCATCCGGGGGTGCTCGCGGTCACGGGGCCGCACCAGTACGAGCAGGTGGTCGAGGCGGTGCACGCCGCCGTGCCGCCGGTGCACGACCCGTTCATCGACCTCGTGCCGGCCGAGGGCTTGCGCCTTACCCCGCGCCACTACGCCTATTTGAAGATTTCCGAGGGCTGCAACAACCGCTGCTCGTTCTGCATCATTCCGCACCTGCGCGGCGACCTCAAAAGCCGCCCGTCGAACCACGTGATGACCGAGGCGGAGCGGCTGGTGAAGGCCGGCGTCAAGGAGCTGCTGGTCATCAGCCAGGACACCAGCGCCTATGGGCTCGATCTCAAGTATGCCGAGAGTCCATGGAAAGGCGCCGCGCTGCCTGCTCGCTTCCAGCCGCTATGCGAAGCGCTGGGCGCGCTCGGAGCCTGGGTGCGGCTGCACTACGTCTATCCCTATCCGCACGTCGACAGCGTCATCCCGCTGATGGCCGAGGGGAAGATCCTTCCCTATCTCGACATTCCCTTCCAGCATGCCTCGCCCGCCGTGCTGAAGGCGATGCGCCGCCCCGCGCACCAGGAAAAGACGCTGGAGCGCCTGCGCCGCTGGCGCGAGATGTGTCCGGACCTCGCCGTCCGCTCGACGTTCATCGTCGGCTTCCCGGGCGAGACCGAGGAGGACTTCCAGCTCCTGCTCGATTGGCTGCCCGAGGCCGACCTCGCCCGCGTCGGCTGTTTCCGCTACGAGCCCGTCGCCGGTGCGCCCGCAAACGAGCTTGCCGGTGCCGTGCCTGACGAGGTGAAGGACGAGCGCTGGCACCGGTTCATGGCCACCGCGAAAGAAGTGAGCGAGAAGCGCTTGGCGCGCATCGTCGGAAGAGAGATCGACGTCATCGTCGACGAGGTCGACGAGGAAGGCGCGCTCGGCCGCTCGCAGTGGGACGCGCCGGAGATCGACGGCAGCGTGTTCCTGAACGGCGACACGGCGCTGAAGCCGGGCGACATCGTCAAGGCGCGCGTGACGAACGCCGACGATTACGACCTCTGGGCCGAGCGCCTCTAGAGCTACGCATCATCGGGCACTCGGACCCTCGGTTCGCCGCAACGCGCCGCCATCGTCGGCGGGCACGTCGCGGCGAACACAGCTCGTCAGCGCGCGAGAGCGTTGGCGAGCACGATGACCAGCGCCGAGGCACCGACTGCGCCGGTCAGCAGCCACGTCTTCAGCGTCAGGGTCCGCTCCATCCTTTTGGCGTCCTCGCGGAAGGTATCGAGCTCGGCCAGCTTGCGGCTCACCGCCTCGAAGCTGGTGTACGCATGGAAATCGCCGCTCGAGCGGGCCTCCATGCGGTCGAGACGCGCTTTGAGATCGCGGCAGCCCCGCAACAGCTCGTCGAGCTTCACCTCTTTGCTGTGACGCTCGCTCTTCTGAAAGGTCTTGAGCCGCCGCTCTTGCTCCGCCAGCGCCTCCAACTCGTCGACCTTGGCCGCGACGTGGCCGAGATCGCGCGCCATGAGCCGCAGCGTCGCCTGCTGCTGCTCGATCTTGCTCGCCGTTTCGGCGACGAAGCTATCGCGGGCGATCAGTGGCACGGACGGAGCTACGTCGAAACGGATCTCCGGACCGGTCTTCTCGACAGCGCCTTTGCTCAGCAGCGACGGCCGGCCCCGGCCGTCTTCGACTCTCAACACTGGACCACGCCTCCCCACGCGGGTGCCTGGCCGGCGCAATGCGCGGCGGGCAACAGGCAAGTTTCTTCGTTCGCGCGGCTCGCCGCGAGCGCAGAGCACACGACGCGGACAAGGGGCGTCGAGCGCTGCTGAACCCGGAGAGTTCGCAACGTTAGTAGCTAGATTTCCTTGAGCTTTAGTCTCTCAACGATATCGCAGATGGCAAACTTTGACTAGCCATGCACGCGACAAAATGCCGGAGAGCGCGCAGAAATTTTTGGTTGGCGTGCGCGCTAGCGGTTGACCGCCTGCAATGCCGCGGGCGGATAACGCTCGCCGGCGACGACTCCGAGCGGGAAAATGTCGTCGATGCGCCGCAGATCTTCCGGCGTGAGCGTGACGGCAAGCGCGCCGATATTCTCAGCGAGATAGCGCTGCCGCTTGGTGCCGGGAATGGGAACGATGTCGTTGCCGCGCGCAAGCACCCACGCGAGCGCAAGCTGCGCCGGAGTGCAGCGCTTCGCCGCCGCCATCTCGGCCACTGCCGTGACCAGCGCCAGGTTCTTTTTGAAGTTATCGCCCTGGAAGCGCGGCGCGTTGCGCCGGTAGTCGCCTTCCTCGAAGTCGTCGGGCGACTTTATCTGTCCGGTGAGAAAACCGCGGCTCAACGGGCTGTAGGCGACGAAGCCGATGCCGAGCTCGCGCACCGTCGGGAGGATTTCCGCCTCCGGCTCGCGGCTCCACAGCGAGTATTCGGTCTGCAGCGCCGCGATGGGATGCACCTTATGCGCCCGGCGAATGGTTTCAGGGGCGGCCTCGGAGAGCCCGAGGTGGCGTACCTTCCCTTCGCGCACCAGCTCGGCCATCGCGCCGACCGTTTCCTCGATCGGCGTATTGGGGTCGACGCGGTGCTGATAGTAGAGGTCGATGGTTTCGACGCCGAGGCGCTTCAGGCTGGCTTCGCATGCCTGCTTTACGTACGTCGGGCTCCCATCGACGCCGTAGGGCGTGCCGCGGTCGCGGCGGACGCCGAATTTGGTGGCCAGCACCACCTTGTCACGCTTGCCCTTGAGCGCCCGGCCGACCAGCTCCTCGTTGGCGCCCGTGCCGTACATGTCGGCGGTGTCGAGGAAGGATATGCCGAGGTCGATCGCGTGATGGATGGTGGCGATCGATTCCGCTTCGCTGCTGTCCTTGCCGACGTAGAAGTCGGACATGCCCATGCAGCCGAGGCCGAGGGCGGAGACTTCGAGTGATCCGAGATTGCGATATTGCATGGGGTTTCTCCGCTTCGGGGGAATGGCTGCCTCGCCGTTACATAGGCGTGCGGCACGGCCGATTGAACAGCTCCGGAGGATTTGGCTTCGACTAGCCGACCTGGGCCCGGTGGCGCAGGTAGTGATCCGCCAGCACGATGGCGAGCATCGCCTCGCCGATCGGCACGGCCCGGATGCCGACGCACGGATCGTGGCGGCCCTTGGTGACGATCTCCGTCTCCTCGCCTGCCAGGTCGATCGTCTTGCGCGGCGTGAGGATTGACGAGGTCGGCTTGACGGCGAACCGGCACACAATCGGCTGACCGGTGGAGATGCCGCCGAGGACGCCGCCGGCGTGATTGGAAAGGAAGCACGGCTCGCCGTCGTGCCCCATGCGGATCTCGTCGGCGTTCTCCTCGCCGGTCAACTCGGCGGCGGCCATGCCGGCTCCGATCTCGACGCCTTTGACGGCGTTTATGCTCATCATCGCCGAGGCGATGTCCTGATCGAGCTTGCCGTAGAGCGGCGCGCCCCAGCCGGGTGGCACGCCCTCGGCCACGACCTCGATCACGGCGCCGATGGACGAGCCGGACTTGCGCACCTTGTCGAGGTACTCGCCCCACCGCACGGCGGTAGCCGCGTCGGGACAGAAGAACGGATTGGCGTCGACCGCATCCCAATCCCACAGCGACCGGTCCACCTTGCTGTCGCCGACCTGCACGAGTGCGCCGCGTATGCTGACGCCGGGAATGATCTTGCGCGCGATCGCGCCCGCCGCGACACGTGCCGCCGTCTCGCGCGCCGACGAGCGGCCGCCGCCGCGGTAGTCGCGAATGCCGTACTTCTTCCAGTAGGTGTAGTCGGCGTGTCCGGGGCGGAACTTGGCGGCGATCTCGCCATAGTCCTTGGAGCGCTGGTCGACGTTGCGGATGAGGAGCGAAACGGGCGCGCCGGTCGTCACCTGGCGGCCGGCCGCATCGGGAAAGACGCCCGACAATATCTCGACGGCGTCGGGCTCCTGCCGCTGCGTGGTGTAGCGGGACTGCCCCGGGCGGCGCTTGTCGAGGAAGGCCTGGATCTCGGCCGCCTCCAGCGGTAGGCCGGGCGGGCAGCCGTCGACCACGCAGCCGAGCGCCGGACCATGGCTCTCGCCCCAGGTCGTCACGCGGAACAGATGGCCGAAGGTGTTGTGCGACATCGCCTGAAGCCGAAGGTGTGGGATGAAGCCGGGGGTGCGCGTGCAACCCGTGGCCGTGGCAGTTGTGCCAGTCTTAGGAGTGCAAGCGCAGCCTCGCAAGTGCCGGCGCGGCAAAGTCAGTGACAGACTCAGCCAACGCAGTTTAAGTGGGCGCGAGTACTGCGTCGCGCTACGCGACAAGCTGCTGAGAAACAGCATGAAAGGACGCGGGCCTCCGGGCACGCACGCTTTCTGCAAAACCGCCATTTGGCGGGGACCGCCGGTCACCATCAGGCAACGCCTGGGGACCAACTGGTTGCGATAGTTTCTGAGCGTTGAGGCGCAAGAACCGCCGGTCGCGTGTCGCAAGCATCACGGGCTGCCGTAGTTCGTGCCCGACATCAGCGCCGCTCTCTGCCGGCTTGAGCAACCGTCACCGAGCGGACACCGACGTGACGGGGAAGAGCCGAGGCAGCCGCTGCTTCGGCTCTTTCTCTTTTTTTGCGCTTGGCGACTCCCCCGCGGGCAGCCGGCCGCCAAGCGCGTACGAAACCCGCTGCTCGCGGCGGAGTCGCCGGCAAAGCCTGCGCAAGTTGAATTCTCGCGCCGCTTGCAGCAGAGTGGCCCGGCACGTGGTGATCTCTGCGGGAAGACCGGATGCGTTGGATAGTGGCATTTGCGGCGAGCTTGCTCTTGAGCGCTCCGGCCATCGCTTGCGATATCGGTCCGCAGACCAACCTGAAACTCGAGCCGAAAGACCAGGCTGTGCTGGTATCGCTGGGGCAGGCGATCAATGCGCCAGAGCTGCTGCAAGGCGCGCCCGTCGCCACGCTTTTTTCCGCGCCCCCGGATGTGCTGACACTCAACGCGTCGGACACCAAGACATTGTCTCAAGCCCTGGCGGGCCTGCGCAAGGCCACGGCCTGCCACGCCGACGGCGTCACGATGGAGAGAATCGTCGAGGACGACACGCCCGGCATCAGATTTCTCAGGCAGATCGAGGGATGCCTGGCCGACGCCTGCGTCGACAATCAGTAACCCCGCCGGCCAAGCTAGAGCCAGCCCATGCCATCGCGGCGCAAGACGAGGATGCGGTCTTGCGGGACCGGCAACTCGGGCACGTCCATGCTGTCGACGCCATAGAGGTGCCCGCGCAGCACCCGGCTGATGCCACCGTGCGCGGCGACGACAGTGTCGCCCGCGACGTCCCCCAGCCAGCCGACCGCGCGTGCCATCAGGTCCGCATAGCTTTCGCCGCCGTCGGGCCGCCAGCGGAACGTATCGCGGGCCCGCGCCTCGACCCCCGGCGCATCGACGGCGGGAAGATCGGCGGCGAAGATGCCCTGCCAATGGCCGTAGTGCAGCTCCATCAGCCGCTCGTCGACCTCATAAGCGGCCGGCTCGAGCCCGAGGGCCGAGCGGACGATCTCCATCGTCTCGCGCGTGCGCCGCAGGGGGCTGGCGACGAAGCGGGCCCGTGCGATGCCGGGAAGCAGCGTGCACAGCGCTTCCCCGTTGCGCACGGCCTGCGCGCGGCCCAGCCCGTTCATGGGAACATCGGCCTGCCCCTGGTAGCGCGATTGCGCGTTCCAGTCGGTTTGGCCGTGGCGGATGAAGTAGATGGTGAGGTCGTCGCGCATCGCTCGATACGCTGGAGGGATCAGGTGTCGTCGCTCTTGGCGACCGTGATGTCGGGCGCGTCCTCGTTCTTCATGCCCTGCACGTGATAGCCGGAATCGACGTGGTGCACCTCGCCGGTGACGCCGCGCGAGAGATCGGACAGCAGGTAGAGGCCGGCGCCGCCGACCTCCTCGATGGTCACGGTCCGCCGCAGCGGCGAGTTGTACTCGTTCCAGCGCAGGATGTAGCGGAAGTCGGCGATGCCGGAGGCCGCCAGCGTCTTGATCGGGCCGGCGGAGATGGCGTTGACGCGGATGCCCTTCTGGCCGAGGTCGGAGGCGAGGTAGCGCACCGAAGCCTCCAGCGCCGCCTTGGCGACGCCCATCACGTTATAATGCGGCATCACCTTCTCGGCGCCGTAGTAGGTGAGCGTCAGCATCGACCCGCCGGGCGGCATGATCTTCTCGGCCCGCGCCGCCAGCGCCGTGAACGAGTAGCAGGACACCAGCATCGTCTGGGAGAAGTTCTTCTCGCTGGTATCGACGTAGCGCCCGTCGAGTTCCGTCTTGTCGGAGAAGGCGATGCAGTGGACGAGGAAGTCCAGCCGGCCCCATACGCGCTCCAGCTCGGAGAAAACGGCGTCCATCGACGCGGCGTCCACGACGTCGCAGGGGAGGACGACCTGGGACCCCAGCTCGGCCGCCAGCGGCTCGACCCGCTTCTTGAGCGCATCGCCCTGATAGGTGAAGGCCAGTTCGGCGCCTTGCGCCGCGGCCGCCTTGGCAATGCCCCAGGCGATAGACCGGTTGTTGGCTAAGCCCATGATAAGGCCGCGTTTGCCAGCCAACAGGTTGCCCTTCGCAACCCCTGCGCTCGGCATCGGCTCCGTCATGGGTATCTCTCTATTCCTAAATGTCGCCCTGTGCGTTCGGCGCGCATCCTACACAAAAGGCCCCTGGGGTCCAGATGCGCGCTTTTTCGCAGGGGGAACCGGCGAATAGAAAAGGCCGGCCTTAGGGGCCGGCCTTTTCCGAAAGCCGAGCGGGAAGGGGGGACCGCGGTCAGCCTTCGAGTTGCCAGCGCCCGCTGTGGAGACGGCAGGCGATGCCCTCCTGGCGCTTGGTGTTGATGCCCGTCGTCATCATGACGATCAGATGGCGGCACACTTTGCCGCTGGGATCCTTGAACGAGGACGTCGGCTGCACGAGGCCCGACAGCTTGCCGTGCCAGCGGCGCCATACGTAGGTCTTGCCGTCGCCGACTTCCGAGAGCGCATATTGGATGCGCTCGAGCGCGGCGATCTCGTCCTTGTCGTCGGGCTTGTAGGGACCGACCGGGATGTCGACCATCGTACCCGGTATCACGGTGGCGCCGGGAAGCGCCGAAAGGTCAGGCGCCGCACTTTGCTGCTGCGGCGCGACCGAAACCGTCGTCTCCCACTGCTCGCCGCCGAATGCTGCGGTCGGGCTGAGCAGGATGTGTCCGGCGAACACGACGCCGGCGGTGACAACGGTTGCAAGCGTGACTAGAGAGGTGTTGAGACTCATGACGCTTCACTCGATGCTGACGACGCTACGTTTCCGCTACTTGCGGCGCGACTGAAGCCGAGTATGAGCTGCTTTGGTTAAGGCGGGCTAAACCGCTGTCCCGGCCTGTGGCCACATGCGAGGTATGACGTGAGCCAAGAGACGGCAGCCGGCGATCAGACACGCGAGCCCGGTGACTTCGCCGCGGCCGCCGAGCCGTTCGCCCTGTTCGAAGCCTGGCTCGCCGACGCGACGCGGCACGAGCCCAACGATCCGACCGCCATGGCGTTGGCGACCGTGGATGCCGACGGGCGCCCGGACGTGCGCATGGTGCTGCTCAAGGCGGTGGATAGCGCGCAGCATCCCGAGCGCGGCTTCGTCTTCTTCACGAACTACGAGAGCGCCAAGGGACGAGAGCTGCTGGCGAGCCCCTTCGCGGCGCTCGACTTCCACTGGAAGAGCCTGCATCGGCAGGTGCGGGTGCGCGGAAAGGTGGCGCGAACGACCGACGCCGAGGCGGACGCCTATTTCGCATCGCGACCGCGCTCGGCGCAGATCGGCGCCTGGGCGTCGCAGCAGTCGCGCCCGCTGGAAAGCCGCTTCGCGCTCGAAAAGGCGGTCGCAACATATGCCGCGAAGTTTCACGTCGGCGCCGTCCCGCGGCCGCCGCACTGGTCGGGCTTTCGCGTCACGCCGCTGGAAATCGAGTTCTGGCACAGCCGGCTGTCGCGCCTGCACGAGCGCATCGTCTTTCGACGCCAGGATCCGGCGGCGGACTGGACCAAGACTCGCCTATATCCTTGATTCAGAAATCGGAATAGACGGCGCCGCTTGACCCGCCGATGGCGTCGGGCGAATCTGGCGCGCTGCCCGACCGAAAGGCAAACGCCTAATGCCGACCAACGGCCAACAAAAGCGCAAGACGCTCGTGCTGACCGGAGCCTCGCGGGGCATCGGCCACGCGACGGTGAAGCGTTTCGCGGCGGCGGGCTGGCGTGTCATCAGCTGCTCGCGTCATCCATTCCCCGAAGCGTGCCCATGGGAGATGGGACGCGCCGACCACCTGCAGGTCGATCTTGCCGATGCCGCGGATACGAAGCGTGCGATAGACGAGCTGAAGCGGCGTCTCGCCGACGAGGGCGCGCTACTGCATGCGCTCGTCAACAACGCCGGCATCAGCCCCAAGGGCGCGGACGGCGAGCGGCTCAGTGCCGCCGATACGCCGCTCGAAACGTGGCACACGGTGTTCCAGGTAAACTTCTTCGCGCCGATCATGCTGGCGCGCGGCCTCGCCGACGAGCTGCAGCGCGCGCAGGGCGCCATCGTCAACGTCACCTCCATCGCCGGCAGCCGTGTGCATCCTTTTGCAGGATCGGCCTACGCCACGTCCAAGGCGGCGCTGGCGGCACTGACGCGCGAGATGGCCGCCGACCTCGGGCCGCGCGGCATCCGCGTCAACGCCATCTCGCCCGGCGAGATCGACACCTCGATCCTGTCGCCCGGCACGGACAGGATCGTCGACGAGCAGATCCCCATGCACCGGCTCGGCGCGCCCGAGGAGGTCGCCCGGTCGATCTATTTCCTTTGCAGCGAGCAGTCGAGCTACGTGCACGGGGCGGAGCTGCACATCAACGGCGGCCAGCACGTCTGAGGGCCGCTTTACCGGCCGGGTCGACATCGCTGTTTTTCGCCTGATTCTGCGTTATCCTCCGGCCGCTGCCCCGCGCAGCCCAATCTCCGGATAGCTCGCGACAGATGCTCAACACCGCCAACAGAGGGCCGCACAGCGCATGAGGCCGCCGCCCCCGCTCAAAGCGTCCTTTTTTGCGCGCTGGACGAGCCGCGTCGCCGTCTTCTCGGCCGTGCTGCTGGCGACGGCGGCATTCCTGCATCGCCTGTTCGGGCTGCCGACGCCGATGGCGGAAAACCTGGTCGGCGTCGCCTTCGCCGGCGCGGGCATCTCGCTGCTCATGGCGATCGCCGCCACCATCGGCATCTGGCGGACCGGCCGGCCGGGGACGGCGCGCGTCGTGTTCGCGGTGCTCATCAGTCTGGCGCTGCTGCTTTGGCCGCTCGTATTCCTGCCGAAGTACGAATCGCTGCCCAACCTCAACGACGTATCGACCGACCTAGACAATCCCCCGCGCTTCGACGAGATCGCCAGACGGCGCGGCGCCGGTGCCAACTCCGTCAATTATCCGGGCATCGGTACGGCCCGCATGCAGCTCGCCGCCTATCCGGACATCAAGCCGATCGTGATCGACCGTCCGGCCGATGAGGTGTTCGGTCTCGCGGCGGAGGCGGTGAAGCGGTTGAAGCTGGATGTCGTGCGGCAGGAGGTGCCGGACGTCGACGCGGGGCGCCCCGGCTATATCGAGATCGCCGCTCACACGCTCATTCTCGGTCTGCAGGACGATGTCGTGATCCGCGTTGGCGGCAACGAGCAGCAGGCGCGCCTCGACGTGCGCTCGGCCTCGCGCTACGGCGGCCACGATCTCGGCCGCAACGCCGACCGGGTGCGGACGCTCCTCAAGGAGGTCGTCACGGTGATGGAATCGACCGTGCCCGCGGCGCGCGCCGAGCGCGTCGAGGCATCGAAGGACCTCAAAGAGGAACGGCCACGCAATCGGCGTTCGAAGGGTCGTCGCAGGCGATAAGCCCGCGCTCCGCGAGATGCTCGAGGTGGGCGCTGAGCGACAGCATCGCGGCACCGGCAACGCTGCGGTCCAATTCGCGATAGATGACCGGCAGCAGCTTGCGCGCGGTATCGGTGCCGTTGCGCACCGCTTCGAGGATTGCCTGCTCGCGCCACTTGCGATGCAGAAGATAGGCTTTCACCGTTCGGCGCGGCTCGGCGATCGTCCCGCCGTGGCCGGGCAGGAAGCGTGCGTCGTTGCGGTCCAGCAGGCGCTCGAGCGAGCTCATGTAGTCGGCCATGCGGCCTTCGGGCGGTGCGATGACCGACGTATTCCACGCCATCACGTGATCGCCGGAGAAGACGATGCCGGAGCGGTCTAGCGCGAGGCACAGGTGGTCCGGGGCGTGGCCCGGCGTATGCAGCGCGACGAGCCGCCAGTCCTCGCCTTCGATGGCATCCGTGTCGGCCACATGCACGTCGGCGACGAACGAGTGCCCGACGTACTTGGCGTCGGCGTCGCCCGCTTTCCCCGGCGCAAGCGCATTGCGGCGGAAGGCATATGTTCTTGCGCCGGTTTCAGCCTGCAACGCCGCGATGCCGTCGACGTGGTCGCGGTGCGCGTGCGTGGCGACGATGTGGCTGATCGGCCGGCCCGCGGCCGCCGCCAGGATCGCCGACCGGTGCGCGGCATCGTCGGGCCCCGGGTCGATCACCGCCAGGCTGCTATGGCCGACGAGGTAGGTGTTGGTGCCCTTGAAGGTCAGCGGCCCGGAATTTGGCGCCACCAGCCGCACGACACCCGGACCCATCGGGTCGGGAATGCCGTAGACGAACTCCATGGCCGTATCGAATTTCAAGGCTTCTCTCGCGTGGCTGCTGCGTGAGGGAAGGTCATAGCGCAGAGGGCCTTTGGCGGCCATTCCGGCGCCTGCGGCACAACGGCGATATGTCGTCCCTGGCCGCGCTTTGCTACCCGCTGCGGCGAGCCCGCATGCAACCTGCACAGTCGTCACGGCGTTGATGGCCGGCGAGGAAGGGCGCCCCATGCTCAAGGAAACTGCCATCGGCGAGGACGTCGCCACCGCCTCTGTCGCAAGCGCGGAGGAGGCCGGGCTGCGCTTCGTGGCCGACGACCAGCCGGGCATTTCCCGTCGCCGCAGCGGTCGCGCGTTCACCTACAACTTGCCGACCGGCGCCCGGGTGCGCGAGGCCCGCACCTTGGCCCGCATCCGCGCCCTGGTGATACCGCCGGCCTGGCGCGAGGTGTGGATCTGCCCGCGTGCCGATGGGCACATCCAGGCCACGGGGCGCGACGCGCGCGGGCGCAAGCAATATCGCTATCACCCCGACTGGACGCGCGTGCGCGACGAGGCGAAGTTCGACCGCCTGGTCGCCTTCGGCATGGCGCTGCCCAAGGTGCGGCGTACCATCGCCCGCCACATGGCCGAGCGCGGACTGGGCCGCCGCAAGGTGCTGGCGACCGTCGCCTATCTTCTCGACGCGACGCTGGTGCGCGTCGGCAACCGCGAGTACGCGCGCGACAACAAGAGCTACGGCTTGACCACGCTGCAGGACCGGCACGTATCCTTCAGCGGCAGCGAGCTGCGGTTCAAGTTTCGCGGCAAGACCGGCAAGGAATGGAAGCTCAAGCTGAGCGACAGGCGCGTGGCGCGCATCGTGCGCTCGTGCCAGGATCTGCCGGGCCAGCATCTCTTCCAGTACGAGGATGACAGCGGCGGCATACGGCAGGTGTCGTCCTCGGACATCAACGAGTACATCCGGTCCATCGCCGGACCGGAGGTTTCCGCCAAGGACTTCCGCACCTGGGCCGGCACGGTTCTCGCCGCCATGGCGCTGCGCGAGTGCGAGAAAACGCAGGTCGCAACCGCAATAAAAAAGAACATTCGCCGCGCCATCGAGCGCGTGGCGGCGCGGCTCGGCAATACGCCTGCCATTTGCCGCAAATGCTACGTCCATCCCGAGGTGCTCGCGGCCTATAGCGACGGCAAGCTGGCGACGATCCTCGCGCGCGAGCCGAGCAAGGCGCTGCGGCGCGCGTTCAAGGCATTGCCGGCCGAGGAAGCGGCGACGCTATTGCTGCTGCACGTGCGCGCCGGACGCCGCACCGGGCATTAACGCCGTTGCCACGGAGCGTGGAACACGCCGGGCTTCTGCGCATTGCCTTGGCTCGGGCGCAAACCGCACGAGGTGCAAAATGCTCCACAGCAGGCAAACACGGCTCGCCGCGATACTGCTCAGTGCCGCGGTCGCGATCGGCTCCGGGTCGGCGGCATTTGGCCAGTCCGGCGGCGGTGGTGGCGGCGGAGGCGGAGGCGGAGGTAGCGGCGGCGGCGGTTCCGCGGGCGGATCCTCCGGCAGCGCAGGCTCCGCGGGCGGCGCACGCTCGTCGGCAGGCTCCTCCATAGGCCGCGGCTCGACCGGTGTCGGCGGGAGCAGGGCCGGCATCGGCACGCGCTCGGGAACCGCGACGACAACCGATCCGAGCGGCCTCGGCAACCAGCCGGCGACGTCGGTCTCACCCGGCGCCACGGCACCGGGCACGTACGTGCCCGGCGGCACGACTGCACCGGCGGGCACCAGCACGCCATCCGGAACCGCGACGACAACCGATCCACGCAGCCTCGGCAACCAGCCGGCGACGTCGGCCTCACCGGGCGCGACGGCACCGGGCACGTACGTGCCCAGCGGCACGCCTGCGCCGGCCGGCACCAGCACCCCATCCGGCACACCGTACCCCTCCGGGCAGCCACTCGAGGCGGCGCGCCAGCGCGCCCTGCAGTCGCCCGCGGGCACCGCCATTCCGCCGTCCTCGCCGGGTGTCGGCGACGACCGCAGCGAGACGTCCGAGCCGGGCACCAATCCAGACATACAGGCGACGACGCCCGGCACGCCCGATCAGGCAAATCCGAACGTGCGCGCGCCGACGTCCGACCGCCTCACCGCGGGAGGGACGCCGCGGCAGGGCGCCGTCGGCCGCACGATGTCGGAGTGCGAGGCGGCGTGGGATCAGGAGACGCACATGTCGAAGGAGACATGGCGCGCCACGTGCAAGCGCACGCTCACCGAGCCGCATCTCTAGCGGTCGCCGGGCGCCCGTGGATTTTGTCGCTGGCGATATTGGCTGGGGCGCCAGGATTATGACCGCTCGCAATGATGCTGAAATTTGACGAGATCGTCGCCCCGCTCCCCGAGCCGGCCGTGTTCAAGACGGCGTGTACTGCGGATTTCAGCAGCGCAGTGCATTGGGATGATGATGGCGATCTCGCCATAGCCGGCTACCACCTGCGACGCATCGCCGAAAGCCAACGCGAGCGGGGGAGGAAGCGGTTAGCTCAGCAGCGGGTTGAACAACTGCTCGACACTCGCACGTACTGCAAATCCTCGAATGGCCGGCGTGGCGCGAGCTAGAATATCATTCCTGCCTTGGGCAGCCACGGTGCTTCGCTCCCCCTTGCGGCGTAGGAGAGTGTGATCCGGCTAAAGGCTGGCGACCGCCATGACTTAAAACCGCAACGATTGCATAATTTTATTCGAGATGGGCGCCAAGAACACCGAGGCATCGTCCCGATAAGAAACGGTCATCGTGAATGATTTGGGGCCGTTGAACACTCTAACGAGCCGCACGCGAAAGGAAGTGCCACGCGACATCGAGATACGCTGATAGTCGGTGACAAGCATGTAGCGCCCGGCGACGGCGTGCACCTTCGTTCCGTTCCAGGCAACGATGCGCAAGCCAGCTTCTGACATTGACTGAGAGAGAGAGACGCGCAACTCTTGATCGAACGCGGCTATGTCGGCCGCAGAGGCGTCCGCGACCTGCTGCTGGGATACGACCATATCGGGATAGAAGCGAATATTGAATATCCCGACCACTTGCCCCACGTCGTCGTAACAGTTGGCGGCGAAAGCAAGATCGGTGGCGATATCCTCGGTGTGCGTCAAGGTTTCGACGGCAGCGTCGAGTGTCGTGCGCGTATTGGCCGATATAGTCTGCCAATTGCGTGGCAGCTGGAAACTGATGCCATAGGGCAATTGCACCGCTCGAAACAGGGGCGCGGCATCAATCGCGGCGATTGAGAAAAGGAAGCAAACGGGAGCAGCAACGCTAAGCGTGAGGCGCATCACGGCGACCGGCCTTTCCCCATCGCGACCAAACATAGTAGACGCCGTACAGCCCACCGACGTTGATCAAAGCTACGGTAAAGACCCGCTCGAAGTTTGGCTCTGCAATATCCTTGATGATGCCAACGAGTACCGCGGTGAGCGCAAAAATCCCAAACGACGCAAAGATCTTAATGAACACATTGGGCGACGCAGGCTCTGCTCGCGGGCCGGGGATTGTACCGAGCTCGGAGTGACTGACCACATGAGTAGGCAAAGGCGGCGGAATGCGCAGCTCGCTTACCTCGCTGGCGCGCAGCCATTGGGGAAATCCTGGTCGCCAGACGAAATCATCAGGCGCAATCTGGCCTTGCCGAAGCGATGCGAGCAACTGCTCCAGCGACAAGGGACCTGAAGCACTGCCATTTTTTGAACTATACCATTCCACGAACGCGATGCCCCGGCGACAGCATTGAGTGCTATGTCAAGCAATAACAGATGATCGACCATTTTGATGTGGCGAAACTGGTACAGCCGGAGATTGCTCGGGGGTGGGATCGTGACAGTAGCGATATGCACGGCGTGCGGGGAAAGAAAATTTGGGGCGTTAAAGCGCTGCAACCGATGCGGACACCAGCCGACAGAAGCCGACGACCAAGTCCGGTCGATCGCCTACAGCGATCATTATCATAGTGTAGCGGGCTTGGCCGCCATAGCAGCGGCCATCGCGCGGGGCGAGCGCCCAACGGTCCCAGAAGCGCTAGAGAAAGAACTAAAGCAAGAGGTGGAGCAGATAGGTCACCTCCTGCCGAAGGGAAGCTCACACAGTGCTCCCCCAAAGCCACCGCAACCTACGACACTGGAGCCGTTGCCGTTCAACCCTAGTATGCCCGACATAACGACAGTAGCACCATCGCGCATGTTCATGGCCGGAAACGAGTTCGCGCTGCTGCTGAAAAACCCGCAGGCCATTGCTGCCCGCGCCGGCGTTTCAGGAGGTGTCCGGTATCCCTTGGTCCTCGCAGTGGTGGCGCGACATAGCCGGATGCCACTCTTCATGGTGACATTGGAGCAGGGGCCGTTCGATACGACGTGCCTGTGCAGCTTTGGACAGGGCGGGCAACACAGCAATCACGGAACCGCCCAACAGGACGAAATAACATTCGTAGCCAGAGCGAGGCAGATCCTGAAACAAGAACTAGACGTGACGCTGCACGAGGTGCCACCTCCGCCGCCTGGCTACGTCCCGAAAAAGGAGCAGTCCGCCTACGAAGGCACCGAAAACAAGGGCCAGACGGAGTTCGGCCGGTTTCTTAAAGAGATGGACGAGAGCATGCCACCGCATTTACGCAATGACCCAACCATTGCCCGCATGCACACGCTGATGAAGGCCGTAGCGGTGCACATAAGCTCTGGTGGCGGCAGCGATGAGGAAGCAGCTCTCTTAGAACGTGAGCTGCAATGGGCATCGACACAGTTCCCGCCGGATGAATGCGCCGCAATGCGCACAGGCGTGCGCGCGGCGTCACCCCGTTACCGGCACAGGATAGCAAAGCTCATGGAGCTCACGCCAACTACCTGATGTCAGGCAAAGGCAATGTGAGGCAACTACTCGAAGAGATTGCGGAATTGGATGCCGCCGGCATCTTGTCGGCCAAGGATCGGGCAACCCTGGAACAAGGGATCACCATGTCGACCGCCGAAGACCGATTGGCGCGTCTGGCCGCAGGTGAGAATTCCTCGTCGGTGTACGGCGCAAAAAAGACCTGGTGGCAGCGGATTTTCGGATAGCCACTCAGCGGGCAATGCAGCGACCAATCTTGAAATTTGATAATTTTATACGAGTTATGCTGGCTGGGGCGCCAGGATTCGAACCTGGGAATGGCGGAATCAAAATCCGCTGCCTTACCACTTGGCTACGCCCCACCGGCCGGTCGCGAGTTTGCGGCGCGCTTGGCGCACCGTCCGCGCGGCAGCGCCCCATATAGAGGCTGGCGGAAGGGCGAGCAATCCCGCGTCCGTCGCGCCTGGGGACGGGGCGGAAGAGGCTCGAAGATGGGAAAACGCATCGCTTGCGGCCCCGGCAGGCGGCCGCTATAAAGCCGCCCTCGCCGTCAGCCGCCCCTCCGGGCGGTTCGGCGTGTCCCTGCAAAGGTAAGGGTGTGTCGGGCGGAGCGTAGCGCAGCCTGGTAGCGCACTTGCTTCGGGAGCAAGGGGTCGGGAGTTCGAATCTCCCCGCTCCGACCATCACTTACCTTTTGCAGCGGGACGGCCACCTGTGGCGCGGGGCGCCTCCTCCCCACCTCATCGTTGTGCGGCAGTGCGCAGCCTCGGCCGCGTGCCCATGGGCGAGCTCATCCACCCGTTCCCGACGCGCTGAGATCTAGAATCCGCTGCCCAAGGCGCATCAGCTCGGCAGTGTGGGAGGCGATGCTCGCGACCGCTACGCCGCGCTCCGCGCGATTGAAGTTTTTGACGGCGAGTGATTTGTGCAGCTTCTGCACGATCTTTTCGAGCGCACGATACTCGTCGGCGATCTGGCGCTGATCGGCAAGCAGGGGACCGAGTTCGATCTTTGCGATTGCCACGCTCATCAGCAGCCCTTCCATAGCCGCGACCAGCGCGCCTTCGGCGGCGGGCTTGGATATGTGCAGCGCGTCTTTGCACGGGCCTTCGACGGTGTCGTAGCCGCTGTAGACCATGAAGGGGATACCGCGCTCGGTGAGACGGCGGCAGAGGAGCGAGCTGTCCCCGTCGCTGAGCGCATGATCGACGACGGCACCGGAGAGTCCGTCATGCTCGACAAGGATCAATGCGTGCTTGAGGGTGTTGGTCGTCGTCAATTCGGCGCCGGCGGCCTCGAATTGTTGGGTGATGTCCAGGGCAACCAGCGGCTCATCCTCGACAACGAGGATTGCCAAACCCTTCAGGGCGGGTCGTGACATGCCATTTTCCGATGGCGCGGCTAAGCGCATGCTGCCAGAGGCAGGCGACCCTTCGGGTGGTCGCTTATGTCCCAAGGTGCCGATCAATCCTCATATGCGCAACAAGACGCGATGACCGACGGGGAGGCAAAGCCCGCTGAGCTGGAGCGGGCTCGGTGCTGCGTGAATCTATCGACGTTATCCCAAGCAAATTCCGGTGGCACTAATACATGTTAGTGCGGTTGCCGGTTCTCCCGGTCAGCACGTTCCGCGCGCATCGCGGCCTTCAGGCGCAGGCCTATGCTCCGCCGGGCCGACGCTTGTCCGGGCGCTGGCTTTGCGCCAATGTCCCCGTCGCGAGTCTCGAGCGGAGGCGATGATCTTCGCTCCGCCGGGTCCGCTGCGTTGGCGTTCCTCAAAATCGTGTCCTGGCGCCCAGCCACTTCTCCCATGCGGCTGCGGACAGATTCGAGCGGCACATGCCTGACACTGCCGGCGCCATGCCGACCATCGCGAGCCTCGCCCCGCTCATCTGGCTTGGCGCGCTCATCGCCTGCTTCGCACTCATCCTCTTGCTGCGGCCCGTGTTTCGCAACGTGGCGCTCGCCGTGCCGACGCATCGCTCATCGCATACGCGGCCGACGCCGCAGTGGGGCGGGCTCGCTATCGTGGCGGCGACCATGCTTGCAAGTATCGTTGCCGTCGCGGCGCTGCCGCCGACGGGCGAGGGCGAGCGGATCTATCTGCTGCTGCCGGCAGTGCTGCTACTGGTCGGACTTGGTGCCGTCGACGATCTCCACAGTCTCGGCGCGGGCGTAAAGCTCGCGGTGCAGGCTGCGGCCGTGGCGCTGATGCTCGCGGCGTTGCCGGAAGGGTGGAGAGCGCTGCCGGCGCTGCCCTTGTGGCTCGAGCGCGCGGTGCTGTTCGTCGGCGCCGTATGGTTCGTCAACCTCGTCAATTTCATGGACGGTATCGACTGGATCATGGTGGCCGAGGTCGTGCCCGTCACGGCCGGCGTGGCCCTGATCGGCGCGCTCGCGCCGTTGCCGCGCGAGGCGATTGTCGTCAGCCTGGCGCTCAACGGTGCGATGCTCGGGTTTGCACCGTTCAACCGTCCGGTGGCGCGTCTCTTCATGGGCGATACGGGCAGCTTGCCGATCGGTCTGGCGCTCGCGTGGCTGCTGATCGTCGTCGCCGGCTCGGGGCACCTCGTCGCGGCGCTGCTGCTGCCGCTCTATTTCGTCGCCGACACCGGCGTGACGTTGCTGCGCCGGGCGCGCGCCGGCGAGCACCTGTGGATGGCGCACCGGTCGCATTTCTATCAGCGTGCGCGCGACAACGGGCTGAGCAACATGGCGATCGTCGGTCGCGTGCTCGCCGTGAATTGTGCGCTGGTCGGTTTGGCCACCCTCAGCGTCGTCGCGCAGACGCGCCTCTCGCACGTGCTGGCGCTGCTGGCCGGGGGGTGCGTCGTGGCTTGGCTGATGCTGGATTTTTCGCGGCCGCGCGGCGCTAGCGCTTGATGCCCGCCGTCTCGACCGACGTGCCGCAGCCCTTGCGCTGCATGCTCTGGCTGACCGCAGCCGATTCCGCCTTGGCCTCGTTGTACTGCGCCAGCGCCGGCACCCCCTGGTCGGACGACCCCACCAGCCGGCCCCAGGCGTTGGCGACCGTCGTCGGCAGCTCCTGCATCTGCTCCACGGCCTTGGATGGGAGCTGCTGCAATTGCTCCTGCAGGCTGAGCTGGCGCTCCTGCAGCTCCCGGCAGCCGAGGCTCTGCTCGTCGGCCGCCAGCACGTAGCTGCCGTCCTTCTGGTAGCCGGGCCGCGGGAGGCCGTTCAGGTCGGCCATCGTCGAGCAGCCGCCGAGCCACACGACCGCGATGGCCAGGAGCGCGGCATTGCCGATCTGCAGGTATGGGCGCCAGTGCGCTGGCATAGATGAAGAATCTCCCCCGTCGATCGGAATCTATGCACAAGCTTCCGCAGCTTCCATGGTGCAGAAGCAGATTTTCCACGCCTGTGATCGGATGGACACGTTGCAGCGCAACACGGTGCATTTGTGCACCGAGCTTGGCTCAAGGCTCGGCGCGCGCGGCCCGCTGCTCCTGGGGTGCTTCGACAACTCCGCGATCCTGCAGCAGGGCGACGACGCGCAAGGCGAGCTCGCTGGGTGTGGCAGAGGTGGTATCGAGAACGAGATCGGGCCGCTCCGGCGCTTCGTAGGGCGAATCTATGCCGGTAAAATTGGGCAGCCGTCCGGCGCGCGACTTGGCGTAGAGCCCCTTGGGATCGCGCTGCTCGCAGACGTCGAGCGGGGCGGTGACGTGTATCTCGATGAACTCGCCGGGCTCGACGAGACTGCGCACCGCCTCGCGCTCGGCGCGGAACGGCGAAATGAAACAGCAAAGCACGATGATGCCGGCGTCGACGAACAGGCGCGCCACCTCGCCGACGCGGCGCACGTTCTCCACGCGGTCGGCGGCCGTGAAGCCGAGATCCTTGTTGAGGCCATGGCGGACATTGTCACCGTCTAGAAGATAGGTGTGCCGTCCGTGCAGGGCGAGCCAGCCTTCGACGAGATTGGCCACGGTCGACTTGCCGGCGCCCGACAGGCCGGTGAACCAGACGATGCACGGGCGCTGCCGCTTGGTCTGCGCGCGCGTCTCCTTGGTGACGGCGAACGGCTGCCAATGCACGTTCATGCCGCGCCGCAGGGCGAAATCGATCGAGCCGGCGGCAACAACCTTGTCGGTGAACAGGTCGCTGAGCGTGAAACGGGCCCCGCCGCCCGCTTCCGAGGTGTCGTCCAGCGCCAGCGGCTCATGTACGGCTATCGTGCAGACGCCGATCTCGTCCGGCGCCAGGCTCCGCGCCGGGGCCCGCCGCAGCGTATCGATGTCGAGGCGATATTTGACGGAGTTGACGCTGGCGGTCGTTTCGCGTCCGGCGAAGCGAAGGCGGTATTCACGGCCGGGGAGCAGCTCCTGCTCGCCGATGCAGGCGATGTGGACGGCAAACTGCTCGCTGAGCGGCGCAGGCTGCCGGTGTGGGCCGGCGTCCGGCTCCGGGCGGCCCAGTGCCGCGAGCTGCGCGGTGAGCGCGGCGGCATCGTCCCAGGGAGCGCCGGCCGCAGAGATGCCTATGAGCGCTGCTACCGCGCTGGAGAAATCGAGCTTGCGCGCAAACTCGTCGAAGGCGGCGCAGACGGTCTCGAACGCGGCCCGGTCGGTCGAGGCGGCCGCGCCGACGGCCAGGACGACGTGGGTGGCGCCGCAAGTACGGGCGATAGCCATGGCCTGACGGGCCTTGGCCGATAGACCCGCGACGATGTCGGTCGTGACGAGGACGGCGAGCGTGGAGAGCGTCGCATCGGGCTCGGCCAGCGGCAGCCCAGCGGATGCGACAGCACTGCGGAGCCTGGCGCTAAGCGCCGGAAGGCCGACCGTATCCGCGATGGCTATGCTCGGCGGGGAGTCGCTGCAATTGGGTGCCATCCCACCATTCTGCATCCGGAGCGGCCTTTGTTTTCTTTATATCCGCCGCCCCGCCGCTGCATTTTTCAGGGCGAGGAACGCCGCGGGAACACGTAGATGTCGAGTATGGCCTGGATCAGCGCGTGATGTGCAACCTCGACAAAGCCGTACTGGTTCGAGTTCACATAGAAATTCACCTCGCCCCGGCCGCGCAACAGGTTGTCGGGCTGAAATCCGCTGAGTGTTGCGATTCGCATACTGTTGGCGCGCGCCACCTCGACGGCCTTGAGAATGTTCACCGACTGCCCGGAGCTTGAAATCGCCAGCAGCATATCGCCGGCGATGCCGTGCGTTTTGAGCTGCTCGGAGAAGACGTTGGCATACCCGAGGTCGTTGCTGAGGCAGGTCAGCGCGGCCGGGTCGTTCAGCGTCGTGGCGCGAATGCCGCCGTTCTTCAGGAACTCGATGGCGTGATGGCTGGCGATGGCGGCGCTGCCGCCGTTGCCGATGAGAATGACCTTGTTGCCGGCGGCGTGCGTTGCGCGGGCCGTATCGGCCACCCACTCGAACCCGGTCCTGATGTCCAGTGGCCGGCCTTCGCCGTCGCTCACCCGGACGGCGCTCAGCGCGCGGCCGAGCTCGTCGAAGTAGGAAATAATGGGATCGGCAGGTTCGGCTTCGACCACACCCTTCAACACGCCTTTAGCCCTCCAGGACAGAATTTTCGGACATCCCGCGCGAGACTGCCCCGTGGCGCCGCCCTGCGCGTACGGCGCGAGCTTGAACGCCCGGCTCGGCAGAGGCGGTCGAACGCTGGCAGGATTCGCAGTCGGGAGCATCCATGAGAAGCGGCAACTCTCTCGGAATATTGCGGCCAAGGTATGCGTTTGGAGTTGATCGCGGTGATTGCGCCGTACGCAATTTGTCGCCATCCCTAACGCGCGCCGCGAAGGCGGTGCGCAGCCTTGACAGGCGATAGTCTATCACTTAGCGCCGCCCTTGCGATATGCCGGGCGGCATCAAGACGCGGCTGCAGCGAAGCGCGGGGATGACGGCAATGCGGGTCCTGGTCACGGGCGCGGCGGGTTTCATCGGCTATCATACCGCCAAGGCGCTGGTGGAACGCGGCCACGAGGTCGTCGGCGTCGACAATCTCAATGCTTACTACGACGTTAAGTTGAAAGAGGACCGGCTCGCACGGCTGCGGGAGCTGCCCGGCTTTTCCTTCCAGAGGCTGGATCTCGCCGACTGTACCGGCATGGAGGCGATGTTCGCCGCCTCCCGCCCGCAGCGCGTCGTACATCTGGGCGCGCAGGCCGGCGTTCGCTACGGCCTGGAGAACCCGCACAGCTACGTCGATTCCAACATCGCCGGCACGCTGCACGTGCTCGAGGGCTGCCGGCATGGCGGCGTCGAGCATCTCGTCTTCGCGTCCTCCAGCTCGGTCTACGGCGCCAACACCGCGATGCCCTTCAGCGTGCACCAGAACGTCGATCATCCGCTCAGCATCTACGCCGCATCGAAGAAGTCCAACGAGCTGATGGCGCACTGCTATGCGCATCTGTTCCAGATTCCCGTCACCGGGCTGCGCTTCTTCACCGTCTACGGACCGTGGGGACGCCCCGACATGGCGCTCTTCAAGTTCACGCGCAACATCCTCGCCGGCGAGCCCATCGACGTCTTCAACAACGGCCATCACGCGCGCGACTTCACCTACATCGACGACATCGTCGAAGGCGTGTTGCGCACGTTCGATCATGTACCGCGGCCGGACCCCGAGTGGAGCGGCGCCAGGCCCGATCCGGCCACGTCGTCGGCGCCTTACCGAATCTACAATATTGGCAACCACAATCCGGTGGAGCTGATGCACTTCATCGGCGTTCTGGAGAAGGCGCTGGGACGCGAGGCGAAGAAGAACTTTCTTCCCATGCAGCCGGGCGATGTTCCGGCCACTTTTGCCGATGTCGACGATCTGATGGCCGACGTCGGTTTCGCGCCGTCGACGTCCATCGAGGACGGCATCGGACGTTTCGTCGATTGGTACCGCGGCTACTATGGTGTCTAACGCTTAGCAGCCGCCGTCGCGGAGGCTTGCATGAGGAAGATACTGGTGACCGGCGCGCTGGGGCAGATCGGCTCCGAGCTGGTCCCCGCCCTGCGCGATCGCTACGGCCAGAGCAACGTGATCGCGACCGATCTCAAGGTGCTGCCGCCGAGCGGCGCTGCGGCGCTGGCCCCCTACGACCATCTCGATTGCACCGATCCGCACCAGCTTCACGAGGCTGTCCGGCGGCACGACATCGGCGCCATCTATCACCTCGCCGCGCTGCTATCGGCGTCGGCGGAGGCGGCGCCGCAGCTCGCCTGGTGCGTCAACATGAGCGGCCTTTACAACGTGCTGGAGGTGGCGCGCGGCTACGAATGCCAGGTGTTCTTTCCCAGCTCGATCGGCGCCTTCGGCCCCGATACGCCGCGCGACTGCACGCCCCAGGTCACGGTGCAGCGGCCGACGACGATCTACGGCGTCACCAAGGTCGCCGGAGAGCTCCTGTGCGACTACTACGCCTCCCGCTTCGGCGTCGATACGCGCGGCTTGCGGCTTCCCGGGCTCGTCTCCTACGTGGCGGCGCCGGGCGGCGGCACGACCGACTACGCCGTCGAGATGTTCTATCACGCGGTCCGCTATGGCCGTTATACGAGCTTCCTCTCGGCCGAGACCCGCCTCGACATGATGTACATGCCCGATGCCGTTGCCGGGATGGTCAATCTGATGGCCGCCGACGCGACGCGATTGCGCTACCGGAACGCCTACAACATCACCGCCATGAGCATCACGCCCGAGGATCTCGCCGGGGCCATTCGCAAGCACGTGCCGGGCTTCGAGATCGACTACGACGTCGATCCGGTGCGCCAGGCCATCGCCGACAGCTGGCCGCGGTCGCTGGACGATAGCGCCGCACACGCCGACTGGGACTGGGCGCCGCGCTTCGATCTCGATGCCATGACCGCAGACATGCTTCTGCGCCTCAAGGCAAAGCTCAAGCCCTCGGCGCGCGCCAAGCGCGCTTGAACGGAGGCCGCCATGCCGACCGACCGATTGACGCCGGTGCTGGACGAAAAGCTCGGCGAGCTGCGCAGCGCCGGACGCCTCAAGGGGGCCGAGACGGTCACCAGCGGCGTCGTCGCGCCTGCCGGCGGCAAGGGACCGCGCTTCCTGCTCGAAGGCCACGGCAACCGCGGCTTCCTGCGCATGAACTCCAACAGCTACCTGGGGCTGTCGCTCGCCACGCGCGTGATGGCAGCAGAGGAGGAGGCGGTGCGCCGCTACGGTGCCGGGCCGGGCGCGGTGCGCTTTATCTCCGGCACGTGGACGCCGCACACGAAGCTGGAGAAGCGTCTGGCTGACTTCCACGGGCGCAAGGCCGCGATGCTGTTCAGCTCCGCCTATGCCACGGTGATGGGCGTCCTGCCGCAGCTCATCAGCGACAGGACCGTGGTTATCAGCGACGAGCTCAATCACAACTCGATCATCAATGCCATCTCGCTGGCGCGCCCGGCCGAGAAGCGCATCTACAAGCACCTCGACCTCGCGGAGCTGACGCGCCAGCTCGGCGCCTTCACCGGCAAATGCGCGCGCGCCGTGGTCGTCACCGACGGCGTCTTCAGCATGCGCGGCGACCATGCGCCGCTCGACGACATCATGCGCATCGCCGCGCAATTCCATCCGCTCTATGCGGAGGGCGTGGTGGTCGTCGCGGACGATTCGCATGGCGTCGGGGCGTTCGGGAGCACGGGGCGCGGCACGGAGGAAGTCGTCGGTGCGGGGGTCGATGTGCTGATCGGCACGCTCGGCAAGGCGTTCGGGGTCAATGGCGGCTACGTCGTCGCCGCACCCTCGATCGTCGGCTACCTGCGCGAGACCTCGCCGTTCTATGTCTACTCGAACCCCATCACGCCCGGCGAGGCCGAGGCGGCGCGATGCGCCGTCGATCGGGTCGACAGCGAGGAGGGGCGCGCGCTGCTCGCCCACCTGCGGACGATGACGCAGCGGTTCCGCGACGGATTGCGCAAGCTCGGGCTGGAGACGATCGCCGGCGAGCATCCCGTCGTTCCGCTGCTCGTGCGCGACACCGCGCGCACCGCGCAGCTCGTCAAGCATCTGCGCGACAGTGGGATCCTGGCGACGGGTCTGGCGTTTCCCGTGGTGCCGCGCGGCGAGGAGGAAATCCGCTTCCAGATCTGTGCCGATCATACGACAGCCGACATCGACGAGGCGCTGACAGCGCTCGCCGCTTTCGCCGGCGCAAAAGCCTGAAGGGTGTCATGAAGTTCAGCGACGGTCCCCGCTACGAGTTCCGCCAGTTCGGTGCCGATCTGAAGTCGGTGCGCGACCGCTTTGCGACGCTGGGCGAAGGAAAAAAGCATCCGGAGCGGCGCGAGACGTACATCGTCACGCGGCTCAACATCGACAGCAATGTCAAGACGCGCGCCGGGAAGCTCGAGGTCAAGGTGCTGCGCGGACGCCAGCAGAGCCTGGAGCTTTGGGAGCGGACCCTCAGCGCCGAGTTTCCCCTGTCGATCGATGACGTGGAGACCAAAGTCCTGCCGGCGCTCGGGCTCGACATCGAGATCGGCGACCGCGGCGCGCTGACGGAAGGCACGCTCATGGCGCTCGTCTCCGGCGAGCATGCGCTGGCAACAATCGACGTCGAAAAGGAGCGCACGCTCTTCGACCTGGGTAATTGCGAAGCGGAGTTCTGCAAGCTGCGTATCGGAGACGAGAAGCTGCACACCATCTCGATCGAGACGCCGGACGCTGGCGTTGCCGCCGAGGTGCTGGCAAAGGTCGGGCTCGGCGACGCCGAGAACGAAAGCTACGCCGCCTTTCTGCAGCGGCGGTTGTTCTGACCGCTGCTCAGAGGCGGTCCTTGAGACCGGTGATGCTGTTCCTCTCGGCGCAGTGGGCGCAGCAGAAGATCTGGCCACCCGCCTCGACGCCATGACCGATGACGCGGCAATCGCAATGGACGCAGCGCGGGGCCATGGCGGAGATCGCGCACTCGAAGCTGTCGAACGTCATGGTCTTGCCGGCCTTGGTAATTTGAAACGCCTTGTCGTAATCGTTGCCGCAAGTGTCGCAAATGGCCATCGGGAACTCCTGACTTAATGGATGAACATCGCGACGAGGCCCGCCAGCACCATGCCGGCGAGCCCGGCGATGAAGATGATCCGCTGCGTGCGGGTCCTGAGGATGATGTCGCCCTGGCGCGCCTTGTCGGCCGGGTAGGTGCGCGGGCCATCCCGCGGGGCTCGAGGCGTCATTGGCTTTCTCCTCGGCTGGGCAGCATGCAGCGGGAACGCAACGCTGCCGGGCGAGTTCCGCTGCCGCTTGGTTAGAGATAGGTTGCGGCCCGCCGATTGCCCGCCGGCGCGAGCGCCCGCAGGGGCGGGAAAAGCGCCGGGACCGCCGGTCCGAGGGGCTGGTCCGGCGGACGATTTGGCGCTAAGTGCTCTGCAACGAATGGATGCTTTTTTCCGAAGCGAGGACGTCGATGAAAGAAGAGCTTGCGAAGATTGCCGAGGCCCTTGTTGCGCCCGGCAAAGGCATCCTGGCGGCGGATGAAAGCTCTGGCACGATCAAGAAGCGCTTCGATTCCATCGGCGTCACCTCCACCGAGGACACGCGCCGCGACTACCGCGAGATGCTGTTCCGCGCCACCGATGCGATGAAGAACTGTGTCTCGGGCGTCATTCTTTATGACGAGACCATTCGGCAGAAGGCCAAGGACGGCACCACGCTCGTCGACATCATGCAGGCGGCGGGCTCCATTCCGGGCATCAAGGTCGATACGGGCGCCAAGCCGCTCGCCGGCCCGACCTCCGCCATCGAGCAGGTCACCGAAGGTCTCGACGGCCTGCGCGAGCGCCTCGCCGAGTACCACAAGCTGGGCGCCCGCTTCGCCAAGTGGCGCGCGGTCATCACCATCACCGACGACCTGCCGTCGTGGAATTGCGTCAAGGCCAACGCGCATGCCCTGGCCCGCTACGCCGCGCTGTGCCAGGAGGCCGGCATCGTGCCCATCGTCGAGCCCGAGGTGCTGATGGACGGCGCCCATTCCAGCCACACCATCGAGCGCTGCTACGAGGTGACGGAATGGACGCAGCGTATCGTCTTCCGCGAGCTCTACGACGCACGGGTGGCGCTCGAGGGTATCGTGCTCAAGCCGAACATGGTCATCGCCGGCCAGAAGTGCCCGAAGCAGGCGAGCCCGCAGCAGGTGGCCGAGCTGACCGTGAAGTGCCTCAAGGCGACCGTTCCCGCCGCCGTGCCCGGCATCGCGTTCCTCTCCGGCGGCCAGTCGGACGAGCAGGCGACGGAGAACCTGTCTCTCATCAATGGGATCGGCGATCTGCCGTGGAAGGTGACGTTCTCCTACGGGCGCGCGCTGCAGGCCGCGGCGCTGAAAGCCTGGGGCGGCAAGAACGAGAATGTCGCCGCCGGCCAGCGGGCCTTTGCCCACCGGGCACGCATGAACTCGCTCGCCGCGCTCGGCAAGTGGAGCGAGCAGCTCGAGAAGGCCGCCTGATCCCGAGCCCCGCGCCCCGGGCGCGGCGATCTCGGCCGGCACCGGCTAGGGAGTTTCGGCGCGGGTGCGTCCCGATGCCTTTGAACCGCTATTGAGGCGCGGCAATAGGACTGTCGTTACCGCCTTCTGCGAGCCTTGCCGCGCCCTACATGAAGTCTGCAGCCAACGCCCACCCCCGAACCGGAGACGATCGATGCACGTAACGATGGAAAGCGCCCTTGCCGCGATCAAGGCCGCGCAGAAAGAAGCAATCAAGCTCAAGACGCAGATGTGTATCGCCGTGGTCGATTCAGGCGCCAACCTGAAGGCGTTCGTGCGCATGGACGACGCCTGGGTCGGCTCCATCGATATCGCCATCAAGAAGGCGAAGACGGCGGTCTTCTTCGGCATGCCCACGGGCGAGATCGGCAAGCTCTCCCAGCCGGGCAAGTCGCTCTACGGCATCGAGCATTCGAACGACGGCCTGATCACCTTCCCCGGCGGCCTGCCGATCGTCGATGAGGAAGGCGTGCTCGTCGGCGCCATCGGCGTCTCGGGCAGCTCGGTCGAGAACGATCACAAGGTGGCTTCGGCGGGCTTGAAGGTGGTCGGCGTCAGCGAGCTGCCGCAGCATCCCTGGCGGACGTAGGGGCGCCGCGCGGACGGCCCCCGCCGATACCTACACGAGCGCGACAGACAAAAGGCGGGGCACGACCCCGCCTTTTCAGCATCCGCATGCCCGGCGGCTCACAGCTTCTCGATCTTGTCCGCCATGTTGCCGACCAGGCGGACGCGATACGTGGCGTTCTCGCAAGTGAGAATCCACACCGGCAGGTCGGCGCGCGAGGCGGAAGCATCGCGCTTCGCCTTGCTCGGATTGTTGCAGGCGTAACCCTGCTTGCGGATCTGCACCGCGATGATGTCCGGGGGAATCTCGTCGTCGGCCGGCTGGGCCTCGGCGATCTGCTGGGCCTGCGCCTGCGCGTCAGGACCGCCGAGGGTCAGTGCGTTGAGTGCGAGACCGGCGCCGAGCGCCAGGACCGGAAACACGGCCAACTTTTCCATGGAGACTCCCCTATGCCTCTACACCGAGGACTAGCGGGCCAGGGCCGTTGCCTCGTTGTGCGCACGCCGTCCGGCGAGCGCCAGGAAAACATAGCTCCAACCTGAGAATAGAAGGTTGATGCCGACGAGAAGACCGAGCGCCCATACGGCCGAGCCGGGGAGACCCAGGGCGATGAGGACGCCCACCGCCAAGGCAGCGATGCCGCTCAGCAGCAGCCAAACCCAGCCCTCGTGCGGACGCACGCGGAAAGCCATGATGACCTCGAAGATGCCCTCGGCGACGAACAGGGCGGCGAGCAGGATCGCCAGCGTCAGCAGGCCGGTGAGCGGGAAGAAGGCGAGGTAGGCGCCGGCGACCACGTAGAGAATGCCGATCAGAAGCTCCCACAGGAAGCCCTTCCAGCCGGGTGCCTGGAAGGCGTGGATGATCATCGTCGCGCCGCCGATGAGGAACAGCCAGCCGAGCACGATCTTGGCGGCGATGGTGGAGAGGAACGGGAACGCGATGGCGGCGAGGCCGGCGAGAATGAGGACGATGCCGAGAGCGAGGAACCAGCCCCACTTCTCGGTGATGAGCTGCTTGGTTTCGGCGACGTGCGCTTCGATCTCGGAAAGGGTCAGAGGTTGAGCCATGACGGGTCCTCCCTAGGCTGAATATTCGCCTGCGTTTATAGCAGAAAAGCCCGTCAATCGGCGGCTATTCATCCTTCTATGGTGGCACGACTGCGAATGTACGTTTCAAGATCGAGCGCGGTTTGTGGCCGCCGCGGCGGAGCCGAGCAATCCGCATTCGATCACGTGAAATGGCTTCGAATGATTGGAAAATTGCGCCGAAGGAATTAGCCGGCGAGGTGCTGCAACACGTCACCCGCTAATCGCGCCGGCGCCTCGCCGATGTGAGCGGCGCCGGATGCCTATTCAACGCGAAGGCATCCGGCGCCTTTGCAACCCGTCAGCGGTCGCGTGCCAGCAGAGGCGTGATGCGCCGCACGGCGACGCGCCTGTTCGCGCGCTCGGGCGCGTTGGTCGGCACCTTGAGGAACTCCTCGCCGTAGCCCTGGGTAATGAGGTTCTCGGGCGGCACGTGGAACGTCTCGGAGAGGATGATCGCCACCTCCTCGGCGCGCCGATCCGACAGCGTGAGATTATCGATGTCGGAGCCGACCGCATCGGTGTGCCCTTCGATGAGGAAGACCTCGTCGGGCTGCCGGTCGAGAATGCGGTTGATGATCCGCGCGATCCGCTCCAGGCGCGAGTACTGGTCGTAGGGGACCTGCCAGGCGCCGAAATCGAAGTTGACCGTATCGAGGTCTACGCGGCGCATGCGGTCGCGCAGGTAGACGTTGTAGCGGATCTCGTCCAGCGAGTAGCCGCGATCGAGCCGCTCGACGGGTGCATCCATGAGCGCGCCGTAGAGGTCGTCGTCGGAAGACCGCTCGTAGTCGAGGATGTAGCGGTCGCGCGGTATATGCAGGATCGGCGCGCGCAGCCCGATGATGATCGGCGGCTCGCCGCGGAAGCGGCGGTTGTCGATGAGGTTCACGTCGCGCCCGTCGCGGCCGCGGCGGTAGCGGCGCATCAGGCGACCGGAGGAATCGAACTCCGAATAGACCTCGATGCCGCCCGGGCGGATGGCGATGGTGAGGTTGCCGCCGTCGGGACGGCGCTCGCTGCGCACGTCGCGTGAGGTCCGGCGCATGCGCTCGCCCTCGTCGTGGCGGATCATGGCCGGGGCGCCCTTCTCCTGCACGATGGTTCGGTTGCCGGGCTCCTCGATGATCGTGCGCTTGCCGCCTTCCTCGACACGCTGCTTGCGGCCGCGCTTGATCTCGTCGATCGATCCGGGTCCGCCTGCCTGGGGCCGGTCGCCGCGCTGGCCTGCGTTGGGCGGCGGGGCGCCGGTTTGTGTCCGCGGTGGTGTGGGCTTGCCCGGCTGCTGCTGCGGCGGCAGTCCCCAAGGCTGGACGTGATCGGCCGGTCCGCCGCGTCCCTGGCCTGCACCCGGGGCACCGCTCGGTTTGCCCGTGTCGGGCCGGCCGGCGTCCTTGCGCTCGCCCCGCCCCTTGTCACCTTTGCCCTGCGGTTTCGGCTGCACCTGCTGGTTCGCCGCCGGCGGCTTGGGCTGCTGCGGCTGGACCTCCTTGGACGGCTGAGCGTCCTTGGACGGCGCTGTCGGCGCACCCTTGTGCTCGTTGCGCGGGCCGCCCTGGTCTGCCCGACCGGTGTCCGGGCGGCCGTTGTCGCTCGGTGCGGGCTTCAGCGTCGGGGCGTTGCCGCCGGGTGGTGGCGTCGGCGCCTTGGGCATGTTGTCGGCCTTGCCGCCGCCAGGGCCTCGGCCGCGCTCCGATCCACGATCGCGGCCACGGTCGCGGCCGCTATCGCCCTGCGGACCGGTCTCCCGCTTCTGCGCCCCGGGACCCTTGGGGCCTGCGCCGCCGGCGGGCCCGGCGCCCTGGTCGCGCTTTTGCGGCGCCTCTTTGCGGTCCGGCTTCTGCTTCGGCTTTTCGTGCTTTTTGTCCTCCTTGTCGTCGCCGCCCTGCTGTGGAGCTTCAGCAACGCGAATGCGCGCGCCAGCGCCGTTGTCGGCGGCGTAAGGAGAGGAAGAGAGCAACACGCTGACGGGGGCAAATACGAGGGCGGCAAGAGCAGAGCGGCGCATCGGCTAAGACCTTGTTGAAGGCTAAGAGCTTCTTGAAAATGCCGCTCCCACAAGCATGGTAATATTGTTGTCGGTGTGGCCGCTCGGCCGGCTCCACAAAGAGGTCGCTTTTCGGCCCCAAAGCACCCTAATAGGCTGCGCCGGCGAGGTTTTGGGAGAGATTTGTCGATGGGGCTCGAAGCTCGCTCGAGGCTATACGTCGTCGTGTCGGCGGGGGATGACCCCTCGCGCGTGGCGCCGCTCCTCGAGGCGGCCGGCGCCGCGACGCTGCTGATCGCCGCCCGCCATGACGCCCCGCTCACCGCCGACACCGTCCGCCCCCTGGTGGAGCTCGCCCAGAAGAGGGACGTCGCGGCGCTCGTCGCCAATGACGCCCAACTGGCGCGAACGTTGCGGGCGGACGGCGTGCACCTCGAATGGAGCAAGGATATTGCCGCCCGCTATGCCGAGGCCCGCGAGATTCTCGGCAACCGCTACATCGTCGGCGTCGATGCCGGCCGCTCGCGGCACGAGGCCATGAGCCTGGCCGAGGCGGGGGCGGACTATATCGCCTTCGGCATCCCGCCCCACGTCGAGGATCGCGCCGCAGCCGGCGAGCGCCGGCGCGAGCTCGTCGCGTGGTGGAGCGAGATCTTCGAGATTCCGTGCGTCGCCTTCGACGTCGAGACGCCCGAAGAGGCGATCGCGCTCGCCGCTGCCGGAGCCGACTTCGTGGCGATGGCCGGCGATGCGATTGCTGCGCCCGACGCCGCGGCAGGCCTCGCCAAGGCTGTCGCCGAGGCTGCGCACCAGCGCGAGGCCCTGGCATGAGCACGCTGCGCGGTGCAACGCTCGCGCTTGCTGCGCTGGCCGCGCTCGGGGCGAGCGTGCCGGCGAGGGCCGAGACCAGCTCGTGGATCATGGAATCCACCGAGGTGCCGAAGTCACGCCCCGGCCGTCCCATCAAGGTCGCGCCGGATGAAAAGTTCACTCGACCGCCCGCTGCAAAACCGCCGATGAAGGGGCCCGCCGGCGATCTGTCGAAGTATCTTGCCGAGCCGACCGGCGATGACGCCGCCTACATCGCCTTCGACCAGGGCCAGTACCTCACCGCCGCGAAGCTGGCGTTGGAGGCGGCCAAGCGCGGCGACCCTCAGGCGCATACGCTCCTAGGCCGCCTCTATCAGGACGGCCTCGGCGTCAGCAAGGATCCCCAGACGGCCATCAAGTGGTACACGAAGGGCGATGAGCTCGGCGACATCCAGTCGTCGTTCGCGCTGGGGCTGCTCTACGCGGAAGGCACCGTCACCAAGAAGGACCGGGCGAAGGCGGCGGAGCTGTTCGAGAAGGCGGCGCGCACCGGGCACTCGCTCGCCAACTACAACCTTGGGCTCCTGTTCCTCAAGGGCGACGGCAAACCGCAAAATCCCTATCGAGCCGCCATGCACATCCGCTACGCCGCGGAGAAGGGCATCGCCGTCGCTCAATACGACTTGGCCGGTCTCTATCAGAACGGCGAGGGCGTCGAGCCGAACGCGCTCGAAACCGCCAAGTGGCTGAGCAAGGCCGCGGAGCAAGGCATGCCCGAGGCGCAGTTCGACTACGCCATTCTGCTGTTGCGCGGGCTCGGCCTCACCAAGGACGAGCCCAAGGCGATCCCCTATCTGCGCTCGGCTGCCCAGAAAGGGCTCGCTTCGGCGCAGAACCGTCTCGCCTACGTCTATTCGGAGGGGGTCGGTGTGAAGAAGAGCCCCCAGGAGGCAGCCAAGTGGCGGCTCATCGCCCAGGCCGGCGGACTCAAGGATGAGACGCTCGACGAGCTGGTGACGAAGCTGCCGAAGGCTCAGCAACTCGCCGCGCATCAGGCGGCGACGGAGTGGCGCGAAAAGGCTGGTCTGTTCTAAAGCGCGCGGTCGGCCTTGCCAGCGCGGTCGCCAGGGGGTACTCGGGCCCGGCCGGCCGATTGAACGGCATCCCAAGGAATCCCCTCCATGCCCGCTTCCGCGCTCATGAACGTCATGATCGGCGCCGCCCGCAAGGCGGGGCGCAGCCTTACGCGCGACTTCGGCGAGGTCGAGCAGCTGCAGGTCTCGGTCAAAGGACCGGGCAACTTCGTCACCGCGGCTGATCTGCGCGCCGAGGACATTCTCTTCAAGGAGCTGTCGAAGGCACGGCCCGGCTACAGCTTCCTGATGGAGGAGCGTGGCGAGATCGCCGGCGACGACCGCACGCATCGCTGGATCATCGATCCGCTCGACGGCACCACCAACTTCATGCACGGCGTGCCGCTGTTCGCCATCTCCATCGGCCTGGAGCGCGAGGGCCAGCTCGTCGCCGGGCTGGTCTACAATCCGATCTCGGACGAGCTGTTCGCGGCGGAGAAGGGCAAGGGCGCCTATCTCAACGACCGCCGCCGGCTGCGTGTCGCCGCGCGCAAGAATCTCTCCGAGGCGCTGGTGACCACGGGCATTCCGCACCTCGGCCGCCCTGGCCATGCGCTCTTCCTGCGCGAGACGAAGGAGGTCATCAAGCACGTCGCCGGTGTTCGCCGCACGGGCTCGGCGTCGCTCGATCTCGCCTGGCTGGCGGCGGGCCGCTTCGACGCCTATTGGGAGCGCAACATCAAGCCGTGGGACATGGCGGCTGGCATCGTGCTCGTGCGCGAGGCGGGCGGCGCGGTGAGCGACCTGTCGGGCGGGGCGGAGATGCTCGACCGCGGCGACATTCTTGCCACCAACAGCACGCTGCAGAAGGAACTGCTCCCTCTCCTCACCTGATGCCGGCCTGATATCCGATTGCGACCTTTAGGGCACGATGTTGCCCCGATTGTACTGTCATTGGCTTCGGGTAATGTCACGATACTGAAAAGTGTGGCGGGCGGAGCTCGGGGATGGCCAGAAAACGACACAACGATTCGGGGCTGGCGCATCGTCCGCTGACCCCGCCGGGCGTCTTCCTCATCCGGATGCTGATCTTCCTGACGCTCGTCGCCTTCCTAGCGGCGATCCTGCACAAGCAGCTCATCACGTCGTTCATGAACAATCCGGGCCTCAACGGTCTGATCATCGGCGTGCTGCTGCTCGGCATCCTCTACGCCTTCCGCCAGGTGACGCGTCTTTATCCGGAGATCCGCTGGGTCAACGCCTTCCGCATCGCCGATCCGGGTCTGGCGATCTCCCATCAGCCGGTGCTGCTGGCACCGATGTCCGCCATGTTGCGCGACCGCACCGGCGCCTTGTCGCTGTCGACCGCGTCGCTGCGCTCGATCATGGATTCGATCGGCTCGCGTCTCGATGAAGCGCGCGACACCGGACGCTATCTTGTCGGCCTCCTGGTGTTCCTCGGCCTCCTGGGAACGTTCTGGGGTCTGCTCGAGACCATTCAGTCGGTCGGCGGCGCCATCGACTCCATCGACACGGGCTCGGCCGACAACGTGACGATGTTCTCCGATCTGAAGGCCGGTCTTGCGGCGCCGCTGAAGGGCATGGGCACGGCGTTCTCGTCCTCGCTGCTCGGTCTTGCCGGCTCGCTCGTGCTCGGCTTTCTGGAGCTGCAGGCTTCCCACGCTCACAACCGCTTTTACAACGAGCTGGAGGAATGGCTTTCGGGGATCACCGAGCTGACGCCCGGCGGCAGCGCCGGCGCTTCCACCGATCTTGTCAACCGGCAGCTCTCCAGCGCGATCCTGCATATGCAGCGCGCCGTCGAGGATCTGTCGACACGGCTCGGCGATCAGTCGATGGCGAGTGCGATTACCGGCGGCGGCGGCGATGAGCAGTTGCGTGAGCTGGCGCGTGGGGTGAACCAGCTCGTCACCCAGATGCGCGCCGAGCAGAAAGTCGTGCGCGAGTGGGTGGATGAGCAGGCGGCCCAGCACTCGGAGGTCGCCAACGCGCTGAAGGAGCTGGCCTCCAACATGCGGCGCCGAGGATAGCGCATGGCGGGTGGGCGTTCACGGCGGCGCAGCGATTACGCGGAGTTCTGGCCGGGTTACGTCGACGTCCTGTCGACGCTGCTGCTCGTCGTCACCTTCCTCATGTCGATTTTCATGATCGCCCAGTACTTCGCGAGCCAGGAGGCGAGCGGCAAGGACACGGCGCTCAAGCGGCTGACGCTGCAGATCACCGAGCTGACGAACCTGCTCTCGCTCGAGAAGGGCAAAGCCAAGTCGGCGGCCGATGACCTCGCCGCGTTGCAGGCGACGCTCGCCTCGCTGCGCGAGGAGAATTCGAAGCTGTCCGGCTCGGCGCTGTCGGGCGGCGAAGCGGCGAAGGCGGCGTCGGCGCGCATATCGAGCCTCACGCTGGATCTGGAAAACCAGAAGAAGATCTCCGACGACGCGCTGGCGAAGGTCGATCTTCTCAACCAGCAGCTCCTGTCGCTGCGCCGGCAGATCGCAGCACTCAACGAGGCACTCGAGGCCTCGGAGAAGAAGGATGCGGAAAGCCAGACGCGCATCAAGGATCTCGGCGCACGCCTCAACGCGGCGCTGGCCCGTCAGGTGCAGGAGCTGCAGCGTTATCGATCGGACTTCTTCGGCCGCCTGCGCGAGCTTCTGAAGAACCGCAAGGACATCCGCGTCGTGGGCGACCGCTTCGTATTCGAATCCGAGGTGCTGTTCCCATCGGGCTCCAACCAGCTCACGCCGGAAGGCCTGGCGACGATGGATCAGCTCGCGGCGGCGATCCTCGAGCTGGAGAAGGAGATCCCCAAGGAGATCGACTGGGGCCTGCAGGTGGACGGCCACACGGATATCCGTCCCATCGCCAGTCCGACATTCCCCTCCAACTGGGAGCTGTCGACGGCGCGCGCGATCTCGGTGGTGCGCTATCTCATCAGCAGGGGTGTGCCGCCGCAGCGGCTGGTTGCCGCCGGCTACGGCGAGTTCCGGCCGCTGGAAACCGGAACCGACGAGGCCAGCCTGCAGCGCAATCGGCGCATCGAGTTGAAGCTGACCAACCGCTA